>ENA-ORSQ01000007-ORSQ01000007.1-human-gut-metagenome-genome-assembly--contig:-NODE-7-length-191817-cov-15.467308_pt1 | contig 191817 bp, 188 predicted proteins | sample MGYA00241900_ERZ509164 | MGnify/ENA primary metagenome ERZ509164 (study PRJEB26280, sample SAMEA2338807) | human gut metagenome | biome: human gut; feature: human-associated habitat; material: faeces...
GGAAAAACTATAGCAATGTTACGCTCGGGAAATATAGCTGTTTATATATCAAACTGTCTACACGAATTGGGAACGGCGACTCGCTATTATCGGGTGGGAAAAACTATAGCAATGTTACGCTCGGGAAATATAGCTGTTTATATATCAAACTGTCTACACGAATTGGGAACGGCGACTCGCTATTATCGGGTGGGAAAAACTATAGCAATGTTACGCTCGGGAAATATAGCTGTTTATATATCAAACTGTCTACACGAATTGGGAACGGCGACTCGCTATTATCGGGTGGGAAAAACTATAGCAATGTTACGCTCGGGAAATATAGCTGTTTATATATCAAACTATCTACACGAATTGAGTACGGCGGTTCGCCGGCTCGCCGTGCAACAGCAAGTTGCTTGTGAAAAATCACGCTCTGCATTATAATATACGCAAGAGGTGACGGCTATGGATACAAAAGAAATTTTACTGAAATTAAGAACAAAATCGGGCTTTTCTCAGGATGAGTTGGCTGAAAAACTGTTTGTAACAAGACAGGCTGTTTCTCGTTGGGAAAACGGCGACACAGTTCCGAATACGGAAACATTAAAACTTCTCTCAAAGCTTTATAATGTGTCAATCAATACCTTGCTCGGTTCTCCGAGAGAACTCATTTGTCAATGTTGCGGTATGCCGTTGGAAGATGAGATTATCAGCAGAGAGAAAGACGGCTTTATGAATGAAGATTATTGCAAGTGGTGTTATGCCGACGGAAATTATATGTACAGCGATATGGATGATTTGATTGATGTCTGCGTCAAAAATATGGCAAACGAGGAACATTCCGAAAAAGAGGTGCGTGAGTATCTGTTGAGAACACTCCCGAAGCTCGACTATTGGAAAAGATATAAGGAACTCGGCGGAAACAAGGCTTTTGAAGAATTTAAAAATGTTCTGATTGATGAGATAAATGCCTTAAATGTTGACGGTATGCCAAAGCTTACAAAGCTGAATGCGCTTGTCGGAAAATTTGTTAATTTGGAATACAGACTTCCGAACGGCAACACGGTTAAGTTTTTGGATGACAACGCAACATATCTCGGCAATCAGCTTGAATGTGAGTTCGGCGGTGACAGATATTTCGGCATTGTTGCAAATACCGATTTCATCCTGATTTCAACTTATGAGGAAAATCTTAAAAATCCGGAGCTTGTTTTGTACAAGAAAAGATAACAACATAACAGACAAAGAGGTGTCAGCGTTTGCGACACCTCTTTTTGCAGTTGTAATTATTGAAAAGTCAGAATAAGGTAATCCCGAACATATGCAGTACCCATAAAACAGCACCGAAAACAACAGATGCGGTAACACCGTAAACTATGACAGGTCCTGCAATGATGAACAGCTTTGCGCCGAGTCCGGCAACATATCCCTCGGATTTAAACTCGATTGCAGGCGATGAAACAGCATTTGCAAAACCTGTAATCGGCACAAGCGTACCCGCACCGCCATGCTTGGCGATTTTATCGTAAACACCGATTGCTGTCAGCAAAATTCCTATGAAAATCAGCGTTACCGATGTCAGCGTTTTTGCATCATCTTTGCTGAGGTCAAGCATTGAATAGCTGTCGGTCAAAACTTGCCCTATAAGGCAGATGAAACCACCGATGAAAAATGCCTTAGTTCCGTTCACAAAACATTTACTTTTCGGTGAATTATTTTTCACAATCGTGCTATATTCTTTTTTTGAAATCATAAAATGCCACCTTTGCACCGTTAATTAATTTACATATATTTTTGCCGTATAAATTTCAATTATGTTTGAATTATCACTTTATTTTTTTTGACTGTTGTAGTATACTTATTAATATGTACAGCTATGTAAAACGAAATGAGGGTAAAGTAATGGAGCATTATCTCGATAACAGCGCAACTACGAAGGTGTCGCAAAAGGCGGCAGAAAAAGCGTTTGAGATAATGACCGAAAATTACGGCAATCCTTCGTCACTCCATTTGCGTGGAATGTATGCAGAGCAGGAGCTTGTAAAGGCTCGAAAAGAGGTTGCAAGAAAGCTTGGTGCAACTGCCGACGAAATCTATTTTACAAGCGGCGGTACAGAGGCGAATAACCTTGCAATTTTCGGTGTTGCCGAGGCTAAAAAACGCAGAGGAAAGCGGATTGTTGTGTCTGCCGTTGAACACAGCAGTATTATGGAATCCGCAAAAAAACTTGAGGATAACGGCTTTGATGTTGTCTACATTATGCCCCGTGAGGACGGCACAATTCACAGGGAAGATGTGCTTGAAAATGTTGACGAAAACACAATTCTTGTGTCTGTAATGTGCGTCAATAATGAAACGGGCGCAATTATGAATGTTACGGATATTTTTTCTGCCGTAAAGGCGAAGAACAGCGATGTAATCTGCCACACGGATGCCGTTCAGGCGTTCGGCAAAATCTCGCTTTCTGCGTCAAGGCTTCATGCGGATTTAATCAGCGTGAGCGGTCATAAAATCCATGCCCCGAAGGGTGTGGGTGCGATTTTTGTGAAAAAGGGTGTACGGCTTGTTCCGCTTCACTACGGCGGTGAACAGGAGAAAAAACTTCGCCCCGGCACAGAGGCAATTCCGTTGATTGCCGCAATGGGTGTTGCCTGCGGTGAATTTAACATAGATAAAAATTACGATTATGTTTCAAAGCTTAACAGCTACGCAAAGGATAAGCTATTAAAAATTGACGGTGTGAGCCTCAACTCCCCCGAAAACGCACTTCCGTATGTGCTGAATATCTCGGCAGGAAAGGTCAGGAGCGAAACCATGCTCCATTTTCTTGAAAATCTTGAGGTCTATGTGTCCTCGGGAAGTGCCTGTGCAAAGGGCAAACCGAGTTATGTGCTTGAGTCAATGAATATCGGTCGTGACAGAGCCGACAGTGCACTGAGAATCAGCTTTTCAAAATTTAACACAGAGGCAGATATCGACGCACTTTGTTACGGTATTGAAAAGGGACTGAAAACCCTTGCTCACAAATAAAATCGTATGAATACATATTAAAACAAAGGAATACATTTTATGAAGGAAATTTTACTTTTGAAAGACGGCGAAATTGTTCTTAAGGGACTTAACCGCCGTTCATTTGAAGATGTCCTCAAAAAGAACCTCAAACACGCATTAAAGAGTGCAGGCCATTTTGAGATTACATCCGCACAGTCCACAATTTATGTAAAACCGCTTGATGATGACGCAGATCTTGAAAAGGCTTGCGAAATCGTTTCAAGGGCGTTCGGAATTATCGCTTTTTCAAGAGCTGCTGTTTGTGAAAAAACAATCGAATCCGTTCTTGAAACCGCTCCGAAATATCTTGAAAATCAGCTTAAAAATATAAAAACCTTCAAGGTTGAGGCAAAGAGAAGCGACAAGAAGTTTCCGCTTAAATCTCCCGAAATTTGCAGAGAGGTCGGCGGTGAAATCCTTTCAAAGTTTCCGCATCTCAAAGTTGATGTTCACAACCCCGACCTTGTTGTAAATGTTGAAATCCGTGACTTCGGCGCTTATGTTCACGGTGAGCCGGTAAGAGGAGCAGGCGGTATTCCGGTCGGCACAGGCGGAAGAGCCGCAATTCTCATCAGCGGAGGTCTTGATTCTCCCGTTGCCGCTTATATGATGGCAAAAAGAGGTATCAGACTTACTGCAATTCACTTTGCAAGTCCGCCTTACACAAGCCCCAGAGCCGAAGACAAGGTTGTCAGACTTCTCCGCAGAGTCAGCAGATATGCAGGCGATATGGTTATGTACACCGTGCCGTTTACAAAGCTGCAGGAGAAAATCAAGGATGAATGTCCCGAGGAACTTTTCACAATCATTATGCGCCGCCTGATGATGCAGATTTCAGAAAAGATTGCCGAAAAGTACGAATGTCAGGCACTCATCACAGGCGAAAGCCTCGGTCAGGTTGCAAGCCAGACAATCGGTGCGCTTTCGTGTACAGATGAGGCGACCGATATGCTCGTGTTCAGACCGCTCATAGGTATGGATAAGCAGGAGATTATCGACATTGCCTACAAGATTGATACCTACGATATATCAATTGAGCCGTATGAGGACTGCTGTACCGTGTTCACACCAAAGCATCCCCGTACAAGACCTGTTCTCAAATATGTAAAAGAGGCTCAGGAAAAGCCGAACTTCGGACCTCTTGTTGAGGAGGCTCTTCAGAACCTAAAAGTTACAAGAATTTCGGCTGATGATGAATAATCAAACGATTGAAAGGGGAATTGACATGGATGTTGAGATTTTTTCCTTAACGGGCAAAAATTCCGCTGACCTTTCTCAAACAAGCGGTGAAATTGCAAAAAAGCTTGAACAAAACGGCTTTTCCGTAACCAAAGTAAAAAGCGTTTCACCTTCATATTCTAAAATAATTTCTGCACTTAACGAGCTTGCAAAAAGCGAAAAAGTGCCTGATCAGGTTGTGATTGCAGAGGCTCTTACAACAAAGGACAGCACATCGTTTCGCAAAAGGTTTGCCGAGGTTGTTGCGGCATCCGAGAAGTATGAGAATACTCCCGTGCCGAAGGACTATTGGCGAAAGAGAAATCTTGATTTTCTCGATGCCAAAAAGCGTAAGGCAGACAAGGAAGAGATGGAACAGCTTGAGGACAAGTACAGAATGTTCCGTAAAAAGTCAAGAATTTTCAGTCTTAAAGATATGGGCAACGGCTATCGTGGCTACTGCTTTATGTACCGTGGTATTCAGGTTGCCGTTCTTCCAAAATCGGCTCTTGCAGGTGAAAATCCCGAAGATATGGTTTGTCTTGCCTGCATAAGAGCAAAGTCAAACTTTGAAAATTCTGCAATTGACTATCCTAACGGTTTCAGCGACAGGGAATTTGTTCCGGCAAAGACAGGCTTTGTTAACAACTTCATTCCTATGCGTGGTGACGGTTCAAAGGAAGTTACAAGAAAATGCGTTGTAATTGTTTCGTTCCTCGTGTTCCTTACGGCGCTTTCGCTGTTGTTCTACAATATGATTTACCTCAGCCTGAGAAATGCCGAGCTTAACGGCGAGATTCAGCGAATTGCTCACAGCGTTGATGACGGTGAAACAACACCCGAAAAGAAAAAGGATGACACAATCAATTGGGATAAACTTCTGAAAATCAACGATGAAATTGTCGGTTGGATTCAGATGAAGGATACCCACATTGACTACCCCGTTCTTTGGCATAAGGCAGACAGCACACCGCAACAGTATTACCTTAACCACAACTACAAGAATGAGTGGGACGGCTTCGGAAGCGTATTTGTTGACTACCGTTCAACAAAGGGTACAGACGGCAAGAACCTTGTTCTTCACTCTCACCACATTCAGGACGGTTCAATGTTCGGTGATCTTATGAAGTTCGGCGGAACAACGGGGGATCTCGATTTCTACAAAGAAGTTCCGACCTTCCGCTTTGACACTCCAAAGGGCAAAGGTACTTATAAGATTATCTCCGTGTTCAAGACAAACACTCTTACCGCACACGGCGATTTCTTCAACTACATGATAAGCGACTTTGAAAATGACAAGGATTTTATGAACTATGTTTACAATGTCCGTGTTCGTTCACTCTTTAATTGTCCTGTTGATGTAAACGAGGACGATGAGCTTGTAACACTTTCAACCTGTTCGTATGAGTTCACAAACTTCAGAACGGTTGTTGTTGCAAGAAAGGTAAGAGCGGGCGAGTCAACAAAGGTTGATGTTTCAAAGGCATCGCTTAATAAGAATGCAGTATGGCCGCAGGTTTATTACTCATCCTACGGCGGTACAAGACCTACCGTCACAGACTTTGACACAGCTTACAAGAAAGGTCAGATTACCTGGTATGACGGCGATTACAGCTTTAAGAACCAAAAGGTAACCAAGAAAACCGAGGCTACAACCGCAACAGATACAAAAGGTCAGGTTGTAACACAAAAGCCACAGCCTACAACAGAGGCAAAGGTTTATTGCAATGTAACCTTCCTTAACTACGACGGTTCAGCTTTGTCAACGCAAAAGGTTGAGTACGGCAAGTCGGCGGTTGTGCCTAAGACCGTACCGAAAAAACCGAGTGATGAGTATTATACCTACACCTTTGAGGGTTGGGACACCACCTATGACTATACAAAGGTAACGGCTAATTTGAGCATTGCACCAAAATTTAAGGCAACGCTGAAACCCGAATACGCAAACGCACAGTAGGAGGACGGAAAATGAATTGCAGGCTTGTCTTTTTCGCTGCTCGCAAAACCTCGTTTTGCGAAAGAGCTTTGCAAAAATTCTTTTCCGAGCTTGACCTTGAACTCGTCAAAACCTGCTTTGCAACCGATTCCGAACAGCTCGGAAATGAACTTACAGACGCTTTCAAAAAACTGAATGCGGTTTTCGTTGTCGGCGGACTCGGATTTGACGATGAAAAGGGAATAAAAAGCATAATTTCCCGTGCTTTGTGTGAAACCCCTGTTAATGACTGCAAAAAGCTGAAAAATGAAAACGGCGATGACGGATATGTTGTCAGAGCCGCAAATCAGATTCTTATTCTTCTGCCCGATGAACCCGAGCAGATTGAATCCATTATGCAGGGACCGCTCAGAAAATATATTATGGCAAACTCGGTAATGCAATGAGCATTGCGAATTGAAAGTTGAAAATTGAAAATGTAAAATTACAGTCGGCGGTGTGCCACCGCTGTCAATTCGAGAAGATAGTTAGATAAAAAGATTGCATCAGATGCCCGAATAAGGTTCTGATGCAATTTTTGTTTTATATGGAATCAGTAGGGGTAGCCTTGCGACTATATTTCAGACAGCGCTATGCTCCCTTTATCCGCCACAGGCGGCGGTCGCAAACCGTGTTCGCCATTTATAAAATTAATCTTGACAATGCAAAAAATGGTGCTATAATTAAAACATACTAAATACATAGGAATAGTAGAAATAAAACGCATACATAATCAAGCACATAAAAATCATGCTAAGAAAGGAAGTACAGTTATGGCAAAAAGAAATTTTGGCGATGAATTCGGATTTCAGACAAGGGCTGTTCACACGGGCAATGATGTTGACAGCGAAACAGGAGCAATCAAAAGACCTATCACAATGGCAAACAGCTATGAACTCCCATATGATCCGAGTGACCTCAACTGGAGCAGTGCAGGCAAAAATCTCTACACACGCAACGGCGGTTCAAATCAGCAGTATCTTCAGGAAAAGCTTGCGTCCCTTGAGGGCGGAGAGGATTGCGTTGTTCTTGCAAGCGGTGTTGCGGCTCTGTCGGGACTTTTCTTTGCCTTGCTCAAAAGCGGTGACCATGTTGTATTTTCAAGCGTAACATATATTGCGGTTTACAGACTTCTGAATGAACTTCTCAAAGACAAATTCGGTGTTGAAACAACAATTGTTGACACAACCGACATTGAAAAAGTTAAGGCGGCAATCCGTCCGAACACAAAGCTCATTCACATTGAAACACCGGGCAACCCTACTCTTTCAATTTCCGACATTGAAAAGATTGCAGAGCTTGCCCATGCAAACGGCGCACTTTTGTCGGTTGACAACACATTTGCTTCTCCGTTCAACCAAAGACCGATTGAACTCGGTGCAGACTTTACCGTTGAAAGCCTTACAAAGTACATCAACGGTCACGGTGATGCAATGGGTGGTGCAATCATCGGCAAAAAAGAATACCTCGACATTATCCGTGCGCAGTCGCAGATTAACCTCGGCGCAACAATCAGCCCGTTCAATGCATGGCTGATTATGAGAGGTTCGGTAACACTTCCGTTGCGTATGAAACAGCACAACGAAAATGCCCTCAAGGTTGCTCGTTATCTGAAAACGGTCAAAGGTGTAAGCTTTGTTGCATATCCGGGACTTGAGGATCACCCGAATCACGATGTTGCAGTTAAGCAGATGAAAAACGGGTTCGGCGGAGTGCTTTCGTTTGGACTTAAAGCCGACCACGATACCTACAACCGTTTTGTGACACATCTTAAAGTAATCACATCGGCTGTATCACTCGGTCACGATGAAAGCCTTATCGTATTTCTCGGTGAAAACGATGAAAGACAGTATCTTTATCCTGAAGAATTTCACAACGGATTTTTCCGTTTCAGCGTTGGTATTGAGGATGTCGAAGATATCATCGAAGATTTAAGACAGGCTTTTGAAAAAGAAAACCTGATTTAAGGAGCTTATTATGAATTTTTCATATTCACAGGTGCTTGAATTCAAGAGGATTCTTGACGAAAAATTCGGAGTGTATCTACATTTTCACGATGCCTGCGGAGGACAGTATTTTTCGTTTGATGAAGCAGAGAAGGACGAAGTATATCAATTTTTAACCTCTTATTTTGCAAATATCGGCGGTAAAATTAATATTGCCGACAATAAATTGACATTTACAGTAGATAAAGCGTAATCAGAAAAATTTTTTTAAAAGATTTTCAAAACATTCTCTTGTTTGTCATTATTCTGTCACGATTGCCGTGATATAATAAGCACGGCAAGTACGATTAGACTTATAATTTTGCAAAGTGCTTATTATGTCAATTTATGTTCCCCTCAAATTTTGCCCTGCAAAATTCTCGATGGGTGATTCTATCATAACTCATTTCCTGATTTATGATAGAATAAACTCACAACATAAGAAAGGGTCAACAAACAATCCTTATTTACAGTTCGTAAGGGCAGAACGGCTTGATTTATAACAAGTCTTGCCCGAGCGTGACAGAATAAGTGGTGATAACCCATGTTAAACAGCTTACAAGATTTTCATTTGATATATTTTTCCTCTCTCTTTAATTAAAAATATGGAAGAAACAGCGAGTTACACCGCTGTTTTTTCATTTTACGGCAAAGCCGCAATGAATAAATGTATGCCGTTTTTCATATACATTATCGGTGATTGATATGAAAAAACTGCTCTGTGTGTTTTTTTGCGTAATGCTTGCGGCATTGTCGGCTGTCGTGTTTACGGGCGGAAAGGACACGCAAAAAAACTACATAAAATATGTTGAATTTAATGTTACGAAAGACGCTTTGCAAAATGCCGTTGACCTCGACATACAAACTCACGATGACGACAGGCATACCGACTGCATAACCACGCTTGCGTATCTCGGTGCGAAATACGGCGGTGATTTTACAAAGTACAAATACAGCGATATGACAGATTTTGCCGACAAAATCAAAAACGGCGACACCGTTGAAAACCTGACAAAGGATATGAAATATTTCAACTACTACTCTCAGGCATACGGTGCGGCACTTTCGGGAATTGTCGGTGATTACGAAAAAGAAACTTCAAACGGCACTGAAAAAGACTACGGCTTGTGCTGGTTTTCACCGATTGCCAAATCTTTTCCGTATTCCTGCTATGATGATTTCGGTGCGGTCAGAACCTACGGCTACACAAGACCGCACCTCGGTCATGATCTTATGGCGGCTGTCGGCACACCTGTCGTGGCGGTTGAGTCGGGAACGGTTGAAATTATGGGCTGGAACAGGTACGGCGGTTGGCGAATCGGAATCCGTTCTGCCGACAAAAAACGCTATTGGTACTATGCCCACCTAAGGCAGAACCGTCCGTTTGCAGAAAACTTAAAAGAGGGCGACAAGGTTTGTGCAGGCGATGTAATCGGTTATGTGGGAAGAACGGGTTACAGCGATACCGAAAATACAAACGGAATAACCGAAAGTCATTTGCATCTCGGACTTGAGCTTGTGTTTGATGAGAGCCAAAAAGAAAGCAATAACGAAATATGGATTGATGTGGGTGCTATAACAAGCGTTGTTGAGCAAAATCAAAGCGAAGTCGTGCGTAATAACGAAACCAAGGAATTTTCAAGGAAATACAAGTTTACCGTTGGCAATGATTTACAAAAAACTACAGCAAGATAAAATAAAACTGGCTCAAAAATTAAATATTTTGATAGTTGTTGACAATATAATGCGAATATAGTATAATGTGACCACTATGTTTTTTAAGGAGAGTAAAACAATGAAAAAAATTATGCTTACACTTGCTGCAGCACTTATCGCAGTAACATCAATCTTCTGCTTTGCAGGTTGCGGTGAAACACCTGAGCAGAAACTCGCAAACTACATTGCATCAGATACTTGCCAGAAAGATATTGATACATTGAAATCTTCTTTTGGCTCAACTTTGGATATTGATGTTAAGGCTGAGGGCGAAAATGTAGTTTTCACATTTGCTTACAAAACAGACCTTCCTGAGGAATCACTTGACACTGTAAAGTCAACTCTTGAAACAGGTTTTGATTCTATGTCATCAACATTTGAAGGCTTTGCTAATGATATTAAAGATGAAGCAGGTGTTGACAATCCATCGGTTGTTATTGAAATTAACACTAAGGACGGCAAGAACCTTTTCTCAAAGACTTACAACGCAACAAAATAATTTGATTGCTTGCAATCTGCGGACTGTCACACGGCAGTCCGTTTTTTTGTTTGTCTGTCGAAAAAAGTCACGAAATGTCAACAATACCGAACAGAACAATTTATTCTGTCAAAAGCACAAAATCATAAACATTACTTTTATTCTTTACGGGCAAAAAATCATATAATTTGTACGTTGACTGAAAAATAGCAATAAGTTAAAATATGTAGGACGGTATTTGAAAAAATTATGAATTTAAATTTGCAGGAGGATAAAACGAGTGGTATTTTCGAGCCTTGTATTTATGTTTGCGTATCTGCCGATTACCTTGCTTGCCTATTATCTTGTGCCAAGACAGGGACGTAATATTTTTCTCTTTATCGTAAACCTTATATTCTACGGCTGGGGCGAACCTAGGCTTGTTCTGCTTATGGTGTTCAACATCTTCTTCAACTATATAGGCGGTTGGCTTGTTGACAAATACAGAGCCGACGCCAAAAAGAAAAAGCTGTTTCTGATTCTTACCTGTGTGCTTGATATAGGTATTCTTGCGGTGTTTAAATATACGGGAATGATAACCGAAACGCTCAATATGCTGCCGTTTCTCAATATTCCGGAGCTTCAAATCAGCCTGCCGATCGGCATCAGCTTCTACACATTCCAGACAATGAGCTATGTTATTGATGTTTACCGTGACGATGCGCCCGTGTCGAAGAACTTCATCAACTTCGGTACTTATGTTGCACTCTTTCCGCAACTTATTGCAGGTCCGATTGTCCGTTACCGTGATGTTGCCGAACAGCTTGTAAACCGCCGTGAAACGCTTGAAATGTTCACAAAGGGTGTAAAGCTCTTTATGGTCGGTCTTGCAAAAAAGGTAATTATCGCAAACACCATGGGAACGCTCACAACAAACATTTTTGCAACAACCGATGAAAACGGTGTTGTCGGAACATGGATGGGTATGATAGCCTATACATTCCAGATTTACTTTGATTTCTCGGGTTACTCCGATATGGCTTGCGGTCTTGGCAATATGCTGGGATTCGAGTTCCTTAAAAACTTTAACTATCCCTACATCGCAAAGTCGATTACAGACTTTTGGAGAAGATGGCACATTTCCCTTTCAACATGGTTCAAAGAATATGTTTATATTCCTCTCGGCGGTAACAGAAAGGGTGTTAAAAGGCAGATTCTCAACCTTCTCATCGTGTGGGGGCTTACAGGACTTTGGCACGGTGCGGCATACAACTTTGTACTTTGGGGACTTTACTACGGACTTCTTCTTATCCTTGAAAAATTCGTACTCAAAAAATTTCTCGACAGACTGCCGTCATTTGTTCAGCACATTTACACTCTGTTTATCATAATCATCGGTTGGGGGCTTTTCTACTTCACGGATGTCGGACAGCTCGGTGAGTTTATGGTTGACCTTTTCAATTTCGGCAACGGAATTTGCGGTGATCAGGCGTTCAATCTTATTATGAGCAACATGCCAATGCTTATTATTGCGGCTGTTGCGTCAACTCCGCTTGCAACAATGCTTTATACACGCTTTGAACACAGACGCTTTATGTGGATTCCCGAAACACTCTACTGTATGGGTGTTCTTGCTGTCAGCACGGCAAGCCTTGTTAATCAGAGCTACAACCCGTTCCTTTATTTCAGATTTTAAAACGGCTGTGAACAATTAGAAAAAGTCAGGTGAATATATATGCGTTTTGCTGATAACAGAAATAAAATCGGAAAATATATTCCTGCGGTTGTATTTCTGATTTTCATATACGGAATGGCTTTGTGGTTTATATTTTCTCCGAAGCCCGACTACAGCTCTTCCGAAAAAAGATACTTGCAGAAGTTTCCGGAGGTTACAGCCGAAAAATTGCTTTCGGGTGATTTCGGCAGTGAGTTTGAAACATTCTTTGCCGACAGGTTTCCGCAGAGAAACACATGGGTAGGTCTTAACGCATACACCGCCCTTGCAGAGGGTAACAACGGTGCAAGCGGTGTGTATAACTGCAAAAACGGCTACCTTATCAACAAGCCTGTTTCGACTGAGAACAATCTCGATAAGAATATCGGTGCGGTTGCGGATTTTGCAAAATCAATCGACACTCCGACAACGGTTATGCTTGTTCCGTCAACAGGATATATTGTTGATGATGTGCTTCCGACATTCCACGATAAATACAACGATGATGAGGATATAAGCAAAATTTCTTCAACGCTTTCAAAGGATAAAATCGGATTTGTTGATTTGCGTGAACGCTTTAAGAGCGAATACAAAAACGGCAGTCAGATTTACTACAAAACCGACCACCATTGGACAACAAAGGGTGCTTACACGGGCTACCAAGAGCTTTGCAAGGTACTCGGCATTACTCCGATTGATGATTCAACCCTGAAAAAAGACAGCTACCCCGACTTTTACGGCACAACATATTCTTCAAGCGGTTTTTGGCTCACTCCGCCCGATAATATCGAAATTTGGAATAACCCTAAAAATTCCGACAGGAATATCTCCGTAAAAATTACCGAGGGCGCAAATATTAAAACTTCGGGTTCAATGTACTTTACCGACCATCTCAAAGAGGACGACAAGTACCCCGTGTTTATTGACGGCAATCACGCTCTCACGGAGATTACAAACACCAATGCAAAGAACGGCACAATTCTTCTCATCAAGGACAGCTTTTCGCACAGCCTTGCACCGTTCCTTGCAGAAAATTACAGCAAGGTGGTTCTGGTTGACCTGCGTTATTATAAGGAAAGCGTGTCAGACCTTGTGACAGCCTACAACCCCGAACAGGTTGTTGTGCTTTACGGAATTGACAACCTTGCAACCGATACGGATATCGTATGGCTCAAGTAAGTTCTTTAATATTCAATTGAATTAAAAACGGCTGTTGCTGATGAATTGACTTTCGTCAAGTGACAGCCGTTTTTTTGTAATTCTTTAATCAGTTATATCCCACATTATCCATAAAACAATGCAAAAAAATAACCACCCATAAATCGGGTGGTGTCGGATACGATTTTATAAGCGCTACGCTCGAGCGTTTTATGCTTTTGTAAATTAAACTATCTACACAAGCTTAAAATTAAAATTCAACACCGATTCTGCCGGTGATGCCTCGGTCATAGGGGTGCTTGATTTTTTTGAACTCGGTCACATAATCGCAAAGGTCAATCATTTTTTGTGACGGGTTATGACCTGTCATAATGATTTCCATGCTTGAGGGGGCGTTGGTGATGAACTCAACAACCTCGGATTCGGTGAGCATTTCAGCATTGATTGCGTCAATAATCTCGTCAAATACAACCATGTCGTACTTTTCGGTCAGGGCAAGTGTGACACTGTGGTCAAAAATACCCTTGAAAATTTTTGCCGCCTGAGCCTTTTCCTTTTCGTTCATCTGAAATGTGAACTTGAGGTCGGCGGGGCAGAGCGTGAGAGTCACATTCTCGGTGTGACTGAGGACATGGCGTTCACCCGAAAATTCCGTTTTTAAAAATTGCACAAACAGCACCTTGAGGTTACTGCCTGCCGCCCTGACGGCAATTCCTACAGCGGCTGTGGTTTTGCCCTTACCGTCACCAAAATACAAATGTTTCATTGTCTGTCATTCCTTTTCATAAAACTGCACAATTGACAAAATGGAATCCCTTATATACAATAGTATAGAAAAGACATTTTCGTCTGCCTAATTATAACATAAAATCGACAAACGGGAGTATGTACAAATTAAACAAAATTGATTAAAAATATTTTAAAAACTTCTATACCGCTTATTTTGCCGAAAAGGTTGAAATAATGCGGTATTTCGTTTATAATAATGCTTGTGTGACTGCACAAGATATGCGATGAAGCGGGAGGTTGCGGCATTAAGCCGGTTTTTCCGTGGAGTATGTCCGATTTTAAACCGGGCGATTAAATTGAAACACAGAGCGATTGAGTGGCAATGGGGTTGCTTTGCCATAACTGCGCTCAAACGCTTTCAGAACTTCCCGGTTAACTGAATAGTTAAACGGGTTTTTTAATGCAGGGTGAGGAAACACCCGGCAGAGTTTCAAAAAGTTTTGAAAAGCAACGCCCGCCAACTAACATTTTTAAGGAGGCGACGATAATGGCAGTCAAGGAAAAGATTAGAATAAGATTAAAGGGTTATGATCATCAGCTCGTTGATCAGTCTGCAGAGAGAATCGTGGCAACAGCTAAGCGCACAGGCGCAAGAGTTTCAGGTCCCGTTCCGCTCCCGACTGAGAAGCAGGTTGTAACAATTCTCCGTGCTGTTCATAAGTACAAGGACAGCCGTGAGCAGTTTGAAATCAGAACTCACAAGCGTCTTATCGACATCTTAAGACCGTCAAACAAGACAGTCGAGGCTCTTATGAGCTTAGAGCTCCCTGCCGGCGTTGATATCGAGATTAAGTTATAATCGGATACCAACCTACAAGCAGACAGGGTCATGTTGGGAAACCAACCAATAACCTATAAGGAGGATACAATTTATGCAGAAAGCAATCATCGGTAAGAAAATCGGTATGACACAGATTTTCGATGAAAAGGGAATCATGATTCCCGTAACTGTTGTTGAGGCAGGCCCTTGCGTGGTAACAGCCAAGAAAACAGTTGAAAACGACGGCTACGCTTCGGTACAGCTCGGCTACGGCGATGTTAAACCTCACAAGGTAAACAAGCCAATGAAGGGCTTCTTTGATAAGGCCGGTGTAGCACCAAAGAAAACTCTTAAAGAGTTCCGCTTTACAGACACAGACGCTTACAGCATCGGTGATCTCGTTAAAGCAGACGTATTCACCCCCGGCGACAAGATTGACGTAACAGGCAAGAGCAAAGGTAAGGGTACAGCAGGTGTTATTAAGAGATGGAACTTCCACCGTCTTAAGGAATCACACGGTACAGGTCCTTGCGTACGCCACGGCGGTTCAATCGGTGCCTGCTCATCACCTTCAAGAGTTTGGAAGGGTAAGAGAATGGCAGGTCACCTCGGCGCAGAACAGGTAACGGTTCAGAACCTCACAGTTGTTAAGGTTGACGCAGAAAACAACCTCATCGCTGTTAAGGGTGCTATTCCGGGTCCTAACAAGGGAATCGTTGTAATCAAAGATTCCGTAAAGGCTTAAGGAAGGGGGATTATAAATGCCAAATTTAGCAGTAGTAGATATGGAAGGCAAGAATGTCGGTACAATCGAGCTTGCCGAGTCCGTATTCGGTATCGAACCAAATGCAGCTGTTATGCATCAGATGGTAGTTAACTACCTCGCAGCACAGCGTCAGGGCACACAGTCCGCTCTTACAAGATCAGAGGTTTCAGGCGGCGGTAAAAAGCCGTGGAGACAGAAGGGTACAGGCCGTGCAAGACAGGGTTCAACAAGAGCTCCGCAGTGGACACACGGCGGCGTTGTATTCGCTCCGAAGCCAAGAGATTACAGATTTTCCGTAAATAAGAAGGTAAGAAGACTTGCTATGAAGTCAGCTTTCTCTTCAAAGGTTATGGAGAACGAACTCATCGTTGTTGATTCAATCAGCATGGACGAGTACAAGACAAAGAAGATTGTTGCAATGCTCAGTGCAATCGGAGCTGAAAAGAAGGCTCTCATTGTTCTTCCTGAGGTTGACAGCAAGGTTATTAAATCAGCTAACAACATCCCCGGTGTTAAAACAGCTCAGGTAAACACTCTTAATGTATATGACATTTTGAATGCTGACAAGCTTATCATCGTTAAGGATGCGGTAAGCAAGATTGAGGAGGTATATGCATGATAGCTCATGATATTGTAATCCGCCCTGTTATTACCGAAAAGAGTATGCTCGGCGCAGTTAACAAAGTTTATACCTTTGAAGTTGCTAAGTCAGCAAACAAGATTGAAATTGCAAAAGCTTGTGAAGAAGTTTTCGGCGTTAAGGTTGCAAAGGTAAACACAGTAAGCATGAGAGGCAAATTCCGTCGTCAGGGCAGAAACAACGGCGGCTACTCAAAGAGCTGGAAGAAAGCAATCGTAAAACTTACCGAAGACAGCAAGCCTATCGAATTTTTTGAAGGCATGATGTAATACTGACTCAGGTTCAGTATTGAGTCTGAAAAACATTATTCAGGCAGAATGTATGGGAAATGCCATATTCCCGCAAAGCCATCATGAGGAGAGTGAAACCAAATGGCCATTAAAGTATATAAGCCGACCATTAACTCAAGAAGAAATATGTCGGTTACAGATTATTCGGGTCTTTCAAAGGTTGAGCCGGAAAAAAGCTTGCTTGCTCCTTTAAATAAAAAGGCAGGTCGTAACAGCTACGGCAGAATCACCGTTCGTCACAGAGGCGGCGGCAACCGCAAAAAGTACCGTATTATTGACTTCAAGCGTCAGAAATTTGATGTTGAAGGTACAGTTAAAACATTAGAGTACGATCCAAACCGTTCTGCATTCATTGCTCTTGTAGAGTACACAGACGGCGAGAAGGCTTACATTATTGCTCCGGAAGGACTTAAGGTAGGCGACAAGGTAACAGCAGGTGCAAACGCTGATATTAAGCCCGGTAACGCACTTCCGCTTACAGCAATCCCTGTTGGTACATTTATCCACAATGTAGAGCTTTATCCCGGCAGAGGCGCTCAGCTCGCTCGTTCAGCCGGCAACATGGCTCAGCTCATGGCTAAGGAAAACGGTCTTGCACTTTTAAGACTTCCTTCAGGCGAGCTCAGAAACGTTCCTGAAAACTGCATGGCTACAATCGGTCAGGTAGGTAACACCGATCACGAAAATGTTAAGATCGGTAAAGCAGGTCGTAAGAGAAACATGGGTTGGCGTCCTACTGTTCGTGGTTCTGTAATGAACCCTAACGACCATCCGCACGGCGGTGGTGAGGGTAAGTCACCTGTTGGTCGTCCGGGCCCTGTAACCCCATGGGGTAAGCCCGCACTCGGCTACAAGACTCGTAAGAACAACAAGAGCAGCGACAAGCTTATCGTAAGAAGAAGAAACGGTAAGTAAGGCGGAAAGGAGCTAAAACATGAGTAGAAGTACTAAAAAGGGCCCTTATGTTCAGCCTGTACTGCTCAAAAGGGTTATCGAAATGAACGAAGCAGGCGAAAAGAGAATTCTCAAGACTTGGTCAAGAAGTTCAACAATTTTCCCTGAATTCGTTGGTCACACATTTGCCGTTCATGACGGCAGAAAACATGTTCCTGTATATGTAACCGAAGATATGGTTGGTCACAAGCTCGGTGAGTTTGCTCCGACAAGAACATTCAAAGGTCACGCAGGATCAAAGACAAGCAAATAAGCGGAAGGAGAGTATTGCAGATGGAAGCAAAGGCAAATGCAAAATTTGTTCGTATTTCACCCCGCAAGGTTAATGTAGTTCTTGACCTCGTAAGAGGCAAAGACGTTAAGTATGCGGAAGCTGTTCTCAAGCACACTCCCAAGGCCGCTTGCGAGCCGCTTTTAAAGCTGCTCAATTCAGCTATGGCAAATGCTGAGAACAACCATGACATGGATGTATCCAAGCTTTACATTGCTCAGTGCAATGCAACAGCAGGCCCCATCCTTAAAAGAATTCGTCCGAGAGCACAGGGCAGAGCGTTCAGAATCAACAAGAGAACTTCTCACATTTCCCTCGTACTCAAGGAAAGAGAAGACGACTAAGGGGAGGTTAGATTATGGGTCAGAAAGTTAATCCGCACGGTCTCCGTGTCGGCGTTATTAAAGATTGGGATTCCCGTTGGTTTGCAAACAAGAAGGACTTCGGTGCTACACTCGTTGAGGACTATAACCTCCGTAAGACTCTGAAGGCTCAGCTTTACAACTTCGGTATCTCAAAGATTGAAATTGAGCGTGACGGCAAAAAAGTTAAAATCAGCATCCACTGCGCTAAGCCCGGTCTTGTAATCGGTAAGGGCGGTTCTGAGATTGAAAAGCTCAGAGCACAGTGCGAAAAGATGCTCGGCAAGCCCGTTGCAATCAATATCGTAGAAGTTAAGGCTCCTGAGCTCGATGCACAGCTCGTTGCAGAAAGCATCGCTCAGCAGCTTGAAAAAAGAATCTCTTTCCGCCGTGCAATGAAGATGTCAATCGGCAACGCAATGCGTCGTGGCGCTAAGGGTATCAAGATTATGTGTTCAGGCCGTCTTGGCGGTGCTGAAATTGCTCGTTCAGAGCAGTACCACGAAGGTACTATTCCGCTTCAGACACTTCGTGCCGACATCGACTACGGCTTTGCAGAAGCTAACACAACCTACGGTAAAGTAGGCGTTAAGGTTTGGCTTTACAAAGGCGAGGTTCTTAACGAAGTTAAGTCAAGAAAGCCCCGCAGAGAAGGAGGCAGAAAGTAATGTTATTACCTAAGAGAGTAAAATACAGAAGAGTTCACAGAGGTCGTATGACAGGTAAGGCTCTTCGTGGTAACAAGGTTACTTACGGCGATTTCGGTCTTCAGGCTACAGAGCCTGCATGGATCACCTCAAACCAGATTGAGGCTGCCCGTGTCGCTATGACTCGTTACTGCAAAAGATTCGGTAAAGTATGGATCAAAATTTTCCCTGATAAGCCTGTTACAGCAAAGCCTGCTGAAACACGAATGGGTTCAGGTAAAGGTTCACCCGAGTACTGGGTAGCCGTAGTAAAGCCGGGCAGAGTTATGTTTGAACTCGGCGGCGTAGATGAAGCTACTGCAAGAGAGGCTCTTCGCCTTGCTGCAAATAAGCTTCCGATCAAGTGCAAGTTTGTTAAGAAAGAGGAGGGTGAGCAGTAATGAAAGCATCAGAACTCAGAGATATGTCAGTAGAAGAGCTTCAGACAAAGCTCACTGAACTCAAAGAAGAATTATTCAATCTTCGTTTCCAGCTTGCTGTTAATCAGCTCGAAAACTCATCCAGAATCGGTGCTGTTAAAAAGGACATCGCAAGAATTTCAACAGTTCTTCGTCAGATGGAACTTAACGGCGCTGAAGCTTAAGAGAGGAGGACTTAACAGTGAGTGAAAGAAATATGAGAAAAACTGTTGTCGGAAAAGTTGTAAGCGACAAGATGGACAAGACAATTGTCGTTGCAGTTGAAGACAGCGTAAAGCACAAGCTTTACAACAAAATTGTTAAGCGTACAGTTCGTTTCAAGGCACACGACGAAAACAACGAGTGTGGCATTGGCGACCGTGTAAAGATTATGGAGACCCGTCCTCTTTCTAAAGACAAAAGATGGAGACTCGTCGAGATTATTGAGAAAGCTAAATAAGTTTATTTTAGCGGCTTTGAGTAAAGGAGGAATTACACTGTGATTCAGCAGCAAACTATCCTCAAGGTTGCCGACAACACCGGCGCAAAGGAACTTATGTGCATTCGTGTACTCGGCGGTACCAGAAGGAGATATGCCAACATTGGCGATGTAATCGTAGCCTCGGTTAAAAAGGCAGCACCCGGCGGTGTTGTTAAAAAAGGCGACGTTGTAAAGGCTGTAGTTGTTCGTTCTGCAAAGGGCGTCAGAAGAGAAGACGGTACTTATATCCGTTTCGATGAAAATGCAGCTGTTATTATTAAGGAAGATAAGAACCCGAAGGGTACTCGTATCTTCGGACCGGTAGCAAGAGAGCTTCGTGATAAGGATTATATGAAGATTCTTTCTCTCGCTCCCGAAGTACTTTAATTGGAGGTGTCACAATGAGTAAAGTTCATGTTAAAACAGGCGACACCGTTATCGTATTAAGCGGTAAGGACAAGGGCAAGACAGGTCAGGTTATGGCTGTAAGCCCTAAAGAAGGCAAAGTTATCGTAGAAAAGGTAAACATGGTTTCAAAGCATGTTAAGCCCAAGAAGATGGGCGAGCAGGGCGGTATCATTAAGGCTGAGGGTGCTATGTATGCATCTAAGGTTCAGATCGTTTGCCCAAGATGCAAAAAGCCTACAAGAGTTGCTCATAAGTTCTATGAGGACGGCTCTAAGGGCAGAGTTTGCGCTAAATGCGGCGAAGCACTTTAAGGAGGAAATAAGATATGGCAAGACTTAAAGAATATTATTCAAAAGAAGTTGCACCTGCTCTTATGTCAAAGTTCTCCTACAAGAGCACAATGCAGATTCCTAAGCTTGATAAAATCGTTATCAATGTAGGCGCAGGCGAAGCAAAAGATAACTCAAAAGTAATTGATGCTATCTGCACAGACCTTTCTGCTATTACAGGTCAGAAGCCTCTCATCTGTAAGGCAAGAAAGTCAGTTGCTAACTTCAAACTCAGAGAAGGTATGGCAATCGGCTGTAAGGTTACATTAAGAGGCGAGAGAATGTATGAATTCCTCGACAGATTCTTCAATGTAGCACTTCCCCGTGTTCGTGACTTCAGAGGTATCAACCCTGATTCATTTGACGGCCGTGGTAACTACAACATGGGCCTCAAAGAACAGCTCATCTTCCCCGAGATTGACTATGACAAGATCGACAAGGTTCGTGGTATGGACATTTGTTTCGTAACCACTGCAACAACAGACGAAGAAGCTCGCGAGCTCTTAAAGCTTATGGGCGCACCGTTTTCAAAGTAAGGAGGGATTGTTGTGGCTAAAACTTCAATGAAAGTAAAGCAGCAGAGAAAGCAGAAATTTTCTACAAGAGAGTACACAAGATGTAACATCTGTGGTAGACCACACGCCTACCTCCGTAAGTATGGCATTTGTCGTATTTGCTTCCGTGAACTCGCTTACAAGGGCGAAATTCCGGGTGTAAAGAAAGCAAGCTGGTAAGCAAGGGAGGTAAAGCATAATGCAGATTACAGATACAATTGCTGATTTACTTACAAGAATCCGTAACGCAAATTCAGCAAAGCATGATTCTGTTGAAATTCCCGCTTCAAACCTCAAGAAGTCAATTTGTCAGATTCTTGTTGACGAAGGTTATGTAAAGAATTTCACAGTTATTGAAGACGGCAAGCAGGGCGTTATTAAGGTAACACTCAAGTATACAGACGGCAAGACTCCTGTTATCACAGGTCTCCGCCGTGTATCAAAGCCCGGTCTCAGAATTTACAGTAATGCAGAAGATATGCCAAAGGTAATGAAGGGTCTTGGTATCGCTATCATTTCAACCTCAAAGGGTGTTATGACAGATCGTGAGGCAAGAAAGCAGCACATCGGCGGCGAGGTTCTCGCTTACATTTGGTAAGAGGAGGTGCGATAAATGTCTCGAATTGGAAGAAAACCTATAAATATTCCCGCCGGCGTTACAGCTTCAGTTGACAACGGCGTTATCACAGTTAAAGGTCCTAAGGGTACACTTGATTTCAAGTTTAATCCTGCTATGACTGTTGAAATCAAGGGCGATGTAATCGAGGTTACACGTCCTAACGACGCAAAGGAAAACCGTTCACTTCACGGCCTTACAAGAACACTTATCCATAATATGGTTATCGGTGTTACAGAGGGTTATTCAAAGACTCTTGAGGTTAACGGCGTTGGTTACCGTGTTCAGAAGCAGGGTAACAAGTGCGTTATGAACCTTGGTTATTCACACCAGGTTATCGTTGAGGATACAGAGGACATCAAGATTGAAGTTCCCGATCCTAACAAAATCATCATCTCCGGCATTGATAAGCAAAAGGTTGGTCAGTTTGCTGCCGAAGTAAGAGAAAAGCGTCCTCCGGAGCCATATAAGGGCAAGGGTATTAAGTACGCTGATGAAGTTATCCGCCGCAAGGAAGGCAAGGCCGGTAAGGGCAAATAATTAAGGAGTGAATAATTAATGGTAAGCAGACCAGATACAAAAAAGGCACGCGCAAAACGCCATAAGAGAGTCCGCAGCAAGATCAGCGGTACAGCTTCTTGTCCTCGTCTTTGCGTATTCCGCTCCACAAGCAACATCTATGCTCAGATTATTGACGATGTAGCCGGTGTTACACTTGCTCAGGCTTCAAGCCTTGATAAGGAAATCACAGGCAATGGCGGAAACAAAGAGGCAGCTAAGGCTGTCGGCAAGCTCGTTGCTGAGCGTGCAAAAGAAAAGAATATCGTTGATGTTGTATTCGACAGAGGCGGTAACATATATCACGGCCGTGTTAAGGAATTGGCCGAAGGCGCCCGTGAGGGCGGCCTCAATTTCTAAGGATTGGAGGAATAACTTTGGCTAAAACAGTAGAAGTAACAGGCGAATTAAAAGAAAGAGTAGTTACTATTAACCGTGTTTCTAAAACAGTTAAAGGCGGTCGTATTTTCAAGTTTGCAGCTCTCGTAGTTGTAGGCGACGGTAACGGAACAGTTGGTTTCGGTATCGGTAAAGCAGGCGAAGTACCCGACGCTATCCGCAAGGGTATTGAGGATGCTAAGAAGAACCTCATGAAGGTTTCACTCAGAGGTACAACAATCCCTCACGAAGTAATCGGTGAGTTCGGTGCAGGCAGAGTTCTTATGAAGCCCGCAGCTCCCGGTACCGGTGTTATTGCCGGCGGTCCTGTTCGTGCCGTTGTTGAAGCAGTAGGTATCAAGGACATCAGAACAAAGGCTCTTCGTTCCAACAATCCCTGTAATGTAGTTAGAGCTACTCTTGCAGGTCTTGGCGCATTAAGAAATGCTGAAGAAGTTGCTGCAATCCGCGGTAAATCCGTTAAAGAAATTCTTTAATAGGGAGGTTGTAAATTATGACAATTAAGTTAGTAAAGAGTCTTATCGGCTCTAAGAAGGATCAGATTGCAACCGCCCACGCTCTCGGTCTTAAGAAAATCGGTGATGTTACAACTCAGCCCGATAACGCTCAGACTAAGGGTAAGGTAGCAAAAATCATCCACCTCGTAGAGGTTAGTGAAGCATAAGCAAGGAGGTGCGAACTAATGAAGTTACATGAACTTTCTCCTGTTGAGGGTTCTAAGAAGGACTCAAAGAGAATCGGCAGAGGTCACGGCTCGGGCTGGGGCAAAACTTCCGGTAAAGGTCATAAGGGCCAGAAGGCTCGTTCAGGCGGCAGCATCCGTCCCGGATTTGAGGGCGGTCAGATGCCTTTACAGCGTCGTATCCCTAAAAGAGGTTTCAACAATATTTTTGCTAAGACTGTAGCAGCAGTTAACCTCAGCACTTTGAACAGAAAGTTTGAAGACGGTACGACAGTAGATATTGAGGCTCTTGTTAATGCAGGCGTTGTTAAGAACGGCTTTGATGCTGTTAAAATTCTTGGCAACGGTAAGCTTGACAAAAAACTTACAGTAAAGGTTTCTGCTTTTTCCGAATCAGCTAAAGCTGCAATTGAGGCTGCGGGCGGAAAGGCAGAGGTGATCTAAGTGTTTAAGACCATTAAAAATGCTTGGTCACTCCCCGATTTAAGAAAGAAAATTTTATTTACTCTCTTAATCATTGTTGTATTCAGAATCGGCTCGGTTATTCAGGTTCCATTCTTGGATACTGCGGCTCTCAGAAGTGTTATGAATCCGGATGACTGGTCTAACACAATGCTTTCTTATATGAATACACTCTCAGGCGGTGCATTCTCAAACGCAACATTGTTTGCAATGGGTATCACCCCTTATATCAACAGCTCAATCATCATCCAGCTCCTCTGCGTTGCTATTCCTCCTCTGGAGAGATTGGCAAGAGAAGGCGAAGCCGGCAGACGCAAAATCAGTGCTATCACTCGTTATGTAACAGTCGGTCTCGGTATTATTCAGGGTACTGCATATTACTTCTACCTTCTCAACAGCAAGGTAACACTTTACAACAGCGGCTTTGAACTTTGGTTCTCTGCTATCGTAATCATCCTTGTTTTTACCGCAGGTACGGCGGTTATGATGTGGCTCGGTGAACAGATCAACAGCCACGGCATCGGAAACGGTATTTCCATTCTCCTTTTTGCAGGTATCGTTGCTCAGTTCCCACAGATTATCAACACACTCGGTCAGTACTGGAACCTTGCTGTTAACGGCAGCACACAGTTCTTCTTCCTCGTACCTCTCTGGGTAGTTCTCTTTGTTGCTGTCGTATGGATTATCACATTCATGCAGGACAGCGAAAGAAGAATCCCGATTCAGTATGCAAAGCGTGTTGTGGGCAGAAAGATGTACGGCGGTCAGTCAAGCCACCTTCCTATCAAGGTTGCTCTCGGCGGCGTTCTTCCAATCATCTTTGCAAGCTCAATTCTTTCAATTCCAAGTACAATCAACCTCTTCCTCAAGATTCCTGCAGGAGAAGGTTTCTGGGGTGCATTCTTTGCAGCATTCAGCACCACAGGCTGGCTGTACATGGTACTTTATTTCTTGTTCATCATAATGTTCGCTTATTTCTATACATCAATTCAGTACAACCCTGTTGAAATGGCTAACAATCTTAAAGCTAACAACGGCACAGTTCCCGGTATTCGTCCGGGTGCTCCGACAGCTGATTATATCAGAAAGATTTTGTCAAGAATCACTTTAATCGGTGCAATGTTCCTTGCTGTTATCGCTATGATTCCGCTTATCTACGGCGCTGCTTCCGGAATGGGACAGATGTCAATCGGTGGTACATCAATCATCATCGTAGTTGGTGTTGCTCTTGAAACTGTTAAACAGCTCGAGTCACAAATGATGATGCGTCATTACAAAGGTTTTCTTGACTAATTGAGAAAAAAGGAGTATAATAGATGAACATTATCATGTTAGGTGCTCCGGGTGCAGGTAAAGGCACACAGGCTGCTGTACTTTGTGAACACTTTGGTATTCCCACAATTTCAACCGGAAACATGATCCGTGAAGCGCTGAAAAACGGCACTGAGATGGGCTTGAAGGCTAAATCCTTTATGGATGAAGGCAAGCTTGTTCCCGACGAAGTAGTAATTGGTATTGTAAAGGAAAGACTTTCTGCCGATGACTGCAAGAAGGGTTTCATTCTTGACGGTTTTCCAAGAACTATTCCTCAGGCTGAGGCTCTGGATAATATGGGTGTTGAGATTCAGCATGTCATCAACATCGACATTTCTGATGAAAAAATCATCAACCGTATGTCCGGACGCCGTGTTTGCGAAAATTGTGGCAGACCTTTCCACATTGTGACTTTAAAGCCCAAAAAGGAAGGTGTTTGTGACGATTGCGGCGGCACCCTTGTTCAGCGCAAGGACGACCACCCCGATACCGTGCTTGCTCGTCTCGAAACATATCACAAAGAGACTGAGCCCCTCGTTTCTTACTATGAGAAGCAGGGTAAGCTTGTTACTGTAAAAGGACAGGACGATGTAGAAGCTACTACAAAGGCTATCCTTGAAGGTATTGAGGCTTAATTCATGGTTGTAGTTAAGACAGCACGGGAACTTTCAAAAATGAAAGATGCCTGCAGAATTTCTGCCGAGGCATTGCGTGTTGCGGGAGAGGCTGTAAAGCCCGGCGTTACTACTTATGAAATAGATAACATTGTCCGCTCATACATCGAGAAACAGGGAGCAGTTCCCTCGTTTCTCGGTTACGGCGGCTTTCCTGCGAGTGCGTGCATTTCCGTTAACAATGTGGTTATCCATGGCATACCCAGTAAAGAACTCGTTTTAAAAGAGGGCGACATAGTAAGCGTGGATGTTGGCGCTTTCTACGGGGGATTTCACGGCGACAACGCCTTTACATTCCCCTGTGGCAAAATCAGTGCAGACGCACAGGCTTTGCTTGACGCCACAAGAGAGAGTCTGTATGAGGGAATTAAACAGGCTCTTGCCTTCAACCGTGTCGGTGACATAGGCAACGCTGTTCAGAAGTATGTCGAAGCTCGCAGTTACTCGGTGGTACGAGATTTTGTCGGCCACGGCGTAGGTGCGAAACTGCACGAAGACCCAAGCGTACCCAATTACGGCACTGCTCACAGAGGAGTGCGGCTTATTCCGGGTATGACTATTGCCATTGAACCCATGGTGAACCAGGGCAGGTGCAATGTGCGTGTTCTTGATGACAAATGGACTACCGTCACTGCTGACGGAAAGCTTTCAGCTCATTTTGAACATACTGTTGCAATAACTCCTGACGGACCTAAAATTATGACTTTGTGCGATTAAAGGTGATTTTATGAACACAGTAAAAGGCAGTATCGTAAAGGCTGTGGCAGGAAGGGAAAAGAACGGCTTTTTTGTTGTTCTCGACTGCGATTCCGTTTTTGCTTACATTGCAGACGGAAAGCGAAGAAAGGTTGAGAAGCCTAAAAAGAAAAAGCTTATTCATATTTCTCCTACAGGAACCGTGATAGAGGGTTCAATCAAGACCAATCCGCAGATAAGAAAAATTTTGAACAATTTTAGAAAGAGCGAGGGTTGACAATATGTCAAAACAGGATGTAATCGAAATTGAAGGTATTGTTAAGGAAGCTTTACCGAACGCACAGTTTAAGGTAGAGTTGCCGAACGGTCACGTGATATTAGCTGTTATTTCAGGCAAACTGAGAATGAACTTCATTCGCATATTGCCGGGTGATAAGGTAAAGGTGGAAATGTCCCCCTATGACCTGACAAGAGGCAGAATTACCTGGAGAACTAAATAATTCGGGTAAAAACACGACTTTTTAGAAAGGAATGATTATACATGAAAGTCAGACCTTCAGTAAAGAAAATGTGCGACAAGTGCAAAGTAATCAAAAGAAAAGGTAAGATTTTAGTTATTTGCGAAAACCCCAAGCATAAGCAGCGCCAGGGTTAATTTACCTAACAAAAACAAAACTATATTTTAGAATTTATATGGAGGTGCAACTATATGGCTCGTATAGCAGGTGTTGACTTACCGAGAGATAAAAGAGTTGAGATTGGTTTGACCTATATCTACGGTATCGGCCGTAAGACTGCAGACGACATTATTGCTGCAACAGGTGTTAATCCGGACACTCGTGTCAGAGATTTGACAGAAGAAGATATTGCAAAGCTCAGAGAATACATCGAGCATCACTGCCGCGTTGAAGGTGACCTTCGCCGTGACATCGCTTATGATATTAAAAGACTTATTGATATTGGTTGTTACCGTGGCGTTCGCCACAGAAAAGGACTTCCTGTAAGAGGTCAGCGTTCAAAAACTAACGCTCGTACTCGTAAGGGTCCCCGTAAAACCATGGCTAATAAGAAGAAGTAAGGAGGGCAAAGGACTATGGCAGCACCAAAGGGTGGTAAGAAGGTTATCCGCCGTCGCCGTGAACGCAAGCACATTGAAAAAGGCGCAGCGCATATCCAGTCTACATTTAACAACACAATTGTTACTATTTCCGATACACAGGGCAACGCTGTTTCATGGGCAAGCGCAGGCGAGCTCGGTTTCAGAGGTTCAAAGAAGTCAACTCCGTTTGCCGCTCAGTCAGCAGCCGAAACAGCTGCAAAGGCAGCAATGGAACACGGCATGAAGTATGTTGAAGTATATGTAAAGGGTCCCGGTCAGGGTCGTGAAGCTGCAATCCGTGCATTGCAGACTGCAGGTCTTGAGGTAACAATGATTAAGGATGTTACTCCAATCCCGCACAACGGATGCCGTCCTCCAAAGAGAAGACGTGTATAGTATTTTAAAAGGAGGAAAATTCTACTATGGCTAAAAATATGCAGCCTATCGCTAAGCGTTGCAGAGCCCTTGGCATTTCACCCGCAGTTATGGGTTATTCCAAGAAGACTTCCAACAGAAATCCCGGCGGTAAGATGAGAAGAAAAAAGAGCGAATACAGCATGCAGCTCACTGAGAAGCAGAAGGTAAAATTTATCTACGGCATCATGGAGAAGCAGTTCAGAGCTTACTACGAAAAAGCTGAAAAAGCTGAGGGTAAGACAGGTGCTGTATTGCTTACACTTATTGAAAGAAGACTTGACAACGTTATCTTCAGACTCGGTCTTGCAGCTACAAGAAGAGAAGCAAGACAGCTTGTTAGTCACAGCCACTTTACCGTAAACGGTAAGAAGGTAAACATTCCTTCATACCTTGTTAAGGTTGGCGATGTAATCGAAGTTAAGGAGAAGAGCCGTTCAACTGCAAGATTCAAGGCAATCGCAGAGGGCGAAACATCTTCAATTGTAACACCAAAGTGGCTTGAGAAGAACGAAAACCTTCTCGGTGGCAAGGTTGTTGCAGCTCCCCAGAGAGAAGACATCGACTTTCCTGTTGAAGAACACCTCATCGTTGAGTTGTACTCCAAGTAATCTTTTATTTCACAGGCAGATTACACACAGATGGGCTGCTTTTGCAGTCGCATAATGTTTAGGAGGATTCGCGAATGATAGAAATTGAAAAGCCAAGAATTGAAACCGAGGAATTAACCGAGGATGGAAAGTACGGCAAGTTTGTTGTTGAACCGCTCGAGCGTGGTTTCGGCAACACACTCGGCAACAGTTTGCGCCGTGTGCTGCTTTCCTCTCTTGAAGGCTGTGCTGTTACATCAATCAAGATTGACGGCGTTCTTCACGAATTTTCAACTATTCCCGGCGTAAAGGAAGACGTTACGGAAATTGTTCTTAATATGAAAAGTCTTGTTGCAAAGCTCCATGAAACAAGTCCCAAGGTTATAGAAATTGCAGCCGAGGGTCCCTGTGAGGTAAAGGCTGCCGACATCAAATGTGATGATGAGGTTGAAATTCTCAACCCTGAACTCCATATTGCTACACTCGGTGAGGGTGCTAAGCTCAATATGGAAATCACAGTTGACAAGGGCAGAGGATATATTCCTTCAGAGCGCAACAAGCAGTTAAGCGGCAACAATGTTATTGGCGTTTTGCCGATTGATTCAATTTATACTCCCGTGTTAAAGGTAAACTATACAGTTGATAACACTCGTGTAGGTCAGATTACTGACTATGACAAGCTCACTTTGGATGTTTGGACAAACGGAGTTATCAATGCTCAGGAGGCTGTTTCTCTTGCAGCAAAGGTTCTTACCGAACACCTTAACCTTTTTGTTAACCTTTCCGACAAAGCTTCAAGTGCTGAAGTTATGGTTGAGAAGGATGACAAGGGCAAGGAAAAGATTCTTGAAATGACGATTGAAGATCTTGATCTTTCAGTTCGTTCTTTCAACTGCCTCAAGCGTGCAGGCATTAACACGGTAGAGGATTTGATCAACAAGTCCGAAGAGGATATGATGAAGGTGCGTAACCTCGGTAGAAAATCTCTCGAGGAAGTTGTACAGAAGCTCAATTCTCTCGGTTTTAGTCTTCAGAAGGAAGACGAATAACTTCCCAAAGTCTTTGACAGGCTATTCTGTCAAATTCTTACCAACAAACTCAACGGTAAAGGAGTGAAAGAAATGCCAGGTACAAGAAAATTAGGAAGAACTACTGCACAGAGAACTGCAATGCTTCGTGCTATGGTTACTTTCCTTTTGGAAAACGGCAAAATTGAAACAACTCTTACTCGTGCCAAGGAAGTTCAGGCTATGGCAGAGAAGATGATTACTACAGCTAAAGAAGATACTCTTCACAACAGACGCCTTGTTTTGGCTTTTGTTACTAAGGAAGATGTTACAAGCAAGCTCTTTAAGGAAATTGCTCCAAAATACAGCGATAGAAACGGTGGCTATACAAGAGTTACTAAAATCGGTCCCCGTCGTGGTGACGCCGCTGAAATGGCAATTATCGAGCTCGTTTAATTCTTTTTAAATTAATTCGTATCTTGAAAAACCTCAGTATTTATCGCACTTTTCAGAGTTTGAAATCTGGAAAAAGTGTTTATTGTGTGTTTATTTACGAAAAAATCTAAATTTTAAATTTACAAAGGCAAGTCCATTTTTATTTGGGCTTGCCTTTTGTTTTATCTGTGATTATACAAATAGTATAATCATAATATACTTGTAGTATAGCTTTAAATGCGTTCTAAGCAACTTTTTTGATTTGTCAATGAAATTATATCATCTGTATATAAAAGTCGCTCAGAACCGAATTTAGAGCATTTTAGCGTTATCGAACACCTCGAAAAGTGAAATTCATTTCTGAATCGCTCGGAACACCGAGGGTCACAGAATCAAATGTGTGCGACATATACTCATTTTCAGGTGTAATTGATACTGGAATAAGTGCCTGACCTGAACCTATAACCGCATACAAGCTACTTGCAAAATTTTTATCACCATAAGCATTAAGTTCAATTTCAGAAAATCGGGGATTCTGCGAAATGCTGTAAACCATTTTGACCGCACTCTCGGCAAATTTTCGATAAATCTCGATAAAATCGCTTGCAGTCTGAATCACCATAGTTTCAGCAATTTTCGGATATTCTGAAACGAGCTTGCGGATTTTGATAAAACTATATTCCGAATAATATTTCTTTAAAAGAACATTGATTTCTTCTGCTGTGAGAATTCCAGATTTAATAACGCAATCATCACCAAGATTTTCCTTGTTTGGGAAATTACAAATGCTGATTTTCTGTTTAACATTGGCGAATATCGTATCAATCTCGGAAATTGCTTGATTGCCTTTGTGGGTGATTTCCTCTTCAAGCGAGGCATTATAATCCTTTGCAATGGTTGGTTTGAATGTAACTGAATTATATTTTGCCTTTGACCTGAGAGCTGAAACATCATTAAAATAGTCGGTTACAATTTTCTTGAATTTTTCTACAAAAATGTTTGTCATAATAATTATCCTTTCTGTTTCCGTAAATTATTACTGGGAAATTCTGCTGTAAATGTCAGTTCTTCGCCCCAGAATACATTTATCGTTAGTTTGTCATTTTTAGGAAGATGTTTCCTTAAATTTTTGAGTGAAATTTTAATTTCTTTTAGCTTTTTATTCATAAAAGCCTCCCTTTAGTGCGTTAAAGTGTTAAAATCTGTTATTCTTTGTTAATAATTTCTTTTAAAGAATTAAGTTCCTGCTGTAAATCATCAATCGTTGTATAATCAGCCGATAAATTCAGAATTTTAACCGCTGATTGCAGACGAACATTCTCGTTTGATGAATCAAGCAGTTTTACAAGTGCCTTGCTTGCTCGCAAGGTGTTTTCAAGAAGGATTTGACTTGACTGCTGAAACAGATTTTTTCTATAAACGGTCAGCAACTCTTGAAATTCATCTGAATTAACTCGTTTTGCAACCGTCTGACGGCAAAGATTGAGCTTTTGAGCGGTTTTTGTCAGATTAAATCCGCTTGATATATAAGTCATTAGCAACTGCTCATTGTTGATTTTAGCCATTAGAATTTGCTCCTGTTTTATGCCTATGGTTGACAAGCTCAAATTCTGAATCGGGAAAATCCTCGCCGAGCCACGCTCTAAAAAATACGGCGTCCTCAGGCTGAAAATCGAAAATTCTTGTTCTGATACGATTCTTTCGGTCAATCAAAAGAATTATAAAAATATCATTTTTTGGATTCTGAATATTTGTGATTTTCTCAATACTTAGATTATTTATAAGCATTTCAATTACAAGTTTTGAATATCTTAACGACTCGATAGACTCAAGTCTTAAATTTTTGTAAAATTCTGTCATTAAATACTCTCCTTTCTGTGGTGTATAAGGCATATGCTCTAATATACCTGTTTAATAATATCGTTTTTTAAAATGTTAAAAACGCTTAAAATGCTGATGAATACTGCGTTTTTGATGTTTTAGCTCTCTGAATTTTTAACAAAATAATTCAGAATAAATTTCGTTTGCAAAATTCTGTAAAAGAAAAATCTCCGCCCTGTCGAATAGAATCCGCCTGTCGCAATGAGTACGCTACAAAATTTTGTGCGTGTATTCCTGAACCTTTTGAAACTATTCGAGCAATCGGTTTTTGATACTTTCGGTCAAGCGATTGTTTAAGTGCCAAGCAACATTGCCGAGCTGAGCCGTCAGATTTAACAACTGCCGAATGACAATGACCTGCCACAGGTGTTCCCGTCACAATGTGCCGAGGTCTGCCACGCTTGCGGTTTTTAAGCCTCTGCCGTTTAGCGGTTTTGCTCTCGGTGGTGCTGTAAACTAACAAAAATGAACAGTTTTGTTTTCGGCAGAAATATCGGAACTTTTGAAATAACTGTTCAAAATCCTTTGGTGAAAATTCATAATAGATTTCAAGGCTATATAGGGTGCTTGGAAATTCGGTGTCAAAAGTTATTTTATCAAGTGGTATTTTTGACATTTTCAATACAGCCTCCGCAACTGTTTAACTGACTTTCAAATTCGGGAACATTCAGATAAAATCGGTTTCCTGAATAAAACCCTGGAGCTCGTCCAGTCTTGACAAGTCGGCGAATTGAAAATTCAGGCAGATTAAACAATTTTGCAACCTGTCGAATCGTTTGAAATTGTGTGGATTTGTTCATAAAAATTCTCCTTTGTAAAAATTTTTTTAGGAAATTGTGATTTCCCCTTGCAATTTTTATTATAATCAATTATAATGTAATTGTAAACACACAATTTCATACATTCACAAAAATAGAAAGGAGATAATGTACGAAATGGAATACAATTTTAAAAAAATAGGTGCGAGGATTCGAGCTGAGCGAAAAAAGTTGGGATTGTCACAGCAAGAGCTGTGCGACAAAATCAATTTATCACAAAGGGCGACACTCGGACGCTTTGAATGTGGAACAAGCGAAACTCCATTGTGGGTTTTAGTCGAATTATGTCGGGTGTTTGATTGTGAACTTGGATTTTTACTTTGTGAGCATAACGAAAAAACCCGTTTAAATGCTGATATTTGCAAAATTACAGGACTTTCTGAATCTGCGGTAAATCACATAATCGCTTTAAATCAAGAGCCAAAACGATTATTCAATGACGGTAGCTATAATGCAAAACCGAAAATTTTAAGCAAAATTCTTGAGAATGATAATTTTAAAGATTTGATTGATTCAGTATTTGATTATTGTTATACAAAATCCAATGGTTCATTGAAAGATGAGGATTTCAAACTATTCAGAATACAGAACAATTTCGTTAGAATTGTCGAGAAAATCAAAAATTCAAAATAACTGTATCGAAAGGTGGAATTTATATGTCACAGGTCATAAAAAAAGACAACAACCGTTTCAGAATCGTTTGTTCTTTAGGATATGGGGCAGATGGTAGGCAGATTCGGAAAACTACAACATTTAAGGCTCCCGAGGGTACAACTCCGAAAAAAGCTGAAAAACTTGCAAATGAGTTTGCTCTTGATTTCGAGAGAAAAATTAGAGGGAATGTTGAGTTTGCAGACAATATGAAATTTTCAGAACTATGTGAGCAGTATTTTGCTTTATATGCCACAAATAAATTAAAGCGTGTAACCGCTTATACATACGAGGGACAGGTCAAAATCCACTTGTTGCCTGAATTTGGAAATCTGCGATTGAAAAATTTTACTCCAAACAGAATTTCAAATTTTTTTGGCAAATTAAAAGTTAAGCCTCAAACTTGTAAACGAATATTTACAATTCTCGAATCAATTTTCAGTTTTGCGGTTCATCAAGGGCTCATTTTGAAAAGTCCGTGTATCGGCGTTATTTTACCGAAAGCAAAAAACAATGACGATAAAAAAATGCTAAATTTATCACAGGTCAAAATTTTGATGAAAATGCTGACAAGTGAAGATGTCGAAAGCTCACAGTTTTCGGTAATCATAAGAACCCTGATTTTAACAGGTCTGAGGGCGAGTGAATGTCTTGCTCTGCAATGGGGTGATGTCGATTTTGAAAATTCCGTCATAAGTGTTAAACATAACCTCTGTTATGACGGCAAAAAAACTTGGCTCGATATACCAAAGACAAAAAAATCCCGCCGAGTTATTGCTATGTCGGCGGAACTCGCTGAATTGCTAAAAAATCACTATACAAGACAGCAGATTATTAAAAATTCGGTAAAATATGATTTTAACCCGCTTGATATGGTGTTCACAAGTCAAACAGGCGATTTCAAAGACCGTTCAGGACTGCTCCGTGAATTTAAAAGATTCATCAAGGACACGGATTTCAGCTTTGCAACACTTCATATGCTTAGACACGCAAATGCAACCCTGTTGTTGAATAGCGGTGTTGATATTAAACTTGTTTCTGAAAACCTCGGTCATAATAACATATCAACAACAGCGGATATTTATGCTGATGTACTCCTGGAGTCAAAACGCAAAATGGCTGATTTGGTATCTTTGACATTATCAAATAAATAATGTTTTTGGGTGTTTATTTGGTGTTTATTGATGCTTAAAGATACTAAAAAATACGAAATGATAATTATTATCGAAGTCTGAAAAACCGCATAAATACTGAATAAATTAAACATTATTCAAAGATACGAAATGATTCATTTAATTCTTTTTAAGTTAATACAAGTTCAATTTAACTCCCGACTTTTTAGTCGGGAGTTTTTGCGTTTGTTTCAAAATGCAGGCTCTTTTGCTACCCCGACTTTTATTATAGAGCCACTGTATTCACGAACAGGAAGCGGGGGTGCGCCGTGCTTTTGTACAAAACAAGACAGGCTGTGAAGAACGAAGTCTTAAACTTCATTTCTTCACAGCCTCATTTTACAGTTTTAAAAGCAATTCAATTTTTAGTTGGCAACCGAATCTTTATAAGATGAGCTGAGCTTAAAACCGCTCGCAGGCTTACCCTTTTTGTCGATAAGGTTCTTACTGTCGCTTGCTCTGCAGGCAACTTCCCAGTGATAACTTGGTGATGTTGAGCCGCCGCCTTTAACTTCATATACTACGGTCATAAACGCACCGCCGTTTGTGTAGTCATAACCGTCACCGATGTTGACGCCGCTTAAAGAAATCTCTCCGGCAATCTTTATGTTGAGCATAGCTCCGTATTTAGCGGGTACAGACATTTTTGCACTTTTGCAGGTAAGCTTTGATGAATCATATTTGATTGTTGCCTGATAGTTTTCGAGAACTGCCGGTGTTGTCAGATTGTATGTGCATACAATTGTGTCACCGACATTGAATGTTTTGCCGCCGATTTTAAGTGACTTGCTGTTGCTGTCATCAGATTTTGATGAATCCGACTTTGAAGATGAACTGTTATTATTTTTGTTGCTGTTGTTATTTTTATTGCTGTTGTTATTATTCTTATTACTGTTGTTATTAGTTTTGCCTGAGTCTGTTTTTGAAGAACTGTTGTTAGTAGTTTTGCTCGTTTCACTCTTTTCAATAACGGAACTCTGCTGACTGTTTGAATTTTTGCCGAAAGAACTGCCGCCTGAGTTCTCGGAGTTATTGCCTGAATCGCCTGACTTGCTGTTGCCGCCGGCGTTGTTGTTTACAGGCACAGCTTTTGTTTCTTCAACATATTCAGTGTTGCCCTGAGCATCTGTTACAACCTCGGTGTATGTTTCAATTTTTGTTTCAATCTGAGTATCTATGCGTGTTTCGTGAACAATCTTTGTTGTTTTTTGCTCATCCGAATTTTCTCCGCAACCACTCATAACGCTTGCAGCCATAGTTGAAAAAGCTACAAGTGATGCAAGTGCCGCAATAAGACAATAGTTTTTCTTTTTGCCGTAATTACGCATTATGCCACTTCCTTAATGTGATTTAAAATTTCGGTAAGTGTTACCGTATCTTTACCATAATATTATATCAAATTAATCAACGAAAATAAAGAAATTTCGCAAAATTGTACCGTTATATATTGAAAAATTACTTGTATTAATTTTATGCAAATGGTACAATAATTTTGACGGATGTGATTAACAAGTGAACTTTTTGTGAATATATCTAAAAGTTCCTTGTTGATATGATTTTTTAGGAGTGATTATAGTGAGGACAACAAAAAAGGCGCTTTCAATTGTACTTGCTGGTTTGATGACCGTTGGCGGTATGTCGGTATTTTCTGTTTCTGCCGCTCAAACATCAACACCGACTCTTTCATTTAAAACTCAGAATGCACTTTATGCACACGCAGTAAGCGGTTCTGACGATTCTGACGCATGGGTTGCATGGCAATGTAAACACAACGAGGATATGGAGGAATTGAATACTAATAGGAAGTATTTCTTCCTTCCAAGCAGTGTTTCGTCAACAAGCGTTGAGCTTTATAACGCATATTCAAAAAGCGTTACGGTTAATAATGTAACTATACCGTCAGGCGAGTCAAGGGAGGTTTCGTACACAATTGATAAGGCAGGCAATGTTACTGCCGACGGAAAAACCTATTCCCTCACATTCTTAAAGTCCTCTGCCGAGTCTGCAATCTATGTGAACAACAGCAATGCTGACGGCAACGGCAAGGAACTTATCTCTTATCTTAATGAGGATAAGAGCAACTATTCCTCTGCAACAGGCGCTATTGTTGATAAGAACGGCAAGATTGACAATACTTCAATCAAAAAAATCAAGGGCAGAGGCAACTCAACATGGGGCAAGGCTAAGAAGCCTTACAACATCACATATTCCGATAAGGTTTCAATCGGCGGTATGTCAAAGGGCAAAAAGTTCTCTCTCCTTGCAAATTATCAGGACGATTCACTCACAAGAAACCGTTTTCTTTATGACCTTGCAGATGCAGTAGGAACTCCATATGCTTCGGATTCAAGATATGTTGATTTCTACTCAGACGGTTATTACTGGGGTTCATATCAGATGACCGAAAAAATTGAGGTGGGTAAGAGTGCCCTTGTCAACGATATTGACGATACTGCATACCTTGACGCTGACGGCAATGTAAACAAGGATTTCCCGTTCCTTTGTGAAGTTGATTCCGGTGCTGTAGACGGTGAAGATTACTATGTAAAATGTGATGACGGTATCAAGGTTACAATTAAAGCTCCTGAGCTTTCGGAAGGCGACAAGGGCTATGATGAGGTTAAGAACTATGTCCGTGAAAAGTACAATGCTTTCCACAGAGCCGCTAAAAAAGCAGACTCCGACCTTTCACAGTACGCTGATGTTGATTCATGTGCAAAGCTGTGGCTTATAAATGAACTCGGTAAAAACTGGGATTCCGGTGTTTCAAGCGTTTACTTTGTTTATAAGCAGGATTCAGACGGTAACTATAAGTTCTTCGGCTCACCTGTATGGGACTACGATAATGCGCTCGGTAATGCTACAGGCAGTGCTTGGGATCTTCAGAACTTCGGTGTTAAGGATTACACACAGTATTCAGGCTGGTGGTGCAGATTTAAGGACAGACAGAAACGCTCTCAGAATAGCAGTAATATCATTAACAATATTTCAAGAAACACTCAGGTTAATAAGGCTGCCGTAAATATTTGGTTTGAGCAGTTTGTTCCTGCAATCAACTATTTTGCAGGCAAGACCACATCTTACAAGGGCTCTGACGAATTCTATACAAAAACACAGTATTTTGACCTTCTCAAGGACAGCGGTGCGATGAATTACAAAAGCGGCTGGCATATAAGAACGAGCAGTTGGATTTGTGACCACACATCAATGAACAAGGCTGACTTTGATATGACAACAGGTACATATACCGTAAGTAACACTAAGACAAGCTATAATCAGGGCAGTTTTACGGATATGTATAATTATGCGGCTGATTGGATGACAAGCCGTGCGGCATGGATCAGCAGTAAGTGGTTTAGCGAGTACACTCCTTCCGCTAAAATCGGTGATGTTGACGGTGACGGCGAAGTTACTGTAATGGACGCAACTCTTGTTCAGAAGTACATTGTAAATCTTGAAACACTCACAGACAGTCAGCTCAATGTTGCCGATGTAAACGGTGACGGTGAAATCAGCGTTATTGACGCAACACAAATTCAGAAGATTATCGTAAATCTTGTATAATTCAAGCACAGAATCGGGCAGGAAACTGCCCGATTTTTTGTTATTGTTTTGAAAATTTTTGTACAAGCCACAGAATGTAAAATTTTACAAATCAAAGATTGAAATTGTGTTGTGAATAATATATAATGAGTGTAATCAAAATTTTTACACAGATTTATACATATGCACAATAACAGAATATAAGCATTTTAAAAGGACGGAGAAATCATGAGGAAAACTAAGATAGTTTGTACCATCGGACCTGCCTGCGATTCAAAAGAAATGATGCGTAAAATGATTGACGCAGGTATGAATGTTGCCAGAATCAATATGTCACACGGCGTTTATGACCGGCTTGAGGTTACAATCAAAAACCTTAAAGAGGCAATTGCAGAGAGCGGTCAAAATGTTGCAATTCTGCTCGATACAAAGGGTCCTGAGGTCAGAGTCGGCACATTCAAGGACGGTTCTGTTGAACTTGTCGAGGGTGCAGAGTTCAGTCTTTTTAAAAACAAAGAAGAGGGTGACGAAACAGGTGTAAGCCTTTCGTTTCCTAAGCTTGTTGATATTTTTGAATCCGAAGGTCAGGAGGCAATCGGCAGAGAGCTTTTGCTTGATGACGGTATTATCTCGCTTGTCGTTAAGTCGGTAAATCCCGAGTCAATCGTTTGTACCGTAAACAAGGGCGGTGTGCTTAAAAACCGCAAGAGTATCAACATTCCGGGCTACTTTATCAATATGCCGTATGTAAGCGCTCAGGACAGAAAGGACATTGAGTTCGGTCTTAACCACGGTGCAACAGTTGTTGCCGCATCATTTGTCCGCAATCACGATGATGTTAGAACTCTTCGTGACTTTATTGACAGCCTCGGCTATGAGTATGTTGAAATTATTGCAAAGATTGAAAATCAGAGCGGTGTTGACGATATGGATGCAATCATTGATTACGCAGACGGTATTATGGTGGCTCGAGGAGATATGGGTGTTGAAATTCCGTTTATCAAACTGCCTGAAATTCAGAAAACAATCATAAGAAAGGTTGTTTCAAGAGGTAAGTATGTAATCACTGCAACCCAGATGCTTGAGAGTATGACAACGGCTCCCCGTCCTACAAGAGCCGAAATCAGCGATGTTGCCAATGCAGTTTATGACGGCACAAGCGCAGTAATGCTTTCGGCAGAATCCGCCGCAGGTAAGTACCCGATTGAAAGCGTAAAGGCACTTGACGCAATTTGTTCGGAGGCTGAGGAAAACGGTGAATTTACCGCACTTCATGAGTATGTGGAAGAACACGGAATGAAGGACACTAACCCAATCAGATCAAGTATCTGTAAAGCTGCAAAGAATATTGCACAGGCAGTAGGCGCAAAGGCTATTATTGTTGAAAGTGCAACAGGTCGAGTTGCAAGAGCGATGGTTCATTACAGACCTGATTGTCCCGTTATTGCAGTTGCAACATCACAGCTTGTATGCAGAAAGCTCTGTCTTAACTGGGGTGTTATGGCTGTAATGGGCGAAGAAAAACGCACATCTGATTCAATTACGAAACAGGCTATGGAAAAGGCACTCAGCACAGGCGTTGTCAAAAAAGGCGACACGGTTGTTGTGCTTTCGTCAAACAAAACCTGCCCGACTTCAAGCACAGATTCACTTAATGTAAGGATTCTTTAATATGAAAAATATAGTTTTAATCGGAATGCCCGGATCGGGCAAAAGCACAGTCGGTGTGTTGCTTGCCAAGGCGCTGGGTTATTCCTTTGTTGATGTAGATTTGATAATCTGCAAAGAGGCAGGAAAGCCGTTGCAGGAGATTCTTGATAATGAAGGTCTTGACTTTTTCCTCCACCTTGAGGGAAAAATCGGTGCAGAGCTTGACTACGACAAGACCGTTATCGCAACAGGCGGTTCAATGGTCCTCAGCGAAAATGCCATGGAAAACCTCAGAAAAAACGGCAAGGTAGTTTTCATTGATGTTGACCTTGATGAAATCAAGCGCAGAGTTACGAATATCAAAACAAGAGGCATTGCATTCGGTAAGGGTGAAACTCTTGATGATGTGTACAGAGTGCGTTATCCGCTCTATAAAAAGTATGCCGATATCACGGTGTCAATGGAGCTGAGCAGTATCGAAACCACGGTTGATGCAATTGTTGAAAAGCTGAAGCTTGAAAAACAGAATTAAAGAAAAAGTAAAAGCGTCCGTTATTCGGGCGCTTTTGTTGTTAAATATGAAAATTTTTTATAAATAAAAATATGCAGGGGTTCATTGAACGCCACATTTGGAAAATCGGGGTGCTAAACCGACATTTTCTCCCGAATGGCGGTGAGGATTTTCTTTTCCCGCCGACTGATTTGAACCTGCGTCATGGAAAGAATTTTGGCGGTTTGAGTTTGTGTTTTGCTTCGGTAGTACCGCAGTTGAATTATTTTTCGGTCGGTTTCGCAGAGAGATTTTACCGCCTGTTCAAGCGACAATCGTTCCGAGATTTCGTCCTGAATATCATCTGTCGGGACATCAAGCTGTGGGTTGCCCTCGCTGTCATATTCGGCAGTCAGGGAAAGAGGAACTCTTGTGCTGTTGAGTGCGTCAATGATTTTTTCCTCGCTTGTATCAAGCCTTTCGGCAAGCTCGCTCACGGTGAGTTCTCTGCCGTTTTTTAGCTTGCTTTCATTGTTAAGCCTCGATATCGCAAGCGAAAGCTCCTTTAATGTACGGCTTACCCTGACTGCCCCGCCGTCACGGAAAAGTCGCTTAATTTCGCCCATAATTACAGGAAAGGCATAGGTTGAAAACTGCAGGTTACGGCTTTCGTCAAAGTTATTAATCGCCTTTGCGAGTCCGAGACACCCCGATGCAAAAAGTTCTTCGTACTCTATTCCTTTGCCTGAAAATCGTTTGCAACAGGCATGGACAAGCCCCATATTTTTGTCGGCAAGTTTATTTTTATCGGTCATTTTCCGAACCTATATTTTTTTCAAGAGTTACGGTTGTTCCGCTGTCGGGTTTTGAACGGACACGCACCTTGTCGCAAAAGCTCTGCATAACTGCAAAGCCGAGTCCTGCCCTGTCCTCCTCGGGAGCGGTTGTAAACAACGGTTCCATTGCCTTTTTAATATCGGAAATTCCGCAGCCTTTGTCACGGATTGTGATTATCACCTTGTTTTCGGAGGTAATTTTTCCGTTTATGTAAATCGTTCCGCTTTGGTGGCGGTAGCCGTGAACAATGCAGTTTGTCACAGCCTCGGACACAGCGGTTTTTAGGTCGCTGAGTTCGTTTACGGTAGGATCAAGGCTCATTACAAATGCCGACACAACGCATCGTGCAAAAGCCTCATTACAGCTTTTTGACGGCACGCAAAGTTTCATTTCATTTACTGTTTTCATCTCAACACCCCCAAACTTTCAAGTCCCGACATTGAAAAAAGCCTGTACAATCTGTCGGGAATATTAATCACACGCAATGCTCCGCCGACAAGCTTCATCTGGCGGTATCGCCCCATTACAAGACCTATGCCCGATGAGTCCATAAACGATACTTTTGAAAAATCAAGGCACAAAAGTTTCGGTTTGTTTGTCTGAACGGCGGCGTCAATTTTTGTGCGTATTCCTGCCGCCGAATCGTGGTCGATTTCGCCGTCAATGTATGCCGTGAGAATATTATTTTTAAATTCCGTTTTCAGCAATTTTATCAGTCCTTCTAAAAAATAAAAGCTCCGCACCTGTTATCTTAATGATAATAAGTGCGGAGCAAAAAATTTGTTTTATTCTGTTGTAACGAAAAATTTACTTTTCGGCTGATTCGTTTTCAGCCTTAATTTTATTGATGATATACGGACGGATTTCGCCTGCAAGGTAGAGCGAACCGCAGATTACAACTGCACAATCGGTCTTTTCAGCCTGTTCAAAAGCCATATCAAATGCGTGTTCGGCACTTTCAAAGGTTACCGTATCGTCAACAAATCTTGCATACTGTTGCATAAGCTTTGCAGGGTGCATTGCCCTTGGATTGTGAACGGGAACTGTGTAAACTCTGTCAAAAACTCCGTCAAGCAGTTTTACCGAAGTGCTGACATCCTTGTCGGCAAGCATACCCGTGATTGCAATTATATACTTATTCGGAAGGAATTTTTGGATTGCCGATTTAAGCGCCTCAATTCCGTTAGGATTGTGAGCACCGTCAAGCAGAACAATCGGCTTTTCACTCAACAGCTCAAGTCTTGCAGGGTTGACAGCCTTTGCAAAACCGTTTGCAATCTGCTCATCTGTTATTGAAATCAGAGAATTGCAACGGAGCATATCAAGTGTCGCAAGTGCTGTTTTTGCATTTTCAAGCTGATGATCACCCGAAAGCGGAAGATCAATTTCAACACCGTTAAACATAAAGCGACTGCCCTTTAAGGTGGTTTCGATGACATCAATATTAACGCTCTCGCTCGTTGCAAGCGGAATTTTCTTTTCTCTTGCAGTTGATTCAATAACCTTCATTGCACGGATATCCTGCTTTGAAGTGACCGCCATTGAATCGGGCTTGAAGATTCCGCATTTTTGCTGTGCAATTTTTTCAATTGTATCACCGAGAATTGCCGTGTGGTCAAGTCCGATTGTGGTGATAACGGCACAAAGCGGTGATTTTATAGTATTGGTGCAGTCGAGCAGACCGCCCATTCCTGTTTCAAGAACAACAATGTCACAATCTGCATTTGCGTGTATATAAAATTGAAGAGCGTTGACATACTCAAATTCTGTGATGATTGTGCCCTCTTCACGCAGTTGCTCGATAATAGGGAAAGTTTTTTCCACCGCATCCGTGAGAACGGACTCGCTCACCATACAATTGTTTATTTGTATCCTCTCACGAAAATCCGTGATATACGGTGAAATGAACAAGCCTGTTTTGTAGCCTGCCGCAACAAGTGCGGATGAAAGCATAGCACAAACCGAGCCTTTGCCGTTCGTACCTGCAATGTGTATAAATTTCAGCCTGTCCTGCGGATTTCCGAGCCTGTCAAGCAAAATTCTCATTCGGTCAAGTCCCGGACGAGAACCGAATGTCAAAAGTGAATGAATTTTTTCAACAGCATTTTCGTATGTCATTTACAACAGCTCCCTGTAAATCTCATTTTTCTTAAAGCCTGTTATACTTGCCGCCTCTTTTGCCGCCTCGGTGGGCTTTGCACCGTTTTCAATCAGCTTGCGGGCGGTTTCAACCGCAAATTCAAGGGTGTATTCTTCGGATTTTTCCTCTTGCTTTTTGCCCTCAAGCACAAGCACAAATTCGCCCTTCATACTGCCGTCCGCATAATTTTCCGCAGCATATTTTGTTGTGGTGCGGATTACTTCTTCGTGAACTTTGGTGAGTTCACGAACGATCGAAAGCTTTCTGTCACCGAAAAAGCTGTACAAATCTCGGAGAGTTTGCGGAAGCTTGTGTGGCGCTTCGTAGAAAATCATTGTTCTGTGTTCGTTTTTCAGACTGTCAAGATGCTCGTTGCGGCTCTTTTTGTTCACGCTCAAAAAGCCTTCAAATGTGAATCTGCCTGTTTCAAGTCCCGAAACCGCAAGTGCGGAAATCACGGCACTCGGACCGGGAATTACCACGGTTTTTATTCCACGCTCCTCGCAGAGCTTTATCAAATCTTCACCCGGATCGGAAATGCACGGCATTCCGGCGTCCGTTACAATTGCACAATTTTCGCCCTGTTCAATTCTGTTGCAGATGATTTCGCCACGCTCACGCTTGTTGTGTTCAAAATAGCTCACCATAGGCTTTTTTATGCCGAAATGATTCAAGAGCTTAAGCGTTACCCTTGTGTCCTCTGCCGCAATGAAATCAACCGATTCGAGGGTTTCTGCGGCTCTCGGTGAAAAATCTCCGAGGTTGCCGATCGGCGTTCCCGTTACATATAAAATTCCGCTCAATTTATATAGTCCTCCTTGTAACTGCCGTAGATGTTCAGCATTTCTTCGGAAAAGTTTCCGCTTTCGTCCTCAATAAACAGGGTTGGCATAACCTCAAGAAATCCCCTTTTGCCGCCTCTTCTGCCTTCAAGCAAAAAGAGCTTCGGGGCTTTTGACTTTCGCTGTTGAACAAGCCGTAATTTTTTCGGCTCAACCGAATATTTACGCATTGCCTCCATTGCATCGGCAAGCCTTTCGGGGCGCTGACAAATGCAGAGCCGTCCTCCAAACTGCAAAAGCGACGAACCGCAACGGCACACATCGTCAAGCGTACATTCGGATTCGTGCCTTGCAACAAGCTTTGCGTTCTCGGGATTTGTAATTCCGCCTCCGCTGATTTTGTAGGGCGGATTGCAGGCAACAAGGTCAAATGAGCCGAGCGGCAATGCACCGTCAAGCTTGTTTAAGTCCGAGTTTACAATTCTGATTTTGTCCTGAAGATTGTTGTATTCAAGACTTTGTGAAAACAGCTTGCAGGCATTCTCCTGTATTTCTACCGCCGTGATGTCAAGGCGGTTGTTGTTTTTGTACCACAAAAGCGGAATAGTTCCGCAACCCGTGCCGAGGTCAACACATTTTTTTGCACCGATTTGCTTTGAAAAATCGGCAAGTAAAATTGTGTCCGTTGAAAAGCGGTAGCTGTCTGACACATATATTTTAATACCGCTGCCAAGCGGTTCAAGATGTTTGTTGTTCATTGGTATTCCCCTGAAAACAGTAATTAAAAAGCGGCAAGGAAATCCCTGCCGCCTGTCTTTGTGGATTAACCCTTAATCAGCCTTCCTGTGGAGCGCCAACGGGGCAAACTTCAGCACATGAACCGCAATCAACACAAGCGTCTGCATTGATTTCATACTTGCCGTCGCCTTCTGAAATAGCGTCGCAAGGGCAGTTGTCTGCACAAGCACCACACATGATGCAATCGTCACTGATAGTATATGCCATAGGGAAATACCTCCTTCATGAATTTCACCTTTATTGTAACATAAATTTTGAAAAAAGCAACCTTTTGGAAAGAATTTTATATTTTAAACTGAAAACAGTTCTTTTTTACTGCAACTTGACGAACGCTGTACACATTACAAAAAATTATTCAAGTCCCTTGAATTTTTCCATTTCCTTTTTGTCAAGCTTGATGTAGCCGTCCTTAACAAGCTTGCATTGCTTGACTGTGAATGATTTCGGAGCGGCATCTTCGGGAGTGTTGTTGAGCTTAACCTTTAAAGTTCCTGCAATCAGGTTGTTTTCAACAACAAGACCTCTGCCTTCGGGAGTATTTACAATTGCTCCTACCTTGGGGGTGTGTTTAAGAAGGTCTGTGTATGCCTCCTGTTCATATTTAAGACAGCACATAAGTCTGCCGCAGGTTCCCGAAATTTTAACGGGAGAGAGTGACAGTCCCTGCTCCTTTGCCATTTTGATTGAAACGGGCTGGAACTCGCCCATAAAGCTTGCACAGCAGAACGGCTTACCGCAGATGCCGAGACCCCCGAGCATTTTTGCCTCATCACGCACGCCTATCTGGCGAAGTTCAATTCTTGTTCTGAATACACTTGCAAGGTCTTTTACAAGTGCACGGAAGTCAACTCGTCCGTCAGCCGTAAAGTAGAAAAGAATTTTGCTGTTGTCAAATGTGTATTCAACATTTACAAGCTTCATTTCAAGCTTGTGGTTGGCAATTTTCTGTTCACAGATTCTGTATGCTTCCTTTTCTTTGAGCTTGTTTTCCGCAAGGTGATTCAGGTCTTTTTCGGTTGCAATTCTGATTAACGGCTTGAGCGGATGCGAAATTTCCGCATCGTCAACGGTCTTGTTCGGAGTTGCAACCTCTCCGCACTCAAGACCTCTTGCCGTTTCAACAATTACCCTGTCGCCTGTGTTAAGTTTATTGTCAAGCGGATCAAAGTAATACACTTTGCCGACTTCTTTAAATCGTACTCCGATTATCTCTGCCATGAAATCCTCCTGTATTCTCCGCACAGCCAAGTTGTGAGAAGATTTATATTTATGTGTTTCGGTATTTTCAGTTTTGCGTTCTCGGTAAGCTCAATCATAGAAATCAGCTTTGCCCGAGTAAATCGTCTTGCAAGCTCCCCGGCACATTCTTCGTCAAAAACCGCATCCGCTCCGACGCTTTTTGCCATTCCGTCACGCAGAATCAGCTTTACGACAAGCAGAATTTCGTCTGCAAGGTTTTTATCGCTGAGGGCATAGAGTGCCTGCATAAGGTTGTACTCCCGTGTCGATAAAATTCCTTTTACAATTTTCTTTGCACCTGCAACCGCATCCTCACTGAAAACATCTTTTGTTTTCAGACGGAATACACTTGAACGGGAGAGAATTGTCGGGAGCAGTTTCTTGGAGTTTTCGCAGAGCATAATGAAATATACATTCTGCGGAGGTTCTTCAAGAAGTTTCAAAAACGAGTTTTGAACGATGTCCGAAAGCCTTGTGTCGGCAAAAGGGAAGATATACACCTTTGCATCTGCCTCATTCGGCTTTATGACAGAGTCACCGATTATCTCTCTCATCTGCTCAATTGAATTTTGTTTTCTGTCATTTGGAAGTTCAACATATTTAATGTCGGCGTGTGCCTTATTCTTTGCCTTGTGACATTGCTCACAATGACCGCAAGGCTTTACGGGTTCGGTACACACCGCATACATTGACAGAAACACGGCAAGGTTCATCGCCTTTTCGCTGTCCCTGCTTTCTATTACAACAGCGTGGGGAACTCTGCCCTGAATATCAAGGGTGTTGAAGGTTTGTTTTATATTGTCGTCAAAATCAAAACCGTCAAAATTCAAAATCCCACCTCCGCTTATTTATCACATTTATTATATCATTTTATTTTTGCAATTTCCACAATTATTTTAAGGCTACGGTATTGGTAACAATTTCGCCCTTGTCGGTGATGTCGATAATGCCGTAGGACGCATAGTATCCGTGGCATGAACCGGGGTTCATAATATACAGACCGTCCTCATAGAGTGTGAGAGGCATATGTGTATGACCGAAGAGGAGAATATCCGCTCCTGCTTCTCTTGCGGCGGAGGTAATGCGGTAAAGTCCCGATTTTGCGTCATAGAGATGTCCGTGTGTTACAAAGATGGTTTTACCGCAGACTTTAAAAATCTCCTTTGACGGAAAAAAGCTGTTCCAATCGCAGTTGCCCCTTACGGCAACAATCATTTTGTCTTTGTAATTATCTTTTAAAAACCGCTGTTGTTCTTCACCGTCACCGCAATGAACAATTATTTCCGCCTTGCGCTGTGCGTCAACGGCTTTGATAAGACTGCGAAGATCTCCGTGAGTGTCCGAAACTACCAAAATACGCATTGAAAATTCTCCGTTCTAAAAATAAAATTTCCGCATAGTATATGTTGAGGTGTTGGTATGTCTGATAATAAAAAAGTTAATAAACTGCTCGGTGAGGTATCGAAAAAGTACGGTATCTCTAAGGAACAGCTTGAAAGTGCCGCACAAAGCGGTAACATAGAAAATCTTTTGAAAAATACAAATCCGAATCAATCGAAGCAGATTGAGAGCGTTCTGTCGGATCCCGAAAAAGCAAAGAAACTTTTGCAAAGTCCTCAGGCTCAGGCGCTGATGAAACTGCTCGGCGGTGAATGATATGTCTGATTTACAGGATAAGCTCAATCAGATTTTGCAGAACCCCGAGGCAATGAAACAGGTGCAAAGTCTTGGGGCACAGCTTGGTCTGACAGGTGAGCAAAAACAACCGCCAAAGCCGAAACCGCCCGAAAATAACCTTATGTCAGTGCTGGGCGGTGACGACACAATCGGCACAATTGCCAAATTTGCACCGCTTTTAAGCTCGCTGAACAACAGCGATGACACCACCCGACTGCTTGATTCGCTCAGACCGTTTCTTTCACATGAACGGCAGGAAAAGCTTGACAAAGCCGAAAAGATGCTGAAATTATTCCGCCTTATGCCGTTACTGCGTGAAAACGGATTGTTCTGACAGGAGGTGATTTTTTGCCGAGTTTTGAAGAGGAGGCTTTTAACCGAGCGCAGCAGATGCACCGAAAGCCGCAATTCAATCGTGAAGCACCAAGAAGGGAAGTTCCGAAACAACCCGAAAAGCAGGAAGAACCAAAGTCCGAAATTCCCGAACCGCCCGTTCCGAAAAAGGATGACGGTCTTTTGAATCTGATGTTCAAAAACAAGGAACAGAGCCTAATTCTTTTGCTTGTGATACTGCTTATGGAGGAAAACACCGATCCGTCAGTTCTGCTTGCGCTGATGTATCTTCTGATGTGATTATCGGATTTGTCCGTTTCCTCTGATGATATATTTTGAGCTTGTAAGCTCGTTAAGTCCCATAGGTCCTCTTGCATGGAGCTTTTGAGTTGAAATTCCGATTTCTGCACCGAGTCCGAATTCTCCGCCGTCGGTAAAGCGGGTTGATGCGTTTACATAAACCGCCGCAGAATCAATTCGTGCCGTGAACTCGTTTGCACTGTTGTAGTCGCTTGTCACAATGCATTCGCTGTGACCTGTACTGTACTTCTGAATGTGAGCAATTGCGTCATCAAGGCTGTCAACAACCTTTACGGCAATGATGTAATCGAGAAATTCGACTCTATAATCTTCTTCCGTTGCAGGAACAACGCAGTCGCCGAGAATCTGTTTTGTTCTGTCACAGCCTCTGATTTCAACATTCTTTTTATCAAGCTCTGCTTTGATTACAGGCAGAGCTTTTTCTGCGATATCCTTGTGTACAAGCAATGTTTCAAGCGCATTGCACACAGATGGGCGAGAGGTTTTGCCGTTGAAAACAATATTCTTCGCCATTTCAATATCTGCACTCTTGTCAACATAGATATGGCAGTTACCCACGCCTGTTTCGATAACGGGAACCTTTGCATTTTCAACAACGCTTTTGATAAGTCCTGCACCGCCACGGGGAATGAGCACATCGAGATAATCGGAAAGCTGCATAAGCTCTGTTGCACTCTGTCTTGTTGTGTCCTCAACAAGCGCTACGCAGTCACGGGGAAATCCTGCCTTTTCAAGTGCGTCACGCATAACCCTTGCGATTGCCATATTTGAATGAAAAGCCTCTTTACCGCCACGAAGAATTACGGCACTGCCTGCTTTAAGGCAAAGAGCCGCCGCATCGGAAGTTACATTAGGTCTTGCCTCAAAGATGATTCCGATAACACCCATCGGAACTGTTACCTTTTCAATCTGCAAGCCGTTTTTGAGGGTTCTACCGTCAAGAACTCTGCCCACGGGATCGGGTAAAGCCGCAACCTGTCTTACCCCGTCAGCCATACCGTTGATTCTCTCCCCCGACAATCTGAGTCTGTCGAGAAGTGATGCCGTAAGACCGCTTTTTTCGCCGTTCTCAAGGTCAATTTTGTTAGCTGCAAGAATTTCTTCGCAGTTTTCGCAGAGTGCGTCTGCAATTGCACCGAGGGCAATGTCCTTTTTTGAACCGGCTGTCATAAGAAATCTTGACGCATCTTTTGCCTTTGCGCCCATTTGTTCAAGTTTAGTCATAATTTTCCTCCGATTATTTAACAGGTAAAAATTTTGTTCCGATTTTGTTTCCGTCAATTACTTCATAAAGATTTTCGGGATTTGAGCCGTTGATAACGCTGACCTCAACACCTCGTTTTGTGGCATAATCAGCCGCCTGAAGCTTTGTAATCATACCGCCTGTACCACGGTTTGAGCCTGTACCTGCCGCCATTTCAAAAATTTCCGCATTGATTTTTTCGATAATATCAAGCTTTTTGGCATTTGGATTTGTTCGTGGGTTTGAATCGTACAGACCGTCAATATCCGTAAGAATAATGAGTCTGTCTGCGGCAACAAGACCTGCGACAATTGCGGAAAGCATATCGTTATCACCGAAATTGTTGCCCTCAAGCTCATCAATTGTAACGGTATCGTTTTCGTTGATTACGGGGATAATGTTCATTTTGAGAAGCTCGTCAATTGTGTTGATAACATTCTGCCTTTTCTGCTCTGTTTCAACGGCGTGGCGGGTAAGCAGCAGCTGAGCAACAGAGTGGTTGTACTCGCCGAAAAGTTTGTCATACATAAACATAAGCTCACACTGACCGATTGCGGCAAGAGCCTGTTTTTTCTTGGTTTCGGTAGGTCGCTTGTCAAGACCTGCCTTGCCCATTCCTACAGCAATAGCACCCGAAGAAACGAAGATAACCTGTTCTCCACGGTTCTGCAAATCGGAAAGCACCTTGCAAAGCTGTTCAACTCTTCTGTAATTTATTTTTCCGTTTTCATAAGTCAGCGTTGAAGTACCAACCTTGATTACGGTACGCTTTTTCTCCATAAAAACACCTGTTTCATTGCAGATTTTCATTTTTGCACTTTTTCATTGTGTACAATTAAGATAATTATAACATAATGTACACGATAAATACAACACTTTACATAACAAAACCCCGAAGTTTTGGCACTTCGGGGTTGATTTTGTATTTAATTTAGTGAGGATATCTGTTGATAAGCTCACGGAGGTCATACGGAGTCGCCTGATAAACGAAATAGTTGAGCCAGTTTGTGTAGAGCAAGGTTGCGTTGCTCCTCCAAATCATTGGCGGAGTTTTTGAAGCATCGTCATTCGGAAAATAATTGTAAGGAACATGCGGATTGAGTCCCTTGTTTTTATCTCTGAAATATTCCTTGGCAAGGGTGTCACGGTCATACTCTGCGTGACCTGTAACAAACACCTGTCTGCCGTTTCGACTGCAAATTACGCATGAACCTGCAATCTCGGAAACCGCAAGTACTTCAAGCCCTCTGCACCTTTTCAACGCCTCTTCATCAATTCCCGTATGCCTTGAATGAGGGATTGTAAAAGTATCGTCAAAGCCTCTCATAAGCTTGTGATGCGGAACAAGCACCTTGTGGGTGTAAATTCCGCTTAATTTTTCGGGCAAAAGGTGCTTTTTTATGCCGTAGTGATAATAAAGACCTGCCTGAGCGCCCCAGCAGATGTGGAATGTTGAACACACATTATGCTTTGACCACTCCATAATTTCACAAAGCTCACCCCAATAATCGACCTCTTCAAAGTCGAGCTGTTCAACAGGCGCACCCGTGATAATCATTCCGTCAAAGCTTTCGTTCTTCACCTGATTAAATGTCTTGTAAAAAGTTGTCAGGTGATGCGGAGAGGTGTTTTTAGAGGTGTGTGATGCCATCTGCAAAAGCTCGATATCAACCTGCAGAGGACTGTTGCCGAGCAGCCTTAAAAGCTGGGTTTCGGTTTCGATTTTTGTCGGCATCAGATTCAGAATAAGAATTTTCAGCGGACGGATATCCTGCCTGAGAGCGACCTCGTTCGGCATTACAAAAATATTTTCCGATTCCAGCACCTTGATTGCCGGAAGATTACTTTGTACCTTGATTGGCATTTTCTCACCACCTTTATTTTTTCTTACGAGCAGACAGTAAGGCTTATATCATACCTTAGCGTCCCGAACCTGTCATTGTACTATTGATGTCTTATATTTACAAGCAACTCTGTCTTCATCTGTTCGGTTGTTATTTCACCGTTTGACCAACGGTCTGACAACAATTTTGAACTTTCAGAGGCAGGAACACCCTCAATACTGTTTACGGCATTTGCAATTTTTACTGCACGCCTACGCTTTTTCAAATCAACCGACTGCATTCCCGTCACCTCCGAAAATATTATTGACTTTATTTACAAATTAATACTGCTTGCCCCAGAATACCATATGCTTTGCAGGCTTGCCGCAGCATACGCAAACATCTGAAAGATGCTCCTCGTTGAATGGGATACATCTGCTTTTTACACCGCCTGTAACTTCTTTGATTTTTTCTTCACAGGCTGTATCACCGCACCACATAGCCTTGATAAAGCCGGGCTTGTTCTTGGCTGTGTCAACGAACTCATCAAATGTTGTTGCCGTGAATGTCTTTTCCTGTGTGTTTTTAAGAGCACGGTCATACATATCGTTGTGGATTGTAACCATAAGGTTTTCAACAAACGGTACAAGCTCGTCAATTGAAACAAATGCCTTTTCACGGGTATCACGGCGGACAACCACGCACTGGTTCTTTTCAATATCCTTAGGACCGATTTCAACTCTTACAGGCACGCCCTTCATTTCATACTCGGCAAACTTCCATCCGGGAGCGTGGTCTGAAGAATCGAGTTTTACTCTGAACTTTTCGGCAAGTGCCTTTCTAAGCTCCTCTGCCTTTTCAAGAACACCCTCTATGTGCTGTGCAACAGGAATGAGTGCAACCTGAATAGGGGAAATCTTCGGCGGAAGAACAAGACCGTCATCATCAGAGTGAACCATAATGAGCGCACCGATCATTCTTGTGGAAACACCCCATGATGTCTGATGCGGATAATGAAGTTTGTTGTCCTTGCCTGTGTATGTGATGCCAAAGCTCTTTGCAAAGCCGTCGCCGAAGTAGTGTGATGTACCGCCCTGAAGAGCAACACCGTTGTGCATCATCGGCTCGATTGTGTAGGTTTCTTCGGCACCTGCGAACTTTTCTTTTTCTGTCTTTCTGCCGATTACTGCCGGAATAGCAAGAGTTTCCTTGTAGAAATCAGAATAAACATGTAACATTCTGAGCGTTTCTTCTCTTGCTTCTTCTTCGGTTTCATGCATTGTATGACCTTCCTGCCAGAGGAATTCCGATGTACGAAGGAACGGACGGGTTGTCTTTTCCCATCTTACAACGCTGCACCACTGGTTGTAGAGCTTCGGAAGATCACGGTATGTGTTGATAATCTTTTTATAATGTTCACAGAAAAGAGTTTCCGATGTAGGACGAACGCAAAGACGCTCCTGAAGCTTTTCCTGACCGCCTACAGTAACCCATGCACATTCGGGGGCAAAGCCCTCAACATGGTCTTTTTCTTTCTGTAAAAGACTTTCGGGAATAAACATAGGCATATAAACATTCTCGTGACCTGTTTCTTTGAAACGACGGTCAAGGTCAGCCTGAATATTTTCCCAGATAGCATAGCCGTAGGGGCGGATAACCATACAACCCTTTACGCCCGAATAGTCAACGAGCTCAGCTTTTTTAACGATGTCGGTGTACCATTTTGCAAAGTCCTCATCTCTGCTTGTGATAGCTTCAACCATTTTTTTGTTGTTTGCCATTATATTCCCTCCGTAAAATAAAATTTTACTTATTTTTTAACATATTTTTTTGCATTTTCAAAATGCCGAATACACGGCTGTCATAACATCTATAACATTACTATTATACACTAATTCTTTTATTTTTCAACCTTTTTGATACAGCCTGAATTTTTAAATTTTCATCCTTTTCAATATACACTAAATCTGCAAATTTTCAACATTTTTGAGCAAAACAAAAAGAGGCCGTAAAAACGACCTCTCAAAAATTAAGTGCGAAAAAACAAGAGCAAATTATGAGTTAGCCTCAATGTAAGAAACGAGTGAACCAACTGTCTTGATGTTTTCGATTTCCTCATCGGGAACTTCAACCTCAAACTCGTCTTCGATTGACATAAGAAGGTCAACAACATCGAGTGAATCTGCGCCGAGATCTTCCTGAAGATCTGTGTCGGCAGTAATCTTATCCTCTTCAACATCGAACTGTTCAGCAAGAATTGCCTTAACTTTTTCTAATACCATTAATAATTCCTCCCGGTAAAAATATTGATTGTCCAAAGTAAATTATAGACAAAAGCACTTAGTTTATGCTACAATGGTATGAAAGCAAACGGATTGCTTCACTTCCCTTATATTATTGATTATTTACCCCTTTGTCAATATATATTTGAAATTTTTTGAAAAATTTCTGATTTTTGCATAAATAATTTCTTTTAAGTTTATTTTTGCATAGCTAAAAATATGAACCTCGGAGGTATTTTTTTATTATGGAAACCAAGAAATTTGCCGTAATCGGTCACCCAATCGGTCACACAATGTCACCGTTTATACACACAAGACTTTTTGAACTTCAGGGTGTCAAAGCCGAATATACAAAGCTTGACATTGCTCCCGAAAATCTTGAATATGAATTTAAAAATACCCTTTCAAGGCTTGACGGATTTAACATTACAATTCCGCATAAGCAGGCAGTCATTCCGTTTCTTGACGAAATTGACGCAAAGGCCGAGATGTACGGCAGTGTGAACACGGTTTCAAACAAAAACGGCATTTCAAAGGGTTACACAACAGATCCGGACGGATTTTTAAAGGCTCTTGATGCGGCAGGAATTATGCTTAACGGCAGAATCGTAATCATTGGCTGCGGCGGCGTTGCAAGAACAATGGCATATGAGGTTGTTCTCAAAAAACAGCCCCTTCTCTTTGCCGTAAGAAAAGAGGATTTGAAAATTGCCGAGGCTTTATGCGATGAAATCAGAAAAACAGTTGCAGGTTGCGATGTAAGCTTCTGCCTTATTGACGAACTTTCGGGTGACATTGATGTGCTTATCAACGCAACTCCTATCGGAATGTTTCCTAAGATTGAAAATCAGCCTGTAAGCGACAGTGTAATAAACCGTTGTGCAAATGTATTTGACGCTGTTTACAATCCGCTTGAAACAATGCTTGTTAAAAAGGCAAGGGCAAACGGTGCAACAGCCGAAAGCGGAATGGCAATGCTCGTATGGCAGGCAGTTGTTTCTCACGAACATTGGGACGGCTCTGTTTATGACAAGGACGACATTGCTCAGCTTTGTATCGACTCTGCAAAAGAGCTTGAAAAGAATTTCTGATGAACGGAGAAATTTAAAGTGAACAACATAGTTTTATGCGGATTTATGGGTTGCGGAAAATCAACCGTAGGCAAAAACATTGCAAGAAAATCGGGAAGAAAATTCCTTGATATGGATTCATACATTGAAGAAAAAGCAGGAATGACCGTTTCCGAAATATTTGAAAAGTACGGCGAAGAAAAGTTTCGTGATATGGAACATGACGCCTGTGTTGAGCTTGCAGGGCTTGAGGGTCTTGTAATTGCATCGGGCGGCGGTGCGTTTACATTCAAGAGAAATGTTGAGGCCTTCAAGGGCAAGGACAAGATTGTTTTTCTTGATGTTCCGCTGGGAATCATCAAAAGCCGTCTTAAAAACGACACAACAAGGCCACTGCTTCAGCGTCCGGACAGGGACAGGGTTATGAAAGACCTTTATGACAGCAGATATCCGATTTATCATGCCGCTGCCGACATTGTGGTAAAGGGCAAAAATACGCCGTTAAAAACCGCTTTTGCGATAATCGACGCAGTAAGCGGAACAGATGTGGCTGAAAAACCGCATAAAAACGCTTGATTCTGCATTTATTCTATTGACTATCACGCTTTAAAGTGTTAAAATGACTAAAGAAATATGACGAACTTCGATTCGTTTCGTCAAAAGTGAATTGAAAGGAAATTAAAGCAATGATTATAGTATTAAAACCGTCTGCAACAGAGGAGCAGATTACAAAATTCACAAATATGCTCAAAGAGAGCTATGATGTAAAGGTTAATAAGTGGGACGGTGTTCATTCAACCGTACTCGGTCTTATCGGCGATACAACAAAGATTGACATTGAGTATATTGACGCTCAGGACATTGTTGAAAATGTAAAGAGAGTTCAGGAGCCGTACAAAAAGGCTAACAGAAAGTTCCACCCCGACAATACAGTCATTAAAATCAATGACAATGTAACAATCGGTGACGGCAGTCTGCACATTATGGCAGGTCCCTGCTCTGTTGAAAGTGAGGAACAGATTGTTCAGATTGCAAAGGATGTTAAGGCATCGGGCGCAACACTTCTCAGAGGCGGCGCATTCAAGCCTCGTACTTCACCATACGCTTTCCAGGGACTCAAGGCAGAAGGACTTGACCTTCTCAAAACAGCAAGAAGAGAAACAGGTCTGCCGATTGTAACAGAAATTATGAGAGCATCACACATTGATATGTTCGAAAATGTGGATATTATTCAGGTTGGTGCAAGAAATATGCAGAACTTTGAGCTTCTCAAGGAGCTCGGCAAAATTGACAAGCCTATCCTTCTCAAGAGAGGTCTTTCCGCAACAATCGAAGAATGGCTCATGAGTGCCGAATATATTATGGCAGGCGGTAACGATAAGGTTATGCTCTGTGAAAGAGGTATCCGCACATACGAAACCTTTACAAGAAACACTCTTGATATTTCGGCTATCCCGATTATCAAAAAGCTTTCTCACCTTCCTGTTATTGTTGATCCGAGTCATGCATCGGGCAAGTCATGGCTTGTTGAACCGCTTGCAATGGCAGCAGTTGCCGCAGGTGCAGACGGTCTTATCATAGAGGTTCACAACGATCCGCCGCACGCACTTTCGGACGGTGCGCAGTCACTTACTCCAAAGCAGTTTGACGGAGTTGCAAAGAAGGTTTTCGGCTTAAAAAAGGCTGTTGACAAATTAAATTAATTAAGATTTTTACTTTCGGTACGGTTTTTCAGCCGTACCGATTTGGACTTTAATTAACTTTACTAAAGAATACACAAACGGAGGCTAATGCAGTGAATATTGCAGTTGTAGGACTCGGAATTATCGGCGGCAGTTTTTGCAAGGCGATAAAAAAGTACACCGACCACCGTGTAATCGGTATCAACAGAACAAAATCTACTGCCGAAAAGGCTTTAAAAGAAGGTGCGATTGATGAAATCGGCACACATGAAAGCCTTGAAAACGCAGACCTAATTATCCTTTCAATGTATCCGCAGGCGGTTGTTGACTATGTTTCAAGGTACGGAGAACACATAAAAAAAGGTGCGGTTGTAACTGATGTTTCCGGCATAAAGAGGGCAATTTGTCCGCAGATGACAAAGCTTTCCGAAAAATTCGGCTTTGTTTTTGCCGGCAGTCATCCGATGGCAGGCAAGGAAACAAACGGTTTTGATGTTTCGGACGCCGACCTTTACAAAAATGCAAGCTACATTATCGTTCCGTGCAAGGCTGATAACAGCGTTGTAAATATGTTGTCCGACTTTGCAAAATCAATCGGTTTTGGCACAGTAAAAATCACAACTCCCGAAGAACACGACAGAATGATTGCCTTCACATCACAGCTTCCGCATGTGCTTGCGTGTTCATATGTTTTAAGTCCGTGCTGTCCGAACCACAAAGGCTTTTCGGCAGGAAGTTACCGAGATGTTTCGAGAGTTGCAAACATAAATTCAACGCTTTGGAGCGAGCTTTTCCTTGAAAACAAGGATCCGCTCATTTCCGAGCTTGATATACTTATAGAGAACATTACAAAAATCAAAGATGCGATAAAAGCCGAAGATGCCGACGCTCTCAAAGCACTTCTTGAAAAGGGCAGAGAGGTCAAACAGGCACTCGGAGAATAAAGAGGAAGGAGAACTTTTATGAAAACTATTCATGTTTCCACGGGAAGTCCCTATGACATTATGATTGAAAGAGGTATCCTTGATAATTGCGGCGATATTATCAAAAAGCTTTCAAATGCAGAAAAAATCACTATTGTAACAGATACAAATGTTGCTCCGCTGTACAAATGGAGAGTTCTCAACTCTCTTTCACAGCAGGGTTATCAGACTACCGCCCATGTTTTTCAGGCTGGCGAGCAGTCAAAGAATCTTAACACAATCGCAGATATCTATGACACACTTGCAGATTTTAAGATGACAAGAAAAGACCTTATCGTTGCACTCGGTGGTGGTGTTACGGGCGATATGGCAGGCTTTGCCGCCGCAACATATCTGAGAGGAATCGACTTTGTTCAGATTCCGACATCTCTGCTTGCACAGGTTGACTCATCCGTAGGAGGAAAAACAGGCGTTGACATTGCACAGGGCAAGAATCTTGTCGGTGCATTCTATCAGCCAAAGGCTGTTTTGATTGATCCCGACACTCTTTCAACTCTTCCCGACCAGTTCATCACAGACGGTATGGCTGAGATTATCAAGTACGGCTGTATCAAGGACAGCGAATTTTTTGAAATGCTCGCAAACGGCGACGCTCTTGAACACATTGACGATGTAATTGAAACCTGTGTAAAAATTAAGCGTGATGTAGTAAACCGTGACGAAAAGGAAGCAGGGGAAAGAATGCTTTTAAACTTCGGTCACACACTCGGTCACGCAATCGAAAAAATCTACAACTATACAGGTATCACACACGGTATGGCAGTTGCCGTCGGTATGGTAATGATGACAAAGGCAAGCGAAAAGCACGGACTTACCGAGGCAGGAACTGCATACAAGATTGAAGAAGTTTGTGCAACCTACGGCTTGCCGACTACCGATGACGCAAGCCTTGAAAAAATTGCCGAGGCGGCTCAGACAGACAAGAAAACTTCGGGCTCGTCAATCAATGTTGTTTTGCTTGAGAAAATCGGCACAAGCTTTACCAAGAAAGTTGCAATCTCAGATTTGCTCGACTTCATCACACCGTAACACGGTAAACATATTTTAATGAAAGGCTGTGGAAGTATGGCTTTGTCAACCGACAAAAGCAGTAAGCCGTATGTACGGTATCTTCCGTTTGTACCAAACGGCGAGGTGAACATTCCCCCGTCAAAGAGCGATGTTCACCGTGCAATAATCTGCGCCGCCCTCACAAGGAGCAAATGCACAATTGCACCCGTTGCTCTGTCAAATGACATCAAGGCGACAATCGGCGTGATTGAGGATATGGGATGTACCGCCTCAATAAAGGACGGAGTGCTGACTGTTGACGGTACAAATATTTTTAAAACAGATAATGTAACGCTTGACTGCGGCGAAAGCGGCAGTGCTTTGCGATTTTTCATACCCGTAGCCGCAGCCGGCGGTATTAATGCCACCTTTGTCGGTCACGGAAAGCTTCCCGAAAGACCTATCGGAATTTTTACGGAGGCTCTGCCAAAAGCAGGAGTAAAGTGTGAAACCGAGGGCGGTCTGCCGCTCAAAATCAGCGGTCGGCTTGAAAGCGGAACTTTTGAAATTCCCGGTAATGTAAGTTCGCAGTTCATTACGGGACTTCTGCTTGCCCTTCCGCTTGTTGAGGGTGACAGCGACATTGTGCTGACATCTCCGATTGAGAGCGTCGGCTACATAAATATGACAATTCACACTATGGCACAATTTGGTGTTGAAATTGAAACAACCGACAACGGCTGGCACATCAAGGGCGGTCAGTCATACACTCCGCATGATTACACAACAGACGGCGACTGGTCGCAGGCGGCTTTCTTTATGGTTGCAGGCGCACTCGGCGGAAAGGTGACTGTGAACGGCGTCAACAGAAATTCCGCACAGGGTGACAGGAAGATTGCCGAGTTGCTTGCACGGTTTGGTGCAAAGGTAACGCAGACGGATACTTCCGTAACCGTTGAAAAGGGAGAGCTTAATGCAATTGACATTGATGCTTCGCAGATTCCCGACCTTGTACCCGTGCTGACGGTTTGTGCCGCATTTGCAAAGGGAACAACCAGGATTTACAATGCCGAAAGACTTCGCATAAAGGAATGTGACCGTCTTACGGCAACCGCTAAGCTGATAAACGATCTCGGCGGTAAGGTGACCGAGTTGCCTGACGGACTTGTCATAGATGGAATTGACACCCTCAAGGGCGGATTCTGTGAGGGCTTTAATGACCACAGAATTGTAATGTCGGCAGGTGTCTGCGCAGTAAGACTCAACGGTGAAATTGAGTCAAGCTATGCGCTTTCAATCAACAAAAGTTACCCTGATTTTTACATAGATTATAATAATATTGGAGGTAAGGCGAATGTCCTCGACCTACGGTGATAAGATAAAAATTTCCGTTTTCGGCGAAAGCCACGGCAACGGAATCGGAGTTGTAATTGACGGACTTCCGGCAGGATTTGAGGTTGACTTTGACAGAGTTCTCACTCAAATGGCACGCCGTGCTCCGGGCAAGGATAAAACGGCAACTCCCCGAAAAGAAAAAGATCTCCCGAAGGTTCTTTCGGGTATGCTCGGCAACAAGCTGACAGGCGCTCCGCTTTGTGCCGTAATTGAAAACACCAACACAAAAAGCGGTGACTACGGCAATCTTCTCGACTGCCCCCGTCCAGGTCACAGCGACTACACAGCCTTTGTAAAATATAATGCGTCAAACGATATTCGTGGCGGCGGTCATTTTTCGGGCAGACTTACAGCACCGATTGTTTTTGCAGGTGCTGTCTGCCGTCAGATTCTTGAATCAAAGGGTGTTAAAATTGCTGCCCATATCAGCAGTATCGGCAATGTTTCCGATAGCTCCTTCTGTCCGACGGAAATTGATGACGCACTCATTGAAAAGCTGAACAACTCATCGTTTGCACTCATTGACGAAACTGCCGAAAAACCTATGAGAGATGCCGTTGAAGATGCCAGAATGGCACAGGACAGCATCGGCGGAACAATTGAATGTTGCGTAACAGGCATTGACGCAGGCTACGGTGAGCCGATGTTTGAAGGTGTTGAGGGCGTTATTGCCCAGGCTGTTTTCGGTGTTCCCGCAATTAAGGGCATTGAGTTCGGCAAAGGCTTTGAGCTTTCAAAAATGAGAGGTTCGCAGTCGAACGATCCGTTTGAATACAAGGACGGCAAGGTCGTTACAACAACAAACAACTGCGGTGGTATTTTGGGCGGAATTACAAACGGAATGCCGATTATTTTCCGTGCCGCTGTAAAGCCTACACCGTCAATTTCACAACCGCAAAGGACTGTAAATCTTCAGACAAAAGAAAATGCAGAGCTTGTTATTCACGGCAGACACGATCCGTGTATTGTGCCGAGAGCAGTCCCCGTTATTGAGGCTGTTACGGCTGTTGCAATTATTAACCTTATGTGAGGTCTTTATGAGAGATTTAAAAGAAATCAGAAAAGATATTGACAAAATAGACAATCAGCTTATTGAGCTTTTTAAGCAGAGAATGGATTGCGCAAGGGATGTCGGCATCTACAAGCAGGCAAACAACATTCCCGTTCTTAACGAGGGCAGAGAGAATGAAATTCTTGATGCCGTTGAAGAAAAGGGAGGCGAATACGGCGCATCTGCAAGACTTCTCTACTCAAACATTATGGAGCTTTCAAGGGCGCTCCAGCACAACATTGTCGGCAGCGGCAAAGAGCTTAAAAGCGTTATCAACAATGCAAGCACGGATATTCCGTCAAGCGGAATCAAGGTTGCGTATCAGGGAATCAAGGGTGCTAACGGTCATGAGGCAACTTTAAGACTTTTCCCGAACGGCGAGGCTGTCAACTACAAAAGCTTTGCAGATGTATTTTCTGCCGTTGACAACGGTGAGGTCGCATTCGGTGTTCTTCCTGTTGAAAACTCAAGCGCAGGCTCTGTTTCGGCAGTTTATGACCTTATTCTCAAGCACCGTTTTTACATTGTAAAGGCACTCGATTTGCCGATTGACTACTGCCTTGCAGGTCTTAAACAATCTGCTTTTGAAGACATTGAAATCGTGTGGTCGCATCCGCAGTCACTTTCACAATGTGCGCAGTATATTGCCGACCACGGCTTTGATTCTGTTCCATTCTCCAACACGGCAATTGCCGCCCGTGATGTTGCAAAGGAAAAGCGCCTCAATGTTGCGGCAATCTGTTCATACAAAGCGTGTGAGGAATACGGCTTGAAGGTTCTTGACAATCATCTTCAGGACAATGACGAGAACACAACAAGATTTATTGTCATCTCCAAAAAGCTGTACATTCCCAAAGATGCGAACAGAATCAGCCTTTGTTTCTCGCTTCCTCATGTTACGGGATCGCTGTACAGTCTTTTGTGCAGATTCAATTCGCTCGGTCTTAACCTCACAAAAATCGAATCCCGTCCCCGTCAGGGCAGACAGTTTGAATATTTGTTCTACCTCGACTTTTCGGGTAATGTCAGAAGTGAAAATGTTATTGAACTTGTAAGTCAGCTTAGCGAAGAGATGCCCGAATTCAGCTTTTTGGGCAACTACGCAGAACCCGAGTTCCCGATTAAATAAACCGCACGGCGAACGACTACAATGTTACAATTGTTTTGTTCGATTTTAAAAAATTACACCCTTTCGGAGTTTATCGAAAGGGTGTTTTTATATGTTAAAATGTTGATTTGGTTTTCATTTCAAAAACTCAATTAAGAGCAGGCTTAATATTTTTTGTTGGCGTGATGAAAGCTCTTTGCCTTTAAGATTGCAATCGGTAAATTCTTCGTAGAGCAGTTTCATTATATTTGTCTGCGTTTCGTTCAGATTGTTAATGTAGAGAGCGTCCTTTTTTTCTATGCCAACAAGGTAATCAAGCGAAACATTGAACACATTTGCAATTGAAATCAAAACTTCAAGCGGAGGATATTTGATGTTGTTTTCGTAATTGCTTATAACAGGCTTGCTTCTGCCGATTCTCCTGCCCAAGCTTTCCTGCGACATATGTCTTGACTCCCTCAGCTCTCGTATTCTTAATCCGAAATCAAACATTATATTCACCTCAAAAAAGTTTTTGATAAAAATATTCTAAAGTACTTGTGTTTTGTAAACAAAAACTGTATAATACAAGTGTTCACGAAACAAAAACTAAATTATATAAAAGTTTTCTAATAGTGAATTTACGGCAGAAAAATTATTTGTTTATATATCAAATAAAATAAAACAAAAAGGGGAAATTCAAATGAAAAAAATCATAAGCATTTTATTATCGGCTTTGCTTATTATAGCAAGCCTGTCGGGTTTGACAACGGTTTGTCAGGCACTTGACACAGAAGACGATACGGTTTATCCTGGGGATCAAATAACCATTACTTACAGCTTTGCAAAAGATATCCCGGCGGGTTGTCCTTGCTATCTGTTTAGAACGAATTATCCGCTTGAAATGGTAAAATACAGTTCTTTTGAAAATCATTGGGTTCTACAGCCTATGGTTGTTACAAATACTACTGAGGAACATAAAAATGTATCTGTTTCAGCCTTTACAGCTTATGGTCCAGAGGTAAAAGCAGGCGAAAAAATTATTTCGCTTGTATTTGATGTAATAAAAGAAACAAAGGTAAGTGATCTTGATTTTTCACTTATAGAGCTTCAGCTCGGTGATAATAATCTGGTTGACTATAGTGGGGATTTGTCATACTTTTCTTATGATGTAAAAATCACATCAAAGGGTGAAAAGCCTACTGAGCCTACAACAGTAGCTCCGACAACTACTGAGCCTACTACTGTAGCACCTACTACAGAGGAACCCACAACTGTAGAACCCACTACGGCAAAGCTGAAAACTGTAAAAGGTACTGTAAAAAGCTATCTGTCCGAAAGTGATACGGTTACAATTCAGCTTATAAAATCGGGTGAGGTAGCATATGAAACAACCGTAAAAGGCAACAACGCCAAATATTCAATTTCGGGTGTTGCAAGCGGAACATACACGATGAAGGTTTCAAAAAATGCCCATGCAGACAGAGAATACACGGTCATAGTTGCAAATTCCGATGTAATACGGAATGCTAAAATTTTTGCGATTGGCGATGTAAACAGTGACGGTGATATTTCGGTTGTCGATGCAACTCTTGTTCAGAAATATATCGTTGGTCTGGAAAATCTCAAAGATTTGCAGAAAAAATCGGCAGATGTAAACGATGACAACGAAATTTCTGTTGTCGATGCAACTCTTATTCAGAAATATATTGTCGGTCTTAATAATTTCGCATAATATGGAGAAATAGTTGCTTAATTAAATTAAAATTGAAAATTGAAAATGGAAAATTATGGTCGAGCGTAACATTGTAATTGTTCATACAATCCTGTAGGGGCGCTCATTGGGCGCCCGCCTTGATGAAACTTTCGGTTTAATGTAATTTGTATTGTTTTTTCAAAAATATGTATCCTGTTTTGCACGCAATGCGTTCAATCGTGTGCGTTGCTAACACGGTTCGCCCCTACATTATGGCGGTTTCATTGTGACATTCAAATAATTTATCTAAAAATATAAATTCTACTGTTACTTGCGGGCGCCCAATGAGCGCCCCTACTGATTTGTAAAAAAACACCCTTTCGGAGTTTATCGAAAGGGTGTTTTTATGCTTAAACTATAAAATTATATTTAATCAGCCGTCAATTTCTACGAGGGCGAAGCTTTGCGGTGACATTGTTACTTTACCGTCTGCAAATTCAGCGTTGCCGAGGGCATATACTGTTTTGCCTGTATATTTTGCGTTCATTACTGCACTTTCACCGAGGGGGTTGAAGTACATAACGAGGTTGCCTCTCTTGTATGCAAACGGAATTTTGCCTTCTTCATACATAAATTCAAGCTCACCGTTGCCTTTAAGGTCATCATACTTGTGACGAAGTGCAATGATGTCTGTTACAACCTTGTAGATGCTGTCGGGGTCGTCCTTCTGATTCTCAACAGTCGGAGCGTCGGCACTCTTATCAACTGCAAGATACGGCTCGTCACTTGTTGAGAAGCCGAGGTTCTTGCCGCTGTTCCACTGCATAGGAGTACGGGAGCCTGTTCTTGAATAACCGCCCTCCTTGCTTACGATGCCTTTCTGATATCTCATGCCGATTTCATCACCGTAGTAGAGGAACGGAACACCCGGCATTGTGAAAATGAATGCATTCACAAGCTTGATAGCCTCTTTGTCAAGATATGCCGTAACTCTCGGCATATCGTGGTTGTTTGTCATAAAGCTGATGTAGCCGTTGTCCTTTGTCTTTTCGTAGTTAGGAAGATATTCGTCTGCAAATGCTTTGATATCACCCTTGCCGTTAGGATTGAAAACAGCCTGATCGCCGAATTCACCGTAGCGGAAAAGTCTGCTGTAGCCGTTTCCGTAGTGGTCAAGATAGAAGTCCATGTGAAAACCTGCATTGTTGATTGCTCTTTCAGGATTGCACCACTCTGCAACCATTGCGGCATTCGGATATTCCGTGTCGAGCATATCACGCACCCCACGCCAGATTTTTGCCGTTGCAATTTTATCGTCATCATTCTTAACAAGTGAGTCAGCCATGTCAACTCTGAAACCGTCAGCACCCTTGTCAAGCCAAAAACGCATAACATCCTTCATAGCCTCTGCCGTTGCAAGACAGTCGGGATGATCACACGGCAACTGCCATTCGGGATGTGTGATTTCGTGGAAACCGTAGTTAAGAGCAGGCTGTGAGCTGAAGTAGTTTACCATATAGTTGCCGTCACGCTCGCAAAGTCCGCACATCATACGGTACTGCGGCGGTGCGTCCCATACGCTCTTTGTAAAGATGTAACGGTTTGAATATTCGCTCTTTGCGGCTTTTTTAGCCTCCAAGAACCATTCGTGCTGGTCTGATGTGTGACCGGGAACGAGGTCAAGAAGAATCTTAATGCCCTTTTTGTGAGCTTCGTCAAAAAGACGAACAAGGTCATCATTTGTGCCGTAACGCTCTGCAACCTTCTTGTAGTTGCGAACATCATAGCCTGCATCCATAAAAGGTGAATCGTAAATCGGGTTGAGCCAGATTGCGTTGCAACCGAGGCTTTTTACATAATCAAGCTTGCTGATTATACCCTCGATGTCACCGATTCCGTCACCGTTGGTGTCACAAAAACTCTGCGGATAAATTTCATAGAAAACAGCGTCATTAAGCCAGTTCGGCATAAAAATCATTCCTTTTGCTTTTTATTTTCTGGGCTGTATCTTACGGCATCATTGTAGCATTAAATTGTTATGTTGGCAACCTTTTTGTATTGCATACACAAATCCTGACAATTATGTGTGAAAAAACAGCCAAATTTTATTCCATTAATATTTACTTGCAAAAGTGCTTTGTTCATCATAATATGTAAACAGATGTATGTGTATCGGAATTTAGGGGAGGGAGTATTTTGACTGTTGACAAACTCGGCGATAATAAACTGCTGATTAAGCTTGATGAATCGGATATGGAGAATTTTGAGCTTGATTTCGGAAAGATGAGCTTTAAAAACGAGGATAATCAAAAGGTGATTATCGGACTTATGCGACTTGCCTGTTGCAGGGCGGGACTTGACACGAACGGTAAAAATGTGAAAATAGAGGCTTTTCTGCTCGGCGATGAATGTTGTATCCTGGTTACGGCAAATCCGAAAAAACGAAAATACAGGCTGAAAAAGTCCGACAGCGGTCTGTGCTGGAAAATGGCGAATGCGTCGGATTTTCTGAATGCGGTAGAGGCTTTGTACCGCAGTAATATATGTTGCAGAAAAAGCTCCGCATACGAAATGTCGGGAAATTATTACCTTGTGTTTGATTATTTTTCATTACCGAAGCATATGATACGGGTGTTGTCGGAATACGGTGAAAGACAAAAATCCCGCAACGCAGCGGCAAGAGTGCGTGAAAACGCAAACCTGTTGTGTCATGCCGATGCAGTTGCGGTGATAGGAAAGTTTTTGGTGTAAATTGAAAACGGAAAATTGAAAGTTGAAAATTGTTTTGTTTGATTAAAAAACACCCTTTCGAAAATACTCCGAAAGGGTGTTAATCTATGCGTATGTTTAATCTTTTTTTACTTCAATTTCGCCGTGTTCTTCTTCAAAGGACTTAACCCTTTGCTTTATATACTGCTCAATTTCACGATTTGCGGAACGACCTTCATAGTCGGCAACATATCTGAATTTCTGAAAAAGCGTGCGGTTAACTCTCAGAGTGTATCGTAAAATATTATCATCCATAATCGGTACTCCTAAATGTTATTATGACACTATTTTAATGTAATTATTGCGTCAAAACGAAAATGGTGCTATTATGATGTCATAATGGTGTCATAATTTTAGGAGTGTGATAAAATGAAAATTGCGATAGTAGGCTCAAGAAGTATTACAGTGAATAATTTAGACGATTATTTACCTGAGAATACAACTGAAATAGTAAGCGGTGGTGCTATTGGTGTTGACAGAAGTGCGAAAAATTACGCTAAGACACATAATATTAAACTAAAAGAATTTTTACCCGAATACGAACGATACGGGCGGTCAGCACCTTTGAAAAGAAATTTGCAAATAATTGATTATGCCGATGAAGTTATTGCATTTTGGGACGGTATGTCACACGGAACACGGTTTGTTATAGAGAATTGCAAAAGAAAAAATGTGCCGATTAAGGTTTATGCTTTGGCAAATAAGTAATGTTGCAAACGAACCGAAAATTTCATATATAAAAAACGGTCGGGCAACATTGTGGTGACCCCCAAAAGTTAGATTTGAAAGCGTAGTGGCTTTTAGCTGCTACGCTTTTGTTATGCAACTAAGGCATTAATCCTGTACTCAACCGGACTTAACCAGCCGAGTTTCTGTTTGATTCTCTTGTTGTTGTAGTAATCAATGTATTTGATAATTGCTTGTTTAAGCTCTTCATAGCTGTAATAAACTTTTCCATAATATATTTCTTGCTTTAATATTCCAAAGAAATTTTCCATAACAGAGTTATCGTGACAATTTCCTTTTCTTGACATACTCTGAAATATTCTGTTTTCTTTCAGCTTTTGTGAATATGCTTTCATCTGATAAGCCCATCCTCTGTCAGAGTGAAAAGTCCTGCGATATGAACAGTCATTAGTGACAGTAATAGCTTCATCTAATGCACTCATAATGTTCTCGGCAGATGGCTTTTGAGATATGCCAAAACTCAGAATTTCTCCGTTAAACATATCCATAAATGGATCAAAATAGAGCTTTTTGATTATCATTCTGCCCTTGCTGTCAACCTCATAATACTTAAATTCACTTGTATCTGTTGTGATTTTCTGATGCGGTACACTTGTGTTAAATCTACGGTTAATCCTGTTTGGAGCAATCTTTCCTACTTTACCTTTGTATGAACTGTATTTTCTGCTTTTATGAGTAAACGAGGTTACTTGCAGGTTCAATTTCTGAACAATTCTTTGAACTTTTTTCTTGTTTACAAAAATATTTCTGTTTCGCAATTCTCCCCAAATTCTGCGATAACCATAGTCTTTATGCACTTTTCGTATATCAAGAATTTCTTTTTCTAATTTTTTATCCGGGTTCTCTCGCTCAAATCTATTTTGCCAATACATATATGTTGACTTTGGAAAACCTGTTACGGCAAGAATATCTTTTAGCCTGAATTCTCCTCGGAGACTGTGTATTATTCTTGCCTGTTTTTCGGAGGTTTTTCTTCCTCCAAACGCAATCTCCTCAGCTCTTTTAAATACGCATTTTCAATCCTTAATCTTAAATTCTCATCTTCAAGCTGTTTCAGATATTCTGATTCAGCTTTTTCTTTTCCGGTGTTAGGTATTATCTTTTTTGGTTTAGACACTTTGGGTTTCCGTCCTTTTCTCTTTGGTCGTAACGCATCAGGTCCAACTGCACGGTAATCGGTTACCCATTTTGCTATCATTGGTGGATTATTGATACCTAAACTCAATGCAAGTTCTCGATACGATACTTCCGTTGTTAAGTATAATTCTACCACATGCATCTTAAATTCAAAAGAGTAATTTTTCTTTTCTCTTGATCGCATTAATCCTTTGTTTCCAAATTCTTTGTATGCTGAGATCCAATCTCGTAATATTGTTTGACTCGGTATCCCATTTTCTTTACATAAACTTTTATATCCTCCTTTTCCATTTATGTAGTCCGTTACTACCTTCTTCTTGAATTCATAACTGTATTTTGACATAAAAATACCGACCTCCAAAGTTAGATTTTTTAGGTCTAACTTTTGGGGGTCGGGTCACATAGCTATGCGTTTTGCAAAGCAACTGTCCGACCGAAAATTTTTTATTTTACATTTTCAATTTTTAATTTGTAAAACTATCTTTGTTTTGTGAATGAAAACTCAATTCTGTTGTTGTCATAATTAAGCACCATTGTCAGCACACCGCTGTCATAGCTTAGCTTGTATGCCGTACCGTTTACTGTCAGGTCAACGGAGGTTCCGTTGAATGTGTAGGCTGAATCACATGAAATTCCTGCAAGGGTAACCGTGCAGTTACTGCTGTCCTTGAAATCAAGACCAAACTGATCCTCGTCAATTCCAAGCTCACTGTATGAAATTGTTTCTCCGTCTGTCTTTGCTGTTGTCGGTACCCATTTGCCGATTATTTCGGTATTTCCGTTGCTTCCGCATCCGCAGAAAATTGATGCGAAAACAAACACGCACAGCACAAGGCACATAACCCTGACTTTCATATAATACACACCCTTGAATTTGTTTGTTCCTCTTATGCAATATATTTTACCATTTTACGCTTTATTCGTCAAACTTTAAATGTTATAAAATTGAAATTATATGCCACATTTTATTTGCGGATAATTGACAAATCGACACATAAATGAGATAATAAAAAGGTATATGAACTCGGTTTATCCGAACAATAAATCAAGAGGAGTAATGACTATGGCAAAGGAACTTGCTAAATCCTACAACCCGTCAGAGTTTGAGGACAGAATTTACGACTTCTGGCTGAAAGGTAACTACTTTCATGCAGAGGTTGACAAAGATAAAAAACCTTATACAATCGTAATGCCGCCGCCAAACATCACAGGTCAGCTGCATATGGGACACGCACTTGACGAAACACTTCAGGACATTCTTATCCGTTGGAGAAGAATGCAGGGCTACAGCGCACTTTGGCTCCCCGGTACAGACCATGCGTCAATCGCTACAGAGGCTAAAATCGTTGAGGCAATGCGTAAAGAGGGTATCACTAAAGAGGATATCGGCAGAGAAGAATTCCTAAAGCGTGCATGGGAATGGAAAAAGGTGTACGGCGGAAGAATCACAAGTCAGCTTAAAAAGCTCGGTTCAAGCTGTGACTGGGAGCGTGAGCGCTTCACAATGGACGAGGGCTGTTCAAAGGCTGTTAAAGAAGTTTTTGTTCGCCTTTATAATGACGGAAAAATCTACCGTGGCAACCGTATGGTAAACTGGTGTCCTCATTGCTGTACATCAATTTCGGATGCCGAGGTTGAATACAAGGAGCAGAACGGTCATTTCTGGCACTTGCTCTATCAGGTTAAGGAGACAGGCGAGTACCTTGAAATCGCAACAACCCGTCCCGAAACAATGCTCGGTGATACTGCTGTTGCCGTCAACAAGGACGATGAGCGTTACAAGCACCTCCACGGCTGTCATGTAATCCTTCCGCTTCTTAACAAGGAAATCCCGATTGTTTGTGATGAACACGCAGATATGGAAAAGGGAACGGGTGTTGTTAAAATCACTCCTGCACACGATCCTAACGACTTTGAAGTCGGTCAGCGTTGCAATCTTCCGATTGTCCGTTGCTTTACATATGACGGTCACCTTACTGGTGCAAAGGATGTTGAAGAATACAACGAATTAAAGGCAAAGGGACAGCTTGCCGAAAACGAACCCGAGGTTCTCGACTGCGGAAAATACGCAGGCATGACAACAATGGAGGCAAGAGAGGCTATTGTTGCCGACCTTAAAGAAATCGGCGCTCTCAAAGAGGTTGAAGAGCTTACTCACGATGTCGGCACTTGCTACCGTTGTCACACAACAATTGAGCCTATGGTTTCAAAGCAGTGGTTTGTAAAAATGGCTCCGCTTGCAAAGCCTGCAATTGATGTTGTTCGCAAGGGCGACACAAAGTTCATACCCGAAAGATTTGAAAAGGTTTACTTCCATTGGATGGAGAATATCAAGGATTGGTGTATTTCCCGTCAGCTTTGGTGGGGACACAGAATCCCTGCATGGTACTGCGATGACTGCGGCGAAGTTATGGTTGCAAAGGACGCACCCGAAAAGTGCTGTAAGTGCGGCAGTACACACATTCATCAGGACGAGGACACTCTCGACACATGGTTCAGTTCGGCACTTTGGCCGTTCTCAACACTCGGCTGGCCTGACAAAACTCCCGAACTTGAATATTTCTATCCCACAAGCACTCTTGTAACAGGTTATGATATCATCTTCTTCTGGGTTGCAAGAATGATTTTCTCGGCTTGTGAAAATATGGGTTCTGCTCCGTTCAAGACCGTATTTATGCACGGCATTGTAAGAGATGAAAACGGCATCAAGATGTCAAAATCTCTCGGCAATGGTATTGATCCGCTTGAAGTTATTGACAAATACGGTGCAGACGCACTCCGTTTCTTCCTTGCAACAGGCAACACACCCGGTAACGATATGCGTTATTCCGACAAGCGTGTTGAGGCTTGCGCTAACTTTGCAAACAAGCTCTGGAACGCATCTCGTTATGTTCACATGAACATTGACGACCACGATGTTAAGAATGAACTTCCGAAAACTCTCACAACAGAGGACAAGTGGATTGTTTCAACTCTCAACACAGTTGCAAAAGAAGTAAACGAAAATCTTGAGAAGTTTGAACTCGGCATTGCTGTTCAGAAAATTTATGAATTCATCTGGGACTGCTACTGCGACTGGTACATTGAGCTTGTTAAAACAAGACTTTCAAGTGACGGTGAGGACGCTCAGAATGCAAGACAGGTACTTCTTTATGTGCTTGATCAAATTCTCAGACTTCTCCATCCGTTTATGCCGTACATCACAGAAGAAATCTGGCAGACAATTCCTCACGAGGGCGAAACAGTAATGCTCGCAAAGTACCCCGAATACAACGCAGAGCTTGATTATCCCGAGGCGTCGGATGAAATGAAAAAAATTATGGATGCAATCCGTGCAATCCGTAACCGCCGTGCAGAGATGAATGTTCCGCCGTCAAGAAAAGCAAAGGTTTATGTTGCAACAAAGTTTGCCGACACATTCAGAGACGGCACACAGTTCATTCAGAAGCTTGCATCAGCAAGTGAGGTTGAAGTTGCAGAAAGCTTTGAAATTGAGGGTGCCGTAAACATTGTAACGGCAGACGCAAAGATTTACATTCCTATGGACGAGCTTGTTGACAGGGAAAAGGAGCTTGCAAGACTCAACAAAGAGCTTGAACAGGTTAAAAAGCGTCTTGCACAGAGCGAGGGCAAGCTTAACAATCAGGGCTTTGTTGCAAAAGCTCCCGAGGCTGTAATTGAAAAGGTTAAGGGACAGGCTGCAAAGGAAAGAGAGCAGATTGCTCTTATCGAGGCCGCAATTGCCGCACTCAAATAATTTGGCAATCCGATAAAACAGAATAAAATTATAATCAAAGGCTGAAAGAGCATAGTTGTTCTTTCAGCCTTTTTATGTTCGTGCAGATAGTCTTAATAGGGCGAGAGTAAGGTCGCCCGAAAGGAAACTTTTTCAATTTTACATTTAATTAAAACTTTCGCTCGAGCATAATATGTTTTTTGATATTACAACCTACATCCATGAACAAAAATAACATCCGAAACGGTCAGGAAAAGTCAAAACGCAGAATTGTCCGCTTTAAAAGTGAAATCTGCGAAATAAAGAACATTTCTTCCGAAATCCAAATTATCCGTTTCGTACGATATGTAGCAAAATTTGTACAGAAGCACGCCCGTTTAGCGGTTATAGGTCGGAATATGGGCTGATTATTGCTATTCAACTGTTCAATCTTGATAAAAATAACAGATATGTGAAATAAAAATATGTATATGTGCTAATTGCACAAAGAACGGTGTTGTTTTTTAGACATTGCTACAAATCTGCGAAAAACAGAAAATAATGCTTGAAATCCACATTTTTGTGTTGTATTATATAGGTGTCAAAGGAAATAACCGATTCGGAAAACGGAAATCAAACAAACGAATCGGAAACATTAAATCTTATTTAATAAAGAAAAGGAGAAAATATTATGCATGCTTTAAAAAGATTTGGTACAGCTTTCGGCGGATATAAAATGATGGAAAACTACCCCGTTCCCGAATGCGGTCCGGACGACATTATTCTTGAAATCAAGGCAGCCGCTATCTGCGGTGCCGACATGAAACACTGGGGTGTTGACAACGGTTACGATGACACAAACATCACTCCCGATCAGCAGCAGTCGGTTCGTGGTCACGAGTTCGCAGGCGAAATCGTTAAGGTCGGTGAAAATGTAAAAGACTGGCATATCGGTCAGAGAGTTGTTTCAGACAACAGCGCACATGTTTGCGGCGTATGTCCGGCTTGTGAGCAGGGCGACTTCCTCTGTTGCGAACATAAAGTAAACCTTGGACTTGACAACAACACATGGGGCGGCGGCTTCTCAAAGTATTGTAAAGTACCGGGCGAAATCCTCGCAATTCACAAACACGCAATCTGGGAAATTCCTGAGGGCATCAAGTACGAAGAAGCTTGTGTACTCGATCCTATCTGTAACGCATACAAGGCAGTTGCTCAGCAGTCACATCTTATCCCCGGACAGGATGTTGTAGTATTCGGTACAGGTCCTCTCGGACTCTTCTCAGTACAGGTTGCAAAGCTTATGGGTGCCGTAAACATCGTAATGGTTGGTCTTGACGATGATGTAAAAGTAAGATTCGGCGTTGCAAAAGAGCTTGGCGCTACACATTGTGTAAACGGTTCTAAGGAAGATGTAGTTGCAAGATGTACAGAAATCTGCGGAAGAGATAACCTCGGACTCGTAATTGAATGTTCAGGTGCTAACATAGCTCTCAAGCAGGCAATCGAAATGACAAGACCAAACGCTGAAATCGTTCGTGTAGGTATGGGCTTCAAACCTCTTGAATTCTCAATCAACGACATTACAGCTTGGAACAAGAGCATTATCGGTCACATGGCTTATGACTCAACATCATGGAGAAATTGCATCAGACTTCTCCAGTCAGGTCAGATTAAGGTTCAGCCGATGATTACTCATCGCCTCGGTCTTTCACAGTGGCAGGAAGGTTTCGACAAGATGGCTAAGAAAGAGGCTATCAAGGTTATCTTCCACTACGATTACGAAGATTAATTAAAGAAAATATGCATCAGGGAGGATTTTCTAATGAGAAAGCTTATGATTGCCCCGTCAGTGGGTTGCTGTGATTTGTTCCATGTTGAAGAACAGGTTAAGCTGATTAACGAAAAATCAGATTACCTCCACATGGACATTAAAGACGGTGTTTATGTTCCGAGTTACGGAATCGGTCCTGATTATCTCGACTACCTTAACAAGCATGTTGAGAATCTCAAACCAATGGATGCTCACCTTATGGTAAAACATCCTCAGCAGTATCTTGAAACCTTTGCAAAGGCAGGAGCTGCTTACATAACACCTCACACAGACTGCATCGAAGGTGACGCATTTGTAACGATTCACAAGATCAAAGAGCTTGGCTGTAAGGCAGGCGTTGCATTAAGTCCCTCGGTTCCGCTTTCTACTATTGAATATTACCTCCCGTTGCTTGATAAGGTTACAATCATGATTGTTGATCCGGGCATCGCAGGTCAGCCGGTTGATCCGCAAATGTTCGTAAAAATCAACCAACTCGCTAAGATCAGAAAGGAAAGAGGTCTTAACTTCTTAATTGAAGCCGACGGTTCAATGAACAGCAGTCTTTACCGTCCGCTTTACGAGGCAGGTGCAGATCTCGTAATTCTGGGACCTCCGGCATTATGGAACAAGGACACGGATTTCAATAAGGCTTGGGACATAATGGAAAGTGAGCTTGAGCGAGAGCTTGACGGTGCTGAGAGAAAAATCTGATTTAAATAAAAAGTCAAAGAGGAAATTAAAAGGAGAAGAAAAATGGCTAACAAAACTTCTGTCAACATTGGCGCAAGACTTGACCGCTTGCCTCAATCAAAATGGCATGTTAAGATCTGGCTGGTTACAGCTTTTGCACTCTTGGTATGCTGGTCAAACGGTATCGGCGGTTCCGTTCAGAACATTCTTTTGAACGAACTTCATTGGCTCGAACCCGGTTCAACACTTCTCGCAATGTGGGGTACAACTTACACAGCAGGACAGCTCTTCGGCGCACTCATCGGCGGTCCTATCGGCGATAAAATCGGCCGTAAAAAGAGTATCCTTCTTTACGAAATTATCCATATCATCGCTATGATCGGCGGCGCTCTTTCACCGAACATCGCAGTTCTTTATGTGTTCAGACTCCTCCAGGGTCTTGCACTCGGCGCTCTCCTTGTAGTTCTTTTCGCAGGCTTCACAGAGTATGTTCCCGGTAAGAACCGTGGTACATGGTCAAGCCGTACATCATTCATCGGCAACTGGGCTCACCCAATCTGCAACGGTATTGCTCTTCTTATCGTTTCAACAGGCGTAAGCATGAATATGAACTGGAGAATCCAGTTTATGATTCCTTCAATCCTTTCAATCATCGCTTGTATCTTCATCTATGTTAAGTTCCCTGAATCACCGAGATGGCTCGAATCACAGGGCAGACTTGATGAAGCTGATAAAATTATGACAAGCATTGAGAAAGAAATTGAAAAATCAACAGGCAAACCACTCCCACCCGTTGAAGTTACAAATCCAAAGCCTGTTAAGAAGCTCCCATTCACAGCTCTCTTCAAAGGCAAACTCCTCAGAAGAACTATCGTTGGTTCTCTCGTACTCATCGGTATGAACACAATCCAGTACACACTTATGAACTGGATGCCGTCAATGCTTTCAGGTCTTGGCTATGATACATCAAAGTCACAGTTTATGACAATGTTCGGACTCTTCGGTGCTCCGTTTGGTATCTTTATCGCATCTCTTATTATGGATAAGATTCCTCGCCGTGTAATGGGCGTTATCCTCCTTGCAGGCATGGCAGGTCTTGGTGTTGCAACAGGTCTTCTTGCTCCGACACTCGGAATGACAGGACTCATTGTTATGACATTCCTTCTTAACACAATCATCTATATGTATGTTTGCTACGCATCAGCAGTTTATGTTCCTGAGATGTGGCCTACATCGGCAAAACTTTCAGGTTCAGGTTTCAGTAACGCAATGGGTCGTGTAAGTAACATCTTCTTCCCATTCCTCGTTACAAATGTTGCTGCAAGCAGCATGGGCTCAGGCGGTGTATTCATTCTTATCGCAATTGTTGCAGCAATCATCGCTGTTGCAGTTATCTTCCTCGGTGTTGAAACCAGAGGCGAATCCGTTGAGGACATCGGTGATGTAGAGTAATTCTGCAAAACCCTCTAATACATACAACCAAAAATTTTAGATGCGGTGCCTGAGTGCATCGGGCACCGCAAACTAAAATCATTAGTAATGGAAAACGAAATACAGCAATTTTAAAACATTCAAAACTTATCTTTAAATTTTTAACAGCTAAACCATCAATTTTTTAATCACAGGCAAATAAATTTGAATATACGCAGAAGGCACATCGGGTGCAAATGTTTAAATAAATTATTATAAAGAAAGTGCAGGAGATTATTATGAAAAATTCAGAAGCTATCTTAGTTACTCCAAAGCAGTTTGAAATTCAGGAATGTCCCGTTCCCGAGCCAAAGGATCACGAGATTCTTATGAAGGTTGAATATGTTGGAATGTGCGGTTCCGATATCCACGGCTTTGAATTCGGTCCTTTCATCCCACCTAAGGATCCTAACCAGAAAATCGGTCTTGGTCATGAGGTTGCAGGCGAGGTTGTAAAGGTTGGCTCAAAGGTTACAAGATTCAAAGCAGGCGACAAGGTTCTCATCGAACCCGGTGTTCCGGATGACAAATGCGAATACTGCCGTACAGGCAGATACAACATCTGCCCTGATGTTGACTTTATGGCTACACAGCCTAACTACAAGGGCGCACTCACACAGTATATGACACATCCCGAGGAGTGGACATATCACATTCCCGAGGGTATGACAACAATGGAAGCAGCTCTCGTTGAGCCGGCAGCAGTCGGTATGCACGCAGCAATCCTCGGTGGCGCACAGCTTGGTAAGAGCATTGTTATCCTCGGCGGCGGTACAATCGGTCTTATGGTACTTCAGGCTTGTAAGAGCCTCGGTGCAACAGACATCACCGTTGTTGATATTATGCAGAATCGTCTTGACCTTGCATTAAAGCTTGGTGCAAGCAGAGTTATCAACGGCAAGGAGCAGGATACGGTTGCACTTCTCCGTTCACCCGAATATTTCGGCGATCACGGTTGTGAACTCGTATTCGAGGCAGCAGGTTCTGTATTCACAGCTCAGCAGGCTGTTCAGATCGTTGCAAGAGGCGGTAAGATTATGATGGTCGGCACACAGTCAAAGCCTGTTCCGATTGACTTCCTCAAGATTAACCGTGAGGTTATGATTCAGACATCATTCCGTTACTGCAACAACTTCCCGCAGACAATCGAGGCAATCGCAAGCGGTAAGTTCAATGTTAAGGATATGATTACAAACATCTATGATTACAAAGATGTTCAGCAGGCATTTATGGACGCTATCGACCCCGAAAAGAAAGCCAATATGGTTAAGGGCGTTATCAAGGTAGCCGACTGATATACACAGATTTATTAAAAATTTTCATAAGGAAAGGTGATTAAAATGTTATCAGATATCAGATATTGGGAAAAGAAGGCAACAGAGGGACACTACGCTATTCCTCACTTCAATGTATGGAATGCAGAAATGCTCATGGGTGTTATTGACGCAGCCGAAGAGCTCCGTGCTCCAATCATTATTTCATTCGGTACAGGTTTCACAGGCAACACTTCTTTTGAAGACTTCTGCTACATGATGGATTCAATGGCAAAGAAGGCTACTGTTCCTGTAATTGAGCATTGGGATCACGGCAGAAACATGACAATTCTTCAGAACGCTGTTAATCACTGCATGAATTCGGTAATGCGTGACGCATCAGCTCTTCCTTATGAAGAAAATGTTGCTGAAATCAAGAGATGCGTTGACTACTTCCACGCTTACAACATTCCTGTTGAGGCTGAGCTTGGTCATGTAGGTAACGAAACAGTATATGAAGAGGCACTTTCAGAATACCAGTACACAGATCCTTCAAAGGCTAAGGAATTTGTTGAGAGAACAGGCTGTGACTCACTTGCAGTTGCAATCGGTAATGTTCACGGCGTATATTCTTCAGAGCCAAAGCTTGCTTTCGATGTACTCGAGGCAGTTGCCAAAGAAGTAGATGTTCCGCTCGTACTCCACGGTGCATCGGGTATCGGTGATGAGGACATTAAAAAGGCTATCTCACTCGGTATCGCTAAAATCAACATTCACACAGAGCTTTGCCAGGCTGCTATGGAAGCTATTAATGCTCACAAGGACGAGCCGTTCCTTGCTGTTGAGCGTGAAGTAAGAAAGGCTGTTAAAGAGCGTGCAATGTACAAGATTAAGCTCTTTGGCGATGACGGCAGAGCAGATGAGTAATACAGAGAAAAAACTTGATGTTATCTGTCTTGGCGCAGCGGTAGTTGACATTCCACTTCGTCCGGTATCAAGAGATATTTTTGATATCGAGTCATATCCGGTTGACAGAATTGCAATGTCTGTCGGCGGTGACGCAATGAACGAGGCAACAATCATCAGCCGTTTAGGCTTTAAAACAGGCATTATCGCTTGTATCGGTGATGACGCTGCAGGTCAGTTTATCCTTCGCTCCTGCGAGAAGGACAACATAGATGTTGAAGGCATCAAGATTGATCCGACAATCGACACCTCAATGAACATTGGTCTTGTAACCGATGACGGTGAAAGAACCTTTGTTACAAACCGCAATGGCAGCTTGTGGAAAGAAAACATTGAGCATGTTGACTTTGAAAAAATGAAGCAGGCAAAAATCCTTTCTCTCGCAAGTATCTTTAACTGTCCTCTTCTTGACGGCAAGACGCTTGTAAAGATTTTTAAAGAGGCAAAGGCGGCAGGTATGACAATTACCGCCGATATGATAAAGCCAAGACTCGGTGAAACTCTTGACGATATCAGAGAAGCATTAAGCTATGTGGATTACTTCTTCCCGAACTTTGACGAGGCTTGCCTTATGACAGGCGAAACCGAAGAATCAAAGGTTGCGGACAAGCTTTTTGAATGCGGCGTTAAGAATGTAATCATGAAGATAGGCAAGCGTGGATGTTACATCCGCAATGCCGCAGGAGCAATGATTGTTCCTGCCTGCAAGGGTGTAACCGCAATCGACACAATCGGTGCAGGCGACAACTTTGCATCAGGCTTTATTTCGGCACTTCTTCAGGGCAAGGATATCCGTGACTGCGGTATCTATGCTAACTGCACAGCGGCTATTTCGGTTCAGTATGTCGGTGCAACAACAGGCGTTCGGAACAAAGAAATGGTTGAAGAAATGCTTGAAAAGTATAAAAAAGATTATATCCTGTAATAGTAATAAATCTGTGACATTACGCCCTGTGTTCGTAAGAATGCAGGGCAACCCCCCACCAATATATTATTAAAGAAAGGGCAGATGCAAAATGAAGACGATGAAGCTTGGCAAAACAGGCATAGATATTTCAAGAATGGGACTCGGCACCTGGTCAATCGGCGGCGGCTCGGCATGGGGCGGCGACCACGACCTTCAGGTTGTTGTAGATACAATCCGTGAAGCTCCGAAGCTCGGTGTAAACCTTATCGATACAGCTCCGGGTTACAACTTCGGCAACAGCGAGAAAATCCTCGGCAAGGCTCTTGAGGGCATGAACCGTGAAGATGTTGTAATCATTACAAAGTGCGGTGTTACATGGGATCAGGAGATGAAGGGCGACCTTTTCAACAAGGTTAACGGCATTCAGCTTTATAAGAACCTCAACAGTGCTTCAATCAAGAGAGAAATTGAAGAATCACTCAAGAGAATGGGCACAGACTATGTTGATGTATATATGACACACTGGCAGTCAATTGAGGGTAGCGAGTATTATGTTCCGATTCAGAAGACTATGGAGGTTCTCAACGATCTCAAGGCTCAGGGCAAAATCAAGGCTATCGGTGCTGCAAATGTAGATATCAAGCAGATTCAGGAGTACCTCAAGTGGGGCGAGCTTGATATCGTTCAGGCTAAGTATTCAATTCTTGACCGTGGCATTGAGGATGAAATCATTCCTTGCTGTCGTGAAAACGGTGTTACAATTCAGGCTTACTCACCGCTCGAAATGGGACTTCTCTCGGGTACATTCCCAAGAGATTACAAGCCTGTAGGCGCACAGATTCCAAAGAAATGGTTCCAGCCCGAAAATATGCAGAAGGCTATGGATGTTATGGATCAGTGGAAGCCTCTTTGTAAAAAATATAACTGTACAATTGCTAACCTTGCTCTTGCATGGATTCTTGCTCAGGGTGACTTTATCAACCTTCTCAGCGGTTCTACTACTGTAGATCAGATTGCCGAGAATGTTAAGTCAGCCGAACTTGAACTTGATTCCGCTGATGTTGCAATGATGCGTGATATGGTTGAGGCTATCGACAAATAATTAAGGGTTGCTTAATACACCTTTGTGTATAGGGTGAAGAAATCCGCTCCCGATTGTTAAAATTATTGTAAAAACAGTCGAATTCCCTTTACTTTTGTTGATAATTATGTTAGTATGTAATAAAAGTTGAGGGAAATGTTTATGGCAAAGAGAATTGACGAAATCAGACAAAAGGTTGAAACCGAAGGCGAGGTTTTCGTCTCGGATTTAAGCAGAATATATAATGTAACCGAAGAAACTATCAGGCGTGATCTTGAAAAGCTGAAGAATGACGGTATCATTACCAGAACTTTCGGCGGAGCTGTTCTTAATACAACTTCTCAGAATGACAGAGTGCATTTCTTTAAACGCAAGGGAATTAACCTTGAGGGCAAAAAGAAAATTGCTAAGCTGCTTGTTGATAAATTTATCGGTGTGAACACGATGATGATTGATAACAGCACAACTGTTCTTGAGGCTGTTAAGCTTTTTAAGGACAATGAAAATCTTACCGCAATTACATTTTCTGCACAGATTTTTCAGGAACTCGACACTTGTAAAATGAAGCTGGTTTCAACCGGCGGACTTTATGATGAAAAAACCCGTTCTTTCTACGGAAAACCTGCAAAAGAGGCTATGAAAAAGTACAATGTTGACCTTGTTCTCCTCGGATGCAAAGGGCTTGATATGGAAAGAGGCATAACTGATTCTTCCGAAGGTGAGGCTGATTTGAAGTCTGAGATGGCAAGCCGTGCCGAATGTGTGGTATTACTTGCAGACCATTCAAAATTCAACCATACTGCGTTTGTCAATTTTTTGGATTGGGATAGGATCGATTATCTGATTACCGACGAAAAGCCGTCACAGGAATGGCTTGAGTTTTGTGAGCAGATGAAAATAAAACTCATGTACTGATTTACCTTGTCCGGTACATAGTTTGAGTCAGTGCTTTTTATAATTTTACCCATTAAAGCTCCTGTTCTTTTTAATCAAAAACAGCAGGAGCTTTTGCGCTGTCAAAACTTTAGCAGATTTAACAGTTTTGAGAACGCATCGAAAATATTTTTGTTATTATTGGATAGTGTTGTTAAATCTGAGTTGAATTTTAAACATAGTAATTATTTTATATATCACTATGGAAATTCTATTAATTACGGTTATTTTTGCAGACGGGAGACCAATCGGAGACGGTTCCCGTCACATTAAGGACACACCGATTAAATATGAGGATAGGATGTGCAAATATTCCTTGAGGCAGTTTATTCGGCAGTTCCGCAATAAAGGGGTTACCCAAATTCACAGATAAGGAGATGTAAAAATGACAAAACAAAAGGAGAAGAAGAAAGCTTCAATTGTCAAGAAAATGATGATTGCCGTTGTCGCAGGTTTTGTAGTCGGCTTTATATGTCTGCTGATTAAAAGTGCGGTAATGGGAACAGACGGCGAAGGAGCCTGGAAAGTTGTTGAGGCAATTTTATTCCAGGATATCACCGCAACAAAAGATATCGAAGGACTCGGCTTGTTCTACATCGTAGGTCAGCTGTTTATGAAGGGACTTCAGATGATGATTGTTCCTCTCGTCCTTTGTTCGCTGACACTTGCACTTTGCAGCCTTGCAAACCCAAAAAAGCTCGGTCGAATCGCAGGTAAAACATTTGTGTCCTACCTTTGCTTCTATATCGTAGCAGCAGCTCTTGCAGGCGCAGCAGCTTATCTTGCAAAGAGTCTTGGTTGGTTCACAGTCAATCTTCCGGCACAACAGGCTCAGGACATCGTTACAATGGAGGGTTACAATCCGCTCGTAACAATTGTAAACGCTGTTCCGAGCAATATGATTAACGCAATGTCATCTAACAACACAATTCTTTGCGTTGTTGTTATCGCAATTATCTTTGGTCTTTGTATGACAAAGATGGGCGAAAAAGCAGATCCGCTCAAGAAAGTTTTTGAAAACATCAACGATATCGTTCAGATGTTCCTCAACTTCCTTATCAACAAGATTGCTCCTATCGCAATTTTCTGTATGATCGTAAGAGCACTCGCCGTTTACGGAATTGAGTACATTTCACCGACAATGATGTGGATTGTTGTAACAATTGTTGTAAGCCTCGTTCTTGTTTGCACAATTTACCCAATCGGTATTTTCATTACAACAGGACTTAATCCGTTTATCTTCCTTAAAAAGGCGGCAAAAATCGGTATGTTTGCAGCAGCAACAAACTCGTCTGCCGCAACGCTTCCGCTTAATAAGGAAACCTGTATTAACGAACTCGGCTGTTCCGAAGAAATCAGCAGCTTTGTTCTTCCAACAGGTATGACAATCAATATGAACGGTACAACCGCAATGCATATGATTGCCATTACATTCATCGCCACAGCCGCAGGCGTCAACATTACTCCTGCAACCCTTTGCCTTACAGCATTCCTCTCAATCTGCACAGCAGTCGGTACTCCGGCAATCCCTGTTGCAGGTACAACAATGGTTTATGTTGTAATGATGGGACTTGGCTTGAACTCGGATCTTTGTATGATTGGCTACTCGCTTATTCTTGCCATGAACTACCTCCCGGGTATGGCTGTTATCACACTTAATGTTATCGGTGACGCCGCTACCAATGTTATAGTTTGTGCAAAAGAACATTGCCTTAACAAAGAAATCTATAACAGCAAAACCCCTAAAAACAACTGATTTCAGTAAGATAACTTCCGGAAACCCCTTGTAAAACCAAACCGCCCTCGACAGCGCATGCACTGCCGAGGGCGGCTTAGTTTTACGGTGAGCCACCGTTCCCAGTTCGTGAAGATAGTATGGTATAAAAAATGACATATTATGCCCGAGCCTAACATTGCAACCGTTCGCACAATTCCGTATGGGCGGATATCATCCGCCCGCTAAGTAATTGCAGAAAATTTATGATGAAAATAAACTGTATAAATGGGATACATTTACCTAAATAATGTAGCAGTCAGTTACAATTAAACTTCATTATTTATCAGCTAAAAATTTCTTGCCGGCTTTATCGGTTGCAAGAATTGCATTGATGAATGCGTCCTCGGTCGGATTACCCGGGACATACTTCCACTCAACAACGCTTGCGGCTTTGTGCGCAATTGCAGGCACATCATCCGGAGTAAGTGCAATTTCGCCGAGAGTGCAAGGAAGTCCGATACTGTGGTTAAATTCAAAAATTCTGTTTCGCTCCTCAAATTGTCCGTCATATGTCAGCAGACACAGCACACCGAATGAAACAATTTCGCCGTGCAGATGCTGCCGTTCACATTGCGGAAAGAGTGACGCACCGTAATAAACACAATGTGCAAGCGATGAATTGTAGTAATAATCCTCCTCGGGATTCGGATTGTTTTCGTGTACGGTAAAATTTGAAACAAGTCCCGCCGTGATAATAATGTCAAGCGCAACCTGCTCAATTGCCTCTGTCGGCACATTGTTTTTGCAGTCCTCAAGAGCTTTTTTGCCAAAGCTTATGAGCGGTTCGGTACTTGCGGAGGCAATTGCCTTGCCAAGCAACGGTGTGTGAATCATATTCTTTTCACGACACGCAAAAATTACTTCATATTCCTTTGAAAGTGCGTCACCGATTCCTGCCCACATAAGCTTTTCGGGTGATTCGGCAATAATTTTTGTGTTGATAAATGTGTGAATTGCAGGGGCTTTGTGGTACGAATATTCCTTGAAAGTACCGTCGGGATTGTACATTACCGAAAGCGAGGTGCATGACGCACAGTTTGATGCAATTGTCGGGAATGTGAACAACGGTTTGTTATATAAAGCACAATAGGTTTTTGCCGTGTCAACAGCTCGTCCGCCTCCGATACCGAAAACCATATCAGCCTTTTGCACAGACGGATTGTTCTTTATTTTTTCAACATTTTCATAGCTGGAGTCACCGCCGTACCATACAAAATCAATGATTTCAATGTCAGAGCCTTTGATGCCTTCAAGCAAAGCCTTTTTTGATTTTTCCATAGCTGTTTTACCGCCGACTGCAACCGCCTTTTTGCCGTACGGCTTCACAATTTCGGGAATCGCCTTGTAGCAATCAACTCCCACGCTGTAACTCGGTAAAAATTCGCTGTATGTGTGTGTCATAATTTATCCCTCCGAAAACAATACTTATAAATAAATTATATCACCGCAGTTTGTACATTTCAATACATTAGCACAATAAATTGTTAAAATTATTATTGCCTGACAGATGAAAATATGCACATATATTATGCAATTTAGCAAAAAATTGCGAAGAATATTCGTGAAAAATACTTATGGAAATGGCTTTTGCAAAGTGCTATAATCTTGTAAATATATATAAGAAGGGCGGTGCTTTTATGCAGGAAATATACGGACAGAAAACAGACAGACAGCTTGCAGCAAAGCAGAGAATAATTGCGGTTGCGGCAGGCAGGGAAAAGGCAGACCTTGTTTTAAAAAACGCAAAGTATCTTAATGTGTTTTCAAATGAATTTTTGTGCGGTGACATAGCCGTTGCAAACGGACTGATTGCCGGCGTTGGAAAATATAACGGTAAAACAGAGATTGATGTCAGCGGAAAACTCGTTCTCCCCGGCTTTATCGACGCACATATTCACCTTGAAAGTTCAATGGTGACTCCTGCTGAATTTGCAAAGGCAGTTGTTGCCCACGGTACAACCACAGTCATAACCGACCCTCACGAAATCACAAATGTAATGGGCATTGACGGAGTTGAATATATGATTCAGGCATCGCAAAATTTGCCGATTGATGTTCATTTTATGATGCCGTCATGTGTGCCTGCCACAGAAATTGACGAGAGCGGTGCGGAGCTTGACTGCAAGGATATTGACTTATACTTGAATAATAAAAAGGTACTCGGACTTGCAGAGATGATGAACTATGTCGGTGTTATCAACGGCGATAAAAATGTGCTTTCAAAAATTGTCACCTCGCAGGCTCATCACAAGAAAATTGACGGCCACGCTCCTGAGCTTTCAGGCAATGACCTCAACGCATACATTGCCGCAGGTGTCTATTCCGACCACGAGTGTTCCACCTTTGAAAATGCCCTTGAAAAGCTGAGAAAAGGTCAGTTTATTATGATAAGAGAGGGTACTGCCGCTCATAATCTCAAGGCGCTTATGCCGCTTTTGACTCAGCAGTATTACTCAAGGTGTATGTTTGCAACAGATGATAAGCATCCAAGTGATTTGCTCTACGGCGGTCATATTGACTACATTGTAAAACAGGCGCTGAAAAACGGTGCAGATCCGATTGTTGCCCTCAAAACAGCAACCCACCATGCCGCAAGATACTTTTTGCTCAATAACAAAGGTGCGATTGCTTCGGGTTATCTTGCCGATATTGTTGTTGTCGATAATCTTGAAGATTTCAATGTTGAAACTGTTTTCAAGTGTGGCAAGCTTGTTTTTGACGGCGAAGTTAAGGACTTTTCTGTTCCCACAGTTGATGAAAAGCTTGCCGAAAAATGCTTTGACACTTTCCACCTTGACAGCGTAACTCCGAGCAGTTTCAAGGTTGACGGAAAACTCGGGCTTATCGGTCTTGTCGGCGGTGAATTGCTCACACGCAATCTCGGCACAGCCGATAAAATTGATGTGGAAAACGATATTCTGAAAATTGCCTGCATTGAGCGTCACAAAGGCACAAACCATATCGGTGTCGGCTATGTTAAAGGCTATTCGCTGAAATCGGGTGCAGTCGCAACCTCGGTTGCCCACGATTCGCACAACATTATCACGGTCGGCTGTAATGATGATGACATTGCCGTTGCCGTGAACGCAATCAAGGACAGCAAGGGCGGTATCGCAGTTGTTGAAAACGGCAAAATCAAGGCTCTGCTCGAACTCCCGATTGCAGGCTTGATGTCCGATGAACCGCTGACAACAGTAAACGAAAAGCTTGAAAATGCAAAGTCATCTGCATATGAACTCGGTGCGGATAAAAGCATTGATCCGTTTATGACTCTCTCGTTTCTAAGTCTGCCCGTTATCCCAAGCTTGAGAATAACCACCAAAGGTGTGTTTGATGCAGAAAATTGGAAAATGCTCTGATGTGCGGAAGCTTTTAATAATACAATAAAATATTAAATAATTAAACAGGAAAACAAAATGCGTATTGTCACTTTGTTTTCCTGTTTTATTTTGTCAAAAAAACTATAGTCATTTTACAGTCACTTTGCATTTATATAATTTGAATATAAAAGAAATTGGTTGATTTAAAGCATATAGCAATACAATATTAAATAATAGCCATTGTGCAATATTTACAAATTATTGTGTAAAAATTTGTCGTAAAAATTACCTGATTTGCTTGAAATATTATTAAAATGTGATATAATAGCATTATAAAGTCAATGTATAAAAAGTATTGCAATAATAATTACAGAGTTAATTGAAGTGTAATCTACTGAATTATCAGTTGTATACGACTAAAGATACAATAACTTAAAATTAAAAACATCAAAATATTATAAATAATTTAAACGGATAAATCGTGCATTTGCGTTTGTTTAAATGGTAAATCTGTACAATGGCTTGTGAGGAGGTCTGGATATTAAGAAAAATGAGGTGACGAAATGAAATTCTATAAAAGATTATTAGCAATGGCAATTGTGGCAACCGTTTTTATTTCTGTTTTTGCATTTGGTGCATCAGCATACGGCTCGGATAACGATGTTCCGTTTTATGTTCGTGTTCCAGGAAATCAAGATGTAGTTTATAGTAATGCTGAGTACAGAGGAAATTCAGATAAAAAAGTTCCTTGGAAGGTAAACTTTACCTTTTCTGAAGAAGGCAGAGGTACCATAATGAACTTCTATCTTTCAGGTCCTTGGTATTCGAAACAATCAAATATTCAAGAGGTTCATCAAGGAAATAAGGATCATTTCTTTGCTGCATATGATTCATGCAAAAATATGAATGTTGGTCTTGCTATATATAATAATAATGATGTTGAAACAAAATATTATGTTGCAGGTTACTGGGATGAAGAAACTGCATATCATCCGTTCAAAGATTAAAAAATATAATCTTTTTTGAATAACTACTGTTTGTTAATTAACTTTTATTCCTCATAAGTCATTTGCAGATTTACCATTAAATATATAACGAATCAGCCTATAAATTGAGGTGAAAATTATGTCATATTATATTACCCGAATATTTAATAACAAACTTAAATTAGGCGTTATACTGTATATTTTTATTGCTCCTATACTTGATATACTGTTGACTCTGATTGATCTAAGTAAAGGAGCTTCTGTTCCTGCACCGTATTTGGCGACCTTTTTAGGAGGTTTCTCAATTGGAGGGTTAAGAAAATTACTAAAGTGGTATTTACCACTGCTTTTAGCAATCGTTGTTGCGGATGATTGCATTGAGGATTACAGAATAGGATACAAAAATATTCTTATCACAAAAAGAGGTAAGAATAAATATTTTGCATTAAATATGCTTAAAAGTTTTGTTATTTCTTTTTTGATTATTATAATTCCTCTTTTGCTTAATCTCCTTATGGTGTATATTGTTTTTGCAGGAGGTACATATTTATTTATGGATCCGGAATCTATAAAAGCAATTCCAAGTATGGCGGAGTATTATAGCCACCCAATGTTTTATAACCTGCTTTGTATTCTTCTGCTTTCGCTCACCGGTGGCGTTGTGGGAAGCGGTGCAACGGCACTTGCAATGGCATTTCCAAACAGATTTATCCTTTATCCGTTAATATTTATATTGTGGTATATACCGTCAATTGCTAAACAGTCTATTATGATGGCTTTTCAGCCTTTTACCGAATATCCATTGTCATATGCACTTCCTTCAGTTATTTTCGTATTAGCTACAAATGTGGTTGCTGTTTTGTTTTCGTTCTTTAAGGTGACTAAGTATGATCAGGTGTAAATTAAGAAAATATGCAATCGTACTTCCGCTTTGCGCAGTGTTTTTTATTTCGCTTTGCACATACACATATTTACGATTTTATAATTATTTGAATTCGGATTATTCTGAGAAGTTAAGCCAAAAAAATATTTTTTATAATGTTGCGGGCGGTGATGGTGACTTTATCACATCTGGCAATGTTATCGGTTTTTATATAATATTGTTCGTTTTGTTTTTGTTTTACATATTTACCGATGAGAATGAAAGCTACATTGTAAGACTGAAATCGAGAGCCTCTTTTGTGACAGGAAGAATTGCTGATTGTGCGGTATTTGCTTTTTTGTTTTCATTTTTGATAGAAGCAGTCAACGTAGTTGCGGCACTCATCTGCTTTGACATTAACCTGATTTTAGAATTGAATTTTCTGCAATATTCGGCACTTGAACTTTTGACTTTGTTTTTGTTTTATTTCAGAGCAGGACTCGTTATGCTCTCATTCGGAATAATAATTTCTCCCAAAGTTGCTCCGTTCATTACTATTGCATTATATCTTATAGAGTTATTTGCGACTATTATTTTCATGATAAGTAAAGTATGGTTGCCGTTCAGAGATTCCGTAGTGGTGTCAAAACTTATGCACGGCGAAATGGTTCTGTCGGATATGTGGGGCATTATATTAAGAGCATTGCTTATGATGTTTATGCTTATCTTCTCTTCCTACTTTTTGTATCAGAAAAAGGATGTTTTGAGTAATGTTAAAAAGTAAGCTTGTTTTGTCGATAATACTGATTGTTGCGTGCTTTGCTCAATTGTTCAGTTGTGTATTTCAGGGAGATTTTCAAAATGCCTTTATGATTGGTTTAGCCCCAAGCGATTACGGCTTTGAAATTACAAAATTTCTGCCGCTTTTGCTGCCCGTGTGTTTTATTCTCTTCTTTACAAGCGGCTCAATTGAGAACCTTAAACAAGGCTACGGCAAGATGTTGATTGTACGCAATTATTCAAAAACAGTGCTGATTTTAAAGCGTTGTCTTAACAATTTTATAGCATTGATTTGCATTGTTTTGTTCCAGTTCATAATCTTTTTTGTTGCAAGAGAAAGTATGACTCCCGTTGAAAGCGGAACTCTTAAATCTTTGATTATGTACTTTCTGACAATTTTTTCGCTGATAGTTATTCAGTCTTTGCTTGAAATCAGTATTCCTGCACACATTGTGAACATAGGAATTTTCACCTATTGCTTTATTGCGTACTATTTGGTTCAGAATTTTGTTGACGCACCGATTTTGAAAATGCTTCTCTTTCCGAGCTTGATGTTCGGAATGCAGAACGGTGCTGTGTCGGGCGAGAGCATTTACTACGGATACCTGTTATTCATAGTTGCGTTAAACGCTTTGTGCATTTTCATTCTGAATTTGAGATTTAAGAAAACCGATATTTTTTGAGGTGATATTATGGTAGAAATAAAAAATTATTGTAAAAGTATCAAATCAAGACCGATTTTAAATAATGTAAGTTACAATTTTGAGTATGGCAAAATCTACGGAATTTACGGACACAACGGTTCGGGCAAAACTATGCTTTTGAGAGCAATTGCAGGCTTGCTTGTTCCCGACAGCGGCTCTGTTGTGATTGACGGAAAGGTTTTGCACAAGGATATGTCGTTCCCTCCGAGCATAGGCATCGTGATTGAAAATATGAACCTGTTGCCCCAGTACAATGCTTTTGACAATCTGAAAATCCTCGGCAAAATCAAGAAAACCGCCACCGATGAGGACATTAAAACAGCGCTTGAGCGTGTTGGATTAAAGTCCGATTTAAAGGTGAAAAAGTTTTCGCTTGGTATGAAACAGAGGCTGAACATTGCTCAGGCTGTGTTTGAAAAGCAGAAAATCATCCTGCTTGATGAACCGACAAATGCACTTGATAATGACGGTGTACAGCTGATTTACAAGCTTCTTAAAGAAGAAAAAGAAAGAGGTGCGCTCGTAGTTATCACAACTCATCACAAAGAGGATTTGGAAGAAGTTTGTGATGTTGTTTTGGAAATGACAGAAGGTGAGCTGCATGAAAAGTAAACTGTTTACTCATAAATTTTTCGTTGTTCTTTGCATCTCGGTTGCCGCTTTGCTCGGCTTGTCTTTCCTTGCCAGAGCGACAATCGTAAATAACAGATTTGAACAAATGGCTGTTGATGAAAAATATCGCCTAAAGTTTTCTGCCGACGGTCAGTTTGTAATTCAGTTTCAAGACGATGAAAACGGAAATTTTTATGCCACTGTCGGCTTGTTTCAGGGCGGATATTACGGCTTGGACGATGCGTATATTCCTACTTCATACGATGAAAATACAAAAATAACCGCTATTGAAAAGGAAGCTTTCAGCGAATTTGATTGTCTGAAAAAAGTTGTTATCCCCAACGGCATTTGTGAAATCAAGGATGACGCATTTAAGGATTCAAAAAATATAACGGAAATTTATATTGCGCCCTCCGTAAATAAGATTGCAAAAACCGCTTTTGACGGCATTGACAACCTTACGATATATGCCGAAAAGGGTTCTTATGCTGAAAAATTTGCGGTTGAAAATAAAATCAATTATAAAAACTATACGACCGAGCCTGAAAATCCGGAGGCTAAAAATACCGATTATTCAAAAATCAGAAACGGTGCGTATTACGGCGAATATTATAATTATGATGTTATCTATGATGACGGCAAGCCCGTGTGCGTAATAACTAACTATAACACAATGTCGTCAGAGGAAAAGCTTGAAATTCCTGCACATATTGACGGCTTGGATGTGATTTCAATTGCAGATGACGCAATAAATTACGGCGGTGCAAAGGAAACAGTCGTTCCCGATACAGTAAGATTCATAGCAGATAATGCGTTCAAAGAATCCTACTCCCTTGAGGATATCTACCTGACCAAAAATGTGTCCTACATAGGAAAATCTGCCTTCAAAGACTCAAAAGACCTAACAATCCACGCCCCGACAGATTCCTATGCACACACCTTTGCGACCGAAAATAAAATAAATTTCAAAGCTACAGACGATTAAATCTGATAAGCAATGAATAAATCTTTAAATTTACAGACCTGTACCCATTTGCAGGGCTGTTTTTGCAAGCAAAGGGGAGATAATGGTACAGTGACCTTTGGTATAATGTTGATAACAGGTTGAAAGAATTATAAATTTGCAAATTGCAATAGCAAGTTAAAACAGTTTTTTATGGATGAAATTGCAACCACAGGCACAAAGCATATTCACATTTTCATTTACTCAAAATCGCCGATTCGCTTTTCAACATTTAAGAACAGATTCCCTGTTGCGCATATTGACAAGGCTAACGGCAGTGTAATGGAAAATCGTGACTATCTCCGCAAGGAGGGCAAGTGGCAGGGTTCTGATAAGGAACAGACAAACCTTATTGATACCTTTGAAGAGGTTTGTAATGTTCCAAAGCCTGTTGATGAAAATTCTCCCGATATGTCTGCTCTGATTGAAGAAATCGAAAACGGATTCGATACCTGCGAAATTATCAAGCTTCACCCGAAATATGCCTTTAGGATAAAAGAGATTGACACACTCAGGCAAACAGTGCTTGAACTTTTATGCTCATGTTGATAAAACAAGCAAACTGAACATTTCACGCACTCTTGATACAAAGCTGAAAATTGATTTGTAACGCCGTGAATAAATTTTCATTTTTCGGAAGATTTACTGTATTTTTAGAACGGATTTTGCGGTAAAAAAGGTGCGAAAATCCTGATGATTACTGATATCTTGTACCGTTAATTTTTAAGCCGAAAATCACAATTTTTAGAAAATTTTTAGAAAATCCGAAAAAAGTTGCCGACAGAGAAAATTTCTGCAAAAAGAAAAAGTCTCAAAAATGGCTTATCTAAGCCATTTTTGAGACATCATACCTTGGCAGGGGCAGAAGGACTTGAAGGGAATATTTGAAATCATATTTCCTTACACAAGTTAATGCGATGTTACAAAGTGCGATAAATACTGCGTATTCTTGTAAATCATATACCTTTGCATAACGCTTTGAAAGCAAATGTAAAATCACTTGGGTATAATAATTGGTATAAAAACGGTAGAAGAAAGTCCGCTGATTTCAATTAAAGAATCGGAGATTTTACTATGAAAAACATCATTGAAGAACTATTCTACGGCAATATTGATCCGCAGGCTCGTGGTTTCAAGAAAGACAGCTATTTGCAGAAGCAAATGACGATTATGTCTCATTCAGAAGAAATACTGACCGAAAGACTAAAGGGCGATGATAAGAAAACTTTCCTCTCTTTTGTGAATGCATCCGGTATTGTCTTAGGTGAATCTGAGCTTGACAGCTTTATTGTCGGTTTTAGACTTGGTGCAAGGTTTATCTATGACACCTTTGTAGATAATACAACACCTTATGATGATTTTCTCAAGGAGGTCAACAATGAGGGATAAATATCACCTTTACCTGACAAACAAGGAACACCGAGCAGTTATCAGTAGCCTGATTGAACTAAGAAACTGTCTGCTTTTTCAGGGGAAGTATACCGATGTAGTTGACGAGCTACTTGTCAAATTCACAAGAGCTAAAATGAAGAAAATCAAGGTTAAGGAGGTCTGAAAATGAAGATTACATACACAATGCAAGGAGATTATTTGCTGCCAAACCTCAAACTACCGGAAGAGAATATCCGTCCTATCGGATTATGGGGCAAGCAACACCTGTGCTATATCGAAAGGAATCACAAAATTCGCTACATCAACCTGCTCACAAAATGCAAGCTCAATGATTATATCGCCGATATTGACGAACAGGCAGAAGAGATGTATATGCAACTTGTAAAGCGCTTTGCAGAGCAAGATGGCTGCACAGAGCAGCTGAAAGCCACCAACCAAATGCAATGGGTACGAAAGATGAATAATGCCGCTCAGCGAGCGAGAGAGCTTGTAAATGCAGAATTGATATATACATAATTCAACCCGCTGTCTGTGTTTCTGTTTCGTAGGCAGCGGGTTTTTGTTCGTATAACTATACTGTTGTCATTGCTTTTATAATACTATCTGTAAGTTGGTATTGTTCGTTATCATCCAACTCAAATGATGTTCTAATCACCATTGTACCAATTAATACATATGAACCCGTTGACAAAATAGTCCCATCAAAAGATGCAAGGTATTCACATCTCTTTTTTGCATCCTCAAGCGAACTATATAGTTCAACTGCTCCTCCTGCATCTGTTCCTTTATCAACAATACTCTTGCCGGGGATTGAGTTTTCATCAATTAATATTGTTGTAAAGTATAGACAACCATAATAACCGCCATCTTTGTTGAGCATTCCATCAGGATTATTCTCTTCTGTAACCGCCTCAATATCTTTAATAGCATCAATTGATTTGAGCTTTTGCTGAACAAAATCTTGTTTAGGGCATATTAGCTGTTTTACTATCGCTATAGCATTTTCATTATCGTTTGTTATTTCTCGAATAGTCTCTGCATCTTTTTCTATTTTTTCTCTGTTGTTATTACTGAAAGCGACTCCGAGTATTGAGAACAAATCTGTACTTTGCAAACCAATTGTTTCCATCGATTCAGGAAGATCAGATACCGCCTTCAAATCACCTTTAACTGCTATCTCGTTATATTCTTCAACAGTTTGGTTAAAACCCTTTACGACATTATTATAATCCTCAGTTGCAGATTTTATCGTTATAGCACGAATAGTAATAATTGTCCCAATTAAAAAAACAACACAGCAAATAGATATTATAATCGCTTTTTTATATAATCTCTTTTGAGGTTTTGAATCTTTATGTACTGTGCTTTCAATTTTAGCAAAAGATTTTTCAACGGAATTGTTTTTTATTAACCCTTTGCTACTGTAACCACAAATATATAGATTGTTCGTTTTCAACTTGATTGCAACCGTAACTGTATTACTCAATATATTGGGTTTAATAGTCACTATATAAATATGTTTAACCTGATCTTCAAATATTATTTCGCCCAATGCGTATAATTTATCTCTAAGTTTTGTAAAGGATAATCCTTCGCTTTTTATCTCTTTTTTCTGAAGTTCTTCTTCGCCGGAATAACCATTTTTCTTTAATGCGTCAATTAGTTCTTTCATACTGAGGTTCCTCTGTTAATGAATAAAAATGACATTTTTTAGTATTTCTTTTGTCTGTATGCGTAAATCGGCTTCAGTGGGAACTGATATTTTACGGTTAGCAACCTCTTTTTCAAATTCCTCCTTCAGCAAATCATTAGCAAACTGATTTTTATCTTCAGAGGCATACATATCTTTTATTGTTTCACCATCCAGTTTTGCTTGCACAGCGTCAACTATTCTATCTGCTTCATCTTTTGACACTATATAATCGACAGATAATTTTTCAAATTCTTCTTGGATAATTGCACACATTTTTTCTGCATCTGATTCGGTGAAATTATCGATTAACAAATGTGTTCCTATTGAAAGTCCCGCGCTACCAAGAGTTCCGCCTACAATGCCACCGATTACTGCACCCGGAGCATTTCCAACGGCTCCGCCTAAAGCAGCTCCACCCCACGCTCCAAATGCGCCTCCGGCAAGTCCTGATGCAGTAACTGTAAGATTAGCAATCATCTGCTCCGAGGAAATTCTTCCTTGGAAAATATCAACAATATCAGGAATGGTTAAAATCGCTAATAATACAACTTGTAAATGAATTTCGCTGGATAGAATTTTTGCCGCTTTGCTAAGAACATTTTTTCCTGAGCTTGCAACCCCAACACTGTCAAGAATAGCCTTACATGTTTTTTCGCCTAACACTTTTGAAAGAGCTTCGCCGGCAGGAACATACAAATTATTAATACTCGTTTTTGATAATTGACTTACAAGGATATTTGTTACTCCAACAACAGCACCGGTTTTTAGACTATCTTTTAAGGAATCGGTTAATGCAGAGGATAAGTCTTCTCCGTTAATTGTAGCAATAGCCAGATTCAATACGAACGATATGCCTGCTGCACTAGACGCAGTAATCACTCCTGTCGTTGCATCATATCTGAGTGAATCGATGTTGCCTGCTTTGGTTAAGTTTACCGCTTGTTTGTAAGTTAGCTTTCCTTTCCTGATGATATTTACGGCTTCATCCGGATCAGTGACATTTTGAACTTTTCCTTCTTTTATTTTTTCTTTCAGTAAAGTAACAGAAATTTCATACTGATCAGCGGGAACCTCTAATTGCATTGGATAACCATCACCGTCAACATACTTATAAATCCCATCAGTATCAAAAGCAGCATTGACAGATCTCTGAGGCGTACTATAGTATTTGTCCTGTATAAGTGTGGTAGTTCCGTTTTTATTAAATACAATACGGTCAGCTCCATTTTTTACATTATTATCGCCAACTACTCTTGTTTTCATCCCTTTTAGGCTATCATATAGATTATTGCCGTTTTCTGCTGCAAAACCGTGACCGGTTCGAAGGCTGAATTTCCTATCAGCATAAAGCTTGTTTGTGGTTTTAAGATTTCCGATTAAATATCCGCCTTCTTCACCTAAAGTAATTATACTACTTTCATCTTCGGTAGCTTTGATGTTTATATCTTCGGTTGCAAAAACAGAAAAAGGCATAGAAGAAAAAAGCAATGAAAATATAATAACTAATGAAGCGAGTCTCAAAATCATTGTTTTCATATGTTACTCCATTCAACATCCAGTACTGTGTTGCTTAGACACATTAATATCAAATTCCTAAAAACCTGCTCTCAATACTGATAACCTATTTTACCAATACCGATTACCCCTCGCCTAATGATGGTAATTCCAAATTTATCATATTCAAAAACATCGGGTGAGAAAGAATCAAATTGAAAACTGTCGTATTGAAAGTCCTTGTAGTCAAACTTTTCGTAATCGAATACATCAATGCCTATCTCACCCAATATATCTTGAGGCAATTGATAGTTTTGATCTACGATGCCAAAAAAGGTGCAGCCTGATTCTACACAGAAAGAGAGAAACATTTGTTTTGTGCTATAATGGATGATTTCTGCTATTGCAAAACCGACTGCAGAGCCGACTAAATATGCAAGAGCATTAAACGCAGGAAGTGCCGCAGTAAACGCTGCGCCAAACACCTTCGATACCAATGAAGTTAGAATGGTATTAAATGCTTCCTGAGTAGTAGCTTTTACCAAAGTTGTGATAACTTTCCGAGAAACCATACCGCCAATTACAGATAATGTCGAAGTAAGACAACAGTCAAAGATTCTGTCAGCCATTTCGAAGCGGTTTATCTTTCCTGATGCTTTTTGAATTGCGATTTCAACTGTGCAGATTAGGATTGAAACTGCTAGTGCAATCATTGATGATTGTATTCCTGTCAGCGGTTTAACCTTTGCAGTGCCTTTTGCGGCTTCTTTCAATTTGATGAAATTAGTTGCATTGATAATTGCTGAGGTTGAACAACCAATCAAAAAAGCCTTTGCCGGAACACTTAGTGACTGATAACCCAACTGACAAAAAACTTCTCTGTCAAATTCACCTTTTTCTGACAAAAAAGAGATTGCATTGATAATAACCGGAACTGCATTTAATACTGCGGCTATCAGCCCTGCTGAAACCCCTGTTTTCAAGCATTGTTGAACCATTTGCTGCTTTAGTTGCTCCCAACTGACGGTAACAGAAGGATCTATTCCAAATGCTTTGAGAGCTTCCGGACTAAGTCGATTATTCAAAGCTTGCTTGTCTAACTCTTCCAGTCCGGTTTTTGAGATTGGAATTGATTGGTTGCCGTAGTGGTCTTCTATGTGGTCAACCGTCTCACGGGCTATATCTCTGTAGTTTTTTTCTTTTGCTGTTCCGCAGTTAACGGAGGCTCTTGCAGCACTCTTTGCATCTCGAACAATATCCTGCTTCTGGTCAGAAACCACAAGGTGCTTTTCGCCTTCGTATTTTAATTTACTACTATCATCCCGATGAGCAACAGCAATAGCCTTAAAAGTTTTATGAGCGTCTGCATAAACCTTTGCGTTGTATTCTATGCCGTCAACAACTGCGTCCGGAGAAGCATATCCACTCATTGCAGGTTGTTCCGCCTCCGATAGGTAACTTTGATGATGAACGACTCGACTGTAATCATATGTTTTCCTGTGAAACGCTTCAAACTGAAAACCCTGTCGAGAACCTGCGGTGTTATTTCTGTAAGTTTCAGTGATTTCGTTAATTTCAGAAATCAGTTTACCAATCTGATCCTTCTGCTGAAAAATATATTCAAATTCATTATTTAGTGCGTCCGCACTTGTGTCGGCAGAGTAGGCAGCTCCAATGCTGTCACAATAATACTGGTAACCATCCTTAAAGTTTTTTTCTGAATCATTCATCATTTATACCTAAGAATCCTGTGAGCTTGTTCAAGTATAAATCCAGTATCGCATATCTAAATAACTGGTCAGGAATTAAGTTTCCCGCCTCTATTTTTGCGCCAAAATCAAAGAAATTGGTGCTTTCACTTTGTAATATTTCGTCGTGTATCAGTTCATCCTTAGCTTGTGCTTTTTCAGGTAACTCATTTTCTGTTTTCTTATTGAACAATCCGCCAAAGAAATCACTGACTGCCTGCGTGCCTTTCCCAAGTGTATCCCATAAGCTCTCGGAATGTTTTGCTTTTTTTATAGCCTCGGTATCTACTATGCTGTCATCATATCTTTTTGACAGTTCAATATATGAATCATAGAACTCATCGTAGAGCTTTTTATCGCCCAAAAGCTTATCGGGTTCAGTATAAACGATTGCCTTGTTTCCCAACCAACCAAGCTTTATTCCGAATCTTTCCAGATTTTTGTTAAAGCGAATACTAACAATAAACGGTTCTGTTGCTTTTGTTTTTCCAACAAAGATAACTTTTGCTTTTGAGCTAAGCTGTATCTTATTGTCGTCATATACTTTTTCACTCCACACAACTGCTTCTACGCTTTCGTCTTTAATACCGATTACCTGATTGTTTTCGGTATCATCATCTTTTAACGAAATCAGCGATGATAACAATTCAGCATACACGCTCTCCTTTTCTCCGGTGACGATAATTAGTTTTTTAACCATTCCGCCGAGCATTCTACTTCCTCCTTAGCTTTAATATGCGTTTAACAATTATTCTAATTTTTATTATATCATACATAAATCAGAATTCAATCGGAATTATATCTTTTTATTCAATCCTTGTTTCGAATGTTGCATGTCCGCTTCCGTGCCGAATGATAGTGAAGTGTTATCATTTAAGTACAGTCGACAAACTCACTAAAAGCTGATAAAGCATAATCAGAAAGGTGTAACCAATAAGATAGATTGTACTTATTTAGCATCTTTATGATCTTGTGATTTTCTATTATTGTAATATAATAAAAATGAATGATACTTATGTATGAAAGTGGCGTAAAGCTAAAGAATACGCCGAAAAGGAAAGTGCCACAGAACAACTCAAGGCAACCGAGCAATTGGCGTGGGTGCGGAGGGTGAATAACGCAACACAGCGAGCGAGAGAGGTTGTGTTATCAGAAATAATTTATCGATGAATTTAGGCTGATGTAGTCCACTTTGGATTACATCAGCCGATTTTCTTCATACAGATGTTTGAAAAAAAGAACTATTTTAGTTTCTTCAACGGAGGCAATAAAACCTCATATGCATATCGATAAACAGTTTGTGAAAGAATATCAGGTGAAAAATCTCCGTGAGTCAAACAACAGCGAAGCATATATAGTACCGTTATAATCGCCTTACTGATTTCCTCATAATCATTAATGAATTCATAATTGCCAATTTTAACAATCTCATTTTCTCTTGCGTTTGGTGTTGTGCTTAAAATGTTCTTTTTACGATATGGTACTAAGGTTTTATAACAGCGTAGAGTGGCTTCTTTTTGTGTTACCGTAAGTGCCTGATATGACGATTGTTGTGTTAAGTCGTCTTCATCAAAACCGAGTTGTTCGTATCTAAATACTTCACTGCAATCTAATTTTTTAGTAATTCGAGTAATAAGTTTCCCGTGTTCTCTTTTGCATTCATAATGATGATTATAATAATCAAACCGATGCATATTATTCGTATTCTTTATTGGCACTTCCGCAAAAGATATAATCTGCGAAAATCCAAAATACTCTTGGGATGTAATAGAGGATGATAATAGAGATTCGTGCAGTTTAGCTAAACTACTTTTAAAAGCATCACTTTCGGTACCTGAGTTTGATAATAGGTTTATTATATAGTTTTTAAATCTGTTGGATTGTCCGACGATGTGTTCAATACATTGCTTATCCGTTCCAGGAGGTATTTCGCCGCTAAAATTATACCAAGCGTTGAAAGCTATCCAAGCCTTCATAAAAGCTGAGTAATAGTCAATTTTTACATCTGCTTGATCAATCCAATCTTTATATCCTGACATCTAAATCACCTCATTTTGCATAAATCACTTCATTATCCATTATTTTCAGAGCTTGTTGCTCTAACTGATAAGCTTCGTAACGCTTTTGATTTGCTTCCAAAGCTAAATCGTTGATTTGACGTTGTATTTCCTCATTTTTTAATAGGGGAAATTCAACAGAGGATAGACTGTTGTTATCTATCATATCAACAACAGAACCATAAGTTTGTCTTTGAATAAGATATTTACCGTAAGTACAATTAAGATATATATATAGATATCCAGCAATTTCTTTAGTTGAAGGGATAACTTTCAATACGTTTTGACTTACGGCGTATCCGTTCCAGTGTTTGGGTACCAGAGCTACAGTACCAATTGTTCCTCTATCTGTGACCAGAACCGTGTTTTCTTCAACTTTTAGTTCTTTTTCATATCTTTGCTTATGTATTGCTATTGACAAATATTTTTCCGTTTGAGGCGCTAACTGTGTTATTTCTTTTCCTCCGAGAAATGGATAACCGAACCCCTCATTCACATAAGTTCTTTTGAATACACCAGCTAAAATAACATCTTTTGTAACTCTGCTATCGCCAACAGTTATTACTTCATCGGCATATTTCTTCATATGGTTAACAATAGCTTCAACAATAGGTATATGATAAGAAGCGTCTGCACGCCCGTTTAAATCACTTAGTTTTACACTAAAGGTTTCAACAGGAGCGTTCTTCTTGTAATCATCAACTTCAAATTCGCTTATATCAGGTAAATGTAACTCATCAATCAATAATTGAGTTGCTTTATCAATCAGTTCATTGGATTCATCTCGCAATTTGTAAGAGCTAACAACTAAATCGTTAATTCTTTGTTTTATCTTATCAGGTGCATTAGGGATTGGAAGTGTATTTAAATGTTCAGGCTCTAAGTGCGTAATAACTGACCCATATCCATTTGTTGTTAATATTTTTTGTCCTATCTTTGATTTTAAAAATACATATGTATATCCTAAATCTACGGCTTCTTTGAATGTTACCCGTATTACATCGTCAGAAAAGACTTTACCATTAAGCGTTTTTGAAACATATGAAATGGTTCCTATAGTACCTGAACGTGTTAATAATAATGTCTGAGGCTTAAGTCTCAATTCATCAATGCTACATTTAGTTATTTTGGAGATATACTTATCTGTTTTTGGGTAGATATCATTCATTTGAGAGGGCAAAAAGAATGCTTCTCCATTCCCTTTTGAACAGTACACTCGTTTAAATCGTCCTGGATAATAGGCATTATCAATTAATCCATCTTTTGCTCCTAAATATCTAATTCCGTATTTATTGTTTATCACAGTTTGCCAAGCCTGCTTTGCCTCAACATCAAAAACGCTTGCTTCCAATCGCATACCACGCTTTATAACATCAGATAACGAAACAGAACACCACTTTACAGGATCGTCTTTAATTTGTGGGACTTCTGAGGTGCTAATATCCTGATATGCAAGATTTGAGTTTACCATGCTAATCCCTCCTGCTTTTTCCATTCATTAAAGATACCGGGAACATCAGGTGTTTGGTCATCCTCAACTTTTTTCTTTTGCTGATGAGAAACTGTTTTGTCACCTTCACTGGTTTCGCCTAAAACTAATACACTGTTTGTATCGGGAACAAGTATTTCGTTACCTTCAGGGTCTCGCTTGAATATAGGATTTCCGCGTTTATCGTGTCCAATCTTTTCAACCATAGCCATAAAAATATTGTAATCTGCCATTGTCCCGCTTGCTTCTTCTGCCTGCTTTTGTTCTGCTGTCTTTTTCTGTAGGAACAGTACAGAGGTTTGTGTTCCGTTACGCGGTTGAAATGTATCGACGTGAAGATCAATACTTGCAACAATTCTATGATTTTTAATCAACCATTCTCTGATATAGCCCAAGCCAGGAGAACCAAGAATAGCATCAGGGAGCACAATGCCCATACGACCACCAGGCACAAGTAACTGGGTACAACGCTCAATAAAAAGTATTTCGGGAGGAACAGAAGATTGTAAACGTTCGGTCATTGTCCATTTGTTGTTTGTTTTATCATTTTCCCAAATGTGAGCTAATTCAAATTGTTCCAAAACGTTCTTATCTTTAACTGGAATTTTACTTCCAAATGGTGGGTTTGTTACTATTACGTTAAAATATCCCAAAGTAGTGTGATTCCTAATGTCAGACTTCATAATTCCAAGCGCTTCAGTAAGTTTTGTCTTAAACTCATCGCTCCATTCATGAGGAGGAAGCAAAGAGTTAGTTTGCAAAATATTACCGCTACCATCATTATTCATTACCATATTCATTTTTGTGGCTTTAACAAGGTCTGGGTTGATATCAAAACCAAAGAAGTTACTTGCAGCCATTTCGGAAATTCGATCCTGGAATACTTTGATAGTATCAGAATCCCAATCTTTTCTTTTGCAGCCTATTTCTTCAGCAAAATCATTTTCGAGTTGTGCCATAACGTGAGTCATTGCAGTAACAAGAAAGCCTCCTGTACCACAAGAGCTGTCTAATACTTTTTCGTCGACTTGAGGATTAATCATTTCCACTACCATTTTCATTACATTTCTGGGTGTGAAAAATTCTCCTCGATCACCACGAAGGTTTGCTCCAACAATCTCTTCATAAGCCTTACCTTTAATATCAATGTTGGTATTAAGCAGACTGTATTTCTGTAACTCACTGACAATATAAGCAAGACTGCGAGGTGAAAGTTTAATTTCATCGTTAGCATCGAAAATCTTGCCGTGTTTTCTCTTTACTCTCTCAAAGATTTTAGAGATGCGTTTTCTAACGGTAAGCTGTCCGTCTGGATTGGAACGTTCTTCAGAAGTAGTATAAAACTCCAAAGGCTTTGGAATATTACGTTCATCTTCTATTTTACAGAAAATTACCTTTAACAACTCGAAAAAGGCAGGTTGCTTTTGCAAGCCGTCATTGACATGGATATGATTGTGACAGGTTTTGAACACAAATAGAAGATTATCATCATAAGCGTTCTTCAGTGAGTTTCTCTTGGGACGGTTGATATCGTCAAGGTTACCGTCGGCAGAAGGAATATCGTTGTAATCCATAAAGGCAAGATTACCTTTGTCGTCAACATATTTTCTAAAAACTTCTTTTTGTTTCCCGTTAGTCCACATACCCCATTCACAGTTAGGGCAGGCAGACATATAGGATTTTAACTGCTCGACACCATCTTTGGCATTGCGGGCGTCAACAGTTTCCTTTTTACATTCAATGATAAGATAAACATTGTTTTGAGTTTGTTCGACATCATTATCTTTAAAAACAACAATGTCGGCACGGGGTTTTCTTGAACCAAGCTGAAGAGTGTACTCAATACGGATCTGTTTTGGAGAATACTTATGCTCATTTACAAGACGTTTCTCAATTGTTTGGCGCACATATTCCTCTGGTGTATCATTGCGGAACTTTCCGTCAACATAGTCACAGATTTTTCCTTCTGGTATTACAATCACTTTAGTGTCGGGCATATTATTTTCCTCCTAATATTTTAGCAATCATTTTTTCGTATTTTACACTGTCTTTCAAATAAGCTTTAGCTGCTTCGTTGAAAAAATCTACAAGTTTCTTATTGTTTAAAGCCAGTGTGCCTTTTAATTGACTATGTAATTTAGGTGTAAGACGTACTTGTACCTGTTTTGTTTTATCGTCCACTAGCTTCACCTCGATTTGAAATCAAAATATCTTGATATAATGATATCAAATATGCGTGAAAAAATCCACTTTTTACTGTAACTAATCAGTTGTATTTAGAAACAATTCTGTAACATATAAGAACAATTCTGTAAACAGAAAACGCCCCTCTCACAATTGTGAGAGGGGTAAGCTTTACTTATCTATCATTTCATATCTTTTCATAATCAGGTTGACGATTTCCTTGCTTCTGACCTTCATATTCAGCTCTTTAATAATGCTCATTATCATTTCCTCGGTGACGGTCGGAATGAGCTTTTTATAATTAGGGTGGCTTGACAGAAAATCGTTGAAAAGATTAATGAGAATATCGTTTTTTGTCGGAGCTTTTGGGTAACCTCTTGAAATAAGAGCCATATTATGGTCAAAAACAGGAGCAAATCCTAAAAGCTTGCCTGTTTCGGTGCTGCGTAGCAGTCCAAAATTTGCCGTATGTCTGTCTGGATTGGCAACTATGGTATCAAGGAAAATTATTTTTACAAAGTCCCCGACAGCCTGAGGGCATATCTCATCCAGTTTCTCGGCAACATCGTCATAATCCTCGTTGTCGCCCATAAAGGTAAACGCAGGCTCAAAATTTACACTTGCTCCGTCGGTAAAGTCGAGAGTTTTAACGCACTTTTCGCCACGCTCATAGACAGCCATATTCATTCCCAACGCTTTTCCAAATCGGTATATGAACAACTCAGAAAACCGCTCGTCGTGATTTGCAGATTTGAACATCCACCACTTTCCGTCAATCAATCTCCAGCACTTTTCAAAGCTTCCGATGTTTGTAAGCTCAGGGGTGTTGGAGTGTTTGGAATTGGCGGCTTTGTTGAAGCCGGAATAATTTCCCTTGAGTGCCAACCCCGCAAAGTAATCATTTGAAAAGCGAACATCACTGTATTTTAGTTCGCTGTCAAGCGGCTTAATCCAATAATTGTCGGTAATGGTTGCGGCATTGACAAAAAGTACAGTGCTGATATCGTCCTTTTCTTTGAGCCTGAGCGCTTTTTTCAGCAGACGGGAGTTTGCTCTGTGAGAATCAATAGCTCGTGTTTCAAGCCACATATCGGCATTGTGAACACGCTTTAAGTAAAGCGGTAACAAACTGGTGTTAATAACCGTTAGCTCATTATTTTCCCACTTAGCAACGGTTGTGTCGTCTGACATAATATAATAATCTCTTTCTGCCACTGTTCTGCTCCTCCCTTGGATATTTTTATATTTTGATTTTATCATATAAATATTAGTCTTTCAAGTCATTAGTTTACAACTGTATAAATTATTAGAATCAACACTTGCCGTCGGGCAGGTGTTATTTTTTTGCGAATTCTACAAAAATTTAAAATTCAATCTTCCGTTGCAAAATTTTTACGTATTGGGGTTGAATTTCAGGCTTCCCTGCTCCAAATAAGTAGAGAGGCAAATTTTTATTAATTTTTGAAAAAGCCCGAACGCTGTTTAAATAACGCTAAAATAAAAAATTTTTTCAAAAGTACCCTGACAAAAGGGTATGGTTTGTCCAAATAAGTGAGGGGGGCATTTAACCGCTTTTTAGTTTTCTGCATCACCTTGTATATACCAAGCAGATTAAATTGATTTTCTAAAAACTTTATTTTCAAAATTGCAATATTTTTTTTGAAAAATACCCCCTCAAAAAGGCTGACTTTGTCCATACAAGTGAAAGGGCATTTGAAAAGTCCTCTCAATACAATTCTAAGGAAGATGATAATCAAAATCAAAATTAAAATTGAATAGCTGCCAAGTGAAGTATAAACCGCCAAGACCTCTTAACAGAGCGAGCGCAGCCGCAAGGCTGACGGCACAGCGTCGAGCAGGATTGCCTGTCAGGAAAGTAGGCTTTGGCAGTACGGAAAATATAAAAGCTTTGCTCCGTTAGCTCCTATGTATATATAGATAAATATATAAATAAAAAAATACTTACCGAGAAGAAGTAGATTCTTACCTTATAGATAAACTTATGATTACAAAAATTTGTTTCTTTTCGGGAAGTAAGAAAGGAAACTCAATGGAAACTAACAAGGTCTATACCTGTGCAGAAATGAGAGAAATGATGATTGACACCTCGGATTATGTCTTTATGGATGAAGTGGGCGATTTCATGGGAACGCTTGAAATGAAAGCAGAAGCGAAAAGCGGAATGCTTAGAATTTTTCTTCGGCTCAGTGGTGACAGAAAAATAATTACACCTGTATTCTGGTGGCAAAAGTATCTCGGCTTTTATGAAATGGAAATCGGAACACAGCTTAAACTTTACTATCGTGAAAGCGGTCGAGAGAAAATTTATCTTGCAAAGGTTGAGGTGTTTGAAAACGAATAGTGGATACACGGCTCTACACAGGGCGACAGTCCTACGGTGTAGCGAGCATAGGTTTTGTGTTGCCAAAACCGACGGCTGAAAAGCCGAAAGGGGCAACTGCCCCTGTAACCCCAATTTGAAAGGAGATTTTTAGAATGAGAAAACGAAATTTTAACATCAATGTGAGAGTGACCGAGGGCGAGAAAAAGCGTTTGACAAGAGCTGCAAAACGCTGTGGGATTTCTCGCTCAGAGTATCTAAGAAAGGTCGGTTTGAATAAAAATCTGACCGGAAAACCAAGCGCAAAGCTTTATGAAGCATATTCAAATATTAGCGATTTGCTGAGAGATTTTTCAACGCTTGACTGTCGGTATATTGAGATAAGGCTGAAGGAAATCAAGCGTAAAATTCTTTCTGCCTATCATGAAAAGGAGGATGCTGACAGCAGTGGCGACAACGAAAATTTGGGCGATTAAGGACAGCGTTGAGCGTGTATTGAACTACGCTGCCAATCCCGAAAAGACGGTTGATTCCGATTTAAAAAATGCAATCCATTACGCAGAAAATGAAGCAAAAACAGAAAACCGTTTCTATGTAACAGGCGTGAATTGTAATGCTGAAACTGCCTTTGATGAGATGAAAGCCGTTCAGGAACGCTTTGGGAAAGCATCGGGAAATGTTGCTTATCACGCTTATCAGAGCTTCAAAACAGGAGAGATTACGCCGGAGCTTTGCCACAAAATCGGCGTAGAGTTGGCAAAGAAAATGTGGGGTAATGATTATCAGGTTTTAGTTGCAACTCACCTGAATACAGGTACACTTCATAATCATTTTGTCGTCAATAGCGTGAATATGTGGAGTGGCAAAAAGTTTGACTGCAACGAGGGAGCCTATTGGAAATTGCGAGCTTTGTCGGACGAGCTTTGCGCCGAACACCGGCTGACGGTAATCAAAAATCCGTTGGGGAAAACACCGAGAAGCATTTATTTTGCCGAGAAAAACGGCAAGCCGACAACCTTTAATCTGATGAAAGAAGCGATAGATTTCGGCATTGAACATTGCTACGGAATCTCAGATTTTAAGCGTGTGATGATGAATCAGGGCTATGTTGTTGATATTAATCCTCGGCATAAATATTGGACGATTCGTTCCGAAAACAGTAAGAAGTGCGTTAGAATGTACCGCTTGGGTGACGATTATTCCAACGAAGCAATCCTTTGCAGAATCAGGAAGCAGGAGCTTTACGGCTTGAAAAATGCAAAGGAATATGACGAACAACGATTGCAAATGCGGCGGTTTCAGCCCAGGGTATTTGTGTTCCGTGGCAGCTTCCAAAAGCTGAGAAGTATTGGCGGACTTTACGCCAAATATCTGCATTATCTTTACCTGATGGGCAAGCTGCCAAAGTGGAATCATCGCAAACCCTTATCGCCTGAAATGCGTGAAGCGTGGCGTAGTTTGGATAGAATCTCACGGCAAATAACTCTGCTTTCCAACAAGAATTTGAACACGCTTGAGGATGTTGGAGGCTTTATAAAAGATACAGAAAAGTATATTGATGAGGTTACGGAATACCGCACGAAAATCTACAACAAGCTGCGCCGATGTACCGATGAGGATAAGCGAAAGGAGCTATTATCAGAGCGTGACGGCTGCACCGAAACGCTGAAACAGCTCCGTAGAGAAAAGAAAATTGCCCTCACAATTATTGAGGACAATCCGAGGATAAATGAAAATATTCGTATCGAAATGCAGGCACAAAACCTTGCACGAGGACGAAAATCAAATTACAGAAAGAAGGAATATGAAAGATGAAAAACGAAGCTACAGAGAATGTTCAAAACATCTCAATTACAGAAATTCAGCCTTTTCACGACCATCCGTTTACCGTAACGGATAACGAAGATATGGCGAAGATTGTTGAGAGTATCGGCAAGGTTGGGACAATTACACCCGTGATTGCAAGACCGCTTTCTGACGGCGGTTATGAGCTGATTTCAGGGCATCGCCGTTTGGAAGCCTGTCGTAAGTTAGGACTGAAAACCATTCCTGTTATCGTCAGAAATATGACTGATGATGAAGCCGTTATAGCTATGGTGGATGCTAATCTACAGCGTGAGCATATCCTGCCGAGTGAAAAGGCATTTGCCTACAAAATGAAGCTTGAAGCTATTAGCCATCAGGGTAAAGCCTGTGGACAAGTTGTCCACAAGTCACGAGATACAATTTCCGAAACGGACAGTGGCAGACAGGTACAGCGATATATTCGACTGACGAATTTGATACCTCAGCTCCTGAAGTTGGTAGATGAGGAACGTATTGCCTTTAGTGTTGGTGTTGAGTTGTCCTATCTGACCGAATATGAGCAGGATGACTTGTTTGAAGCAATAGAGCTTGAGGATAAAACGCCCTCTCTTGCACAGGCAATTCAAATGAAAAAGCTATCACAACAGGGCAAACTTGACACGGAAATCATCAATAAAATCATCTCCGAGGACAAGCCGAACCAAAAAGAGAAAATCAGTTTTCGGCTTGATGAGCTGAGTAGATATTTCCCTAAATGCAGTCCGCAGGATATTTACAGACGATTAATACAACTCGCACAGGACGACTATCGGCGACGACAGCGTAACAGAAATAACAGGGAATCGAGGTGAAAATAATGACTGAACACACATATGAAATGTTTTCTAAATATGATGACATTGTATCTGTTAAGGATGTTATGGAAATGCTCCATCTCGGCAGAGTCACCGTATATAATATGCTTAAATCAGCCAGAATCCATACACTCAGAGTTGGCAAGAAATACGTTATACCTAAGAAAAGCGTTATTGATTTTCTTGTCGCATAAAATAATTTAATTTGCACATTTGTTAAAGAGCAGCCCGTTGTGTTATGCTTTGTACACAGCGGGCTTTCTTCTAAATAAATCAAAGAAAGAAGGTATTTACAAGCTTGGAAGGAAGCTTAATAATAAAGGGTAATTACTACTATGCTAAATTTCGTGTCAACGGTAAGCAGAAAATGCTTGCCACAAAGGTACCTGTAAAGGGTAACAACAAGCGTAAGGCAGAACGGGTTTTGAAGGAGCTGATTGCGAAGTACGAGGGCTTGAATCTTGAAAATGAAAATATCCTGTTTACCGCTTTTCTTGATAAATGGCTTCAAAGCGTCAAGCCTATCCTGAAGCCTGCAACTTGGGAATCCTACGATAAAACCGTCAGTGGCAAGATAAAGCCGTATTTTGAACAAAAAAATTACAGGTTTCGTGAGATGAAGCCTGAAATCTTTACGGAGTATTTTGTTTACCTTGCAACCGAGGGAAAATCCAACGGCAAAGGCGGTCTTAGCTACAAGACGGTAAAGAATATCCGAGGTGTCCTCTCGTCAGCATATGAATACGCTATCGAAAACAGCTACATCAAGGATAATCCTGTTCTTAAAAGCAAAATGCCGTCCTTTGCTCACAGCATCAAGAGCGATGTGCCGGAATACAGCGCAGAGCAGGTCAGAAAGCTCCTGCTTTTTGCAAAGGAAAACGACAGCCATATCTACATATTCCTACTGCTTGCGCTCTACACAGGGTTAAGAAAAGGCGAGCTGCTTGCCCTGACTTGGGATGATGTGGATTATGACAAAAAGCTTTTGAGAGTGAACAAAAGCCGAACAGGAAGCCGTAAGGCGATAACCGCTCAGATTACAACACCAAAAACGGAAAGCAGTAACCGCAAAATACCGCTTAACGATACCGTGCTTGAGGCATTGAAGGCTGAAAAAAAACGGCAGAATGAACACGCTGAAATACTCGGCAACGGCTACGACAAAAGCCACAGTTTCATTGTGCGTACTGTTCTCGGAAAACCGTATGTCAATCTCAGTGCAATCAACCGTGTGGTAAACCGTCTGACAGAGAACGCCGGCTTGCCGCATTGTACAATTCACGGCTTTCGCCATTCAGTGGCAAGTATTCTTGACGATAACGGCGTACCGATTCAAGATATTTCTGTACTGCTGGGACACGAGAGCGTACAGACTACAGAGAGAATATATATCAATCGGCGGAAAACAGCAAAGGCTGAAACGATTGAGACTCTTGATAATGCCATTAACTTGAACACCGCTTAGGATGGTATAAGTTTTGGTATAAGAAAAGAAAAATGGCTTCGGAAATCGCTTTCCGAAGCCAAAAATTGATGGCAGGGGCAGAAGGACTTGAACCCTCGGCACGCGGTTTTGGAGCGACGAAAGTTACAGTTTAAGCCGTTTTATAGAGTGTTTAACTGTAGAAATCTATCCCTGACAGTGTTATAAAAAATGAGTAAAAATAGTTTTAGAATAAATAATTTGTAGAATTATTGTAGAAAGAGACCAACCATAATTGCTTATTTTTTAATAAATGTTGTTTTCATGAGGTACTGACCTTAATTCTAAATTTCCATTTTTGTCTATTATACATTTTAAATTTTTATATTTTAAGATGTATATAAATAAATAATAGTAAATGGGATGCTTTAAAATTTTTGAGGATTTGTATACCATTTGAAAAACATCAGTCAGATTATCAACAAAATGTTTTTTGTACTCTCCTTCAATTTCTTGAGCCAAGGATAAATAGTCTATCCATTGTGTCAAAATTTTTTCTTTAGTAGAGTCATCAGAAGACACATTATATTTCTTTAGTATGAAGTTAAATGTATTTTCAGTTAAGGTTATGATGAATCTAAAATCAACTAATTTATTCATATATTGAAAAAACTCATCAATACTAATGTTTAAATCAATCAAAAAATCAACAAATACAGCTGTTGAAAAATTAAAATTGTTACAATTAGATAATCCAACTATCATAGATTCGGGATGCACCAATACTCGATTATTGTTTTTTGCTATAGATATTGAATCATAATCACATATTCCAAATAGCTCAATTAATTGTGCATTGTCAAATTCAGTGATAATATCGTTATTGTTTTTCTCAGTTTTAAAATGTTTAATGTAATTTTTGAAATTTGTAGAATCTTTCATATGCATTAATTTTTCTTCTTCAGATGCAGAGTGAAAATAAAGTTTGTCATTTTCTATTCCCATGCTTGATACAGTATCTTTATTGTTTTCTTGAATTATTTTTTTATCTGAATCTATAATTTCTTGAACAGTGGATGTTGTTATAATAACATCTATGTCAAGCAAAGCTTTGATAGGAATATTTAATTTGTATAATACAGCGATTGCGGCGAAAGAAAGAATATACTTTTTTATTAAAATAGGATTTCGCGGAAGAAATTCCCTTATAAAATATGATTTGTTTTCTAAAAATACAAAAATAAATTCCTGATATGATAAATTAGTTTTTTTAGATAAAGCAAACATTGGAATAGGAAAATTTGACATATCATTATTTTGAGTTATCCAATCATTAATTGTGTCGCAAGGAGTAATGTATTTTCTAATCTGTTCTTTAAATAATTCAATATCAAATTCGCCTTGTTCATTGGTTGGTATAGAAATTTGATGACAATCTCCATTTTCAATTAGATTGTTTAAGCAAATATTATATAAGAACTGATTCAGAGATAATATCTCTGATATTGTGTATTCTATACCATCAATAATAATTTTTGAATTTTCTTTTTTACGAAATATTCCTAGTCCAATTGCACTTTCTCTATAAATATGTATTGCAAATTCACTGATATAAGGCTCACTTGGGAGTATATTATTTTTGTGAATACAATAAATTATTTGTTCATTTTTATTCTTAAGAATTACAGCTGTGTTATCATTTACATCTGAATTTTCATAAAAAGACTCTTTGCCTAATTTTGTAAGTAATGAAAAGAAATATCCAAATATCGGTTCGTTTTTGCTTTTGGCAATAAGTAAAGAACGTGTAGCAATGTTGAAAGCTTCGGTTATTTTATTATTTCTTTCATATATTATTGCAACATGATACAGTATTATTGATGTGTCAATTTCTATTGCATAATTGATTATTTCTTTAGGAACCTCACGCTTATAGCATATTGCAATTGCCAAAATTGTACCTATAACATATGGATCACGAGAATAATTCGAAGAAATTGATAAAAGTATTTGAAAAGCGTCTAATGAATAATTAAGATTATTTAGTATAATGGCTTTATTCCTTAAAAGTTCTGGAGAACTTAATCCAAGAGCTTCATATTTTTTTGTAATTTCAAGTGCTTTACTAAATTCTTTTTCGATAATTAAAATTCTTATAAAATCCATCTCGGTATATTGATTCAGCATTGAACAATCTCCACTTTTCCATAGCATAAAAGCTTGATTAAGTATATTTTTTTTGTCATTGCTTATGGCATATAATTCTAACCAATACTCTAAATTTTTAGAATAAATATCTTTATATTTTGATAGTAACAATTTTGCATTATCTTCACCATCATGTTTTTTTATTGCGTTATAATAAATGAAGAAAAACGAGGAATGTTTTTTTAAAATGAACAAGTGTTTATTCATGAAATTAATATAATTATCTGGATTTTCTTTGCTTAAATTATACAGATAACATTCCAATATCCAGTATTCTTCATTGTCAAAGCAAAAATCGACTAAAACATCACCTTGTATTTCATGGCATAGACTTTTTAAATATATATCTATTGCTTGTATTTTTTTATCTTTTTGTATTTGAGAAGGTATACTTTTATATAGACAAGAAAGCTCTTGATTCTTATCGTTTAATGCAAGTGCACGAGTAAGTGTATAGTAATATAAAATCTGAGTTTTGGTATTACATTTTTCAAATATATCCCGTTTCTTAAATAAAAAATCTGATATTTTCGACAATTCGTTTTGTACATTGTCTTGATTAGAAAAAACTAAAAGAGTATTTTCTAATTTTTTTTGTGTTAAAATAAGTGTTTCAAAATATGTTCGGTTTTCAGTAACTAATGTATTAATTAATTCATATGTATTTATTCCTTCTGACTTCCTGTATAATACCAGCGTACAGATGCGACGTATTAGCCAATTTTCATTTTTAAAATTTGTCTTTAATACAAAGTTATATATTTTAGCATTATTTTTTGTTTTTTGTTTCATTTCATAAAATTTATCGAAATTATCTGTAATGAGACAGTCTATAATTTCAGATAATTCTTGATTTATGACATGTTGTTTTATTTTAAATAGCATTTCTTTATCATCAAAGTAGTGTAGAATTAACAATCTTGTAATGTCATTATGAATATATATATCATTGATACTTGAATATATTGTGACATCATCTTGCTTGAGACATTTATATAGAGATAAAGTATGTAACTTTATCTTTATTGCATTCTCTAAATCATTATTTTTATTTTCGATTAGAGGTAATAAGGCATATACTTTTTCAAATTCACCTTTATACATTTCATTGTTTAGATAATCATAAATGTTGTGCAAAATATCAGGGTTAGTTATTGCTTGATTAAATTTTAATAATTCACTAATATCATTGATGGCGTTTGTGCTATCATTTAGCTTATTGATTATTTCTTTTTTACTTCTAATAAAATTTTTTAATATTATTTTTTCATTATCTGACAGTTGATTTATTGCAAATTCATTAAAAATAATTAATAGTTTTTGGTAAAAACCTTTAAGTATACATTCATCTTGTGGAGTAAAATTACAGTTGCTAATAGAAAAATATTCCCTACACTCATTAATGCATTCATATATAAATGCTTTTTCATCCAAATCACTTGAATTAAATTCAAGTACATAGTATTGAATTTTTACTGTTGGTTTTTGATATTTTAAATATTTTTCAAAGGTACTTGAAGTTAAAATACTTCCATCGTTTTGCAAAATGTATTTTTCTATAGATTCTTTGATTTTTTTCTTACACTTATTAAACTTAAGTTTTGAAATTAACGAGTTTTTTCGAGATTCTATTTCACTTAAAATAAAATTAAAGAAAATATCTGAAATAAATTTAGCAATATTCAAAGCAACTGACATAAAATTATTCTCCTTTCAACTTATTTAACTATCGTTTCTATTATATCACACTAACAAATTAACTACAATTAAAACATAAAAAACAAGCAAATCCCTAGCCGTAAATAAACGGTTTAGGGATTTTTTCGTGGTATGTATTTGATTTTAGATACAATTATTCCGATTTATTTTCATCTGTATCCATATTTTTTAGAGCGTATTCGCAAGCTTGTAAAACAAAGCTGGAGAAAGTAACATCTTGGTTTGCTATGACAGATTCTATTTCTTGTATAAGGGGCAGGGGGAATCTGATTGTTTTGTTTTCAGATTCTTTTCTGTTTTGTTTTAATTGAAAAGCCATTAGGACACCTCCCATAATATTTATTATATTGCATAAGCAAAGAATAATAAGCACTGAATAAAGCGATTAAAATTGCAATTAATATTGTCTTGCATTTTTGCAAGACATGTTGTATACTGTATTATGGTGGGAATTTATAAAAATGAATAAAACTATATATTTCACACTACAATAAATAATATTTTAAGGGGAATTGTGATGAAAAAACGAATCGTGCTTATTACCGCTTTAGCGGTCTGTATGTTTATATTTCTAACCGCTTGTTCTAATCAAATATACAAATCAACGATTATGAAAGATATTGAACCTGATGTAAGTAAAATTTTATCCAGTGATAAAAAAATAGATGATATAGAAATATTAGAATATAATATAGATAACACGAAAGAAACTTCTATATCTCTTAGAGTAAAATCAAGCGATGAAATTGCTGAATATATAAATTATTTTATAGCTACATATTATTATTCGTCTGATGATAAATGGGTTTTTGATAATGTTTCTCAAGTGGACAAAGATAAATCGACCGCTACTCCTAAAAAAGGTGTTAATGAAGAAATAATTGTTTCTTCACTAAATGGCGAACATGTAACGATAAATGATGAAGAATGGGAAATTAAATCCAGTAATATAAAAAATCTTTCCATTAAAAGTCAAAAAACTAATATTGATGAAAGAAAAGACAATGTTACAGTTACGCTGATATTAGACGATGATGTATTAGAGGCAGAAGGAGAGATAAATATCGGTTATATTTTTGATAAAAAGTGGGAAGTAACGGCTGTCTCTAATGAAGGCGAGTTTAAGACTACCGAAAAAAACGAATGTGAATTAAAGGTTAGGGACAGCGATTTAATTGATGAGATTGCACAAAAAGAAATTATTTTATTTAGTGACACTTCAAATAGTCAAACTGTAAGTATGGCTAAATCTGAAATATCGGATTTTGAAGTTTACAAAAAAACATCGGAGAATAGAGGCAAAGCCAGACGATTTTACTGTAAAGGTACATTAACAAAACCAAATGCGACTATTGAGTTTGACACTCAGGTTTATTATGTCTATGAGGGTAGATGGCTGCTTCAACCAACAACAATTAAAGCTGAATTGGATTCAGTAAATATTGAGGGTAAATGGAATGGAACTTATAACGGAGTAGGAAATAAAGGAAAATCTTCGCTTAAAATTACAGAGGCTACAAAAGATGGCAAAATAAAAGGAGTTTACAGCTATACACCTGATAAAATTGATCAATACAGAAAAGCAGGAAGTTATAATGTATCCGGTACTATTGATATGAGTAGTCTAATAATAAATTTAACTGAGGATAATAACAAAAATGTATTTACAGATATTTCTGCAATTTTGTATATTGAAAAATCCAAAATTAAGGGAGTAGGTCAGAAAGGTTATCCGATTGATTTAACAAAGGTGGAGTGATAGATTGTGTATAAAATGAATTCTAAAAAAATTGTAGCATACTTGTTCTTTTGACTTACTGCTTATATGCCAAAGGAGGAAAAAGCAGAAAGTAATAATAAAATAGCTCATATCACAAAAAGGAGATGTCAAATGAAGAATTTAAATAAATTTTATCAAGAAAGGTTAATAAAAAATATGTTCAATAAAACAATAATAAAAAACAATGTAAAATTACTCATACTTTGGAGTACAATGTTAACAATACTATTACTAGTTTCATCAGGATGTTCATTGAAATCAACTGTCCAAGATTCATCCGAAACAAGTGAAAAAACTGTTACTTCAATTGATGTGAGCGAGTTTATTGGTCAACCAATTAGCGTAGCTGTTGAAAAGTTCGGTGAATATGATGATGTTTACAACAGTATAGGTAACCCAATATGCAAATTTTCTGATGGACTTGTGATGACTAAAGCTAATGATTTGATTGACAGTATAACTGTTGATTATTCTGAGATATCGAGTAAAACTAAGTATAGTTATAAAGGTATTAACGGAAATTCCACCAAGAGCGATGTTATTAAAATTTTAGGAGAACCAAAAAAATTACGATTTACCACAGATAGCTACTCTAGATATCCAATAGATAACAATGAATTTTCAGTTACTTACTCAGAAGATGAGTTAGTAATGCGATTTACATTAGAAATAGATAGATGAATTAACTTTGAAAATGAACAAAACATTAATTTATCTATGAAAACATCTATTCAAAAAATTGATTTCTGTAATATCCGAAATGGCAAATGACGAATTTATAAAGTAAGAGAACAAGAAGTTATTTCAAGCTTTGCTAACTAAACAACATAAATAAAAGCAACCGTATCAAGATTAAATTGGCACGGTTGCTTTTGTTTTTCTATTTATCTATTGAATTATCCGTTTTGTCTAACTTTGCATAATTGCCTAAATCTTTTAATAGCTTTTCAGATTTGGTAGTAAGAAATTCGTCAACAATTTTGGAAAATGAATTGGATAGAGCGTTTCGGTAATAATCAGAGCTGTTGCCATAAAACATAATATTATAAACGCATGAAACGGTATCGTTTATAAATGCTTGTGATAATTCTATATTAGTGCGTTTGCTTAAAACTGTTATTTGAGAAAATCTGTCCTTTGAAACATTAAAAGATATATATTCCTTGTTAAGAGTGATGTTATTATTCTTTATTTCATTATACAGTGCCACTTTGAAAGTCTCTTCTTTCATTTCAATAGGCAAGGTGGATTCCATATACTTTGAATATGCTGATACAATAATATCCCTTAAAGATTTACTATAAGCGGATAAAATGTCCTTAGCAATATAATCTGAATAAAAGATTTGATTTACAAGTCTTAGCAAGTTAATTAATTCTTTAGATTGCAAAAAGAAGTTAATAAAATCAGGCGCTTTAGAGTTTTGTTGTAAAGCGTATATTGATTTTTTTGTCAAACCCGTTTCTTCAAAAATATCAGTAAGATTATGTTGCTCCGACGATTCTATACCAAGTAAATAATCAATTGAAACATTAAGAGCTTTTGAAACTGATATTAAAGCGTCAACGGAAATGTGTCGAACAGACTTATTTTTCAAATTTGTATATTGTGAAAGTGTACTTGATAATAATTGATAGTTAGCCGTAAGTCTTTTTACATCATCATTATTGTTTGCTTTATTACAAACATCATTTTTATTCATGTTTTCATCTTGTAATTTTTTAAAAAATCGCTTAAGAAAACACTGTTGCCAAAAACATGGAAATGATTCAATATTTTTAATATCCATTTGGTCTAATCCATCAATATAAGGTGATTCTTTTTTCTTCATGGTTTTACCTCATTTCATAAATGTGAATTTATAATTATAATAATATATAAATGTGAGAAATTTGTGAATAGTGAATTTTTTTGTAAAAAAATATGTATAATTAAAAGTGTCAAGAGAGCTCACTTGAATAATGTCAGAGATTCATGATAATCTGACAGAAAGGAGCAAGTTATAATGACTAATGAAAATTCTGTTATTGCCTATAAATGCTATAACCTTTTGAGAGAGTGCATTGATGTTGATAATATAGAAAACAAAATATTTATCAAGAACAATCTCAATAGAATTAAGAAGTATCGTACTAAGTTATCTAATGATATATATAGCAATATTACACTTTTTATAAATGTTGTTATTGATCCTATTTTGGAAGATGATAATTATTTTGATTTCTTGCAGATAAATGAATTTGGACATATAAATGCCAAAGGAGCTTTTGAAATCAATTCTATGCATTCTTTTGAATTGATGTATTTTTTGATGTGCGAATATACAATACATCTAAAAAAAATGTTAGATGTATTTGCAGAAAAATATTTATTCTTGAGAATTGATGGATGATATTTTTCACCCAACAACTAAATGCAAAGATTTTTAATCTTTGCATTTAGTTACCTTATAAAACAAATTTTACAGCCTTACATATCAGGCAGAAAGGTGGCTATTATGTCTTTAAAAAAACTTTCACTATTCCAGTATTTTGATATAGATACATGGTTGGCAAAGAAGAAACTTATGTCTGTCGGAATTCAGGTGTGGAGAGATTTCGAAACGCAAAGGGTGCTCGGAACAAAAATTGATGTAGTCATAGTTTCCGATGAAACAGATTACGGAAATTCAGACGGAAATGTTGTGAATAATCTTTATGAGAAACTGTCTGTAAAAATCCCTGCAAAGCTCAATAATGTTCCGATGAATACAGTTATCCGCTTAGTTAATCCTGAAGCAGTTGTATATGGTGAATATAGAAATGCACTCAGTATTACCGCAGAAAATATTGAAATAGTTGGTAAGTAATTAAAACTATGCTGGTCTGCAACCCTTTTACAGGGTTGCAGACTAAGCATTATTAACTTGATTATCAGGTGATATTATTCCATGAGTGTTATAAAGCGTAAAATTGATGTGCCCGATACAATTGATTTATATACTACTGCTACATTAAAAACTATGGGTAATATTCAAGAAATTTCGTTATCCAGTAACAGGAATAACGGGAAAACTATTGTACCTTTATCTAAAGAAGAATTTGTAGTAGTATCTACAGGTGAAGTTAAAAAAGTACAGCACCACGCATTAGACCGAACAGAGAATTTGCGTAATCTAGAAAAAAGTATGCGTAGTTTATCGGATTTAATAAATTCAAATATAACTTTTGATAATGCAGAACAATGCAGATTTATAACTTTCACCTACAAAGAAAATATGAGAGATTCTAAGAAACTCTATAATGATTTTAAAAACTTTAATAAACGCTTTAAGAGGTTTTTATCTAAAAAGGGTTACAAATATGAGTACATTATAACAGTTGAAGCACAAGAACGAGGTGCATTTCATCTGCATGGGATATTTATCTTTAATAGGAAGGCTCCTTATATTGATAATAAAATTGTTGCTGATATATGGGGATTGGGCTTTGTATCTATTAAATCAATAGATAAGAATATTGACAATATAGGTAAATATCTTACTGCATATCTAACTGATTTCCCGATTGATAATGATTTAGAAGTTTCTCCTGAAATAGTTGGAGGAGAAATAAAAGAAATATCTGTTATGGGTAACAGGAAAAAGATTATAAAAGGTGCAAGATTAAAAATGCTCCCTGTTGGAATCAGATTGTTTCGGCACTCTAGAGGAATCAAGAAACCGACAGTTTGTAGATTGCCTTATGGAGAAGCAATAGAACTTGTTTCAAAACAAGGTTTCACAAAGGTAGGTGAGTATGCATTGGAGATTTCAGATATTGAACGAGATTTTAAAAGTAATTATGTAAAACAAATATATAAAAAGCACATCAACACATATGAATCTATCTGTTAGGGGGTGACATAATTTGAAAAGATTATTTGGTGAAATAAAAATAATTAGATTATCCAAAGGATTTGAAAACATAAAGAATAAACGAGTAAAAGCAGTAATGCCTTTAGCTTTTCTAACTGCTGTGATTTTGTTGTGGTTCATTGCAAAAGATAAAATATTAAACGAAGTTTTATTATGGATTTTTGACTTTATACTGATTGTTTTTTCAATCATTGGAACTTTGCTTATTATCTCATTTTTAGGTACTCCTTTATCAGCTAAAAGAATTGAGATGTGTTTAAGCAGTATTGGATTTAAGGATAGATTTGGAGAAACACCGCTTTTGTTATCAAGATTCAGACAAGCAAAAGCAGAAGTATTCGAATTTTATTCTCCTACAATACCAATTACCGAATATGAGAAAAAGCGTTCTGATATTGAAACCGCACTTAATGTTCGTATAGTAAGCATTGAATCAGGAAAAGACTTTCAGCATGTGTTTATAAAAACAGTGACAGCGAACAAAGAATTTCCGCAAATACTTATGTGGGAAAATAAATATTTATCCGAAAAGGAAAGTGTTTTGTTACTTGGAGAAAGTCAGCTTGATAAGGTAATGACAGATTTAAAGGTAACTCCGCATATTTTAATAGGCGGTAGTTCAGGTTCGGGAAAATCTGTTTTGCTAAAACTGGTTCTAATGCAGTGTGTTGAAAAAGGTTTTGAAATTTACATAGCTGATTTTAAAGGCGGAGTGGATTTTTACGGAATATGGAAAAGAAAATGTAATATAATCACTCAACAAGAACAACTTATAAATCGGCTTGAATCCATTGTGGAAGAACTCAACAGCCGTAAACAATTATTTATTGATTGTGAGTGTGCTAACATTGAACAATACAATAAACTGACTGATTGTAATTTTCATAGAATAGTTTTTGCTTGCGATGAAATTGCAGAATTGCTTGATAAAACAGGGCTTGATAAGGAAAGCAAGGTTCAGATTGCAAAAATTGAGAGTTTGTTATCAACAATAGCAAGGCAAGGCAGAGCCTTTGGAATACACTTGATTTTAGCTACTCAAAGACCTGATGCCGATATTCTCAAAGGTCAGATAAAAAATAATATCGACTTTAGAATTTGCGGTAGGGCTGACAAGGTGCTTTCTCAGATTATTCTTGATAACCCTGACGGAGCGGAGAAAATCCCAAAGGACAAGCAAGGCATATTCCTTACGAATACAGGTGTGCTGTTTAAGGCTTATTATTTTGATGATAGCGAATGGTGATTATATGAAAAAATTATGTGATTATGGAGAGGTGCTGACGGTTAAAGATGTTCAGAATATTTTAGGTATAGGCAGAAATGCCGTATATACAATGCTTAAAAACGGAACGCTGAAATCCAAAAGAATCGGCACTAAATACATAATTCCAAAGAAGAGCATACAAACATATTTGAATAGCTGTTTTTAGCAAAAAATCTTGAAAGAGCCAACTGTAAATGGTATTATTATATCAGTTATGGTTGGCTCTTTCGGAAAGGAAAGTAATGAATAAGAATAGAGTCAATGGAAGCATAGTTGAGAAAAACGGAATTTGGTATGCTCGATTATATGTAACTGATGAAAACGGAAAAAGAAAGCAGATTTGGCGTACAACAAAACTGCCTGTTAAAAATAATAAGAGAAAGGCAGAAGCGTGTTTGCAAGATCTTATTGAACAGTACAGCAAGGAGTGTAAAACCTTCTACAGTGAAATTACTGTTGCAGATTATTTTGAATTGTGGCTGAACGATATTAAATCAGAAGTAAGACCAAATACTTACCGAAATTACAAAGGAAATATGGAAAAGCATATTATCCCATATTTTCGTGAAAAAGGTATACGATTACAGGAACTAAAACCTTGCGATTTAACGGCTTACTACAAATTTAAAAATAATACAAACAGCAAACTTGAAAAAGCTGAACCGCTTTCTCCTCGCACAATACAGCACCATCATCAAAATATTTCAAAAGCACTGAATGACGCTGTGGAAAAGGGTTACATAAATTTTAATCCTGATGTTAGTTCCAAAAGACCAAAGTTGAAAACTTTTAATGCAAAGTTTCTCAATCAAAAACAGATTAACAATATGCTGACGGCTATTGAGAACGAAATAATTTATTTGCCTGTTTTACTGTGTTCGATATATGGATTGAGAAGAAGTGAAGTTTTGGGCATTAAGTGGAGTTGTGTGGATTTTGAAAATAACACCATTCATATTTGCGAAACTTTACAGCAAAGCACAAAGGAACTTACTGGCGAATCAAACTATACCGATGATACTAAAAATGCAAGCAGTAACAGAACAATGCCGTTAATTCCTGTTATAAAAGAAAAACTTCTTGTTCAAAAGCAATGGCAGTTTGAAAACAAGAAGGAATTTGAAGAATTGTATTCTGATAGTGATTTTGTATTTACGCACGAAAACGGTTCAGTTATGACACCGAATTATTTAACAAAGAATTTTCGCAGAATAGCTGATAGTTTGGGTTATCACGGCTTGCGTTTGCACGATTTAAGGCATAGCGTGGCAAGTAATTTGCTTAATAAAGGTTTTTCTTATGTCCAAACAGCTGAATGGTTAGGACACAGTAATCCGTCAACTACTTTTCGCTTTTATGCTCATGTTGATAAAACTTCTAAAATGGCAATAGCTTCTGATTACGAACAGATTTTTAGAGAAGAAAAAAGCCGAAAAGTTGTAGAAAAATCAGCAAAAATTGTAGAAATCAATAGCTACAGGGCAAATTTGAAAATCCTTGATAAATAACAAAAACACCTCAAAAACGGCTTGCGTATCGCCTTTTTGAAGTGTTTTTAAATGGCAGGGGCAGAAGGACTTGAACCCTCGGCACGCGGTTTTGGAGCGGCTCTGATAGAGTTTTAAGTGAAAACACCCCTAAATTTTTGTTGATTTTTAACATTAATCAGTATAGTGAATTTGTTGATAATGCTTAACATTTTTCATCTGTTACGAGATTTTAACGATTATTTGCCGTAACAAATGGTGGAACAAACTGCCGACCAATATTCATCAAATCAAACAATAAACTGCCAGAAAAACTTTTGCTTTTCGTGTTAATTCTTTTTTATTATCGCATATTTTACAGAAATGTCAATAGTCGTTATTATTAGTTGGCGAGGAGAAATGAATATGAAAAAACTTAATTATCATTTATATCTTACCGACGATGAATACAGTCAGGTAATTCATAGTTTAATTGAACTTAAAAATAACCTCATACAAGCAGGTAAATATACAGATGTTGTTGATGACTTGCTTGTTCGATTAATTTCAGCCAAGAAAAAGAATATAAAGATTCGTATCAAAAAATGAATATATTATAGTACCAACCTACTCAGTCATTGGAGTAGGTATTTTTTTTGAAAAAATTTTTTAAAATACCCTGACAAATGGGTACCCTTTGTCCAAATAGGTGAAGAGGTTATTTTTCGAGCAATCGGAAAGACCTTTTCGCTGAACCTTGAAAACTGAATATCACTTCATTAAGACTTTAATTCTGATGATGTGCATAAGCACGAGCCATAGCAGCGGTACGCCACGACCTTTCCGATTTGAAAGTGAGCGCTAACTCCGCCTGCAAGTATCAGGTTGCCCCTGATATGGCGACGACAGTCAGAATGATAATGATACTCCTGTAAGCAGCTCGAAGAGTTCCTTCGAGGGGTGCGATTCCCGTGCAACGGTAAAGCAGACCGTTACTTAATGAAGTCCCAGATAGATTTATCTATCCGCCGGGGGAGTTGAGGACAAATATGGCGGAAAAGTTACATAGCTGTTTTTGCAGGACAGCTATTAAAACATTTGAAAGGAGGAAAACGAATGCCAAACTGCAAAACTATTGCTATCTGCAATCAGAAAGGCGGTGTCGGAAAGACGACAACCACAATGAACTTGGGCATTGGATTGGCTATGCAGGGCAAAAAGGTACTACTTGTTGACTGCGACCCGCAGGGAGATTTGACAACCTGTTTAGGATGGCAGAGAGTTGACGAGATACCTGTTACTCTTGCCACGAAAATGCATGATGTAATCCGTGACGACAGCACGGAAGCTTCAAGCGGCATACTCCACCATAACGAAGGTGTTGACCTGATACCTTCCAATACAGACCTGGAAGCGTTGGAAATGTACCTCGTTACGGCAATGAGCCGTGAGAATATTCTGAAAAGCTATTTAAGCAAAGTGAAGTCTGGCTATGACTATGTTCTGATTGATTGCAGACCTTCACTCGGTATGCTGACTCTAAATGCCTTAACGGCGGCTGACAGCGTTGTTATTCCTGTTCAGGCGCAGTATTTGCCGGCAAGAGCAATGACGCAGCTTTTACAGACCGTTACAAAAGTTAAGTCACATACCAATCCTGACTTGGTTGTTGACGGTATTTTGCTGACGCTTGTCGATAACAGGACGAACCTTGCCAAAAGCACGGTGGATGCAATTCGTGGTAACTTCGGAAGTGTAATCAGGATATATAAAACGAAAATTCCGATTGCAGTAAAAGCCGCAGAGGTAACTTCCAAAGGTAAAAGCATTTATGCTTATGAGCCGAACAGCAAGGTGGCATTGGCATACGCTGAATTTGCAAAGGAGGTGCTTTCGGATGGCAGAAAGAAAGAGCGACTTCGCACTGCCGACACTCGATGACCTTTTCTCTACACAGCAGGAGCGAGAGGATGCAAAGCTTGAAAAGATAAGGGATATTCCCCTGGACCTGATTGACGATTTTCCCGACCACCCGTTTCACGTCAGAGATGACGAGGATATGGTGCAGCTTGTCGAGAGCATTAAAGCAAACGGAGTATTAACCCCTGCTGTTCTCCGTCAGAAAGAGGATGGGCGTTATGAGATTGTCAGCGGACACAGGCGAAAGAGAGCTTGTGAGCTTGCAGGACTGACTACACTCAGAAGTGAGATAAAGGACTTAACCCGTGACGAAGCTATTGTGTATATGGTTGAAAGTAATTTTCAGCGTACAACAATACTTCCAAGTGAAAAAGCTTTTGCCTACAAAATGAGGTTGGAGGCAATAAAGAGGCAAGGACAACGCACGGATTTAACTTCTGCAACACTGTTGCAGAAGTTAGGAAAAACAAGCCGAGAAATTATTGCTGAAAATAGCGGTGAAAGTCACGAACAGGTTAGAAAGTATATCCGCTTGACCAATCTCATCCCCGAACTTTTACAACTTGTAGATGAGGGCAGAATTAAAATGCGCCCTGCCGTTGAGCTTTCGTACCTTGACGAAGATAGTCAGCGTGATGTTGCCCTACAGATTGATATTAACGACTGTACACCGTCGCACGACCAGACAATCCGAATGAGAAAAATGTTTGAAAGCGGTAAGCTGACAACAGAAGTCGTTGAAGCGATTATGTCGGAAGAAAAACCGAATCAGCGGGAGCGTATTGTGCTGCACGGTGACAGAGTGAGAAGCCTTATTCCGAAAAGCGTAAAGCTTAAGGACACGGAGGACTATGTTTGCAAGGCTTTGGAACACTACCGCAGATACCTGCGAAGCCGAGCAGAGCGTGACGGCAGGTAGGACAAGTTATTTTTTTACTTTCCCCCTTTCTCACACTCTATCCCCTTATACTACCAGAACTACCCGAAAAGAAAGATATATACTATCTCATAAATTAACTTTATCTCATAAATATATCTTTCTCTAAAGGCAAATAAACGCATATTTTATTTCAACGGACAGAATTTAACTGTCCGATTTTTATTATGGAGGTAAACCAATGACAAAAGTTTTTAACAAGAGAAACGCAAAGAGAATTACTGCGGTTGTGCTCGCACTTATCTCTATAGTTTCAATAATTTTTATTCTTCCTGCAAATGCCGCCGCAAAAGAAGTAACGGTCACATTTGACTATGCTTACGACACAGGCGGAAACATCATAAAATTTGTAAAGTACACAGAACACGACGGATATGTAGTAGGAACAGTCGGAGAAGAATTGTGCAGGATTTATGCAGACGGAAAAGACGCATACTGCATTGAACCCGGTCATTCTCTCTTTTCGGGCAATACGCTGACAACCGATGCTTCGGCGGCTTGGAACGCTCTTTCAAAGGCACAGAAAAAGGCGGTAAATCTTTCACTTCTTTTCGGAAAGTCGGGAAGCGCTTCAAACCTTGTCGGTACGGACGGTCAGAAGTGGATTGCTACACAGCTTGTTGTGTGGGAGTTTTGCACAGGTTGTCGTGACGCATCAACATTTAAACTGAAAAATTCAAAGTTTATTGACGGCATCACATCGGGTGGTGCAAATCCGAATGTAAAAACCAACTACAATAAAATCATCACTAAACTTGAAGATTACAACACTATTCCCAGCTTTGCTTATGAAACTTCTGCAAAGGCAAAGAGCAATGTCAATGAGTTAAAGTACAGTGACGGTAAGTATTCGCTTACACTTACGGACAGCAACAATATTTTGTCAGACTATGTTTTCAAAACGACTGACGGCGTTTCCGTTTCTGTTTCGGGGAAGAAGATTACGCTGACTTCAACAAAGGTTATTCCCAACGCTGTTGTGTTCAGCGCAACGAAGAAAATGCCGAAGGTTACGACAACGTTAATTGCCTGCGGCAGCTCATCAAAGCAGGATGTTGTAACAGGTGTTCAGTCCGATACTGAAACCAAGACGGCGTATTTTGCTGTAAAGACCTCAGCCGGAAGTCTGAAAATCGTTAAGACCTCGGACGACGGAAAGATCGAAGGAGTGAAATTCAAGATTACGGGTGCTGATAATTACAGCAAGACGGTTACTACGAACTCAAAGGGTGAATTTCAGCTTGATGACCTCAAGGTCGGCACATATACCGTAACCGAGGTAACTGAGGATAAATACGAAACACAAAAGACACAGCAGGTTAAGGTTGAAAGCGGAAAAACTGCAACCGTAAAATTCAGCAATGTTCTAAAGCGTGGTGAGCTTCAGGTTGTAAAGTCCTCTGAGGATAATTTCAATGCAGGCGTGAAATTCCACCTATACGGAACATCTTTATCCAGGGCAAAGGTAGATGAATATGCTGTTACCGATAATTCCGGTGTTGCTGTTTTCAAGAATATCCTGGTAAGCGGTGACAAACCATATATCCTTGAAGAAGTGGATACAGCTATTCGCTATGTTGTACCGAAATCGCAGACAGCACCTATTACTTGGGATAAGGCGACAAAGAGAGAATTTACCAATACACTCAAAAAATTTACCGTTACAGTTGAAAAGAGCGATGCTGAAAAGAAGAAAGCGCAGGGCGACGCTACACTTGCTGGAGCAAAGTACGGTATCTATGACGGCGATAAGTTAATTGATACCTACACAACCGATGAGAACGGCAAATTCACGACAAAGGAATATGTTTGCGGTGATAACTGGACAATCAGAGAAATTGAACCGAGCGAGGGCTATCTGCTTGATGAAACTGTCTATACGGTTGGTGCAGAAGCGAAGAATTACACGGTTGAACATAATGTTATTTCTCTTGAAGTAACCGAGGATGTTATTAAGGGTGAGGTGGAAATCGTCAAGCATTGCGATGACGGACAGACCAAAATCGAAACTCCGGAAAAAGGAGCCGAATTTCAGCTTTTTCTCAAAAGCACAGGCAGCTATGAAAATGCCGACCCGGATGAGCGTGATATCCTTGTATGCGATGAAAAGGGATACGCAAAATCAAAGAAGCTTCCATACGGCACATACACAGTCCATCAGACCAAAGGCTGGGAGGGCAGAGATAAAATTGCCGACTTTGATGTATTTATCTGCGACAACTCAAAGCCGTACAGCTATATCATCAATGATAAGATTTTTGAATCCTATATTAAGGTGGTTAAGGTGGATGCAGAATCAGGAAAAACAATTCCCTACGCAGGGGCAGGATTTCAGATTTATGACTCCGATAATACTTTAATTACAATGTCGGTAAAATATCCTTCGAATATGACGATTGATACTTTCTATACTGACAGCAACGGAAGTCTTATCACTCCTGAAACCCTTGTTTACGGCAAGGGATACAAGCTTGTTGAGGTTCAGGCTCCCTACGGTTATGTGCTTGATAAAACACCTGTTTATTTTGATGTAACAAAGGAAAATTCTACAAACGAAGGCGGTGTTACTTTGATTAAGGTGAACAAAGCAAATTCGCCGCAGAAAGGCAAAATCTCAATTTCAAAGGAAGGAGAGCTTTTCTATGGCGTAAATGTCAGCGGTGGCATTGATGAGAACGGCAACGAAATATCGACCGTCTATCAGCCTGTCTATGAAACGGCAGGACTTGAGGGTGCAACATACGAAATCCGTGCGGCAGAGAATATTATTACTCCTGACGGCACAATACACAATAAAAAGGGCGACCTTGTAGATACCGTTACTACAGGTAAGGACGGAATTGCTGTAAGTAAAACTCTTTACCTCGGTAAGTACAGCATTAAGGAGACTCACGCTCCATACGGTATGGTACTCAATGACGAAGTGCATACTGTAGAGCTTACCTATACAGATCAGACCGTGAAGCTTACGGAGACAGCAACTTCATTTTTCAACGAAAGACAGAAAGTTAAGGTGAATCTTGAAAAGTGGCTGGAAACCAATGAAGCGTTTGATATTGGTACAAACGGGGAAATAAAGAACATATCCTTTGGCTTGTTTGCAGAAAAAGAAATTGTTTCGTCAAGCGGAACATCTATTCCTGCTGACGGACTTATAGAAATTATCACTCTTGATGAAAAGGGTAACGGTTATGTGAATACAGAGCTTCCGTTTGGCAGTTACTATGTAAAAGAGCTTTCAACGGATGAGCATTATATTCTCAGCGATAAAAAATATCCGGTTGTTTTTGAATACGAGGGTGAAAAGACGAGTACGGTTGAGCTGACTGTAAATAACGGTGAGTCAATTATGAATGAAATTATCTACGGCTCGGTATCGGGCAGGAAAGTTGATGAAAACGGAGAACCTCTCGGCGGAGCTGTTATCGGACTGTTCAAGTCATCAGATGTTGAATTTACAGAGGAAAACGCAACCTTGACAACTGTTTCTGCGGAGGACGGAAGCTTCAGCTTTAGCGATATTCCTTACGGTACTTGGTATATCCGCGAAATTGAACAGCCGACAGGCTTCGTCCTCAATGACACGGTATATCCGGTTACCGTTAACGCTGACGGCGATGTTGTAGAAATTGAGATTGTCAATGAATTTATCCGTGGCAATATCAAGACCACAAAGGTTGACGCTGACTATCCCGACAATAAGCTGACAGGCGCAGTATTTGAGCTTTATTCCGACATTAATGCTGACGGTAAGCTTGATAATAATGATGAGCTTATCGGTAAAATCAAGGAAAGCGAGACAGGTGTTTACGAAATGGACGACATTGTTTACGGACACTATCTTGTAAAGGAAAAGACCGCCCCTGACGGCTTTGTTCTTGATGAAAACATCTATCCTGTTTTTGTTGAAACGGACGGCAAAACCTACGAGGTTGAAAATGAAGCAGGCAAAGGATTTTTGAATGAAGCGATGAAAGGCTCACTCAGAATCATAAAGACCTCATCAGATAAAAAGATTGAAGGTTTTTCTTTCCGTGTAACAGGTGAGAACGGATATGATGAAATCTTTAAGACCGACAAAAACGGAGAAATTCTTATTGAGGGATTACGAATCGGCAAATATATAATTTCTGAGGTAAACAACGATGCATCAGCCGGATATATGCTTCCTGATGACAAGGTTGTTGAGATTGAATACGGTAAGACCGCAAATGTTGAAATGCATAACGAGAAAATTCACACACCAAAAACAGGTGACGAGAGCAATCCAAACCTCTGGCTTATTCTCGGAGGCACATCGGCAGTTGGTATTGCGGCTTGTGCGACAGCTCTTGTAAAAAAGAGAAAGAAAAACTGCAAGGAGGCAGAAGAATGAAAGTGATAATTGCCGTAGCACTTCTTGTGTTTATCATTGGCGGCTTTATCTTTTTACAGATTAAAAACCACAACAAAAAGAAGTGAGAAACTATACGACGGGCGGTTTTATTAGACCGCCCGTCAGATTTTGAAGGGAATATATGAAATGGCAGATAAAACTGTAATTACAACACAACAGAAATTCAAGGTGCTGAATAAGCTTTTTGAAGCAGGCTTCAAAACCGAAAAGGATTTGCAAAGCATAAACTTTCAAAATGTTTTCAGCATACCTAATCTGACAGTTCAGGAAATGAGTATAATTTCCGAATTACAGACTAACACAAAGGGCAACAAGCTCTATTCTTATCTTGGAGGTAACAATGATGAACAAAACAACGAATGCTAACCGAATCACTCTATGGACGAGTATTGACCTTATGCTTCCGTGCATTAAAGCAAAAATCAGGAGTGAGCTTTCGTCATTTACGGAAAATAAAGTGACTGCACTTATGTACGCAGCCAACTTCAAGCATTTTGAAGAAATAACATATAAGCTCAGCAAGGTATCTGTCGGACAGCCGATTATTGCGGTTGCTTCGTTTACCGACACTTTTAACGAAGAAAACAACTCAAACGCTGTAAAGGTTATTGACTCGGGCAATCTCGGAGAATGCTTTGATATGGATTTTGACCTTGCGGAGTGGTATATCGACGAGAACGGCGACCTTTGCTCATACAATATTGACCGTGAGGGCGCAGGTTTTTATATCTTCTTTGCGCTCAAAAAAGATGCTCCGCTAAGTCTGGTGCAGAGATTTTTCAAGGAAGCCGAAAACGGCGACTGCGAGCTTGACTATATCAATGAAATTGCCGAGAGTATCGGTGATAAGGTGCTTGACGCTCTTGGTATGAAATTCAGCTGTTCGGACGGTGAGTGTAATGGCAAGTAGTCTTTCTCCGCTAAAGGGTAAGGAATGGCTTTACACCTACCGCAACAGTCAGCATATTTCAATGCAGACAGGTTTAATCGGCTATATCCGTGCTGATATGGGAACAAACGGAAATGGGTTCTGGTCAAGTTGGAACAGCTTTCGTGATGATTTGAATACACCCGAATTTAACTCTGAAAAGGTTGATGTTATAAATTCTTTTTTAGGCGACGGCGGATTTCTATCGAGCAGAAACGAGCTTGCTAAGTTCTGCCGCAGCGATAAGGTATTTGCTTATGAAACAGGCAGAGATTACGGTGTGAGAGTGAACACGCAGGATTATGCTTATCTTATGCGCCTAAATCCATACAAGGGTGAATATAACCTTTACTGCTATTGCTACAAAAAGGATTGGCTTGACAGTCACCTTGAAAAAGCAGAAAGAGGTATTCGTTTTATAAATCCTGATTACAAGGAGATATTCCGAATTGAAGACGGCGATAAAATCAGAATAACATATTCTGACGGTGAAAAGGCTGACAAGATTTGCAGATATGTTGACGACTATCACTTTGAAGCAGATAGCAATATTTTTCATATATGTGAATTTGCAGAAAGGCTTGAAAAAGCGAAAGCCGCTGTTATCCCTCTCCGTTCCTCTTTGCCTGACCAATGCTATGTTTTTGTACAGTCCGAAAATAAAATCGGTATTGTAAACAAAGGCGAAAAGGGATATATCGATTCAAAGTCAGCTAACGGTAAACCGATTGAAAACCGTGCGCTTGTTGATGATTTGAACGGAAAGCTCGGTATTACAAAAGCTCAGGCAGAAGCAATGAAGGCAGGCTCTTTGCTCGGCTGGGATTGCCCGGCGGCTGATCCGAAAAACTATAACGAGAAAGGAACACCTATCAAGCCTAAAAACAGAAACCACGAAAGATAAGGAGGTGCTGAACAATGGCAAGAAAGTTTGACCTTATCTCACAGCTGTATGAAGATACCTCGAAGGAGGTTATGTCACCCGATAAATGGGCGGCATTTCTGAAAACAGCCTGTTATAACTACCGACTGCGATTTGATGAACAGCTCCTTTTATACGCTCAGAAACCCGATGCAACCGCCGTTCTGCCTATTGAACAGTGGAACAGGACTTTCGGTCGCTGGGTAAACAGAGGTGCAAAGGGTATTGCCGTGTTTGAAAGTCTGAACGGCAATTCACAGAGATTAGTCCATTATTTTGATATTTCCGATACACACGCAAGCGAAAATTCACGAGCTGTCCCTATTTGGAATATGAAACCCGAATACACAGATGAAGTAATCGACACGCTTGAAAGTAGCTTCGGATATCTCAATGAAAAGAACAGCCTTACGGATGCGATTATCTCCGCATCAGGTAACGCTGTCGAGGACAACATTCCCGACTATGTGGGCGATTTGCTTGTAACGGTTAATGATACCTTCCTTGAAGAATTGGACGAGGACATTGTTAAGTCAATGTACAGTCAACTTGTCAGTAACAGCGTTGCTTTTATGATTATGACAAGACTTGGTGTTGACACGGAACCGTATTTTAACGATGACGACTTCCGTGATATTGTCAATTTCAATACGCAGGAAGCCTTGAATGCTCTCGGCTTTGCAACGAGCGATATTGCCGAGATGGGATTGTCTGAAATTTCAAAAACAATTTTGGTACTTAACCGTCAGAATCGCATAATTGCGGAAAACAGACAAAGTGAATATACTAATAGCACAATAAATACCGAAAGGAGTTTTGACTATGGCAGAACTGACATACACAATGCAGGGCGATTACCTACTTCCGAACCTGACGCTTCCCAAACAGCCGAGGGTACAGCTCGGACATTACGCTCAGATGAGGAAGAATTACCTGTTGCAGAAGCACAAAATTCTCTATTACAATCTGCTGACGAAGGGAACGCTGACCGAACACCTGTCGGAAATCGAACAGACGGCGACAGAGATGGAGGACAGAATTCTCAGACAGATGGCGGTGCAGGAGGGCGTGACAGAGAAGCTGAAAGCGGACGACCCGATGAAGTGGACACGCCTGATGAACAATCTCAGACACTCGGCTCAGGAGATAGTCAAAGCGGAAGTGATTTACGCTTAGAATATTACGACCGCAGCAACGAGGATAAAAGTATTCCGTTCTTTGGCGGTGATGATAAAATCAAGGCTGTCCTGTTATCTACTCCGTATCTAAAAGCGACCAAAACGGAAATAGCAAGATACTTTGAAAACGAATCTGACAGTGAAAAACGAGTTAAATTTATCAAAAGCATATTCAATAATGATACTACCGAGATTACTACTCCCGACGGAAAGCGGATGGGATATAAAACCTATCAGAATGTACTTCTTTTGTGGGAAGGCGAGCAGGATAATAAAATATCGCAAGCCTACTATGATTGGGGTGTTATTGCAGGACATTTTGAGGGTATGCGTTTGCTAGATGAACTCAGGGACACAACAAAGCCTCTGCCTTCATTGGAAGGGCAGTTGGAAATATTAACAGCCGAGGCAGGAGAAAAAACTCCTGTCTTTGTCTTTTCTCAGGAGATTATTGACGCTGTACTTACCCACGGAAGCGGTGTAAGCGAGGGTAAAATGAGAATTTACGAGCAGTTTCAAAAGTCATTATCTGTAAAAGAAAACATTGATTTTCTGAAAAACGAGTATGGCTGGGGCGGCTCATACCCAATTATTATCGGAACAGGGATTGACGAAAGTCACGACGGCAAAGGTATTATGCTCAGCCGAGGCTTTCAAGATAACGCACCACGACTGCTGTTAAATTGGGGTAAGGTTGAAAAGCGTATCGGTGAGCTTATAAAACTTGACCTATACCTCAATTCAAAAGAAAAGGAGTATTATCCGACTTGGCTTGAAAAGCAGGAGCAGATAAAAGCCGAACGGGCGGCGGAGAGAGAAATCCGTGAAGCAATATATACTCCGCCTGCCGAAAAGGAAACTATCCCTATTGATTATGAATACAAATATTCGCTCGGGGCATCGGTATATATCGGAGCGGATGAGTATGAAATTCTGTCCTTTGACGAAAACCGTGTAATGCTTTTTGACAAACAGTTTCCTCTTTTCAACAAGGAAATGACAAGGGCGGAATTTGACAGCAAAGTCAAAGAAAACCCGATGAACGACCATTTAAAAGTTGCCGTACAACCCGAAAAAGAAAAACAGATTACACAGCGAGATTACAGCAGATACAGTCCTGTTATGCAGGAATACTTCAAGATTAAGGACGAACATCCCGATACGATAATTCTGTACCAAATCGGTGATTTTTACGAAGCTATGGGCGATGACGCCATAACCGTTTCACAGGCACTCAGCTTGCATAACACCACCCGAAGAATAACCGATACAGAACGGATTGATATGTGCGGTTTTCCGTCACACAGGCTTGAAACATATACGGATATGCTGCTTGACCGAGGTTACAATATCGGTATTTCAAGTCCAAACGACAGGGAAAGTCGGGATTTTATTCTTATGGCTTCCGACAGGTCACACGCTCCCATTCAGTCCAAACCAATCGGCAGAATTGATAACTCCGACCTTATCGGCAAGGAACTCACGCTTGATAACCGCAATTTCATTGTTGAACGGATTGACAGAAACGGTGATGTTTCTATGCGTGACATTACCTTTGAGGACAGTAACGGTTTTCCGATATTCAGAGTTGAAAAAGCCGATTTCGTTCGATCTGCTCTTGAACTTTCCGAAAAGAAAGAACTTGATGCGCCTGTTTGGGAGAGAAAACAGAAAGCAAAGGCACAGACCTTTGACCTGCACCCTGAAATTCCTTTGGCTGACCGATACACATTTGACCTCAAAAATTTTGAGCTTGAGGAGGTTGGTAAAAAGACTCGCTTTCGCAGAAACACAGAAGCAATCCGTGTGTTAAAGCAATGCGAAGAGGGAAACCGCTTTGCTACACCCGAAGAACAACAACTCCTCGCTCAGTATGTAGGCTGGGGCGGAATACCGGAAGCCTTTGATGAGAATAATGCTGCTTGGCAAAGTGAATATAACGAGCTTTCACAGTTACTGTCCGATGAAGAATATCAGTCAGCAAGAGAAAGTACACTTACCGCTTTCTATACTCCGCCTGTAGTTATTTCAGCAATTTACAAGGTTATGGAACAGATGGGATTTAAGGAGGGCAACATTTTGGAGCCTTCCTGCGGTATTGGTAATTTTATCGGTATGCTACCACAGTCAATGCAGAATAGCCGTGTTTACGGTGTGGAGATTGACAAAATCTCCGCAGGCATTGCACAGCAGCTCTACCAACGTTCTTCTATTGCAGGACAGCCGTTTGAGCAGGCAGAAATTCCGGACAGCTTTTTTGACGCAGTTGTGGGTAATGTGCCCTTCGGCGATTTCAGCGTTGCAGATAAACGCTATGATAAAAACCATTTCTTAATCCACGATTACTTTTTTGCAAAGTCGCTCGACAAGCTCCGCCCGGGCGGTGTAATGGCGTTGGTAACTTCAAAGGGTACAATGGACAAGGAAAACCCAGCCGTGCGAAAATATATCGCACAGAGAGCGGAATTGCTCGGCGCTATAAGACTTCCGAATGACACCTTTAAGGGGAATGCAGGGACGGAGGTTGTATCCGATATTCTCATACTGCAAAAGCGTGACCGTATCATAGATATTGAGCCTGATTGGGTACACCTTAATACAGATAAAAACGGTATCAGAATGAACAGCTACTTTGCAGAACACCCCGAAATGATACTTGGCGATATGAAAATTGTATCAGGTCGGTTTGGTGATGAAACAACTTGTACGCCTTATGAAAACGCTGATCTTGAAAGCCTGCTTGATGAAGCTGTTTCCAATATTCACGGCGAAATTACGGAGTATGAAACGGAAGAAAATATAAAGGAAGAAGATAATTCAATCCCTGCTGATCCGAATGTCAGAAACTTCTCATATACCGTACTTGACGATGTAATCTATTTCCGTGAAAACAGCCGAATGTCACCTGTTGAAGTGTCGGCTACGGCTGAAAACCGAATAAAGGGACTTATTGAGATAAGAAATTCCGTCCGTACTCTTTTAGATTTGCAGACGGAAGACTATCCTGACAGCGATATAAAAGCTGAACAGGAAAGGCTTAATAAGCTGTATGACAGTTTTACAAAAAAGTACGGACTTATCAACAGCCGTGCAAATACTATGGCGTTCTCGCAGGACAGCTCCTATTCGCTGTTATCTTCATTGGAGATACTCGATGACGAGAGCAACCTTGAACGCAAGGCGGATATGTTTTTCAAGCGTACAATCAAGCCTCATACACCTGTTACTTCCGTTGACACAGCTTCCGAAGCTCTCGCCGTTTCTATGGGTGAAAAGGCGGGTATTGATATGGGATATATGTGTCAGCTTTCAGGCAAGAGTGAGCAGGAGGTTTTTGAGGAACTGAAAGGTGTAATTTTTCTCAATCCTCTCTACGGTCAGGGCAATCCTGACGAACAAAAATACCTTATGGCAGACGAATATTTGTCCGGTAATGTCCGTGAAAAGCTTGAAGTTGCAAGGCGTTCGGCAAAGCTATATCATGATGATTACAACATCAATGTTGAAGCTCTTGAAAGAGTACAGCCAAAGGATTTAACGGCTTCCGAGATTTCCGTAAGGCTTGGCGCAACATGGATTCCGCCTGAGATTGTGCAGCAGTTCATCTATGAATTTCTTGATACTCCACGCTATGCACAATGGAAAATCAAGCTGCACTATTCACCCTATACGAGTGAATGGAGCATTGAAAACAAAAGCTACGATACAAGTAATCTCAAGGTGTACCGCACTTACGGCACAGACAGAATCAACGCATATAAAATAATTGAGGAAACGCTTAACCTCAAGGATGTCCGCATATTCGATTATGTTGAGGATGAGGAAGGCAGAAAGAAGCCGGTACTCAATAAAAAGGAAACTACAATTGCTCTGCAGAAGCAGGAGCTTATCAAAGAAGGCTTTAAGGAATGGATTTGGAAAGATCCGCAGCGCCGTGAAAAACTCTGTAAGCTGTATAACGAAAAGTTTAACAGCACAAGACCCCGTGAGTACGACGGAAGTCATATTACCTTTAGCGGTATGAATCCTGAAATTGAACTCAGGGAACATCAGAAAAACGCTGTTGCACATATTCTTTACGGTGGAAATACCTTGCTTGCACACGCAGTCGGCGCAGGCAAAACCTACGAGATGACGGCGGCAGCTATGGAATCAAAGCGGCTTGGCTTATGCAGTAAGTCGCTTTTTGTTGTGCCTAATCACCTGACCGAACAATGGGCGGCAGAGTTTTTACAGCTCTATCCAGCGGCAAATATCCTTGTTGCAACCAAAAAGGATTTTGAAACTAAAAACCGCAAACGCTTCTGCGGACGAATTGCCACAGGCGATTATGACGCTATCATTATCGGACATTCCCAGTTTGAGAAAATTCCGATGAGCGTTGAAAGGCAAAGAATTATCCTTGAACAGCAGATTGACGAAATCACAGACGGTATTCGTGAGTTGAAAGAGAATCGTGGGGAAAACTTTTCAATCAAGCAGCTTGAAAAAAGCCGAAAATTCTTAAAGGTAAAGTTACAGAAGTTAAACGACCAAAGCCGAAAGGATGATGTAGTTACCTTTGAAGAACTGGGTGTTGACAGGCTGTTTATTGACGAAAGTCACTACTACAAAAACCTTTATCTCTATACGAAAATGAGAAATGTCGGCGGTATTGCCCAGGCCGAAGCACAGAAGTCCTCGGACCTCTTTATGAAGTGCAGATACCTTGATGAAATCACAGGCGGCAGAGGAACGGTTTTTGCGACAGGTACGCCAATCTCAAACTCAATGGTTGAGTTATATACCATTCAGAGATATTTGCAGTATGAAACGCTTGTAGAAAACGGCTTGCAGCACTTCGATTCGTGGGCTTCTACCTTTGGTGAAACCGTAACAGCCTACGAGCTTAAACCCGAAGGAACAGGCTACAGAACTAAAACACGATTTGCTAAATTCTACAATCTGCCTGAGCTTATGGCAATGTTCAAAGAGGTTGCCGATATAAAAACGGCAGACACACTTAATTTGCCTACACCTACTCCCCACTATCACAATGTTGCCGTAAAGCCTTCCGATTTTCAAAAGGCTATGGTAGCAGAGCTTGGAGAACGAGCCGAAAAAGTGAGAAACAATCAGGTTGACGCAAGCGTAGATAATATGCTGAAAATCACCAACGACGGACGAAAGCTTGCCCTTGACCAGCGTATGATAAATCCTCTGCTTCCTGACTTTGAGGGCAGTAAAATCAATGCTTGTATTGATAATATTTTTACGATTTGGCAGGAGAACGCAGACAAAAAATCAGCTCAGCTTGTGTTCTGCGACCTCTCCACTCCGAAGCTGGACGCAGAGTTTTCCGTATATACGGACATTCGTAAAAAGCTGATAGAGCGAGGCGTACCTAAAAGCGAAATCAGCTTTATCCACGAAGCAAAAACCGAGGCGCAGAAGCAGGAGCTTTTTAAAAAGGTGCGCAAAGGCGAAGTCAGAGTTTTGCTCGGTTCTACACAGAAAATGGGTGCCGGTACGAATGTTCAGAACAAGCTTATAGCCTTGCACGATATTGACTGTCCGTGGCGACCGTCAGACCTTGAACAGCGTTCGGGACGAATTATCCGTCAGGGAAATGAAAATCCCGATGTGGATATTTACCGATATGTAACAGAGGAAACCTTTGACGCATATCTGTATCAGCTTGTCGAGGGTAAACAGAAGTTTGCTTCACAGATTATGACTTCAAAATCTCCTGTCCGTTCTGCCGAGGATATAGACGATACTGCTCTTTCCTATGCTGAAATCAAGATGCTTGCAACGGGAAATCCGTATATCAAGGAGAAAATGGATTTGGATATTCAGGTGCAAAAGCTACGACTGTATAAGTCACATTACCTTTCGGAAAAGTATGAGCTTGAAGATAAAATCATAAAGTTTTATCCGCAAGAAATATCATTGCTGACTGCAAGAGTTGACGGACTGAAAGCAGATTTAGAGATTGCCAAAGCACACCCGAAAGAGGTTGACGGCAAGTTTGCAGGAATGGTTATTGACGGTTACAGCTACACAGAAAAGGCAGAAGCAGGTCAGGTGATTATTGAAGCCTGCAAAGCAAAAACAACTTCCGAGCCTACTCCTCTCGGTGAGTACAGAGGGTTTAAGATGGAACTTGAATTTGATACCTTTGAGCGTGCATATGCCGTAAAACTCAAAGGGCATTTCACACATTCAGTTACTCTCGGCACAGATGTTTACGGAAATATAACCCGAATTGATAACGCTGTTGATAATATTGAAACCAGATTGCACAAGGCGGAGGAACAGATGGAAAATACAAAGGCACAGCTTGAAACCGCAAAGGTTGAGGTGGAAAAACCGTTTGCACAGGAGGATGAATTGAAACAAAAAATGACTCGTCTGACCAAGCTGAATGCCCTGCTTGATATGGATAAGGGAGATACTCCCGTTGTCGGAGGCGAGCCTGACGAAGGCGACCTGCCACCCACAAGAAACAGAAACGACAGAGAAAGATAGGAGGAAAATTATGACTACTGTTGACTATAACGAGCTGCTGTACAACAAGATGAAAAAGGAATTTGACAGCTTTATGTCAGAGCTTAAAACTAAGCCGCCCGAACAGATTATTGAGGGCAGCTATGAGAAAGTTATCAAGGAAGATTTGCTTGCAATTTTTGAATACACAGAGTTTTCTCAAACCGAAGCGAAGTCTTTGTACCGGCTGAAAGCTCCTCTTGATGACATTTATCAGGAGTGGTGCGGTAACGATATGAGCTATTGCGATATGCTCCGTGAAACAATAGATGACCGTATTAAATCGGCAGTTAAGGAAATGAAAGCAATGCAGAAAGATAAGAACAGCAGGTAAAAGCTATGTATTATGTTGATCCGGAAACTGTAGAAAAAGCGAGAGAAATGGACTTGCTCACATATTTACAGAACTATGAGCCAAATGAGCTTGTCAGACTTTCGGACGGAACATACTGTACTCGTACACACGACAGTCTGAAAATCTCAAATGGAAAATGGATGTGGTGGTCAAGAGGATTCGGAGGTTATTCTGCCCTTGACTACCTGATAAAAGTTAAAGGCTTAGGCTTTGTACAAGCCGTTGAAACCATAGTCGGAAAGTGTGCGGTAACGCAGAATATCAATTTGCAGAAAAAAGAAATCAAGCAACCCAAGCCGTTGCTTCTGCCGGATAAAAGTACTTCCAACAGAGTGATTTTCAGGTATCTTTGCGGCAGAGGTATTGACAGGGAGCTTGTTAATTTTTGCATATCCGAGGGTAAAATTTTCGAGAGCCTGCCGTATCACGATGTAGTTTTTGTTGGCTTTGATAAGGAAAATAATCCGAGATATGCTTCCTACCGTGCGACAGACGGCAGAAGAATTTTAGGTGACTGTTCGGGAAGTGACAAGCATTATTCTTTCAGATTGGCTGACGGAGTTAGTAACACAGTCCACATTTTTGAATGTCCCATTGACCTTTTATCTTACGCAACTTTGCTGAAAATCAATGGCTATGTTTACCGCAAGTACAACCTTTTATCACTTGCGGGTGTTTACTCGGCAAATAAGAAAACAGGTGTCGGTAAAGTGCCTGCTGCGCTTGAAAATTATCTGAAAGACCATTCAAACACAACAAGAATCGCCATCCACTTTGATAATGACAGAAGCGGCAGAGAAGCCGCAACTGCTCTTATAAACAAACTGAAAAATGATTACAAGGTCGTTGATTTACCGCCGCCAAGGGGCAAGGATTTCAACGACTTTTTGTGTTTACAGCTTAATATCTCAAAGCAAAAATCTAAAGAAAGGAATTACGAAAGATAATGAAAATTAACATTTATCAGATCAATCACGAGCGTGATACTCATAGAGTTGCGTTTGTTGATACAAAGTATCTTGAAAAGGCACAGGGGAATTCTGCAATTAACAGCAAAATTTACGACAAGGTTTTCAGCGGTAATGTTGACTGCAAAACTCTTGATGATGTTTACTCAAGGTTTAATACAGACCACCCGACAGGGTATTGTGGCAGATCGCTTTCAATATCGGATGTGGTTGAGGTTTTGGAGGATGAAAGTTTGGAAAAAGGCTTTTATTTCTGCAATACCTACGACTTCAAAAAGGTGGATTTTGAGCCGTCAAAAACGCAGGATACAGTTAGTAGAAATATGATTACTGTCCTCTATATTCAGGCGAATCATTATCCGAAAACCGTTGCAATTGATAACTCTCTTGAAGCTATGCAGAAACTTGTAGGAGGAAATATTGAGGAATATATGCCATTTGAAGATGAGGTGGCAATCATATGCAACGAGGAAGGAAAAATGAACGGCTTGCCACTTAACAGGGCGGTTTATGACGAAAAAACCAAAGAAATTATTGATATAATTGCAGGAGATTTCTTTATCGCCTACGCTCCTATTGACTCTGAAAAGTTTAAGGACTTACCGAAAGATTTGGAGCAGAAATACAGAGAAAAATTTAAATTCCCCGAACGCTTTTACAAGCAGAACGGTGAAATAAAAGCGTATCAGTACAAACCTAAAGAGCTTGATACTATACGCTGAAGCTTGAATATGCAGGCAACCTCAAAGATTGATGAATAATCTTAGCGAGCAGACTGTTTGTATCCACATAACGGATAAAACAGTAAAAAGGCTCGTTAGGTGGTTGCCCCTAATACCCCGAAAAGAAAGGACTGAAATTATGCACGGATTTATTTTATTCATACTCGGTTGCTTCCTCGGCGGTTTTGTCGGAGTAGCTTTAATGTGTATGCTCCAGATTAACCGAATCAACCGTTACGAAATGAAAGACAAAAAGGATGATGAAGATGAGGAGAAGCTATGATAAGCATATCAGGCTGACAAAAGAAGAAAAAGATGAATGGCAGAGAAAGGCACAAATGACGTGCCTTAATGAATCTGCTTTAGTACGTCTTTTGATGAAAGGCTATGAGCCGAAAGAAAAACCTGACGAGCGTTTCTTTGAAGCAATGCGTGAGCTTTCCTCAATAGGCAACAATATAAATCAGCTTGCGACAAAGGCAAACTCTCTCGGTTTTCTTGATGCTCCGATGCTTTATCGTGAAGCGGAGCGTTGGCATAAATTTCAGGCGCATATCGAGAGTGTATTTTTACGACCCGATAAATCAGAGCTGAAATGGCAGTAACTAAGCTATGGGTTGTGAGAGATAATCTGGGCAGGGTGATTGACTATGCCAACAATCCTGAGAAAACTTGCAACCCCAATTATACCGACGCACAGTATCAGACACTTGCTGATGTTATTGCCTATGCAAAGGACGAGGAAAAAACAGAGCGTCAGTTTTATGTTGATGGCATAAACTGCAATCCTGCAACTGCCCGTGACCAATTCATAACAACAAAAGAGTGTTTTGGAAAGACAGACGGAATACAAGCCTATCACGGTTATATGAGTTTTAAGGAACAGAACATTACACCTGAGCTTGCACAAAAGGTCGGTATGGAATTTGCCAAGCGTATGTGGGGTAAGCGTTTTCAGGTTGTAGTGACTACTCACCTGAACACTAAACATCTGCACTGCCATTTTGTAATCAACTCAGTTTCCTTTGTTGACGGAAAGCGTTTGCAAAACGATGAAAAGGTATGGTTTAAATTCAGGCATATAGCAGATGAAGTATGCAAGGAGTACGGCTTATATTTTAATCCAACCCCCAACAGAAGTAAGCAATCGTCATATTACTACAACAAGGAAAAAGCCGGTATGCCTACTCGGTACAGCACCCTGCGTGAAGTAATCGACTTGGCTTTGGAGCACTGTAAAAGTATAGAGGATTTCAAGTACGCTCTCCGTGATATGGGATATACCTATCAGCTGAGCCCGAGCCGAAAATATTGGACGGTTACTCCACTCGGCAATAAGAAGCCTGTTCGACTAATCAACCTTGGTGAAAACTACTCAAACGACGCTATACGAAAAAGACTTCACGAAAATATGTGCCGTGTTGATGTGTACCGATATACCCTAAGTACGGTTACGAGCCGACAGTACCGACTTTCGACACGGGAAGATAAAATCAAAAAAATCGGCGGCTTATACGGTCTTTATCTTTATTATCTTTACAGGCTTGGCAAATTGCCAAAATACAAAAGAATCAGTAATGCGCAAATTCATTACTATTTCAAAGAAGAACTTTTGAAGCTTGATGAATTGAGCGAACAGACAAGGCTGCTCGGAAAGCACGGTATTCAGACCGACGAGCAACTTTTTGAATATAAATCCTCTGTTGAAAACGAAATCAAAAGCCTTACTGCCGACAGAACGCACCTCCGAAAAAAGATACGAACAAAAATTGATGATGCAGAGCTGTCGCAGGCAAAGGAAAAGATTTCTCAAATCACGGAGAAATTACGGAAACTTCGCAAAGAAGTTAAACTCTGCAACGGTATTGCAGAGAGGTCGGGAATTCTGAAATCCAACCTTGAACAGGTGCTTGCAGAGGAAGAAAAAACCAAAGGAAAGGAGAACCGAAGATATGAACAACGGCGGTGACGCTGCTGAAATAATAGTCAGACTTTATCTTGAAGGCTTAGAGGAAGTGGTTAAGCTGTCGGGTAAAGGCATAAAGGAATTAGTGCCTCTGCTCGCCTCTACGCTGAAACAGGAATCAAAAACCAAAGGCAAGGCACGACTTACGCAGATGATTAAATCAGGCAGTCCGCTAAAGGTATTTACTTTCAAAAACAAAGACCTGAAAAAATTTACCGAACAGGCGAAGCGTTACGGAGTTTTATACACAGTCCTGCGTGATAAGAACAGCAACGATCCGAATGCTACGGTTGATGTAATCGCCCGTGCCGAGGATGCTTCCAAAATACAGCGAATTGCAGACCGATTTGAATTTTCAAAGGTTGATAAGGCTTCTATTATCAAGGAAGCGGAAAAATCGGCAGCAAAGAGAGAAGAAGTACAGATTGATAAGCCGACCAAATCCAAGGGCGAGATTATCGTCGAACAGGCTTTGGCAGAGCCTTCCGAGAAGAAAGACAATGCCAATGAAAACCCCGATGTTGCCAAGACCGACAAAAGCCCTCAGTCAAGGCAAGACTCAGACAAGGCAGATATGCGCACTGATAAGGGTGATATAAAGTCCGCTAAAAAGAAACCCTCTGTTAGGGAAAAGCTGAAACGCTACAAGGCAGCAGGACAGAAGAAGGAAGCAGAACGCTATCAGCCTGAACACACTCAGGAGCGTAAAACTCCTGCAAAAAACAGACAGACCAAACATACACAGCCTAAGAAAAAATACAAGGCAAAACATAACAGACCGAAAGAGAGGTAATATTTTTGACAAACGATTTCAATTCAAGGAGAAGCGGCAACTTTAAACCGAAACTTTCTCCCGAAGAATATGCAAAAGCAAAACAGGAAGAAAAAGAAGCTGTTTACAAACTTATTGATACGGCAATTTCCGATATTGTAAACAATCCTGCTGAATTTCAGAAATATCTTGATACGCAGGCTCGTATGGACAGATACTCGGCGGCTAATGCACTCCTTATTTACAAGCAGTGCCCGGAGGCTACTCAACTCAAAGATTTCAACGGATGGAGGGATGACAATATCCGTGTCAAAAAGGGTGCAAAGAGTATTTCTATTCTGGAGCCTGTAGATTATACAAAGGCGGACGGCTCAACGGGTATTTCATACAATGTCAAGAAAGCATTTGACATCTCACAGACCAATGGCAGACGACAGCCTGCACCTACGGTCAACCGTGACCCGAAAAATCTTGTTTCGGTAATGCTTGACACTGCTCCTGTAAACTGCGAGAGCAGCAGTGAGCTTCCTAATCCCGATGCAGTTGCCTACTACGACAATGATAAGGACACGCTCTTTATCAAGAAAGGTGTCAGCGACAGCGTAGCATTGTTTCAGGGTGTTGCCCTGGAGCTTGGCTATGCGGAGCTTTCGGGCAGGAGCGACAGCTACAGCCGTAAGGATATGAGTTTTCAGGCGGTGTGTATCGGCTATATGCTTTGTAAGAAATACGGAGTTGAGGCAAAGAATTTTGCCGTTGACCGTATTCCTGCCGAATGGAAGGATAAAGAGCCGAAGGAAGTCCGTGCAGAGCTTTCCAAAATAAGAACAGCAATGAGCGATATTCACACCCGTGTATCCGATGAGCTTTACCGTCAGCAGCAGGAACGCTCAAAAGACCGTGAACGATAAAGCGAGGTGCTTATTATGAAAGAGCCTTATTATCATATCGTACTTGACGATAACGAACACAGTGCCGTTATTCAGTCACTTAATGATACAAGAAATGCTTTGCTTGCAGAAGAAAAATCAACGGACCTATTAGACGACCTTATTATCAAAATCGGCAACGCCCCTTACCGTAAAATCAAGGTGATTGAAAGGAACAGCGATGATGCAAGATAGCGAGAGAAAATCCGTTATCATAGTTTCTTCAATAGGCGTAATTCCTGTTGTGTGGTTAGCTTTGATTATTGCTCCGTTTCTGAAAGGCGGTTTATCCGAAATCGTATCAGGACTTATGAACGCATTTAGCAATCCTTTTAATATACAGCTTTGTGAGGACAGCCTGAAAACTGTCCTCATTTTTCTTGCGGCATACGGAATGGCGATAGGTATATACTTCTCTACACGAAAAAATTATCGCCGGAGAGAGGAACATGGCTCCGCAAAATGGGGAAATGCAAAAGTCATTGACAGAAAATACCGTCAGTCCCCGCCGTCTGATAACAAGTTAATGACGCAGAATGTTCGTATTGGAATAAACGCACAGAAGCACAGACGAAATCTGAACACTTTAGTTTGCGGCGGCTCGGGTGCAGGAAAAACCAGATTTTACTGTAAACCTAATTTGATGCAGGCGAACACCTCATTTGTAATCCTTGATCCGAAAGGTGAGATTTTGCGTGACACAGGAGGTTTGCTTGAAGCAAAGGGATACGAGGTGCGTGTGCTTGACCTGATTTCAATGGAAAAGAGCCATTGCTACAATCCGTTTGTATATTTGCGTGATGATAACGACATTCAGCGTTTGGTAACTAATCTTTTTAAAAGTACCACTCCGAAAGGCTCACAGTCCAACGATCCCTTTTGGGATACGGCGGCTTCTATGTTGCTTCTCGCATTAGTTTTCTATTTGCACTATGAAGCTCCAAAGGAAGAGCAGAACTTTTCAATGGTTATGGAGATGCTCAGAGCGGCAGATATTGAGGACGACGACAATCCTCGCCCCTCACCGCTTGATAATCTGTTCAGCGATTTGGAATACGAAAATCCCGACCATATTGCACTCAAATATTACCGTTCCTACCATTCAGGCTCGGCTAAAACATTAAAGTCAATACAGATTACGCTTGCCGCACGACTTGAAAAGTTTAACCTTGAAAGTCTTGCGGCTTTGACTTGTACGGACGAGCTTGACTTGCCGTCAATGGGTGAGAAAAAGGTTGCGTTGTTTGCACTGATACCAGATAACGATTCGAGTTTCAATTTCTTGGTATCAATTCTTTACACACAGTTATTCCAACAGCTTTTCTATTCGGCAGACCATATACACGGCGGAGCGTTACCTGTTCCCGTCCACTTTCTTATGGACGAGTTTGCAAATGTATCGCTTCCCGATGACTTCGACAAGATTTTGTCGGTTATGCGTTCCCGTGGTGTATCGGTCAGTATTATCTTACAGAACCTTGCACAGCTCAAGGCACTGTTTGAAAAGCAATGGGAGAGCATTGTAGGTAACTGCGATGAGTTTCTTTACCTCGGCGGCAATGAACAGAGTACACACAAATATGTTTCGGAGCTTCTCGGCAAGGAAACGATTGATACCAACACCTACGGCAAGAGTACAGGACACAGCGGTAACTATTCAACTAACTACCAAATCAGCGGCAGAGAGCTTATGACACCTGATGAAGTCAGGTTGCTTGATAACCGATATGCAATCCTCTTTATACGAGGTGAGCGACCGATAAAGGACTTCAAGTATGACATACTGAAACATCCTAATGTCAGTCTGACGGCTGACGGTAAAGCCGATGTTTACAGACACGGTGAAGTCAGAGATGATATTGCCACTATTTCTGTCGGCAATTTCTCAAAAGAAGAAGTTGAAGATATTGATATATCCGAAACAAGCTATGAACTGTTGTCCGATGAGGACTTGCAGGAAATTTATAAAATATAGGAGGACTTTTTATTATGAATATTTCTAAAAGACTTTCACAGAGAAAGAATAACAGACTTCCGATGAACGGTAAGGTTAAGAAAGGTTTTCGTACTTACTGTACGGTTGTGATTGCAACTGTACTCGCTGTATGTTGCTTTACGGTAACGGCGTTTGCAGCAGAAGAAAGCGGCGGCAATGCACTTACAGCAATTAATAACCTTTCAACCTTTATCTTCGGACTTATCAGAGCAGTCGGACTTATCCTCACAGGCTTCGGCGTTGTGCAGATTGGTCTTTCGCTCAAATCACACGACCCGTCACAGAGAGCCAACGGTTTCCTTACCCTTGCAGGCGGCGTCATCATCACCTTTGCAAAGGAAATTCTTAACCTCATTATCGGCTCTTAATCAAAACAGGGGTATGAGTTTTATCACCCATACCCCATAAATTTTAAGGAGGTGCTTTAATGTCCGATAATTGGATTGTTCAGAATTTACAAAACGCACTTGACACCTGGAACGCTAAAATTACAGAGATTTGGTCTCTCGTGCTGACATCCCCGAAAGACTTTAAGGGCGGCGGTATCTGGACGGCGATTGAGAATGTAAACTCTGCCGTGCAGGCTATCGGGTTAGCATTGCTCGTACTGTTCTTTGTCATTGGAGTTGTAAAAACCTGCGGCAGCTTTGCAGAGGTAAAGAAGCCCGAACACGCAGTAAAGCTGTTTGTTCGGTTTATTCTTGCCAAAGCCGTTATTACAAACGGAATGGAGCTTATGTTGACTCTGTTCAATATCGTACAGAGTACAATCGGAACGATTATGACATCCGCAGGCTTGGAAACGGCAACGCAAACCGTGTTACCTGATGAAATGGTAACAGCAATAGAAAACTGCGGATTCTGGGAGAGTATTCCGCTATGGGCGGTAACGCTTATCGGCGGATTGTTCATTACCGTAATGTCTTTCATTATGATATTGACCGTGTACGGAAGATTTTTCAAGCTCTATATGTACACGGCGCTTGCTCCCATACCGCTTTCAACCTTTGCAGGCGAGCCTACGCAGAATGTCGGTAAGAGCTTCTTCAAAAGCTACTGCGCAGTCTGCCTTGAGGGTGCGGTTATCGTTTTAGCCTGCCTGATATTCTCCCTGTTCGTAACATCACCGCCTATGGTAGCAACAGACGCTTCACCCGTTACAATGACTTGGGCATATATCGGTGAACTGATATTCAATATGCTTGTCCTTGTCGGCACGGTGAAAATGTCTGACCGTATCATTCGTGAGATGATGGGACTTTAATTTTAGAAAGGAACTTGATTATGGAAGTAAAAATAAACAGAGAAATCCGCAACTACACAGAAGCCGTATTTTTTGGTCTATCACTTCGACAGATCATTTTTTCTGTCTGCGCTTGTGCTGTTGCAGTTGCCGTTTTCTTTCTTTTAAAGCCGTATGTGGGTACAGAAACCGTATCGTGGATTTGTATTCTTTCCGCCGCTCCGTTTGCGGCACTCGGCTTTGTGAAGTACAACGGGATGACTGCCGAAAAATTCGTCATTGCTTGGGTGAAATCAGAATTTCTTACGCCTAAAAAGCTGACATTCAAATCCACAAATACCTACTACGAGCTTATGAAGCCGAGTATCGAAAGAAAAGCAAAGGAGGCTATGAAAGCCAATGATTAAAACATTAAGAAATATAGGAAAGCAGGACAAAGAAAAGTTTGTCGTTCCAAAAGGGGTTCAGGATGTTATTCCTGTTACCGCCATTTATGATGACGGCATTTTCCGAATCGGAAAGGACAAATTTTCCAAGTCCTTTAAATTTACCGATATTAACTACGCTGTTGCAAGCCGTGAGGATAAAGAGGAAATGTTCCTTGAATACTCCGAACTGCTAAATTCATTTGACAGCGGAGCTACTACAAAGATTACCATTAACAACCGCAGGCTCAACCGACTTGACTTTGAAAAGTCAATCCTGATTCCTCTCAAGGGTGGCTCTCTTGACATCTACCGTGATGAGTACAACAAAATGCTGCTTGATAAAGCAACAGGCGCAAATTCAATGGTACAGGACAAGTATATTACAGTATCTGTCTGCAAGAAAAACATAGAGGAAGCCCGCACCTATTTTAACCGTGTAGGTAACGATATGATTACTCACCTGAGCAAGCTCGGAAGTCAGTGCATTGAGCTTGAAGCAGAGGAGCGACTTCGTATCTTTCACGATTTCTACCGTGTAGGTGAAGAAAGCTCCTATCATTTCAGCATTAAGGAGAGCTGTAAGAAAGGACACAGCTTTAAGGACTATATCTGCCCCGATTCAATGGAGTTTGAAAAAGACTTTTTCAAGATCGGCGACAGATACGGCAGAGTACTTTTTATGCGTGACTACGCTTCATATATCAAGGACAGTATGATTTCGGAGCTTACCGAGCTTAACCGTAATCTGATGTTGTCTATTGATGTTATACCCGTGCCGACAGACGAAGCCGTGCGAGAAGCCGAGAGCCGTTTGCTCGGCGTTGAAACCAACATAACGAATTGGCAGCGCAGACAGAACGCTAACAACAACTTTTCTGCAACCGTTCCGTATGATATGGAACAGCAGAAGAAAGAAATGAAAGAATTTCTTGATGACCTTACTACCCGTGATCAGCGTATGATGTTCGGTGTCCTTACGATGGTACACACGGCAGACACAAAGGAACAGCTTGACAACGACACGGAAGCATTACTCACAACGGCGAGAAAACATCTTTGTCAGTTTGCAATACTAAAATTTCAGCAAATGGACGGACTGAATACAGCTATGCCTTTCGGTGTACGCAAAATTGATTCCTTCCGTACTTTGACAACCGAATCACTTTCCGTGCTTATGCCGTTTCGTGTGCAGGATATTTTCCACGACAACGGTATTTACTACGGTCAGAATGTTATTTCAAAGAATATGATTATAGCCGACCGCAAACAGCTTTTGAACGGTAACGAGTTTATCCTCGGTGTATCGGGCGGCGGTAAATCATTCGCAGCAAAGGGTGAGATTGTCAATCAAATTCTTTCATCGGATGCAGATGTAATTATTGTCGATCCTGAGCGTGAGTATGGAGCACTTGTTAATGCGCTCGGCGGCGAGGTAATAAATATATCGGCTACCTCTAAAAATCATATCAACGCTATGGATATGTCCGAGGAATACGGTGACGGTGCAAATCCTGTTATCCTAAAGTCCGAGTTTATTATGTCGCTTTGCGAGCAGTTTTTGCCTTTAGGTGCAAAAGAGAAATCAATCATTGACCGTTGCACAGCAGGCGTTTATCGCACCTATCAGCAGAACAACTATACAGGCAGAGTTCCTACCTTGCAGGACTTTCGTGCGGAGCTTCTCCAGCAGGACGAGCCTGAGGCGCAGGAAATCGCTCTTGCGATTGAACTGTTCACCAACGGCTCACTCAACACCTTTGCAAAGCAAACAAATGTTGATACCGATAACCGCCTTATCTGCTACGATATTCTCGACCTCGGCAAACAGCTTATGTCAATCGGTATGCTCGTTGTAATGGATAGCATCCTCAACCGTATCACGCAGAACAGAGCGAAAGGCAAATCAACCTTTATTTTCATTGATGAAATTTATCTTCTGTTTCAGCACGAGTATTCCGCTAATTTCCTTTTTACACTTTGGAAGCGTGTGCGTAAGTACGGAGCGTATGCGACAGGTATTACACAGAATGTTGATGACCTGTTACAGAGCCATACAGCAAGAACGATGCTTGCAAACTCTGAATTTATCGTAATGCTCAATCAGGCTTCAACCGACAGAGAGGAGCTTGCACGACTGCTCAATATATCCGATTTACAGCTTTCGTATATCACGAATGTTGAAGCAGGACACGGACTTATCAAGGTTGGCAGTTCACTTGTGCCGTTCGCAAACAAATTTCCGAAGAATACACAGCTTTACAGGCTGATGACAACCAAGCCGGGTGAAGGTGCTACTGCGTAGAAGAAAGGAATCTGCTATGAATAAGAAAATTTTGTTAGCCTTGATTGTGGTGCTTGTCGCTGTATGCGGTGTCAGCACCTATTTTCATATCAAGGGAAGAATTGAATCAGAGGAAAATAAAAAGATGTATGAAACCGTAGCCGAGGAAGTTTCGGCTACGGAGGACATCACAGCCGTTTCCGCAAGTGAAGCGGCTGTCAATCCGTATACGGAATACACGGACGGAGGTAGCGGTAATAGTAAAACTCAAAGCTATACTGACACAATGACTTTTGTCGATAACCCCGATATGGTCGGATGGATAAAGATTGACGGAACAAATATCAATTATCCTGTTATGCAGACGCCAAATGAGCCTGACTATTATCTCAACCGAGATTTTTACAAAAATAAGTCTGCATACGGTTGTCCTTATGTTCAGGCAAATTGCGATGTCAAAACTCCGTCTGACAATGTAATAATCTACGCTCATCATATGAATGACGGCTCAATGTTCGCAAATCTTGAGCTTTTCATAAGTAAGGATTTTTGGAAATCTCACAAGCAAGTCAGCTTTGATACACTCGATAGGAAAGCAACCTATGACATTCTTGCCGTGTTCGCCGTTCCTGTTGATGAAACAGATAAAAATTCATTCAAGTATTATGAGTTTGTCAACGCCTATGACCCACAGCATTTTTCTGACTTTGTGAGTAGATGTAAGGAGCTTTCATTCTATGATACAGGCGTAACCGCAAAATACGGCGATAAGCTGTTGACGATTTCCACCTGCGAATACACGCACGACAATGGCAGACTTGTTATTGTGGCAAAAAGGCGTAAGTAAATTATCATAGACAAAGCTGAGCGTGAGTGATATAATTTTAGTAGAATAAATTGGGATTTATAGAAATAAATATATTAAACTCATAAGAATATAGAATGTGCCTTTAATATGATTATGAAAAGGTGGTACCAAAAAATGAGATTGACATGGTTAAATGATTTGATTTGCAAAGAATTATATGCACCGTTTAAAATAGACAAAGACATAGATTATCGAAACGATTTAGAACAGAAATACAGTAAAGTAATGGAACAGGCAAAAAATGCTAATGCTGATGATGAAAGTCTGGAAATTATAGATGCTTTTAGCTCAAAAATACTAAAATCTTTAGATTTGTATTACAAGGCTGATATAGCAGAAAGCAACAATATTATTCTTGAGTTAGTAAAAGATATAGGTGACAAGCCCCTTGCAGTAAATTCAGTTATTAATAGTGAGGCTTTTCCCGGAGATAAGACCAAAGAGTTGCAATTCTTCCGAAGCAGATTAGGAACTCCCAATAGGGCATTTACAGCGAAAGATATGCTTCATTTACCTAATTCTATGAGGTCTAAATCAGGAAATTATAGATTTAGTATTCCAGGAAATCCTAGTATGTATTTGGCTAATTCTTCATATGGATGTTGGATAGAAACTGGATGTCCAGCAGAAATAGATTTTAATGTTTCGCCAATATTATTAGAAGGTGATCAGAGAATTTTCAACTTAGCTATCACTATAAGAGATTTTAGATGCCTGGATGAATTTAAAAAAGAAAGGGTGCACTGTTGGTTAAAATTGTATCTTCTTACGATTGCAACTTGTTACGTCGTTAAAGAAGAAAATAGAACATTCAGGTCAGAATATATTATTTCACAATCATTAATGATGGCATGTAAAAAGATGAAGTATGATGGAATAGCTTATTATTCGCGAAGAGTAGACAATGAAGTGTTTGCTTTGTGTGCTATCAATTTAGCGTTGTTCATTGATTATGATGGTGAATATTCAGAAATGATTAAGCATATGAAAATTGATGATGCTTTCAATTATTCCTTGTATAAGCAACTAAAGGATAGTTTGAAATATAAGGACTACGAATTAAGATCAACTTATACCGAATATATTACAAATATTGGAAGTTTTGACCGTCAATATCCTTACAATGAAACTGATTTTTATGATTTTGATAAGTTTCTGTTCACAACATGGAGAGATAAGCCCAATGGTAAAGGTAAAGATATAATTCCGTGGGGCGTCGAGATTTAATTTTTTCCGGCAGTGAGTTTGAGATGTTTTTTATGAATGTCTATCAAGTATTTGTAGATAAAACCAGCGAGGCTGCTAAGCATTTTTTTAAACTAAATTTATGATGTACAGATTGGAATTAAGAAACTAAACGACAAACTGGAATTTGTTGGGATAGTAAATACCTATTTTCTAAAAGGAGACAGTGTATGGGTGATAAAGACATACTGAATAAGGAGTATAGAGATGATGACCCCGATGTTTGGGAGCATGTTTATAAAACTGCTTATAAAAATAAGATTATCGGTAAAGAATTTAATATTGTTAATCCCAAAGAAATCAATGGAAGATATGTTGCTTCTAAAAAAGATGATGATAATATAACCATTAGTGGAGAAACTGATTTTAACTTTAGCGATAAACTTTATATTGTAGGTAAAAAGACCAAGTATAAGTACTATAGTGAAATTCTTGATACTATTGAAGATACAGAATGTAGGCAGAATTGTATGGAGTTGTTAGATTACTGTTGTAATATGACAGGTAAAATAGGTAATTTTTCTTTAATGCAGACGACAGGGTCGTTGCAGACTATTAAGGGAACATTTACGGTAACAGATAGAATTGATACATTTATTTATGTATTAAATAATTACTATCTTGGAATTGATGAAATGGTACTATCTCGATGTACAGCATCTTCTACGGTAAATAAGTTAAAGAAATACCTTGATTTATTTAAGGATACTGAACCAAAGAATAGCATTTATAAATATTGTAGGGAGGTATATCACATAAGTTCCGAAGATCTTGTTTCTGATTTGATTAAGTCTGGGAAACATACTATTTGTACAGTTGAAGAATTGATTGATTATATGATTCTTGCAGTTAGATTCTGGACTTTAAAAAGTTACTATTATAAAGAAGTAGGCATAAGTAAATCATGGAATTTAAGACTGGTAATGAAACATAATTATCTACCCAAAACAAATATTAAATGACTTTGTTTGCATATCTCGTATAAGTGTAGGACTTCACTTGTGCTGTAATTTGGAATAAATAGTTAGTGTTATAAAAGAACATTGAAATTTTATTGGTATAAAGAGTTAGATAACTTCCAGTTTATCAAACTAAATAACATTATAAAAACTCTGATTGGAGAAATCCGGTCAGAGTTTTTATTTTGCGTTAATTAATTTTTGAAGGAGGTAATGATTTGCCAGATATAAAAACAAAAAAGGATAATAAGGGTACAATCAAAACGCTTGACAAGGTAAAGATTGCATCCGGTCGTATGAAATCTGCATATATACAGACAAAAGATAAAGCCGAGCATTCTGTTGAAACGCAAGAGTATTCAGCCAACGAATATGCTACTGACAGAATGGAATCTGTTGCAAAGCGAGGTGCAGAAGAAACTGCCCGTCAGACTAAAAAACAGCTTGGAAATGCAAAAGATGGAGTTAAAATGGTCAAAAGCAGGATTAAACAGCGTATCGAGAACAAAGCACAGAATAAAGCTGAAAACGCAGTTAAGGATTCTGCTCAGAAATCATCTAAAAATGCTGCCAAAAAATCCGCTGAAAAATCTGTCAGAACAACATCTTCCAAAGCATTCAACGGAGGGCGAAAAAGTATCCGTACAGTTGAGCAAACCTCAAAGACAGTTAAACAATCAGCACGCTCGGCAGGTAGAAAAACAGTGAAAACTGCGCAGAAAGGAACAGCCAAAACAGTAAAGACATCAGTTAAAACCGCAGAAAAAACCTCAAAGGCGGCCATTAAAACTTCAAAGCAAGCCGCAAAAGCTGCACAGAAAACAGCACAAGCAACTGCTAAAGCGGCTCAGAAAGCAGCACAGGCAGCGAGGGCGGCTGCAAAAGCGGCTGTTCAGGCGGCGAAAGTTGCTGTCAAAGCAACAATAGCGTCAGTAAAGGCAATTATAGCAGGAATTAAGGCGTTAGCGGCAGCTATCGCCGCAGGCGGTTGGGTAGCTGTTGTGATTATCATCGTTATCTGCCTTATAGCGTTAACTGTCTGTTCCTGCTTTGGAATATTCGCTTCGGGCGAGGATTCGGGAACAGGCGTTACAATGCAGACTGCCGTCCAGGAAATCAACGAGGAATACAATCAAAAAATTGAGGATATTAAGAGCAACAATACCTACGATATTCTTGAAATGTCAGGCTCACGAGCAGAGTGGAAAGAAGTTATAGCTATCTACGCTGTGGATAAAAATATGGCTGATTTGAATCCTGCAAATCCTGATGAGGCACAGGAGGTCGCAACGATGGACGAGGGTAAAAAGGAAGATTTGCGTAAACTGTTCTGGGAAATGAACAAGGTTGAATCCCATACAGAAAAGAAAACCGTTAAAGAAACTGTTGAAGTGCAAGAGAACGGCAAGACGGTCAAAAAGGAAAAAGATGTTGAAAAAACGACCTTGTATATTATCACAAGCCACATTGACCTTGAAACGATGATGAACAACAAGAGCTTTACCGATGAACAAAAGGAAATGTGCCGAGAGCTTTTATCGGACGAGAACAACTCTTTATGGCTCTCCGTCCTTCACGGGATTTCAAGCTCGGATAGTGACATAGTCAAGGTAGCTCAGGAACAGCTCGGCAATGTTGGAGGTCAGCCGTATTGGAACTGGTACGGTTTTAGTTCACGTGTCGAATGGTGCGCCTGTTTCGTTTCCTGGTGTGCCAACAAGTGCGGATATATAGAAAACAACCTTATCCCGAAATACTCCGTATGCGATACCGGTGTTAATTGGTTTAAGTCCAAAGGAGAATGGCTCGACGGTACAGAAGAACCACAGGAGGGAATGATTATTTTCTTCGATTGGGCATCCGACGGACTGGACGGTAATTCCGACCACACGGGGATCGTAGAAAAAGTGGAGAGTGGCAGAGTTTACACAATAGAAGGGAATTCAAGCGACGCTTGTCAGGAAAACTCTTATCCGATAGGTCATTACGAAATACTTGGTTACGGCGCTCCGGCTTACTAAAAAAATCTGAGGTTTGTCCTTGCGGGCAAACCTCGTTTCGTTTATCTATGTTTTAATAAACTAAAGTAAATTATCTTTTTTATATTGGGTGATTTTACAATAATTACAGAAAATCTTTCAGGGGCTTTGACCTTGATGGATGACGAAGCTTTCTGAGAGCTTTTGCCTCTATTTGACGAACTCGCTCTCTTGTAATTCCAAACATTTGTCCAACTTCTTCGAGAGTTTTCTCACGACCATAGTACCCATATCGTTGGCGAAGCACTTCGCTCTCTCTGTCGCTCAATAATGCAAGTGCCTGCTCCAATGCTTGATGGAGGAACTTGTTAGATAGAGTGTGGAAATCTTCATCAGCATTCGTTATCATGTCAGAAGAAAGAGTAGCATAAAACAATTCTTTTTCCCAGTTGGGATTTCCATCATTGGAATCAACATTCACAAGAATACTATCTGCATCATTGAAGATAGTGTTTTGGGCAGCTTCCATAAGTGTTTCTACGCTTTCTTCTGGAACAGCTTCAAGTATTATACTCGAAGCTTCTGTTTCATCGCATAACAGTTTATTCATTACCATTGTTCTGGCTTTTTGACAATCAACTAACTCCCTACATCCTATGCAGCCGTAACTTTTTAGAATTGGATACATTGTGAAGTAAGCTTCTTTTTTATGTACAGGGTAATAAACAAGCGGTCTTTGAGTATACTGTTCTCTCGAAATACTCTGCACTATCCATAAAGCGGCATATGAGGCAAATGCACCGAAAGTATCAGGGTCATACTTATCAACAGCATATATTAGCCCGATGAAGCTATAGCTAATAGCATCATCAATCTCCATGTCGTATAATTCTGCTCTTTGAAGTGCAATACGTAAAGCCAATCTCAGGTGCATTTCAATCATTCGTGAACGCGCAAATGAGTTGCCCTCGGCAATTTGATACTTTAATTTTCGTATTTCTTTTTTCTGAGGCGGAATAATTTTGCGAATATATTCTACAAGCGGTTTTAATGAAGGATTGAGCTCAACAATGCGTTTGTAGATTACCTCGTAATCGGTTTGTGCAAAATCATCAATATCATCTTCTGGGTCAGTACGACGTATGTCCATCTGTGATGATGGCTTTTCTGCATAAACGATTATACCCAAAGTCGTGATTGCACTGCTTAGACGATCAAAGTCCTGAATAGAGAGAGAGAATTGATCTGCAACTTCCATAATATCATCGAATGTCACATATCCTTGATTTTTTGCCAATTCAAGAAGAGATTTGTATGCTAATTGATGTTGCTCGCTTTCCAAACTCTCTCACCTCATTCTTACTTTGAACACATCTTTAGAATTTCTTCTACATTCGTTTCTTCATGAAATCTTTCATGGAATTCTTCAATGAAATCATATAAACGGGAAATGAAGTCATCTAGTGATGACGCACCTTCAATTAGCTTCTCATAAAGGACGTCAACACCGCCTCGGACATAGCTGTTAAAGCGTTCCTCATCAGCTGGGTCATCTCCCATATGGCGAAAAGCTTTGTCGATTCGTTTATCTTCGTCAGGTTCATAATCTTTATCAAGAAGCATAATAAGTCTAAAATTAAATGTCAATTCTTCTTGAGAATATATAACTCGATCACCCATAACGTTTTGATTGTACACTTGATTGGTTTCAGGGTTTTTCTCATTATCTATTTCCGCTCTCCGTCCATACAGGAAACCCACTAAGGGAGCGTTAGTATACACATCAACATTACGGTCGAATAGCTTAGCTTTACTATCTGAATCAAAAACGCCAGTCAGTTTATCGACTCTAACAGCGTGTCTGCCTCGGAAACGATACTGTTTATCAAACATTTATTACACATCCCCTTAAATTAACACAGTTTCAAATTCGTTTTTCTTTTCAAAGCTATGACGGCAACCAATTTTTTCGCCCATATATTCTTCGGCAAGATTACCATCTGTGTCTTTGATAAAAATGATAACCTGCTCGGCTGTATTTGGCAGAGCCTCGCAAACCGTTTTGATTCTGCGTTTATCAAAGGAAGATAAAGGAGCGTCCATTACAAGTGGATATGGCTCAGATGACAGTAATTTTGCGTTCTCATTAGTTGCATTTCGATTTTCTCGTGCCATTTTTATAATGCCGGTAATAAAGGCGAAAATTACTGAAATGCTCTGTGCCGTAGAAGTTTCAACATCACCTTCATAATCGTTGACATATACTGAAATGCGGTATTTATCATCAATTGTCAAAGAGAGTCCGCCTTCGTAGATTTGCTTAAATATTTCGTTTATAGTGGATTCGAGTCGTGATCTTATATCCGCCTCGCTTTGACTGTAAACAGCTTGTAACTCTGCATATATTCTTTCTGCGTAAGCTTTATAGATTTCAATTTTCTTATTTTTGTCGTCAAGAAGCGTCAAATTTCTGCGTTCTGAATCAGCTCGTGTAGCTTTTTGCTCGTATCCTCCACGCTCGCGATTTTTTCGATCCCGCTCATCGCTGCTTCTGCGAATGGTATCATCACAAATCCTAATTTCACTACTGATTGCACGAACACGCTCACGAACATCACCGCCAGCCAATTTACCTTCAATGTCATGCAGTTCATCATTAAGATCGGTTATATCGTCATCTTGTTGGCTGATCACAGCTGTATTATCCCGCACAAGCATATACAGATTGTTGCTCATATTAGCACGTCGTTTTGCCTCTTTTTTGAAATCACCAATGGTTGTGCTGATAGACTGAGGAGGCAAATATTCTATTAGTTCTTTAACCTTTGTGTATGGAACGGAACCTTCATCAAGATGCGTTCCGCAGATACATACTTTTTGTCGCAACAGATACTCTATTGTTTTTGTGTGCATATAAGGAATATCTTTTCCTACAAAATCTTTTTCTGCAAGTAACTCAAGAGCCTGTTTCACGAGGGTATTCGAGAAGAACGAACTCATTCCAGAATTGAAATCTTTGCAAATTGCTTTAACAACCGAACTACGAGTATCTTTAGTTCGTGCTATCTTTTTGAGCAATCTGTCTTTCTGACGCTGAAGTTCTTCGCCTTCGGCATATTGTTTCAGTTCCTCTGTCCTTTCAATTTTTCTTGCTTGAGCCGTTTCTATTTGTGTTTCAAGTTCCTCTAGCCGTGCGTCGATTTCAGCAATTTTTGCATTGCATTCATCAATAATCATTGTATATTCCTGGATTTTTGCATTACTGTGAGAATCATAACTGCTTTCGTAACTATTGATGACAGTGTTACGAATCCGTGGGTTAAAATGCTTAATGGCACTATACATGGCATTCAAACCTAACAAGCCTTTTACGGCTTCAGCAAAGTCCGTTGCCTTTTTTCCAGTGGAAATATCTTTACTCATCTTCTCTATTCGTTCGCCATCAAAGAAGAAATAACGAGACAATTCTTTTGGAAGAATATTTTTAACTTCGCTTTCGCAACGGCTTTTGGGAACATAAGAAGTATTTCCATCTGCACTTTTGATCGCGATATTGAACACAGTATTGTCGCCCTTGACTTTCCCCGAATAATCCTTTTTATATGTCTGTTCACGTATGAGAGTATAGGAAACATTACCATGCTTTAACCGCAATTCAACCCTAACAATTGCCTTCTGACTAGGATTTAAATTGCTAGCTACTATTTTGTTAAGCATATTTTTATCTGAGAACTCCGTTTCTCCGTACATACACCAGAAAAAAGCTTGCGCAAACGTCGTTTTTCCTGTTCCATTCTCACCAATAATGATGGTAACATTTTTTCCATTTTGTCCCTGAGCAAAATCAATGGATTCGTTGCGAAATTGGCGGAAATTTTCAAGTTTTATTGATTCGAGTAACATTGTACTTCCTCCTCAATTTGTTTCTTGATCCACGCGACCATCTGCTGATCGGTCTTCTCGCGAGTTTTGAGGTTCTGACTTTCCTGAAGAATTATTTTTCTTTTAAGCCTCTCGACTGCTTTCTCATTAATTTTAATCTCTTCCATTGTCGGTTATACCCTCCTTGTCATTTTCCTCAGATATGTGATACGTATCCTGTATTTCCCATATCAGGTTATTTGCAATCATAGAGTTCTGCGCTAAACGACCGAACTCCTTTATTCGTGACAGTTCATTCTTTACTAGCGATAAATCTCTGTGAGCCTGTTCTACGGTTAGACCTGAAACATTTTCAAGTGGTCTTGGTAATGTCACAAAGTCATAAATAACCGCATACGGCTTATTAGGAGCTTTGCGTAGAACACGACCTCTTCGCTGTATATATTCTTTAGGGTTAGTCGTACTCGCAAGGATAAATGCAGTACGAATTCCCGGAATGTTGACGCCTTCGTCTAAACACTTAATGGCAACTATAGCTTGCAGACGATCTCCACGTTGGAATTGTTCTTTGATAGATGCTCGAATTTCCATATTTTCTTTGGAAGTAAACTTGGCAACTGCCATGCCTAATTCATTTCCGAGAATTTTGGTTACCGCTTCAATTTGTCGTATATCACTATTGCTTGAGTCAACGCTATCGTCATTAACATTGGTGGCACCGCAGTACACAAGAATATTATTGTCGTGTATGTATGGTTTGATTTGCTCACGCAAGGCATCAAGCTTTTCCGATGCACCTGCAACAATCCTTGCCCTTTTAAGTGCGAGAATCTCGCCATGTTTGTTGAGTTTGTACCTTCCACTTTTATCTTTGATGAGACATTTGGACATTTCATATGACAATTGTTCATACGCAGAAAGCTCATCATCATTTAAATTAACAACAACAGGATAATACTTATACGGGGTCAGTTTATCCTCTTTAATAGCGCGTTCCAGCGGGTATATGATACACTTTTTCCCAAAGAAAGAATAAAGCAGTGCTGTGCCTTCTTCGTCTCGATGACGCTCTAATGTCGCAGACAAAGCAAGTCGGTAAGTAAATCGTTCATCCAGTAAACGCGAGTAGGATGCTGCACCAAAATTATGTGCTTCATCAACAACGAGTAGTACCGGAGTTCTTACCTTACTAATCTGTTCCTGTACAAAATCATTTGTGAATGTAGCATTTGTACATACAAAGCAAAAAAAACTCTTGTCATCCCTTAGCTTCTGATCCCGCACCGCTTTAGACAAGCGGGCTTTCCAGTCTTTTTGAGGTGAGCTACTGTACCCAATTATAGGTTTCATATTGAATCGAACAATATCTTCAATCCATTGTTCAACAAGGTGCTGATAAGGGCAAACAATAATAACAGCAAGACGATCTGAAAGATCCTCCGATAGTTTTGCAATTGCGCCTAATCCAGTAAATGTCTTTCCTGTACCGGTTGCCATATCAAAAATTCCATGGTAGTTTTCACCGACCCAAGTAGAGATGGCTTCCTTTTGATAGTCGTGAAGAGTTACATCGTTCGGAATACGTGGACCTATTGAACTTGAAGAATCTTCAAAGCCTTTAGGTGCCCGATATATTTTATCAGGAAACTGTTCATTATCCACATTAAAATTAGGAGCAGACCGCTTGTATTTTTCAATCAAAGTCTTTGATATGCTAGGAAATTCAAGTACATGAATATTGGGTTCGCAATCGTTCCAGATAGAATAGAAAGCTGACTCTTTCAATTTTACTCGTTCTGCTTCATTTGCACCTCCCCAGCTTCTGAAAACATCAATTGTTTCATAGTTTATTGACATTGCTGTTGCAGACTCATTCATTGAGCCGGAAAATGCGACAATGTTACCCTCACTATCTTCGATTAGTCCCATTTTTTCATGGTACATTCCAATTCCACATTTATCTTCGGTATATGCGATGCGTATGTCCATGATGCCATCAGCAATCAGAGTAGCCAAAAGATTAAGTCTTTGCATGGAAAAGTAATCAAGGCGTTCATCAGTGATTTGGCGCAAAACCGACTTTTCAATCACGGAGTTTCTCTCCTCATAACCTTTCTGAATTGCTTCAATATCTTCATCTGAAAGATAGGGAGAAGCTACAATTTGAATTTTACCGCCCTTTGATGCCATAGTTGCGATTCCCTTTGAAATCTCAACAAGGGACGATGAAGAGAAAAAACCAACCGCCCGTTTATATGTAGTCGCCTCTTTAAGTAAAGGAAGATAGAAATCCTGAACAACATTGTCTATTAGAGACCGATATTCATTTTTTATTGGTGTATCTTGCAATCCCATATCATAACCTCCTCAAAGATTATCATCAATGTCATCAAGTGCTGCTTCTAAAGCTGCAAAATCATTAGCGTTTGTAGAATGATTTACACTAAAACGGATTGTCCCAGAAGGAAAGGTTCCTAAGAACCTGTGTGCAAGAGGGGCACAGTGAAGCCCTGTTCTGACAGCAATATTGCGCTCGCTAAAAAGCTGTCCCGAAGTATCACTGCTTATACCATCAATAGTGCAAGAAACAATTCCCACATATTTTCGAGTTGGTTCGTTTCCAATAACATTTATAAAGTCGTATTTATTGAGCAACTCAAGCAATTGCTTTCTTTTTTGCTGCTCTTCAGAATACAATGTTGATATTCCTTTTTCTTTTATCCAAGATAATGCCGCATTCAATCCGGCAATTCCTGAAATGTTCATCGTTCCTATTTCAAATCGTTCAGGGATGCTTATAGGCATATCTTGAATTGCTGACTCAAATCCAGTTCCGCCAAAAAGCACTGCGGGTAAATCTATTTGCGGATTCATAACAAAGCCGGATATACCCGTTGGTCCCAGAAGTGTTTTGTGACCTGCAAACACGGCAAAATCAAACGATTCCTGACCTACATCACATTCAATAAGTCCTGCAGTCTGCGACATATCCAAAACAGTTAGTGAATTGTACCGTTTTGCCAGTTGAAAAATTTTTTCAACTGGTGCAACAAGTCCTATCACATTGCTAGCATGGCTTACAACAACAACATCTGGCTTTTCTTTGTCAAACTGATACCTGATACGCTCCAAATCATATTCAAGACTTTTAGAAACAGAGAGTTGCCTTACAATGATTTTCCCTTGTACTTCAAAATTATGGAGTGTTCTTGTAACTGCATTATGTTCAAATGGACTAATATAAAAAGTTTTTGTTCCAGAGTATACAAGCCCCTGAAGAACGATGTTCAAGGCAATTGTCGCACTAGGCTCGAAGATAACCTGCTTAGCCGGACAACAGAGTATGTCTGTAATTTTATTTCTGGTATCATTTAATAGCTTTTTTGCGGACAACGCAAGACCATAATTACCTCTGCCAACACTTCCACCGGAGGCCCGATAAAACTGATCCATGTATTTATATACACATTCGGGTTTTGGAAATGTGGTTGCAGCATTATCAAAATAAGCCACTGTGTGCCTCCTTAACAAAATTTTTCAAGAATATCGATCAGTACCTGGCGCTTCTCTTGTTCAGATATTGCTTGTCCCATAGCCTCCAAAGACTTTGAAATTTGGTTATGGAGTAACATTCCTCTCTTGCTTATCTCTGCTCTTTCGAAACTTTTTATTGTCCGTTCTCCGCCTTTGCTTACAAATATGACTTGATAATCACTTGTTGAAGAAGCGGTTTTAGTTTCACTGCTGCTCCTATATGCTTCTGCGGAAGCTTTGAATTGAGTAAGCTTTTCAACAAAGATAGTGCTTGTATTGCTATCCCAATCATCCAAACGCAGTCCTGTTACAGTTTTTGCGAGTCTAGCTATGAAAGAGCCTTCATCGTTAGTTACATTTTGGAACAAGCCGAGACACTTATCAGTGCCGTCTTGAAATAGATAGTCAAACGCTCCTTGATCAATGGAATCACACCAATCCTTAATCGCAGATGCAAGCGATACCCTTCCAACAAGTTTTTCATCTTGACGTAGTATAAATATAGCTTTAATCTTAGCTGATAGAGACTTTTTAAGCCTATCAAGAATGCTATCAAAGCAATTCTTTGCCGCCTGTATATTCTCGCTAAGTCCGGGAGTAAACTCATCATATCCAAATGTCTGCGGAAGCTTTTCAAAAAGCAAGCTGTATCCGCTTGTGCTTTGTCTAAGCAGCTTCATCATGCCAAGATAGCGCGCATCAATTTTCCTCCCGTTTGGAAGAGCCTTGCTTTCTTTCGCAAATTTAGGAAGAGAAAGCATCCAACGCTTCATGGCATTTACAATATAGTCGTATGTATTAGATGTTTTTTCTGCATCAATAACATATTCGTCAAAAATCTCAGCCATATTTGAGACAAACTCTTCCTTTTCGGAGTCCCAATCAATATAAGACAGCGTAAAGGCAGCTGGATTAGCGTTGATTTGAAGCAAAGTATCTGCTGTCATTGCAACTTGTCCGTATTTGTCTGTTATTACAACTTGCTGACGATATTCATGCATTACAGCAGCAAGGTAAATAGGTATCAATCCTTTGCGTAAACCGATGTGATATTCTGGAAGAGAGAGCATATCATATAAAATATCAAAATCAATAGATCCATTTCTTCGCGCTCTAATGATAAAATATTCAATCGTTTTCATCATGTTAGCCATCTTAGAATCTTGTGGATGGAGATTGATAACTGGTATTCCAGTTGATTCGTCCCATATGCCGGTCCGAATCAGTGTGCTTCGCATGATTGAAACCTCTTGTCCGGTACCATTTAAGCCAAGATTAGGTTCTAACTGGTTGCGCAAAAGAGCAGATACAATTTTATTTCTACTATTTCTCGCAATGCTTGTAATTTCATCACGATTTACTGCCTCGTTATTGATAACTGGTGTCATTGAAAATTCTGAATCACAAATATCTGACATGAGTTCTGTTAGTGTAGCTTTTCTATTTATATACTTTTTTACACCGTCGAAAAAGTAGTCAGACTTGTACTCCTCGGGATGCGAATAAGCAGACAAAAAAGAGTTGATAACATCCCTAAGATCTTCGTAAACGACATCGTATTCTTCAAATAGAACGGGATCATTTGAGGCTTCTTCTCTAAGAGCACAGACTGCCTCGAATTCTTGTACGATCCGCTCAATGTCAAAGAAATGCTTAGGAAGAATGAAAATATGTCTAGTACAGCCTTTGCTTGTTTTTAGAATAGTATCTCGTAAAGTAGGTATAGATTCTTCATTATGCGGAATAACTGCGAAAATCACGCCGTCTGCATTTATGTTCTCGCTTTTAATTACCCAATTCGTATCATTTGTGACTTCGTCTTCATCGACAAAGATAAATGAAAAGAAACGGGTCATTTCTCTATCGTCGTTATATCTTGATGGGTACATATAGTTGTCGAAGTTCGATGTATTGAGTGTTTCTTTTACTGCAATTTGGTTAGCATGAACTTCAACATAATCATTTATTTTGCTTCGAATATCAACTCCAGAAGTTTGCTTGAGACGAAGATAGTTATTGCTTCGCTTCAGATATACCACAAATTCTTTTTCAATGAGATTGTCAATAGCACCATTAATGTCCTGCACAGAGTATGAAGCTGAATAGATCCCAACAATCTCGTCTTTCGTTGGTTTGAGACGCTCAAACTGTGCCAAAACATAAATAAGCGAGAGTGTCTTTACAATTTTTGCCTCAAGCGATTGAGGTGGTAACGCTGACAAAATCGTACTTGTTAACACATAGTTATCGTGAATTTCCCCTCCATAAGCTTCCTTTTTGAACAACGGCTCAAAATAGTCATAGATCGCATCGGGGGTTATGAGTTCAAAGTGATTGTCATCATAGGAGTCAATAAAAGTGCTTAATGTTGAGGGACCATCTGCTGACAGAAATGTAAAAAGTGTACGCTCGTTTTGAGCTACACGCTCAGAAAGGCGTGGTAAAATAAACGTTGAAACTGGATGCAACGGATAGCAGCCCAAGATGGCTGTTTGCAACTCTGAACTATTAGCTGAAAACAAAGGGTGATTTTTGTATCGCTTTGAAATGCTCTCAAAATCCTTTTGATTTCTTGCTTGAAATGCAGTCCATAGCGCTGGTTCTTTTTGGATTACAGAAGAAATAATCTCATAAGTCTGGGAAAAATTGTTGTTTAAGTGGATGTGTTTAAAGCGTTCTGAAACTCCACGCCATCCATCAACTTTTTGCTTTGGAAGTTTATCAATATAATTAGCAATTTCCTTATGGGAAATGAGCATTAAGTGAAGTTGAGTCGCACCACTGCGATTGCATTTTTCAGCAAAATCTTGAAGCGTTTTTGTATCACTCAAAGAAGCCTCTGTTATATTCGCTTCAAGATATTTGCTAAACTCATCGTAAACAACATATAAACCCGAATATCCATACTGTTTCAAGCTTTTTGCAACACTTTCGTAGAGCTCAACAACATCGAATCCCAAAAACGGGTTAAATGTACTTCCTGCGGTAAGTGATGGATAAACGCGTTCAAAAACCTCGTAAGCAGAAATACTATAGTTCGATAGCTCTTCAATAAAAACGCTAACCGGTTTGTCAATTGCTTCGCAAAACAATTCATAGGTTTTTGGAAATTCGTTTTGCCATCTATTAATTACCGAAATAGCAGCGCGGTAATTCGTTTCAGGCATTATGCTCAAAAGATCATTATCTGAAAGGGTTCTCTGAAGTGCTAACAGAAATGCTTGAGTAAGACTGGTATTGCTTCCCGTAATAACGACAGGCAGTATTTTTTCAGAACTATCGTAGTAATTCTGAACAGCTTGAAGCAACCGAGGATTTTCTGAAATCTTTGGCATCGTCTTTTCAAACAAGGAAAGATCTTTCTTTAGAAGCATAGATAAAATCATCAAAACAATGTGCGATTTTCCTTTTCCGTATGCTCCAATCAAAATCCTTGAACGCTCCGTGGATGTTACCGCCGTGCTATCTAAAACATCAGATAATAACCGGAGTGCAGATTGTGTTGGTATAAAGTTTTTGAGTTTTCCATCGTTGTTTAGGTCGTAGCCAATATTCACTGAATATTGAAACCCGGAAGCAACAGAAATCATATCACTCATTGTTTCATCTCCTGCTCGCTGATGCTCTGATAGTATGTCTCCACACACTGTTGAAATGAAGTCTGGTGGAGAAGTCGAATAATATCAAGTCCTGCTGTACGATTTATTTTGATTTCACCTATTTTCTCAATTTGATAAAGAACATCCAGCAAGGTGATTGCGTCCAAATTGAACACTCGACCAATATTATTTGGCGAAGTCAAAAGCTCATTTAGACTTATTTCTTCTCTCGTCCCAGCCTGATCTGCAATAACAGCTAAGGCGACCCACGGATTGATAGATCTTGCTACCGGAACAGCTTTGCGATAAGTCCTTTTTTCTTTACTTAATACATCAATCAGTCCAAGCTCTCCAAATGGGCAATCTATATTTCCCTCTGGTGAAACACGACTTGAATTGATTTTATATCTCGGCAAGTAAGTGTTTATGATACAGGAAAAATCATCATTCAGTGACCTGATAGCAACCGAATCACTCTCATTAGACATACGGATGAAGCACTGTAGCGAAACAACAAAATCTTCACGACTAAATTCATTCATGTTAAACTCGTTAAAGAAGAAATACCATGAGGTTGCTTCTGAACGATTGCTAGCAAGACGATATTGAAGTAAATACAAGGTGCCCTTTTCTTCAATGTAGCGATCGTTGTTGAAAACACTTTCCCCAAAAGATGTAAACCTTTGTATTCTTCTGCCGCTTTTTGGCTCCTCTGTTAACCCTACTGCTTGGAGCCAATAACGCAAAGCCTTTACCATATTAGCTCCAATACCCAAGACATCCATAGGGTTTTCATCTTTAGAAATAAAAACATCTCCTTTTGCATGGACATATTTCATGCCCTTGCTCAACCAGCCCTTTCGTATAAAAAATGTATCATGAGCACGAAATTTCATTGCCATGCAAACTCCTCCACTACTTACTTTGTTCTTAGATACCTATCCATCATGCAGCCACCATCAAGATACTTTGCGGTTATGCACGCTTTACAATGGACACATTTTTGAGGGTCAATATAGTACCCAAAACTGTTTATAGAAATTGCTCCCGCTTTACAAATCGATTCGCATTTCAAGCATTTTCTACACGCATTAAACTTTCTAATTTGATAGCCGACCATTCGCTGTATGTTATCATGATCTGCAACATTCATCGTCCTCACTTTGACAGAATAATCGTAACCATCCTGTGTAAATGGCTGTAAAGATATAATTGGCACATTACTTCTGCTATCGAGCACAATTACCTCGTGTAGCAGTTTCCTGCCAAGTTCGGGAGCTATGCGACCAAAGGGGACAAACATTCCAATCAATTCTTCATCAAATGGACGATTCAAGCGATATATTTTCGCATGATCCTCGGCTGTACAATTTGTAAATCTGATTTTTACATCATTAGCTGATGGCAACCCGTTTCCACCCTGACGTGCTTTCCATTTGCCCGAATCGACATACACTTCAGGATCGGGTTTGCCGATCTTCGCAGCAAAGTTAACAAGGAAGGATCTCCACTTTTTTGACCTATCCGGCATATAGATACGTGATAAGAATTGAGCACGCTGATTATTATTAGGACAACACCAACAGCCCACTCTATCATAGCCAAGACGATATGCATCATTGAAATCTATTTTTTCAGAAAGAATATAAAGCCAAATATCAATATCCTTCCAAAAGAAGATAGGCGAGGCAACTGTTTGCTGTTTGATTTTAACCGCTTCAGCACTGTCTTCGATTCGATTATATTTGCTACGACTTACAGACTCCGCTTTTCGTATTCCGTAGAATGTTAGAATCTGTTGACTGCCATACATACTGTTTATCACGCGAGTAATTGGTCCAGTCTTGAACATAGAGCAACACCAACGCATCATACGAGCTGGAGGACCAATATCCTCGCAAACATCATAAAAATCCTGCTCGTCGTTTTTGGCAATTTGGAATATAGCGTTCGGATGAGCGGCTCTAAAGCGTTCAGCGTATTCCGCGGTGCTCGGGAATTCAAGCGTTGTGTCTCCATAAATATGAACAAGGCAAGGATCACTTAATGCCTTAACAGCGAGATCGGCGGACACTGTAGAGTCTTTGCCCCCCGAAAAAGATACGACAATATTCTCAGCTGGGAACTTTGAAGAGGCTTTTTTGATAAATTGAAATGCTTCGTCCTTCAGGTACTCCAACCTGCTGTGATTTGCGAGGATGAATGTTTCAATGTGCCGATCGAAGGCATCATAACCATTCTTCGAGGAACATTCATTTAGTTTTTTGATTATAGAGTCAACATTTGCTGTTTCATAAATGCTGTTCGGCATAGATATAGCCTTTCCATTTATGTAGTATCTATTATTGTTTGCCCACACAGACTCTTCCCACAAGCTGTTAGGTTCTTTATTTAGAAGTAACTCTACTAAAAGCCGTTCTTCTGGAAATACAGGACGCAGATCAGCGGCAAGGTACTTTGTTTTTCCTCCACAAACAGGGCAGGATCCTTTATCTGCTTGTACAGCTGTATTAATTATTGGGGTATGACAGCGCTCACACCAATATACTTCAACAGGAAGATCTTCGACTGTGGTATCGCCGCAAACAGGACAAACACTTGCATTTGTTTCAATATTACACTGCTTGCACCACATACTAAATCCCCCTTTTTGCCAAATTTGAGATGTCAACACACGACTCTATGTAATATAATATCATATTCTATGTCCCATAAACTGTACTTTATTCGTCAAAAAACTCCATTATTTCATTAGGAGTGCAATCAAGAGCCCCGCAAATGCTGCCAACGACATCCGTTGTTATGTTTTCGTCTCTTGCAAGTTTCAGCATTTGATAGCGGGTTAAGTGAGCAGCTTCTTGGAGGTCTTTCTTTTTCATCTTCTTATCAATTAAGATTTTCCAAAGTTTATTATACCTGACTGCCATATTTATTCTCCTTTGGCGTGTGTTTTATCAAACTAAGATATAAATCGACTAATTTATTATATTATAGCACTATTTATTCTAACAATCAATCTTAAGTACGGGATTTTAGATAAAAATATCGAAAAGAGTCGAATCTGGAAAAATGATTTGACTTTCAACTTCCTTGCTGGTAACTCGTCAATGAATATTTGGACTATTTCGGTACTACGGAAGTAGTTTTTATTAAAAATACGCAGACATTGCTCAATTGAAGCATACCTGATTGCACGCTAAATATAGAATACCTATCTTTTAAGTTAAAAGTTTAAATAAATGCTATATCAAAATCCTTTAATGATGGCGAATATAAAAAAATAGAAGAAGCTACATATTGGCTGCACTATTGACAGGCTTTATTTGTCAATGCTTAGGGATAACGAATGGCACATTATCCAATTGATTAATAGAGAAGAAATAACTTTATCCATAGAACAATTTAAAAAAATATAAAATTTATAAAATCAAATAGATGAAAAAGTTAGGTGAAAAACTTAGCTGCGATTATACTAATTATTTGTCTACATAAAAATTGAGGTTGTCTTTTGCGTGACAATCTCTTTTTTAGTTGAACAAATTATTACATTGGTCAACTATATTTTCAATTATTCTAATTTGTGAAGGAGCAAGCTGTTTCAGTTTATCAGATAGAATCAATAAATCTTTATCAATGATTTCACCTGTCAAAAGATAGTCAGCGCTCACATTTAATGCTTTTGATAGCTTTAATAAATTTTCAGGGCGCATCGCTCTTTTTTGGTTCATCACGATTTTTTGTGGGATGGTGAACGGACAGAAGAAATAGAAAGATAGCGAATCAAGGTAAAAAAGAAGTCATCATCACGGTAACCGTAGCCGATTCGTTTAGCACGACCTTGATCTTGTTGTTGAAGCCTTCGAGCTTGCCAGTGCTGATTGAGCAGATGGCATGGGCAGTTAAGCCGGGGAGCCGTTTTTCTTTTTGAACTGCAAACCGTACCAATGCGGGCAAGGTCGGCGTATATACAAAAGAGCAGCTAAAGAACGACGACAGCAAAGCAAAACTCGCTCTCGGCAAGAAGTGGGATATGATGTGTGGCTCCAAATTCAAGTATTATATGGTCTTTGAACATAAGGAAATGGAGATTCAAGGTTCCTATATGATGGATAAGTTTATTGAGATTTTGAAGAATTTGTAATTGATATTAAAAAATGTAAATAAGCTTGACAAATAATTACCATCAACAAGCTAATGTAAATAACTATAAAATAAAAAATAAATCAATCAATATAAAAGTCTTGACAAATTTTGTTAATGGCGATATAATGCATGGTAGAAATCGAACAAAAGTTCTATTTTATTCAAACATCTTTCCTTGCTTCCCCGTTGCGAGGTTAGAAATATATTAGCATTTATGGGAGTTGATTCAAAAAGTGTAGTTTTACTTTCAATTGAATATGTATCAAATTATGTGAATAATGAAGTTAGTTCGGAAGGAAGATGGAAGATGAAAAAAACTAATTTGATAAAAACACCGAAAGAAAGAATTACGCTTGGTGAGTGCGTGAGAACGGAGACGGGAGAACCCGCACTCAAAGTAAAAAAGAGCAATAAAGATATGTATGAAACTATATCAATGAGCCAACTAATTGAACTTATGGTTTTGATGTCCAATCAAAATTAAGCAGTAAACCCAAATATGAGGTTTTCGCATTACAAAAAAATATAGCTCAACGATTGAGCTTAATCAAGATGAATTAAGCCGACACGAGTATTTTCAGAATTTCTGATTTTGAGATTTTGAAAATGTTCGTGTCGGCTTTTTGTTTTGTCATCAAAATATGAAATGAAAAATATTCAAGCCTGAGTGTACATCAGGGCGAGGATACAGATATTTGCTAAAAAGACCGAAAGGTCAAAAGCAGAAATCGGTACCCTTACCTTTGTATACTCAAAATTGCAAGGGCTGGTACCGATTGGTGCCAACCCTATTTTTATGCTTGCCCTGACTGTCCTCTGCGGAAAGGATACTAAATGTTTTTGTTATACTGGCAAGCTGCAATTGCAAAATATCCGTAGCCTTTGGATTTTGATTTAACCCAAATTCAAAATTCAAAGGAGATTACAGTAAATGTCAAATAATTTTATTTCAGCTCTTGAGGAGCAGTTTAATAAGGATTGTAAAGTTATAAATATCAGATATGAATATGAAGGCTATAGCGGAACAGAGAGGTACATCATAGCAAGCTGCCTTACAGAAAAGGAAATTTGGAATAAATATCCAAAGCAAGCGAAACTCTATGCACCGTTCGTAAGGGTGGATTTGAGTTTTATAGAAGTTCGTCAAAAGTATATCAATAACGAAGATAAGTTTTGCAAAAGAGCCAAGCGCACGCAAGACATTTTTAACTTTGATGAAACTACCGCTGTATTTCATAAGGAGCTTTTAGTTAATGATTTTGTATTGGAAAGAATTAACGAAGAGAAGGAATGTGAGTTACTTTCTACCCTTTACAAATCTTTTGATACTTTAACAGAAAAGCAAAAATCAAGAGTTGTCAAGTATTATGTAAAAGATAAAACATTGCGAGATATTGCCGAAGAAGAGAATGTTAAATACCAAACTATAAATGAATCTCTTGAGGAAGCAATAAAAAAATTAAAAAATTTTTTCAAAACACCCTGACAAACGGGTACCCTTTGTCCAAATAAGTGAAGGGAGTAGTTTTCCCTTAAATTTATGAAAAGAGGTAATGATATGACGAAAGGACGTAAAGTCAAGCGAGGCGAAATATTCTTTTTTGACTTTGGTGAAACCCGAGGTTCTGTTCAGAACGGATTTAGACCGGTGATTGTTTTACAGGCGGATGAAATTAATGACCGTTCAACAACAACCATAGTAGCTCCTCTGACGGGAATCATTAAAAAGCCTTATTTCTTTTCTCATGTTTATATAGGAAAAAGATATAGGCTTGAAATTCCTTCCATGATACTTATGGAACAGATAACTACAGTGAATCAAAGTGATTTGAAGGATTGCCTCGGAAAAGTCACGGAGAAGGCGCTAATCCAAAATGTAAATGCTGCTTTGATGCGAACATTCGGAATTCGGCAGAATAACAGTATAAACACAGGCGATATACGTTGTTTATGCCAAAAGCACTTACAAGAATACAAACTTTTGCCGGATTTTATTATTAAGCGTTTTGATCCGCTCCAGGCTAAAAAGGATAAGTGTGACAAATGTAATGACCTCGGATATGATTATGTTTTCTTTGACAAGAAAGAAGTACTTAAAAAAAGAGGAGGAGCTATGGTGAGCAAAAATTAATCAAAATCGCATAATTGTCAAAGCCGAAGGACTCAGTTAAAATAAGTTTGCTGAATATTGGTCGGCTTTCAATAAAATAAAATGCACTTAACGAAAGGAGAAACAAATGGATAAAGAAAAAAATACCAACCAAGAAACTGTAATGTTTGCTGAATACGGAGACATAGTATCCGTTGATGATATTATGAAAATGCTTCACATTGGCAGATCCGCAGTTTATTCATTATTGCAAAACGGTGTGATAAGAACGGTTAAGGTAGGAAGAAAATACATAATCCCGAAGCAAAGCGTTACGGACTTTATTAATTCAGGATTATATTAAAAACGCATAATTGTCAAAGCCGACTGATTAAGTTAGAATAAGTCTAATGAATATTGGTCGGCTTTCAATTTGGAAAGGAGATAGCTATTATGCCGACCACAGGATATTTAAGAGAGAAAAAAGGAAGATATTATGCTGTACTCAATCTTTACGATAGTACAGGTAAGAGAATTCAGAAATCCCACGCAACAGGCTTGCCTGTTAAGAATAATAAGCGAAAAGCAGAACAGATATTAAAGCAATTATGTGTTGAGTATGACAACAAGAATTTAAACTTTTACTCCAACATCAAGGTTGCCGACTATTTCAAGAAATGGCTTGTAGCAATAAAATTAGAAGTTCGTCCTAATACTTATCGCAGCTATAAAGGAAATATGGAAAACCACATTATCCCTTACTTTGAAAAGCTGGGTACTGAGCTTCAAGAGCTAAAGCCGCATCAACTTTCCGATTATTACAAGTCGAAGGTCGGAACAATATCCGTCACAACGATAAAGCATCACCATCAAAATATATCAAAGGCTCTTGCCGACGCTGTAGAAAAGGGTTTAATATCAATAAATCCTGCAACAGCCGCCAAAACGCCAAAGCAGACAGAAAAATTCAAGGCGGAATTTCTTAACCGAGTGCAGATAAAACAGCTATTAGCTTATCTTGAAGGAACAAGCATTTACCTGCCGACATATCTTTGTACGGTTTACGGATTCAGACGAAGTGAAGTGTTAGGCTTAAAGTGGCATAACATTGATTTTGAGAACGAAACCATATGGATTAGGGAAACCTTACAGCAAAGCACAAAGGAAATTAGCGGAGACAGTAATTATACATCATCCACAAAGACAGAAAGCAGTAACCGAACCTTGCCAATGATACATCAGGTAAAAAAGATACTTCTTGAACAGAGGGAGCGTCAGGTGAGAAACAAAGAATTTCTAAAAGACGCATATATCTCAAATGACTACGTTTGTACCTTCGATAACGGTAAGGAGATAACGCCTAATTATCTGACGAAAAAATTTCATACGTTGATTGAGAAGCAAAACGATTTTCCGCAAATCAGATTTCACGATTTACGACATAGCGTTGCAAGTAATCTGTTGAATGATGGATTTACTACTGTTCAGGTTGCCGAATGGCTGGGACACAGCAGTTCAACAACCACATTAAAATTTTATGCTCACATTGACAAAACCTCAAAATTAGCAATTGCAAACAGCCTGCAAGCGGATTGATTTCTACACTTTTTCTACAACATTTGAAGCCACTGTAAATGCCAAAGTGGTGGAACTACGGTGGAACTGATGTAAAATTCAAAAATTTAGAATAAAAACGACAAAAGAAAAAATCCTCAAAAACGGCTTATCTAAGCCATTTTCAAGGACTTGTTTGTGGCAGGGGCAGAAGGACTTGAACCCTCGGCACGCGGTTTTGGAGACCGCTGCTCTACCAACTGAGCTATACCCCTATATTAATTTCAACCGATGAAATTATGAAGGTCGGTTTTGCAAACTTACTCATAAATTTCAACGCAAGATAGATTATATCACCGTTCAGTCGATTTGTCAACACATTTTTGTGAAATTTGACATTTTGAGCCGAGCGGTGATTTATTCTGCAAAATAATTTGTTTGACTATTCGCCGAAATTTTTTCCTGTAATAAGGTAATCAATTGAAACATTGAAATAATCGGACAGTTTTACGAGCATTTCGAGGTTTGGACAACGCAGACCGTTTTCGTAATAAGAGATAGCCTCACGGCTTATGCTCAAATCCATAGCGACTTTAAGCTGGTTGTATCCCTTTTTCTTTCTATTGTTTTATAAAAAGATAGGTGTTATACTATATATGAATTTGTATCTTCATAAATTTAGAAACTTGTCAATAAATATAAAATTGTAATACTAAACTTCTCCACGAATGGATATTTTTATGCTTAAAAAGTAAAATTATTTTGTGGTATTTTAGATTGTGTGCTTGATGGTATAATTAAAATTAAGAAGGGTGATGAATGATAGTGGCAAAAAAAGAAGTAAAAACTGATTTGTGGGTATATGACCTTTTAAAGCAGGCTGATATACAATTAGATGCGCAAGGCAGCGACATAAAGGAAATAAATGAAGCGTTGAAAACCGCTTCAAAAAAGGGAACTGGAAATGTAGGCTTTCCTGAATATGTGGGTGTTGTTAAGGATTATCTTTTGGTTATAGAAGATAAGGCAGCATTAGACAAACATATCAAATTAGATGATAAGAATTGCATTAGTATTGAAGTTAATGCTGTGCGTGATTATGCAGTAAACGGAGCGTTATTCTATGCAAAGCACCTTGCAAGAAATACAACCTATAAAAAAATCCTTGCGTTTGGTGTATCAGGCGATGAAAAAAAGCATAAAATTTCACCACTATATGTAGATGAAACGGAATTTTATAGAGAACTTCCCGAAGTACAGTCTTTTATATCCTTTAACGAGGATAATATTGATGAATACTATACACGAGAGGTTCTGAAAGAAGATACTGATACAGAAAAAGAAACAGCAGAAATTTTAAAGGATGCCGCTGTACTACACGAAGATTTAAGAAATTATGGAAATCTTCTTGATACGGAAAAACCGTTGATTGTATCGGGAATAATGCTTGCACTTCGTGAAGCGGAATTTAAGAATTTTTCTATTAGTGATTTGACTGGTGATACGATAAAAACAGATGGTCAGAAGATATATGATGCCATAGATGCTAATTTAAAAAGAGCGAATGTTTCTCCAGCGGTAAAGAAAGATAAGATATTGGGGCAGTTTGCTTTTATTAAAGATACAGTAAAATTAAATGAGATTGATGAGAAACTGAATAAAACACCGTTGAAGCATTTTGCAGAATTTTTATATAGCAAAATATATCGTTCCATTCGATTCTCCAAATCCGCAGAAGATTATATTGGACGATTTTATGGTGAGTTTATGAGTTATTCCGGCGGAGATGGACAGACACTTGGAATTATACTTACGCCGAAGCATATAACCCAGTTGTTTTGTGATTTGCTTGACTTAAAGCCTGATGATATTGTCTTTGACCCTTGTTGTGGAACAGCGGGATTTTTAATTGCTGCAATGCATAATATGCTAAAAAAAGCCGACAACGATGTTCAGAAAAAGAGCATAAGACAAAATCAATTACACGGAATAGAATTAAGACCTAATATGTTTACCATTGCAACAACAAATATGATTTTGCGTGGTGATGGAAAGAGCAATCTTATAAATGATGATTTCTTGAAGCAGGACCCTAATAAATTACAGTTGAAACAAGCAACTGTTGGAATGATGAATCCTCCATATTCACAAGGCTCAAAACAAAATCCTGACTTATATGAAATTGCTTTTACAGAACATTTGCTAAATTCATTGTCTGTGGGTGCAAGATGTGCGGTTATCGTTCCGCAATCGACAATGACGGGTAAATCAAAGGAAGAAACGTCTATAAAAGAGAATATTCTAAAAAATCATACCTTAGAGGGAGTCATTACTTTGAACAAGGACACTTTTTATGGAGTGGGAACAATGCCTTGTATCGCCCTATTTACAGCAGGAGAACCACATCCATCTGATAAAGTATGTAAGTTTATAAACTTTGAAGATGATGGTTATAAGGTTGCTCCACATATCGGACTGTTAGAAACTGAATCAGCAAAGGATAAGAAACAGCATTTGCTTGATGTATGGTTCGACAGAATAGATAGTGAAACAAAATTTTGCGTAAAAACAACTGTTGAACCAGATGATGAATGGCTACATAGTTTTTACTATTTTAATGATGAAATTCCGACAGAAGCTGATTTTGAAAAGGCAATTGGCGATTATTTGAGCTTTGAATTTTCAATGATAATGCAAAATAGAGAATACTTGTTTGTAGGAGATGAAACAAATGAATTTGAATGATAGAAAATGGGGGATTTTTCTAATCGGGGATTTATTTTGTGTAAAGCGTCCACCCGCCCGAAATAAAGATAATTATGAAATCGGAAATGTTCCATTTGTTGCTTCAGGAAGCGTAAATAATGGTGTTATGAAATGCTGTAAACCGCTCGAAAATGAAAAATTAGACAAAGCAGGCTGTATTACAGTTAGCCCCGTGGATGGAAGTGCCTTCTATCAACCGTATCCTTTTTTAGGAAGAGGTGGTGCAGGATCATCTGTTTTAATGTTATATACCGATAATATAAACTTGTATAGTGGACAATTTATCGCAAAAATGATATCAAATACCTGTGCTTGCAAATATACTTATGGGCATATGGGAAACAAAGACGGAATCAGGCGTGAAAGAATTATGCTTCCGATTGATGAGGATAACAAACCAGATTATCAATTTATGGAAGATTATGTAAAGGAATTGATGTCAAAGAAAAGGGAGCAATATCTTGATTATTGCAAAGGACAGCTTAAATTTTTCGGGGGGGGGACAACCTAATACCTCTTGCTGATAAGCAATGGAACGCCTTCTTCATTGTCGATATTTTTGATGTGGTTCAAAGAGGAAAGAGATTGAAGACAGCAGACCATTTAGCTGGCGAAATTCCTTATGTATCTTCTTCGTCATTAAATAATGGCGTTGATGACTTCGTGTCGAATGATAACGGTGTTAGAAGATTTTCTAATTGTTTGAGTTTAGCAAATAGCGGCAGTGTGGGTTCAAGTTTTTACGAACCATTCGAATTTGTTGCGAGTGACCATATTACCCATCTGAAAAATAAAGGGTTTAATAAATATCATTATCTTTTTTTGGCTACAATGACAAGCAGATTATCTCAGAAGTATAATTTTAACCGTGAGATTAATGATAAGCGAATCGCAAGAGAAATAATTTTTTTACCTATTACTGATAATGGTACGCCAGACTATACATATATGGAGAAGTATAGCAAAAATCTATTACGTGAAAAAATTCAGAGATATATCAAGTATATAGAAAATAAATAACTTCCATTTTAAAAGCTATAGCAAAAGCGAAAGTCGCAGATACGGCTTTCGCTTTTTTGTGATGCTTATTTAATTGAATTACATTAAAATCAGACAAATCAAGCTAATTAAAATCACTCAGTTTCTCTGATTTCCTGCGGATTTTCGGGGAAGCCTTCAATTTGGAAACGGAGTCCGCAGGTGGGGCATTCAAGGTACGGCTTGCCGTTGTTGAGGTTGTCCTGAATAATCATCATTTCGCTTTCGCAGAATGGGCATAGTTTATTATTTTCGCTGTTCATATTTTTACCTCCGAGTGGATTGTTTTCGATATAACTTAATTATACCTTTAAGCGGTAAAATGTCAACCGAGATATTAAAAATGTATAGGCAAGAGGGTTGGATTTTAACGGCTTTTGTGCAAATTCCGCTTTACAAATTGACGAAAAAAGACTAAACTATATCTATACTTCTGCGTTGCAGAATATACAATCTCATTCAAGGTGATTATTATGAAAAAAGAAAATATGGCTATGCTGTGTGACTTCTACGAATTTACAATGTCAAACGGCTATTTTAAAAACGGTTTTTATAAAAAGAATGTCTATTTTGATGTGTTCTTCCGAAAAGTTCCCGACAACGGCGGTTTTGCGATTATGGCAGGTCTTGAACAGGCTATTGAGTACATCAGGGAACTTCATTTTGAAGACGAGGATATTGAGTATCTCAAGAGCAAGGGCATTTTTGACGAGCAGTTTCTTGAGTATTTGAGAAACTTCAAATTCAGCGGTGATGTTTATGCAATCCCCGAGGGAACTCCGATTTTCCCGAACGAGCCTGTTATGACAATCAAAGCGCCTGCAATTGAAGCTCAGCTTGTTGAAACATTCCTTCTCCTCACAATCAATCATCAGACGCTCATTGCGACAAAGGCTAACAGAATTGTTCGTGCCGCTCAGGGCAGAGCCGTACTTGAATTCGGTTCACGCCGTGCTCAGGGTGCAAATGCCGCAGTTGATGGTGCAAGAGCTGCATATATCGGCGGCTGCAAGGGTACAGCCTGCACACTTACAGACGAGCTTTACGGTGTTCCCGCCGGCGGTACAATGGCACATTCATGGGTTCAGATGTTCAACAGCGAGTATGACGCTTTTAAAACCTATTGCGAGATGTATCCCGATAATCCTACTCTCCTTGTTGATACATACAACACATTAAAGAGCGGTGTCCCGAATGCCATTAAGGTGTTCAAGGAGGTTCTTCTTCCGCAGGGTAAGACCAAGTGTGCAATCCGCCTTGATTCAGGCGATATTTCCTATCTTTCAAAGAAAGCAAGAAAAATGCTTGATGACGCAGGTCTTACTGAATGTACAATTACTGCATCAAACGCTCTTGACGAGTACCTTATTCGTGACCTTATGATGCAGGGTGCTCAGGTTGACACATTCGGTGTCGGTGAAAGACTTATCACTTCATCAAGTTCGCCTGTATTCGGCGGTGTTTATAAGCTTGTTGCCGTTGAAAATGACGGCGGTGAAATTGTGCCGAAAATCAAGGTCAGCGAAAATACAACAAAGATTACAAATCCGCACTTCAAAAAGGTTTACCGCTATTTTGACAAGGACAGCGGTAAGGCTATTGCCGATGAGCTTTGTATTTATGATGAGGTTGTTGACGATTCAAAGCCGAGAACAATTTTCGATCCGAATGCAGTTTGGAAAACAAAAATGCTTGATAACTATACCGCAAAGGAACTTCTTGTGCCAATCTTCAAAAACGGCAAGTGCGTGTATGAGTCACCGTCAATTGAGGAAATCGCAACCTATTGCCGTGAGCAGATTGATCTTCTCTGGGACGAGGTTAAGCGTTTTGAAAATCCGCATAACTATTATGTTGACCTCTCAAAGAAACTCTATGACATCAAGGCTCTTTTGCTCAATATCTATGAAAAGTGATTTTTGATTGATTTTTAATTAAAAATCTGAAAATTGAAAAGTAAAATTTACGGTCGGGTAGTTCGTCTATCCGACTGTTTTTTGGTCATGGCTAAATTAAATAATCATAACAAATGGTTTTGTAAAGGAAAGGGTGGATAATGGTACAGTGCTTTTTGATATAATTAGTGTAAAGAAAAAATCCCGACAGGTTTTGTGCTGTCGGGATTTTTGCTTGTTTTTACCATTGAAAAGACTGAATAATAATGTTATAATAAATCCGAATATAGAAAATTGTGAATAACTTTATCGAAAATGGGAGATGAAAACTAAAAATGGCAATAAAGGTAACGCTCCTTACACATACACCTAACCCTGAACAGACGGTTGCAATGGCGGCAAAGCTTTGCTACTCACCGTCAGGGATTGAAGATATAAGAGAAGGTCTTGACGAGGAAAAAACTTCCTCATTTATTGATATGCTTGCAAGCCTCGGCCATGCAAGTCCGACCGAACACGCATATTTTACATTCGGCATTGAGGGCATTTCAAGAGCCTGCTCACACCAGCTTGTCCGCCACAGAATTGCATCCTACAGTCAGCAGTCACAGCGCTATGTTGACGGCACAAGGTTTGACTTTGTAACTCCGCCCGAGATTGCAAAGAACGAAAAGGCTCTTGCCGCTTATGAAAAGGCTCTCAAGGTTGAGGCTGACGCTTACAAGGAAATCAGAGATGCACTTGCTGTCGGTTACATCAACGAGAAATGTCCCGATAAATACAGCGGAACGGATGAAGAAATTATCAATGCCTACAAGGCTGACGACAAAAAATCCTGCAATGCTTTCATCAAGAAAGCCAATGAGGACGCAAGATTTATTCTTCCGAATGCATCGACAACAAAAATTGTCTGCACTTTCAATGCAAGAAGCTTGCAGAACTTTTTTGCACATCGTTGCTGCAACAGAGCGCAGTGGGAAATTCGTGAGGTTGCCGAACAGATGCTTTTGCAATGTCTTGAGGTTGCTCCGCACCTTTTCAAAAACTGCGGCCCGTCATGCCTGTTCGGACCATGCCCCGAGGGCAATATGTGTTGCGGAAAGCAAAAGGAAATGCGTCAGAAATACGGCAGAGAAAAGTAAGGTATATATATGAAAAGCAAAATTATTGTTATTGAGGGACTTGACGGCAGCGGAAAAGCTACGCAGACAAAGATTTTGTGCGAAAAATTTTCCGCTCTCGGCAAAAAGGTCACAAAGCTTGAATTTCCGAATTATGAAAGTCCTGCCGCCGCTCCCGTGAAGATGTATCTTGACGGCGAATTCGGTGACAAGCCCGATGATGTCAATGCCTATGCGGCGAGTGCGTTTTATGCGGTTGACCGTGTTGCAAGCTATCTTCAGTTTTGGAAAAAGGAATGTGACAACGGCGGTGTGATTTTAAGCGACCGCTATGTGACTTCAAATATAATTTATCAGATGTCCAAACTCCCGAAAGAGGAGTGGAACAGCTTTATTGATTGGCTGAACGATTTTGAATACGAAAAGCTCGGGATTCCGAAACCCGATCTTGTAATCTACCTTGATGTTGAACCCGAGGTTTCGCAGAAGCTTATGGAAAAACGCTACGGCGGTGACAACAGCAAGAAAGATTTGCATGAGAAAAACCTCCGTTTCCTTCTTGACTGTCGAAAAAGTGCAGTTTATGCCGCTAAAAAATGCGGCTGGAAGGTTATTAATTGCTGTGAAAACGGAGAGATTAAGAGTATAGAAAAAATATCGGAAGAGATAGAGAGGGTAGCGGCTGAAATTTATGCTGAGCTTTAAAAAAATTGAGCAAAGTGACATAAACGAACTTAAAAAATACTACGATTATGATGAGTGCATGGGTTGCGATACCAACCTTTTGAACGCTTATCTTTGGCGAAACGAATACAATATTAAATTTGCTTTTTATGATGATACAATTGTCAAGGTGTATTGTAATCCCGACGAGTCTGTTTGGGGTTACTGTATGCCTACAGGCAAAAATATAAAGGGTGCGCTTGAAGAGGTTTTCAAAGATGCCGAGGAGAGAAACGGCAATTTGCAAATTGTTATGCTGACAAACGGCAATCGTGCAATGCTTGAAACAATGTTTCCCGACAAATTTGATTATGTCCGTTCACCCGAAAATCAGGATTACATCTACACTTCCCGTGACCTTGCAACCCTTGCTGGCAAAAGGTTTCACGCAAAGCGTAACCACATTTCAAAATTTTACAGAACCTACACCGATACCCGTTTTGAAACTCTGTCGGATTCAAACATTCCCGATGCATTAACGGTTGCAAAACTGTGGTGTGTGGAAAATGACACCGATCCCGAAGTTTCAAGCGAAATTACGGCAATCAGGGAAATGTGCGACCTCAAAGACGAATACAATGTCAAGGGCGCTGTACTGTATGTTGACTCAAAGCCTGTTGCCATGACACTCGGAAGTGAAATTTCACCCAAGGTGTATGACATCAACTTTGAAAAGGCACTTCGTGAATATGACGGTGTTTATGCCGTAATCAACAACGAATTTGCCAAAACTCTTACGCAGTATGAGTATATAAACCGTGAGGAAGATATGGGACTTGAGGGACTCAAAAAGTCTAAACTTTCATACAATCCCGTTATTATCCTCGACCGCTGGAATGCAAAACCGAAAAAACGATGAAAACGATATTTCGCAAAACCGAAAAATCCGATACCGAAAGCCTTAAAAAGCTGTGGCTCTCGTGTTTTGACGAGGATGTAACTGCCATCAACCTGATTTTTGACAGCGGCCTTTTTGACGGCTGCTGTGCCGTTGTTGACGATAGAATCGTTTCGGCTCTTTACCTTGTAAAAGGTACGCTCAACGGCGAAAAGTCGCATTATCTTTGCGGTGCGTCAACCGATGAATCTTTCCGTGGCAACGGGATAATGTCAAGACTGATTAATTTTGCACTTAATGATGCAAAGAATAACGGTGATGTCTATTCTCTGCTTTTTCCAGCAAATGACGGCTTGTACAGCTTTTACGCAAAGCTCGGATATGCTTTGAACTGCACCGTAAAAAGCCGTGAAATTTCAAGGCAAACGCTTGAAAGTTTTGCGGAGAAGGGCTTGAATATCGGCTGTTCAAAAGAAAATTCTTTCATATATAATGAGAATTTTTTTGAATTTGCAAAGTCCTATTATGAGATTTACGGCTCAAAGGTGATCAATAAGAATGACTGCTTTGCCGTATTTGATGAAAACGAAAATACTGCCGATGTTTTTTACTCGGCTTATAAGAATATAAACGAACTTTCCGCACTTTTGCTTGAAAATACAAAATCAGAAAGGTTTGTGTTTACGGGCAAATCCGATAACGCTCTTTTTGAAAACTGTAGGTTACAAAAATGCGGAATGATTAAATCACTCGACAAAAACCATAAAATTCCCGACGATGTCTATATCGGGATCACTCTTTCCTGAAAGGAAGTTTACTATGTTCTATGTATTTCTTGCAGAAGGCTTTGAAGAAACAGAGGCGCTTGCCCCCGTTGATGTAATGCGCAGGGCAAAGCTTGATGTTAAAACAGTCGGTGTAACAGGCGAATGTGTTACAAGCTCACACGGTGTGCCTGTCAAAGCCGATATCACAATTGACAATATCGACCTTGACGATGTTCAGGGTGTTGTACTCCCCGGCGGTATGCCCGGAACTCTCAATCTTGAGGCAAACGAAAAGGTTCTTGATGCTGTTAAGTATAGCTGTGAAAACGGCAAAATCGTTGCCGCAATCTGTGCCGCTCCGTCAATTCTCGGTCATCTCGGAATCCTTGACGGCAAAAAGGCAACCTGTTTTCCGGGCTTTGAAAAGGAACTCAAGGGTGCAGACTATACAGGCACTCACACCGTAACGGACGGCAATATTATTACCGCAAAGGGCGCAGGCTGTGCAATTGAATTCGGTCACGCAATTGTTTCTCTCGCAGTATCAAAGGATGCTGCCGACAAGGTTATCGGTGATATGCAATGCCTGTGAAAAATGTTCGTGAGCTGAAAAGTCAGCTCCGTGCAAAATATAAAAAAATCCGAAAAAGCTGTCCTCCCGAAAAAAAGCAACAGCTTGACCTCGCCTTGCAGAACGCTTTTCTGGCAAGTGAGGAATACAAAAGCTGTGATGTGCTTTTTGCCTTTGTTTCATCACCGATTGAGGTTGACACCTCGCTTATTCTTGAAACAACGCTGAAAGACGGCAAAAGGCTTGCTTTGCCAAAGTGTAAAAATAATTTCGGCGAAATGGATTTTTACCTTGTAAATTCACTTTCTCAGCTTGAAAAGGGTGCGTTTTCAATCATGGAACCAAACCCCGAGGTTTGCGAAAAGTACGAGGATTTCTCACACGGACTCTGCCTTGTTCCGGGACTTTGCTTTGATATGCAGGGATTCCGCCTTGGATTCGGCAAGGGTTACTATGACAGATTTTTACAGAATTTTTCGGGAACAAGCGTTGGGCTTTGCTACTCCAAATGTATAGAGCATACTCTGCCCTCGGGAGTGTTCGACCGCCCCGTTGACGCCGTGATTACCGAAAAATATACCAACCGAACAAATAACGAGTTTGTAAAGGAATGATACATTATGAACCCTGATAATTTTAATATGAGCGAACAGGAGCTTAACGCTCAGCGTCGCAGAAGAGCCGAAAACTTTAAACTTAATATTGATGAAAGCGAGTATGAGGACGATAATTTCGTCAAGTCTGAGGATGAACCGTCAAACCTTAATTCATACAGCGGTCAGGATGTCAAAAAGCAAATGGCCCGTGAATCAAAGCAGGTTTTAAAGCAGAAGAAAAAGGAAGAAAAAAAGGCTCTTAAAGCAAAGAACAAGTATAATCGCAGAACCTTCCGCTTTATCTGGATTATCTCGGTTTTAATTGTCGGAGCAATGGCGGCTGTATATATGATAACAGGCATGAACGATTTGCTTGCCGTGAACAGAACCGACTCCTCAACCGTGAAAATTGAAATCCCCGAAAATCCGACTGTTGACGATGTTACAAAGGTACTTGTTGACAATAAAGTAATCGGTGAGCCGTCATATTTCAAGCTTTTTGTCAATCTTACAAAGTCTGCCGATGATTTTACTCAGGGTACATATGAAATTCGCAGAAATATGGACTACGAGGCAATCATCAACTTCCTTTCGAGTAACAACAACAGAACCGACACGGTTTCCGTTACAATTACCGAGGGCGAAAGCGTTCTTGAAATTGCCAACACTCTTGAAAAGAATGGTGCTTTGGGCGACAGGGACGAGTTTCTTTCGCTTTGCAATTCCGAAAAGTTTGACAGCGACTTTGACTTTATCAAGGCTGAAACAAATGCGGACAAGCGTTACTACAAGCTTGAGGGCTATCTCTATCCCGATACCTACGAATTCTACAGAAATGAAAATGCAGAATCCGTAATCTACAAATTTCTCAACAACTACGAAACAAAGATTAACGAAAAACAGACTGTTGACGGATATTCAAAGAAAACAACAGTTTTGAAAATGGTTGAAGAGAGCGACACAAAGTATTCGCTTGATCAGGTTATGACAATCGCATCTATCATTCAGGCAGAGGCGGCTGACAAAGAGGATATGTACTACATTTCCTCAATTCTACATAACCGTCTTACAGCCGACAGCAGTCTCGGCGTGTCAAGCCTCGGTCTTGATTCAACAAAGTTCTATCCGTACAGAAGCCTTGAGGATGTTCCCGAAAATGACAGAAGCACCTACAAGAGCAGATATGATACATATGACAGGAAGGGACTTCCTTACGGTCCTATCTGCAACCCCGGTATGGATGCGATAATTGCCGCACTCAATCCGAACAGCTCGGATTATTACTTCTTCTGTCATGACAGCAAGGGACAGGCTTATTACGCATCAACACTTGAACAGCAAAACGCAAATCTGGAGTATATTGAAAGCTATGATAACTAATTTTGAAAAACCCGAAATTTTGTCACCGGCAGGTGATATGGATTGCCTTAAATCCGCTTTAAACTTTGGCGCAGACGCAGTTTTTCTTGCAGGGAAAATGTTCGGAATGCGTTCCGCGCCGCAGAATTTTGATAACGATCAGCTCAAAAAGGCTTGTGACCTTGCCCACGCAAAGGGTGCAAGAATCCATGTGACCTGCAACACACTTCCACGCAATAATGAAATTCCTCATCTTCAGGAATTTATGGAAAATGCTCAGGCTTGCGGAGTTGATGCGTTCATAATTGCCGACCTCGGTGTTTTTGAGGCGGCTAAAAAGTATGCGCCAAAGGTTCAGCGCCACATTTCGACTCAGGCGGGAGTAACAAACTATGCGGCGGCAAATGTGCTTTACAATATGGGTGCGTCAAGGGTTGTACTTGCAAGAGAAATTCCGCTTGATGAAATTGCCGAAATGCGTGCAAAAGTTCCGAAAGAGCTTGAAATTGAATGCTTTGTACACGGTGCAATGTGTGTTTCATTTTCAGGCAGATGCCTTATTTCAAGCTATATGACAGGCAGAGATGCGAACCACGGCGACTGTGCTCAGCCGTGTCGCTGGAAGTATCATCTTTACGAAGAAAACCGTCAGGGACAGTATTTTCCTGTTGAAGAAACAGGTGACGGCACATATCTCTACAATTCAAGAGATCTCTGTATGATTGAGCATATCCCCGAGCTTGTAAAGGCAGGTATTTCAAGCTTTAAGATTGAGGGCAGAGCAAAGTCGGCTTACTATGTCGCTGTTACAACAAACGCTTACCGTCACGCTGTTGACGATTATTTTGCAGAGGGTGACGATTATGTTCTCAAACCGTGGATAAGGGAAGAACTTGAAAAAATCAGCCACCGTGAGTACAACACAGGCTTCTATTTCGGCAGAGAACCAGGTCAGGTTACGGGCAACGGAGGATATATCCGTCATTATGACAATGTTGCATTGTGTGAAGAGCTTGTTGACGACACAACCGCAGTAATCACTCAGCGCAACAAATTCTATGTGGGCGACACACTTGATGTACTTCCGCCAAGCGGAGTGCCGTTTGAAATCAAGTGTGAATCACTTACAACCGACGAGGGTATGCCCGTTGAAAGTGCGCCGCATCCGATGCAAAGACTTACAATGAAATGCAACGCTCCCGTTCCGTCAGGCTCGGTTATCAGAAAAAAGCGTGATTAATCCCGAATTTTGCTATTGACAACACAAAGAAACAGTTTTATAATCTAAGTACTGATGTTCCCCACCTTAAAAACGGTGGGGAACAATTCAGCCTTTCAGCGTGAGCAAATCTCTCGCTGAAATACTGAGGAGCTGACGCTCCTATGCACTTGATTGCAATCTGTCGCAAACTCTGCTCCTTGCAAGCAAAGCAGAGTGTTGCTCCGATTTAAATTATTTGCTACAATTGAATTACAATATTCGGCTGTGACGGGATTAACCGAAATGTCAGCATTTCAGAGAGAAAGCCGTTTTGGTGCAAGGCTTTTATGTGAAGTTTCGGTGCGCTGCCCCTGAGCTCTGTGTGATTAAGCACAGCGTATTTCTGCGTTAAGGAAATGTAATCTATATGACGATTACTCAAAGCGGACGCTTGGCGTCAATTTGGGTGGTACCGCAGGATATTCCTGTCCCATTGTATTTTTATACAATGGGATTTTTTATTTTGCTCGGTTGCATACTTTAAACAAATTTGAACGAATATTGTATTCCCCTGTGAATTTGTATAAGGAGAGATTTTTTATGAAGTGGACAGGACTTAACGAATTAAGAGAAAAGTTCCTTGAATTCTTTGAATCAAAGGGTTGTTTAAGACTCCCCAGCTTTTCACTTGTTCCAAAGGACGACAACAGCCTTCTGCTTATCAACAGCGGTATGGCTCCTATGAAAAAATATTTTACAGGTGAGGTAACACCTCCTCGCAAGCGTGTTACAACCTGTCAGAAATGTATCCGTACTCCCGACATTGAGCGTGTCGGCATCACAGCCCGTCACGGTACATTCTTTGAAATGCTCGGTAACTTCTCATTCGGCGACTATTTTAAGCACGAGGCTACAGCATGGGCATGGGAATTCTTTACAAAGGTTCTTGAAATGCCGCCCGAAAAGCTCTATGTTTCAATCTATGAGGACGATGACGAGGCTTTTGACATTTGGACAAAAGAAGTCGGCGTTGATCCGTCACATATGGTAAGACTCGGCAAGGAAGATAACTTCTGGGAACACGGTTCAGGCCCCTGCGGTCCGTGCTCCGAAATCTACTTTGACCGTGGTGACGAAAAGGGCTGCGGCAGACCCGACTGTCATGTGGGCTGTGAATGTGACCGTTTTGTTGAGGTTTGGAACCTTGTATTTACTCAGTTTGAGAGTGACGGTAAAGGTAACTACACTCCTCTTGAACATCCGAACATTGATACAGGTATGGGACTTGAAAGACTTGCCTGTGTTATGCAGGGTGTTGACAACCTTTTCCTCGTTGACACAATTCAGAACATTATGAAACACATCTCACAGATTACAGGTGTTGAGTACGGTAAAAATGAAAAGAGCGATGTTTCACTCCGTGTTATCACAGACCATATCCGCAGTACAACATTTATGATCGGTGACGGTGTTCTTCCGTCAAACGAGGGCAAGGGCTATGTGCTCCGCCGTTTGCTCAGAAGGGCGGCTCGTCACGGCAGACTTCTCGGTTACAACGAGCCTTTCCTCTATAAGGTTTGCGATACGGTTATCAAGGAAAATCTCACAGCTTATCCCGAACTCAAGGAAAAGCAGGAGTTCATCACAAAGGTTATCAAGGTTGAGGAAGAAAGCTTTGCCAAGACAATTGATCAGGGCTTTAAGATGCTCAACGGCATTATGGACAGCGAAGATGTTAAGGTTCTCAGCGGTGAGGACGCATTTAAGCTTAACGATACCTACGGCTTCCCGATTGACCTTACAAAAGAAATTCTTTCGGAAAAAGGCATCAAGGTTGATGTTGATCGTTTCCGTGAGCTCATGAAAGAGCAGAAAAAGCGTTCCCGTGACGCAAGAAAGAACGCCGGTGCAGACGCTTGGATTTCTGACACAACAGACCTTTCCGATGTTGCAAATACAGAGTTTGTCGGTTACACAGAACTCAAGTCAACTTCAAAGGTTCTTGCAATCGTTAAGGACGGTGTGAGAGTTGACAGTATCGGTGAGGGCGAAAATGCTATCATTGTTCTCGACAAAACTCCGTTCTACGGAGAAGGCGGCGGTCAGGTTGGCGACACAGGTGTTATGGAGTCTGGCAGTTTTTCAGCTGATGTTGACAACACAACAAAGAATCCGTCAGGCACAATTTACCTTCACGCTTGTACAGTAAAGAGCGGCAGCATCAATGTAGGTGCAGAGGTTTCAACTGCTGTTGATGAAGAGCGCCGTGCGGATATCACAAGAAACCACACAGCGGCTCACCTTCTTCAGTCGGCTCTCCGTGAGGTTCTCGGCAACCATGTTCAGCAGGCAGGTCAGCTTGTTTCAGACGATTACTTCCGTTTTGACTTTACTCACTTTGAGGCTCTCACGGCAAAGGAACTCATTGAGGTTCAGAATCTTGTAAATAAAAAGATTCTTGAGGCAATCCCCGTTACGACACGGGAAATGCCTATTGAAGAGGCTAAAAAGCTCGGTGCAATGGCACTCTTCGGTGAAAAGTACGGCGATGTTGTCCGTGTTGTAAGCGCAGGCGACTTCTCTGTTGAATTCTGTGGCGGTACACATGTAAAGAATACCGCAAACCTCGGTCTTTTCAGAATCAGACAGGAGGGTTCGGTTGCCGCAGGCGTAAGAAGAATTGAGGCTCTCACAGGTATGGGCGTTCTCAAGTACATCAACGGTATGAGCGCTGTTATTATGGATGTTTGCTCATTACTTAAAATTGCAAATCCAAAGGCAGTTGTTGAGGGTGTTCAGAAGGCTGAACAGCTTATCAAGGAACAGCAGAGAGAAATCAACGAGCTTAATTCAAAGCTTGCCGTTGCTCAGATCGGTCAGCTTTTTGCAGGCACAACGGAGGAAAACGGTGTAAGAGTGGTAACAGGCAGAATTGACAAGGCTAATGCCGACATTCTTCGCACAATGTGCGAAAAGGCAAGAGATTTTGCCCCGAAGTGCGTATGTGTTCTTGCAACTGAAAATGACGGCAAGGTGACATTTGCCGCAGCCTGCGGTAAAGAGGCTCTTGCTCTCGGTGCAAATGCAGGCAAAATCATAAAGGCTGTTGCTCAGAAGGCCGGAGGCAACGGAGGCGGAAAGCCCGATATGGCTATGGCAGGTGCTAAACAGCCTGAGAAGATTTCAGAGGCTCTTGACAGCGTAAAAGAAACTGTTTATGCAATGTTAAAATAATCGTTTAATGTGTATTTATGGCTTACTTGCCGGTTGAATTGTGGAAAATAGCCAAACGGCTACATAAAATCTTGTGCAATTAACAAAAACGGTTTTAAACCAAAACTATTGCAGTTTTGTTATTTTTATAGTATAATAAGCAATACTAAGATATGAAAATCTATCTTGGATATTTATGAACAATTTTAGGAGGAGATTAAAAATGTTCAAGAAAATTGCAGGTCTTTTTCTTGCAGCAGCAGTAATGTGCAGTTCAGCTGCCATCACAGCTAGCGCTGCAGAAGCAGAGGATGACGCTGCTGTTGCTGCAGCAGATCAGTCAGGTGAGGTTTCAGCCGACGGTTCATCAGAGGTTTCAGCCGACGGTTCATCAGAGGTTTCAGCTGACGCTTCTTCAGAAGTTGAAGCAGGTAATGTTATTAAGTTTGATGTTAAGAAGTCAGGCTGGAATAATGTTAAGACAGTATTCTGTCACATTTGGAAGGCTGACGGTTCAGGCGATTGGCCGGCTTGGCAGTCAAAGAAAGAAAAATGTAAGTACGATTCTTCAACAGGTATCGCTACATATGATCTTTCAATGACAGGTAACACAATCTCTAAGTCAGACGGAAGAGTTTACTGTGTAATCTTTAGTGCTAACACAGGTATGCAGTCATACAACGCTATCATGAGCGGCAAGTGCATCGGTGACACACTTTATTGCACAGGTAATCAGCTTGAAAACCCTGAGGATTCAGAAAAGAAGGCAAACGAAGCTAAATGGGAAAACAATTCAGACTGCGGTCCTGAAAAGAAGATTACATCAACAGGTAACGTCATCGGTTCTGCTTTCCCTGAGGGCGAATCAGATGTAACATTGCTGGCTACATACCTCGTCGCTTACTACAATGATGACGCTAAGACAAGTCTTACACAGAAACTTCTTGACGAACTCAAGGTTAGCCCTGTAGATGTTATGGGTGCTGTAACAGATAGGCTCAATGCTACAAACAACGAGGATAAGAATAAGATTGCTCCTGCAGTTGAGAAGATTCTCTCAGGTTGCACAGATCCTACAACAGGTAAGAAGGCAGATACAGCTAAGCTTGACAGCGCTAAGAAGACAGGTGCTAAGGCAGCAGCCGGCAGCTCAAGCAACGGTTCAAGTTCTTCTTCAAGCAACGGTGGCTCAAGCTCATCAGGTTCAGGTTCTTCAAGCACAGGTGCAGTTAAGTCAGGTGTTGAAACAACTATCGTTTTCGTAATGGCAGGTCTTATGGTTTCAGCAGCGGGCGTTATGTTCCTTGCAAGAAAGAAGAAAGAAGACTGATTTTAACGAATTAATCTTTGATTAAGCATTTTTCGGACACTGTCAATCGGCAGTGTCCGTTTTGCTTTTTTAACTCATGGTGCAAAAATATTCAAAAAGTTTTTAAAACATCTTGACAACGCTCGCTGTGTTTGTTAAAATATTAATGTTGCAACGGGATGTAGCGCAGTTTGGTAGCGCACACGT
>ENA-ORSQ01000012-ORSQ01000012.1-human-gut-metagenome-genome-assembly--contig:-NODE-12-length-155611-cov-9.111246_pt1 | contig 155611 bp, 138 predicted proteins | sample MGYA00241900_ERZ509164 | MGnify/ENA primary metagenome ERZ509164 (study PRJEB26280, sample SAMEA2338807) | human gut metagenome | biome: human gut; feature: human-associated habitat; material: faeces...
GAACCGTATATAAAAACCGAGCGGCCGCAGCAGTTTGCTGCGGCTGTTGTTTGTAAATACAGCACAGGGACAGGCAATGAAGAATAAAATATCCGAAAACAAAATATTTATTGCAACGCCGCTCATACTCGGCGCACTCTCATTATTCGCATTTGCGATTTATTTTTACAGCGCAAATCACGCGCCATACACATATACCGATGTTATAATTGCGGGACCGATACTCTCATTTATCGGCGTAATTATTTCTTTTATCACGCGAGAAAGCAGAAAAGCATGTCCGATATTGTGGATATGCGGGCTTTTCGCCTGCTTGTTCGGCTTTATAATATGTGTTATGGTTATTTTGATATTGGTGATGTTTGTTGCGGCGAGGGTCAGTGAATCGTGATGTTGATAATTGGAGTTTGAGGGTATAAAAATTTTTGCACTTATTTATCGCAAGCATAAAGCCCCGTCGGATAACCGGCGGGGCTTTGCTATATTTTATTTGCCTTCGTTTTGGAGCTTCTGCATATCCGCGGCGCGGATGGCGGTTCTCATTATCTTGCCGCTGCTGGTCTTGGGCAACTCTCTGACGAATTCGACAACGCGGGGATATTTATACGGTGCGGTCGCGTGCTTGACATGGTTCTGTATCTCCTTGACAAGCTCGTCGCTCGGCTCATAGCCCTTGGCGAGAACGATGGTCGCCTTGACGACCTGTCCTCTGTCGGGATGCGGCAGAGCGGTGACTGCACACTCGAGCACGGACGGATGCTCCATCAGCGCACTCTCGACCTCGAACGGACCGATGCGGTAGCCGGAGCACTTGATAACATCGTCGTTTCTGCCGACGAACCAATAGTAGCCGTCGCCGTCGCGCCATGCGGTGTCGCCGGTGTTATAATATCCGAACTTGAAGCTCTTCTCCATCGCGGCATCGTCTTTCCAGTAGTCGCGGAAGAGTCCGGTCGGATGACCCTGATCGACCCGGATGCAGATAGAACCGACCATACCGTCCTCGCACTCCTCGCCGTTTTCGTCGAGAAGAGCGATATCATAGCCGGGTGCGGGCTTGCCCATTGAACCTGGCTTTATCTCGACCCACGGATAGTTTGCGAGCAGGACGGAGGATTCACTCTGGCCGAAGCCCTCGTATATCCTCATGCCCGTCAGTCTCTCTATCTGATGGAAAACCTCGGGGTTGAGCGGCTCGCCCGCGAGGCAGGCATGCTCAATGTAGCTGAAATCGTATTTTGAAAGATCCTCTTTTATCAGGAAGCGGTATATTGTCGCGGGGGCGCAGAATGTGCTCGGGTGGATACGCTCCATAGCCTCAATCATATCGATCGGGTGGAACTTCTCGGTGTCATATGCGCCGACAGCCGCGCCGCAGATCCACTGGCCGTAAATTTTGCCCCATGCAAACTTTGCCCAGCCGGAGTCGGTCTGGGTCATATGTATCTTGTTCTCCTTGACGCACTGCCAATATCTCGCGGTCGTTATCTGACCGAGAGCGGAGGAGAAATCGTGACGCACCATCTTGGGCATTCCGCTCGTGCCGGAGGAGAAATAGAGCAGAGCCGTATCGGTGACAACGGTTCTCTTCTCAGGATCGGTCGGGCGCTCGAACTCGGTTGAATAGCCGCCGATAACGGAGCGGTAATCTATTGCGCCGTCAACGGGCTTGTCGCCAACGGTGACATAATATTCGAGGTTCGGGCACTCGGGCAGGGAGTCGCGGACATGCTGAACAACATCGTCGTCGCCGACGGTTATGAGCATTTTAACGCCCGCCGCATTGATGCGGTAGACATAGTCCTTCTTCATCAGCTGGAACGATGCGGGGATGACCGTTGCGCCGATTTTATGCAGCGCGGTTATGATGAACCAGACCTCGGGGCGCTGCTTCAGGACGAGCATGACTATGTCGCCCTTCTTTATTCCCTTTTCGAGCAGGAAGTTGACAGCCCTGTTGCTGTTGTCTTTTATGTCTTTGAAGGTGTAGCGCGCCATATCGCCGGCATCGTTCGTCCAGACGAGGGCGAGCTTCTCGGGCTCAATATCCGCCCATGCATCAACAACATCGAAACCGAAGTTGAAATCATCGGGCACATTTATTTTGAAATTCTGCTTCATGTCCTCATAGCTGTCAAAGTCATAGCGGGGACAGAAGCGCTTGATTATATCATCCATTTTTTCTTTTTCCTTTCGGGGGGTGTCGCAGTTTTATTCGTTGATAACGGTCAGGAATCTTGTTCTTCCGTCTACCGCCGCCTGGCCGTGCGGGAGGTTCGGATCGAAGTAGATAGCGTCGCCCTCATTGAGGATAAACGAATTCTTGCCGACCGTTACCTTGACCTTGCCCTCAAGGACGAGGTTGAACTCCTGGCCGGAGTGCATAACGAGCGCAGGCTCAGTCTCCTGCTCCTCGAGCGTGACGAGCATCGGCTCCATCTGGCGATTCTTGAAGTTAAAAGCAAGACTCTCGATATAGTAGCCCGAATATCTGTCAACTCGAACTCCGTCGCCGCGTCTGACGATAGTGTAGCTGTCCATTCTCGGGGATTCACCGGTCATAAGCACGGTGCAGTCCGTGCCGAGTGCCGCCGCTATGGCGTAGAGCGCGCTGACGGGGATATCTTTTTCGCCCGACTCGTATTTTTCATATTCATCATGGGAGATATTCAGCTTCTCCGCCATTTCGGTTATTGATATTTCAAGGATCTCTCGCAGCTCCTTAATTCGCTTGGGTATCTGTAAAAGCTCGTCGTTCATTCTGTGCCTTCCTTTCCGTATATATGCGGTCTTGATGCGAACTATATTCTATTATTTTACTCTACATATATAGTTTTTTCAAGTGTACAGAGCAAATATAGGCTCAAAAATAATTGCGGTTTTGTTGTTTTTACAATAGAAACGCGGGCGTTTATATGCTATAATATAACACTGAAAACGAAGTGAGGAGGCTCGGTATGACAAACATCACCGAAGATATCAAATATATCGGAGTAAACGACCGCGAAATCGACCTGTTTGAGGGTCAGTACGAAGTACCCAACGGCATGGCATATAACTCATATGTCATTCTCGACGAAAAGGTTGCCGTCATGGACACGGTGGACAGGCACTTCACCGCCGAATGGCTCAAAAATCTTGAATCGGCGCTCGCCGGCAGGCAGCCCGATTATCTCATAGTTCAGCACATGGAGCCCGACCACTCGGCGGGCATCGCGGAGTTTTCCGCAGCTTATCCCGATGCCGTGATAGTCGGCAACGATAAGACTTTCACGATGATAAAGAACTTCTACGGCGGGGATTTCATCAAAAATTCGCTTTCCGTCAAAAACGGCGACACGCTCTCGCTCGGCAAGCATGAGCTGAATTTCGTCTTTGCGCCGATGGTTCACTGGCCGGAGGTCATGATGACTTACGACACAAAGGACAAGGTCTTCTTCTCGGCGGATGCGTTCGGCAAGTTCGGCGCGCTCGACGCGGACGAGGACTGGGCGTGCGAAGCGAGAAGATACTATTTCGGCATCGTCGGAAAATACGGCGGGCCCGTGCAGACGCTGCTCAAGAAAGCCGCCGGGCTCGACATCGCGGTCATATGCCCGCTCCACGGACCTGTTCTCAGCGAGAATCTCGGATACTATCTGAATCTCTATGACATCTGGTCATCCTACGGCGTCGAGAGCGAGGGAGTCTGCATCGCCTACACTTCTGTATACGGCAACACGAAAAAGGCTGTCGAGTATCTCGCCGAACAGCTCAGGGCTGACGGCTGCGCAAAGGTCGCGGTCAACGACCTTGCCCGCTGCGACATGGCGGAGTCTGTTGAGGACGCGTTCCGCTACGGAAAGCTCGTGCTCGCGACGACCACCTACAACGGAAGCATATTCCCGTTCATGCGCGACTTCATCGACCACCTGACCGAGCGCGGATATCAGAAGCGCACAGTTGCATTCATCGAGAACGGCTCGTGGGCACCGACCGCCGCGAGGAACATGGCGAAGATGTTTGAAAACAGCAAGGATATCGAGCAAGTCGGTACGGTCACTATTCGTTCCGCAATGACCGACGAGAACAAAGCGCAGCTCGACGCGCTCGCGAAAGAGCTTGCATAAAAGAATAAGCAAAACTGCCGAACCCGTAAAAAGATTCGGCAGTTTTTTATTTTAGTATAGATTCAAGTTTGAAAAACACATCCTTGCTCTCCGGCAGGAATGAAAGAAGCTGGAAATCATGGAAAAGTCCGTTGTATTTATAAAGCTTCGCATCGACGCCTGCGCTGAGCGCATTGGCGAAAGCCGTGTCGCTGTCGCTCTCCCCCACCTCTGCCGTACCGCAGAAAAAGACTGTCGGCGGAAAGCCCGAAAAATCGGCAAACGACACCGAGAGATATGGGTCGAGGAGGTCATGCTCCCCGGCATATTTCGGGCGGCGTCTGAAATACGCTTCGTGATCTTTGAATTTTTCTTTCTTCGCGATACCGTAAAACGGGTCGCTGTGGCAGTTTCGCTCATATGATTCGCCACAGGCTGTCATATCGCCCCAGAGCGAAAAGCAGACGAGTTTTTGTGGCATCGGTCTGCCGGAATCCCGGAGCTTCTGCGCGAGGGCGAGCACCAGATTTGCGCCGCTGCTGTCCCCAAGGACTACAATATTTTGGGGCTTTATGCCCTTTGCCGTCAGCATATCCCATGCGCACATGACATCATCGAGCTGCGAGGGGAAGATATATTCTGGCATGGTTCTGTAATCGACGCTGAAAACGGCGGCTCCGCCTGCGGCACGGCTGTATTTCAGCGCGAGGCGGCGATAAGCATCAATAAGCTTTATTTTGAAGCTTCCGCCGTGGATATGAAAAATCACTGTGTCCGTTCCAATCTTTTTGGGAACAAGACTTTCGACAAAACATTCGCCGCAGGGAGTTCGGGTCATGGTATAGCCTTTCGGAGGCTTATATCTGCTGCCTTTATTTTTTGCCGCCGCGCCCGCGTTCGAGCTCATATTCTCGTTCTTTATAAATCGGGAATGAAACACGGCGCTGAGCAATGCGCTTGTTATTCTTGCCGGCACGGAAGCCATAGTTATACTCCCCTGCCGAGCACGGCGTTCATATTTTTGACCAGCGGGTTCATGATGAATGGAATGAGCGTGCCCGCCTTTACAAAGCAATAGACTTCGTTCCACAGGGCATAAAATGCGAGCTTCTGCTCCGCTTTTTCGCTCGCGCCGTATTTTTTGAGATATGTGTCGCAGAGGAAGAAACGTTTACCGGTCAGGTTATTGAACTGGAACAAATCATATTCGCGGTCGGCATACATGGAGTTGAGCGGATCGATGAAACCGGTTATCCGGAGTCCCTTGCCGACCATTATGTTGCCGACATTCAAATCGCCGTGGATAAGGCAGGCGTCGGAGATGGACTGGGAGAAGATATCCGAAAATTTGTCTCTCGCGCGGCTCATGGTCGAGACTATCTCGGGCGACAGCTGTCCGTCCTCCGAGAGCTGTTTTGCAGCCGAATATACTTCATTCATAAACGGCTCATAGCACTCGAGCCAAGATGAGAACTGCGGGTTCATTGTGTCGCCGAATTTGTCGCACCGACACTCGTGGATGCCGTGGAGAGCATTGGTCACTTTATCGGCGAAAGCCAGCTTCGCGCTTTTTGAATAAAGCAGCTTGCCGAATGACATAAAGAGCGTGCTGCCCTCGATTTTGTCCATAACATAGCAGTCGAGCGGTATACTGCCGTCGGCGCCGCGGGAATATAATACTTTCGGCATACGCACGCCGCAGTTTTCAGACAAAAGACACAAATCATGCGTCTCTTTTTCGAGCATTCCGTCGGCGCGCAGGAACTTGACGACCGCCTCAATGCCGTCGCCAAAAGTCACGCCGACCGCCGTGCCGAACGATCCGCCGCCGAGATTCTTTGTTTTAACGCCGCTTTTGCCGAGTCCCTCTTCACATACGGCAAGCGCATATTCCGCCGCTTTTTCGGGTTCAAGGGATTTCGGGATCACTCTTCCGACATTCATAACACCGCTCCGTTCCGTATTTTTTCAATACAAATTCTATCAAATTCCGCAGAAATATAAAATATCCCGGGGACGCTTTTTTCTATCCCCGGGAAACTTTATTCTGTCATTTTTCTGTATGCGTTCGGCGTCATGCCGTAAGATGCGAAGAACTGCTTATACAGCCCCGACGGGTTGTTGTACCCCGCCTCGCGGGCGATTTCGTCTATCGGAAGATCGGTGCCTTCTATAAGTTGAGCCGCTTTTTGCAGCTTGTAGGACAGCAGCAATTCCGAAAAGCTCGCGCCGAGGCGTTCTTTTATCATGCGCCCCGCGTATTTTTCGCTGTAGCCGAGCGTTGACGCGAAGCCGCGAAGAGATGCGGAGCCGACATTCCCGGCGAAATAGAGATTCAGCTCATCAGCAAGATGCTCGTCTCTATTGTTCCCGCCGCGCAGAAGTTCAATAAATAAAAGTGAGAGATAATTTTCAATAGCGCGTTCGGAATAATCCGCGCCGCCGTAATATTCGCCGAACAGGCGCATGACGATAAAATTGACCTGTTCGGAAGTTTTATCAAACACGGTCATTTCAGTGCCGATTTTCAAATTATCGGCGCATTTTTCAAATAGCTCCGTCGGAATGACGGTTTTTATTATATTATCGCCCTTGCGGCTCTTTTCAAGAGAATGCACCGTACCCGGAGAAAGAAGGCACGCCTGACCTTTTTTGAGCGTCAATTTTCGCTCTGGATTTCTGAAGTGCTGGGTACACTCGCCGGACAGGACATAGATAAATTCATAGAACGAGTGACCGTGATAATATGGCTGCTGGCAGGCGGTATGCTTTCGCATATGAAATTTGTCGGACTTTCTTGTCGGGATAAACGGCTGACCGTTTGCGTCGAGCGTCTTGAGCGTTTCTTTATCGAAGCCCGCCGATATTATTTTGTCCGCCTCTTCAAATTCTTCGGATATCATCTGCTTTATGGCAGTCTCCGATAATGTAGCGCTATAATCCTCGCGCTCGTGGCGGTCAAAAAGCTGGGAAAAGCCGCTGTTCGTCATAGCACTATGCCTCAATCGTTCGCTTCTTCAGGTTCTGCCGCCGTTGCGGGCTCTGCCGCGGGAGATGTAGTCTCATGTGCCGCCGTAGCTTCGGTCGGCTGAGTTTCAACCTGACTTGTCTGCGCGGGCGCGGTATGGCTGCTCTGCGCGCGTGTGCCGGAGGCGGTCGAGCCGCCGAGGGTCGGGACGAGTCCCTGATTATACAAATCTATCGCCGAGACATGGTCGCTGCCGATATTAATATTCGTCTTGCCGTATAGCGCCAATTGTAGCTCGCGCGCGGCGACGGGATAGTCAATAACCCAGGTATCGAGCTGCATCCTTGCCACACGCCCGTAATAAGTATAGATCCTCGCCGCAACATAGTTGCCCTCCGAGGGCATGACCATCTGCGCTATATCGTAGTTCATCCACTTCTGGGCGAACGCCTGAGTTAAAAGCGAGATTATCTCTCCCTTGCCGTAATTCGTATGGACATTGGGCAGGACGATATCCATAGCGTTGTTGAGCTGACCCAGGGATGCACCCTGCGCGCTCTTTATAAGCGCGGTTATTATCGTGCGCTGTCGCGCGGTTCTGCCGAGGTCACCCGCAGCATCGACATGGCGGATACGGGTATAGACGAGCGCCTGCGCACCGTTGAGCTTCACGGCATCGCCGGACTGAATCTTATCTATCTGAGTGGTCGTGCGGTTGATATACTCCGCCTCATACGGCTCAATTTTCAGCGTCACTCCGCCGAGCGCATCGATAAGCTTCGGGAAGCTCTTGAAATCGACGCTGATATAATGATCTATTTCTATCTTGTAGTCGTTTTCGAGCGTTTCGATAAGAACGGGATAGCCGCCCCATCTATATGAATGGTTGAGCTTGCAGCAGCGCTCGGGATTTCTCGCCGCGTCGGGGATATTCATATATGTATAGCTGTCACGCAGGAAAGAGACGAGGGTTATCTTCTTCGTGCGCTTGTTGAGCGAAAGCAGGATAAGGGCATCCGAACGGCCGGTGTTGCTCTCGGCATCGTCAACACCAATAAGCAGAACATTTATAACATTCTTGCTCGAATATTTTTCGCCGCCGTTCTTCGCCCACGCCGTTATGAGCGCATCAAGTCCGGAAGTATCCGCCGCATCATACATATTGTCGAACTCATCTTCGGGCGCGAGAGTATAATCCGGGTCGACCTTTCCGTCCTTATCTATATTGATAAGCCCGACTTTTGCAAAAACATAAATGCCCATAGTCACAGCTGCCAGCACTAATATTGCAACCACAACAATTATAAATATCTTCAGATTTTTCTTGTTGTTGTCCATAAAGAACTCGTTTGCGCTTCGTTTCTTTTCGCTCATAGGACATTCTCCTTCGTTCGCGCATATACGCGTTTTCTGCTTTTATCTTACCATACAATGGAAGCAATTTCCACCGTCTTATATATTTTCGGCAGAATACACATAAAAAGAGCAGCCCATAAGGACTGCTCTCTTAGCTTTATTTCGATTTCTGGGACTCGTTTTTAGAATTGCTCTTGGTATTTTTTGCGGTCTTTGTGCTCTCCGCTCCGTGGACATAAGCATAGGTGTAATTATACTTATACTTGCCGCGGTAGTAATATCCGCTGTGCTCATCTTCGACGCAATTGAGAACAAAGCCAACTATCTTCGCATCGGCAAACTCAAGCTGGCTGACGACATTGACAAGCTCTTCTTTCTTTGTCGAGCCGGGACGGACGACTATAACAGCACCGTTGGTATGCTTTGAAATGACAGCCGCATCGATAACCGCAGAAACGGGCGGAGTGTCAATGAATATATAATCATATCTCTCTTTGAGCGTCTCCATGAGCTCGGCAAGAGCCTCGCTGCTCAAAAGCTCACTGGGGTTGGGCGGAAGATAGCCCGAGAATATGACATCGAGATTATAGTCGTCTATTCTGACTATGGCATCTTCAAGAGCGCAGGCGTTGACAAGCACATTCGTAAGACCGGGCGACGACTTGCGCGCAAGAAGCCTGTTGATATTCGGGCGGCGCAGGTCGCAGTCTATAAGCAGGACTTTTACATTGGTCTCGGCAAAGGTTATCGCGGTGTTGAGCACATTTATGCTCTTGCCGTCGCTCATGCCGCAGCTTGTGAATTCGACGACCTTGCAGCCCTTGCCGGGCATCGAGAAAACGATGTTGCTTCGCAGGGTGTTGTATGCTTCGTCGACGATGAAGCTGGTGTTGTCGCCGAGGATATATTTACGCTCGGACGGAGAATGGTGGCTGCTTACTTTATTCTTTCTTCTGATAAGCTTCATTTAGACGCGCCCCCCCTTCTTTGAAAAAATGGCTTTCTTTCTTTCGCCTTTATCGTCATAGAGAGTGAAATTCGGTATCTTGCCGACGACGGGAGCATCGAAGAGCTTGGCTATATCATCCTCGTCCTCGATATAGGAATTGAAGAGAACGAGCAAAACGATTATTGCAAGAGTGAGTCCCACGCCTATAACGCAGCCGATAAGGGTGAGTTTCTTGTAGGAGGGATATGCTATTCCTTCGGGCACACGTGCAAGGTCGACGACCTTGACCGAGCTTCCCTCAACGAGGTTCATTATGGCATCGGGAGCAACCTTGGCTATTTCATTGACTATCTTAGCCGCCTCTTCGGGGTCGTTGTTGTTGATGGATATTTTAAGTATGGGTGTGTCCTCAACAGCCTCGGCGGTAAACGATGCGCGTATAGCATCGACATTGTAGTTCTCTCCGAGCTTTTCCTTGACTCTGTTGAGAACATTATCGCTCGTAAGCAATCCCTGATATGTAGTAACCAGGTTCTGGGACGCGCTGAGGTCGGATGAATATATCTTTTCGTCGTTCTCGCCGGTGTAGTTCTGAATATAAATAGTTGCGGTCGCTTTATACTGCGGGGTTATAAAGAACTTGGCATAAAGGAACACGCCGGAACCGCAGACAATGCCGACAAGCAATATCAGCCAGAGCCTTTTGAGAACTTCAAAGAAAAGGCGTTTAAGGTCAACATCAAATGTTTTAAGTTTTTCCATAAGCAATCCCCTCTCGGTATCGTGGATATACAACACTATAATTATACATACAGCGACACGGTTTATCAAGTTATTTTTACTTTTTCTTACTTTACGCCAAAGCGGCGCATCATTTCCTTATAATTTTTGACAGCCTCGCTGTCTGCATCCTTCACTCCGCGCATCCACGCACGAAGCTCGCGGAACTGAGTGAATATTATTTTAACCGCCCTGACGGCATAGGCTATCGGCAAAAGTACGGGTAATTTGTCAACTATCCTGCTGCGGCGGCGCATCTCGGACGAAGAGATAAACAGCTTTCGTCTGACCGCCGCGGCGAAAGAGTTGCTGCCATCCTCATTTGCAAGGTACATTACCATATTGGCAGCCTTGCCGTAACTCCCGGACTCAAAGACATATTCACCCATCTCATCGAGTAATTTACTCTCCGGTTCATCGCCGAACCAATGGAGCGAGAGAGCCTTGAGATTACTCATAACCTCATCCAAATTATAGCGTTCAAAGACGGAGTTTATCTTCACCCAATCGAGCTCGTCTTTATATTTTTTCATATAGAGCGCCATATCGGCAAAGAATCTGACGCCGACTCCGCCCTGATGGAAATGGCCGAACAGATGACCCATAAGAAAAATATAATTGTCGCTTGGGTCGAAGTGATATTCAAAGCCCTCGCCGTCTGTATGTTGCCACGGCGGCGCAAAATACCCATCGAGCCCAGTCTCGCGCTGATGATCGAGCACGGATTCGTGAACCTCGACCGAGATAAACGGATCACGGTGGAAAACATCATGGTGACCTTTATGCCCTTCAAAGCTGTACCCCGCCTGCGTGAGAACTTCTTTTATCTTCTCGTGGCTGTCGAGATCGGCGTAGACATCTATATCCGCCATCTCGCGCATATCCTCGGACGGATAGAGCTGGGCGACATCCGCGCCCTTGAGAAAGATATGCTTTATCCCCACAGACGAAAACAGGTTTTCGAGCTCGCCGCGCGTCATCTTCTGATTTGCACACTTGAACATGAGCATATTATGGCTGCTCTGGAGTTCCGTGACGATATTCGTCGGGACATTCCTGTTTTTGCGCAGGGCGTACCACAATATATTTGTCATATTGTGCTCGCGGGCAAGCTCCAGCAGCTTTTCAAAATCGCCGCTGAAATCATCCGCACGGCCGCCTTCGAGCACGGTGCGCACAAGAAAAATATAATCTTCGTAAACCTTTTTCACTTCAAACCTCCGCTTTCAGCCGTTGAGAACGGCCGAAGTTATCTTCCTGACTATTTTATCATCCTGAACGATGCTGAATTTTCTGGCAAAAAGACAGCCTGAACTCATCAACTCGTCATAATCTTCCGATTGGAATGTGTACGGGTGACCGCGCGTCCAGTCGATATAGCGCAGACACGCCTCGTGGTCATCGTCGAACTTCTTGCTGTGCAGATTTGCCGCGAAATCCGAATTTATCATAACCGTCTGAACAAAAAATTCATCCGGGATATATGTGTGCTTAAACTGCCTGAACACAAAAGATTTTTGCGAGATAAGATATTTTGCAAACTCGCCCGTCACGCTGAACCACTGCGAGCCGCGCTGTATCTTCTTGCCCTTTATCCTGTTTATCCCGAGTATACGACCGATAACCGTTTCGGTCTTCGTGATAAAGCGATTAAAAAGGTTTCTTCTGCCTGAGGCAAAATGATAATATCTGACGCGCTCAAGTTCCTTTTCGGTCGGCTCGGGTGCTCCGAAATGGACGAATTCCTCGCCCTTATGCGCATCGAAATAACGGTGTATTTCATCCTGATTTTTCAGCGGCAGATCCGCACCGGAAAGGAGATGGACATAGTCATATTCTCGCCCGCTTTCAAACGCCGCTTCGAGCAGCTCATACTCGCATCTGACCATATCGAATCCGCCCCACCTTATATGGATACGCGGGACGAACTCAACGCGGGAGTTTTGCAGAATATTCTGGATTCCGGCGATATCGAGCTTTGAATGGGAATCGATGTGTATATAAATGTCATTGCGCTCGTCATCAATACATTTGAGCAGACTTTCGAGCAGATCAAACTGATCGTGCGCTATTATCAGATATGCGTGCATGGTACACCTCCAATCAGCATTACTATTTTATTTTTTACGCGCCGAGGCGGAATACAGCGGCCACACGAAAGCGAAAATTATTGCTTTTACCTTTCGCTTCGCCGAAGCATCGCACCCGAGAAACGCCGCAAGGACTTCGCGTATTTTTTTTATGACTTCGCGCTTAAACCACGGCTCGCGGTCGATGCCGGAATGCATACTCTCCTCCGCACAGAACATAAGCACACGCATACTGATATCCGCCGTTTCTTTGCGTCCGAGCGACTTTCCGCGCTCGCTGCCGCAGATATATTCGAGCACAGATACGCGGTCGATTATTTTTTTGTCGTTAAGCCGGCTCATGAGGCTGTCCGGAGCGGATTCATAATGATAGAGCCGTTTATCGGTATCCGCCTGCACTGAAATATTCTTGCTCACTTCATAGTTGAAAAGCCAGTCCTCGGCGATTACTAAACTTTCGTCGAAACGAATCTTCCCTATCGCCTTTTTGGAATAGACGGAGCGCCAAACATTGTTGTGCTTGCCGCAGGCGGAATAGGCAACTATAGCATTTTTGTCGCTGAGCACTGTTATTTTGTCCTCCGCCTGAAATTCATCCGAGCAGAAAGAATCGAAATAGCCGCAGCCGGAGCGATCGGCGTTATTTTCAAGCGCATTTTTCATCAGGGTTTCGTACATATCAGGTTCTATGAAATCATCGGCATCGACAAAACCGATATATTCACCCGACGCCATATCGAGTCCGGCGTTTCGCGCGGAAGACGCGCCGTTGTTCTTCTTATGTATCACCCTGACGCGCCAATCGCGCTTTGCCCATGAATCGCACATCGCGGGGCAGGCATCCGGCGAGCCGTCGTCGACCAAGATAAGCTCTATATTCCCGTATGTCTGCGAAAGTATACTTTCGACACATCTGTCAAGATGCTTTTCCGCCTTGTAGACGGGAACTATGACACTGAGAAGTTTATTCACCAAGTTCACCTCTTAACGCCCTTGAGCCTGAGCAGAAGTTTTGAAAACAGATTGAACGGATATGCCGCAAAAAACAGGCGGACAGTCGACCTGTCCGTATCCCCTGAGCAAAGGCGGCAGATTGATTTATAAAATCTCAGTGCGGTTTTGAATCTTTCATCCGTCACGCCGATACGGTTGGCGAGAAGAGTATTGACCGCCGCATCATAGGCATATTGGCGCACGGTCTCCACCGTTTTATCAAAGCCGCGATCCGAAAAGAACTTCGCCTGAGCGGCAAAGGCTTCGAGAACATCGAGTCTGCGCGGCGTATATTCAGACATGATACTCCCCTGCCGGCTGAGATAAAAATACACAGCATCCTTTCTGACGGAAATGCAGCTGCACCTGTCAAAGAGGCGGTAATACACGAACGCATCCTCGTTGAGTCTGCCCTCGGGAAATGATATGCCGTCAAACAAATTGCGGCGATAAAGTCTGCCGCAGGAGATAACATAGGCAAACAGACCTTTTTGGGCTATGTCCTCGAACACATCGTCTTTTGAAAGAAGCATGTCCGAATCGAAGAGCAGAGCTTTGATTGGCTTTCCGTTTTCGTCTATTCTGGCGACATTCGCGATACAGATATCGCTGTTGTCGTGCCGCACGGCATCGGCGAGCAATTCAATGCAGTTCGCAGATATTGTATCGTCGCTGTCGAGGAAGAAAACATATTCACCCGATGCTTTGACGAGTCCTGCATTGCGCGCGGACGAGAGACCGCCGTTCGGTTTGTGAATAGCTTTTATTCGCTCATCTTTTTCAGCCCATGCATCGCACATGGCGGGACAGCCGTCCGGCGAGCCGTCATCGACAAGGATTATCTCAAGGTCGGTGTATGTCTGCCCAACAACGCTTTCGACGCACTTATCGAGATATTTTTCAACTTTGTAAACCGGGATTATTACGCTTATCATCTTATTTATCCAATAGTATCAGGCATTTCCGCCAAATGCAGTTTTTAGTTTGGCGCAAACTTTATGAAGTATAAGTTTGATGCCCCCATCTTTTAAATATCGCTTTAGCTTCCACCGCTTTTTCCAACGCAGATATTTCTTGATTCCTTTTTCTTTACCATATTTTTCAATTAAACTTATTTTTTTGTTGTTGCATAACTTCCAAAGTTCCATGTCTATTTTTTCTTTTTCGCCATACCACGAAGCGTTGAAATGATGTATACAGTATGTATTTTCGGTAATGTTTATTTTGCCAGTTTGCCAGTCCTTAGGACAAAAATAATCGCTGGGATAAATTGTAAGTGTGTCGTCTATGCGTTGAAACTGATTATTAAGTTCAATTCCATATTTTTTAACCGTCAGTTCGGTTATCACTTTCACATTTGTCGTAAGATCATATGAACCGTCATCTTTTTTGAAGTGCCTGCCATCATAGTCGCGAAGCAACAAACCTATCCATTCGCTGCCTTTTTCGGCTCCCATGATAGCTGTCAGTATATACTGTGTACTTTCAAAACCCGAAAACGCGGGTTCATTTAAAAAAGCATCAATTCCCATTATAAGTTCTGCGTCGGTGTCCATATAAACGCCGCCGTAATTGAACAAAGCGTAAAGCCTGACATAGTCGGTAACAAAAGCCCATTTTTTAGCTTCATATGCTTCTTTGACATAAGAATTACTGTTGATATCAAAATTTGACTCGTTCCATTCTATAATCTCATAATCCGGGCAATACTTTTTCCAACTTGCCAAACATTTTTGTCCAAGCTCGTTAATAGGGTTGCCGCCAAACCAACAATAATGTATCTTTTTAGGTATCATTTTCAACCGCCTTCTTCCTAAAAATTTTGGATTTTAAAATATCTCTTTCATGTTTGCTCAGCAGGGCAAAATAATTTATTACAAAAGATATTGCAGCAGTCAGACAAGACGCAGCAACGAGAGCAAACCAGCTGTTCAGGTTGAATATCTTTTTGACAAAAAGCGATATTCCGGTAAGAACAATAACAGCAAAAAGATTTTGAAATGCAGGTTTATAGAATATGGTCTTTTTAAAATTCAGGCATTTGGCACCGTACAAAGGTAGAAATGTAAGTGCGCGCACTATGCTGAACGCGGTACTGACACCGACTATTATCATAATTTTCTGATATTCGGTCGTTGCGAAATGGAGCAGGATAAATTCTATAATTATCGTTGCCGCAGAGTTGATTACAAGATACAAAGAGGACTGCTTAACTTTGTTCGTTGTTGTGAATATATTCCAAAGCGGCTCCAAAGGAAGAACAAGCGGAAATTCCAGAGATGCCACTATCGCTATAGTTTGCAATAATTTTGCATCCTGGGTAGGCGCCCAAAGTCCAAAAAACACATCACCATATGCATACATAATGCTGAGCGGAATGCACGTTATAAAGCCCAGGATTTTTATTGACGATATAAGGTCGTTCTTTATCTCCTCCATATTGTTTTTGGCATAATTTATAGTAAGCTGTGGAGCAAATATAGATGATATTCCGCCGGTAAACGAAAGAATATATGCCGGCATATGCTTTGCTAAAGATATTATTCCCATTGCCGTATCTCCTATAAAAAGATTGGCAACAAGCAGATCCAAGCCCTCAGAAAGTATATTGCTAACTTTTGAAACACTGTTCCATACACCGGCGGATAAAAGATCCTTTATTTTTTTGAAATCGAAGTACTTCCTGCTTATTTTCGCAAACGGAAGGAAATGTTTCGTGCAGTATATATTAACAACCGAGGTAAGAAGGGTGCATAAAAATGTTGTAGCTCCTGTATACCATACTTTTGTGTCAAACAACATATATGCTGCAACTATAATACCCGCTCTGACAAGCGACAATATTATTCCGGTTCCTGATTGAATGTCCAATCTGTTCTGCGAAAATGTTGCAACGCCGAAAACAGAAACTATATTTCCATATAAAAAATTAGCAAATAAAAACGCCCACAGTATTTTTACATCGCTTACAATTGCAGCGGAAACATTGAACCAATTATTCATATTTATTACAAGCAGCACCGCGGGAACCGTAAGCACTGCTGATGAAAGTAAATTTGCCGCAAAAACAGAAGACATATATTTATTTGTCTCATCATAATCTTCCTGATGTATACTGATAGTTATAAACCTTCCTGCCATCGAATTCAGTGCCATTGTAACTATCGTCGCATAGCCCATAAAATTTCCGGCCAGGCTCACAAATCCGTTAGCTTCAACTCCGACTCTTTCTATTATAAAAGGTGTAAGGAAAAAGGAAACACAAAAGCCAACTACAGTAGACAGCAGATTTGCAGCCATATTTATAACAAGTTGCTTATTTTTATTGTTCTTCGTCATTATTGTAGGGTCCTCTCGGCCGTTTGATTTTTATCGTGATCATTTGCAATTTTAAGAATAGCTTTATACGTCTTTAAGCATTAGCTATTAATCATACTATCATCAACACACCGCAATCCATTTTTCTTATGACATCCCTGCCGTGGCATTTTACATTCACCACAAGTTTATAGAGCGGGGACATATAAGGTTATAAGAACGCCCTGAATTTAAGCCTTTTATCGCATATGGGCAAATTAAATACGGTCTAACTGTATTTTGACCTTGTTTCGCATATCGTCGCGATAACTCTTTTAAATCTCTAATTCGGATTCAATTTTTTATTTTTCTTCCGGTAACAACATTTAACGGATACGTACAGATGAATTTTTGAATTATCGATTTTATAATAAGCATCCTGCTGACACAGCCTGCCCTGAGTGCAAGCGTGCATATCCTACGGTAAAAGCGCATCGCAATTCTGAAGCGAGCATCGGTAATTCTTATTTTATTACTCTTCAAAATCTCAGCAAACCAATATGATGACGAACCTCTTACAGTGTTAAGAGCCTCTATATATCTCCGATTGAAAAAATATTCAGCCTGATAACAATATGCCTCAATGGAATCCAAGCGTTCAGGCTTATTGTTTGCCATTATACTATCACTATGTTGAACATAAAAATAAAGTTTGCCGGGCACTATTGATATGGTTTTGCAAATTCCGATTACTTTATAGAATGTAAATTCATCCTCATGAAGTTTTCTTTCAGGAAACCTTATAGCGGAAAACAGTTTGGCTTTATACAGCTTTCCGCAAGAAACAACAAATAGCGCGGAAAATTTATTTCCGTATGTACTAAAAATATCCTCCGGCGTGAGAATTCTCTGCTTAGGGCAAACATATGAATCCACAAAATTTTCGGATTCGTCGACCGACATCAAATTTCCTATACACATATCACTTCCGTCGGAAACAACTGCATTGAACAGCGTTTCGATACAATTATCTGCAATGTAATCGTCACTATCTAAAAAATAGATGTATTCCCCCGTGCAGGCATCGAGTCCCGCATTTCTCGCCGACGAGAGTCCGCCGTTTTCTTTATGTATAACTTTTATGCGGCTGTCCTTTTGCGCCCATTCGTCGCACATGGCGGAACAATTATCGGGCGAGCCATCGTCAACGAGGATTATCTCGAGATTCTTATATGTCTGTTCAACAATGCTTTCAACGCACTTGTCGAGATACTTCTCGACTTTATAAACCGGGACAATGATGCTGATAAGCTCGGGCTGATTCATATTATTCGTTTCCCTTCCTTTTCAACGCCGCGCCGTATACTTTTGCATACAGCTTCGGACTCGCGAAAATAATCAAAAGCATCAATTTCAAACGCATGCCGCCGCTTCCGCGAAGTATTTTCTTTTTATACTTCAAAACGCATTTCGCGGCTTTTTTGTATTCCTCGCAGTGTATGTCGCCCGCCGATATCATATGGTTCATGGCGGTCAGCGCCGTTGTTGTATAGCCGAAAGCGAGCTGCTCCGCAGTCTGCGCGTCTCCGTTCTCCTGCTCCTCAAAAAAGCTTATCGTTTTGAGCATGTCCATATTTCCGCTGCGGCTGTAGTTCTTTGTTGCATTATCGCCGTGCATGACATAGTGATATTTACAGATATCGTCATAAACGACCTTTTGGCTTCTTCTCAGGAGTATATAGTTGATATACCAATCCTCTGTTATCTTCATGCTCTCATCTATCCTGAGGGAATCGAAGAGAGACGCTCTGTAAACTTTGTTCCAAAGCGCAGAGGTTCCGTGATAAGTGGCGAGCATTTCGCGGCGAGCCTCAACATCATCCGGCAGATTTATTTTTTTCTCCGTTGAGCCGACATACGATGTATGATCCGACCAGTCCACGAAATATCCGCATCGCGATATATCGGCGTTGTATTCCAATGCGTTTTTCACGAGGCAGTCGTACATATCCGGCTCGAGCCAGTCATCGGAATCGACAAAGCCGATAAACTCGCCCTGCGCCGCATCTATTCCGACATTGCGCGCAGAAGAGACACCGCCGTTTTGCTTATGTATGACTTTTATGCGGCTGTCCCGCTCTGCCCACTTGTCGCACATGGCGGGGCAATTATCCGGCGAGCCGTCATCAACGAGAATTATTTCAAGATTTTTATATGTCTGACCGACTATGCTTTCGACGCACTTATCGAGATATTTCCCGACCTTATAGACCGGTACTATCACACTGACAAGAGGCTCGTTCATAAAATCACCCTTTACGCTCCGCGTACTTTTCTTATGACTTTGTTATACAGCTTCGGGCTGAACCACAGAAGCATGAGCTTAAATTTATATTTGAACGGATATCGCTTTTCAAAAAGTATCTGCTTTTTGAATCCGAGAAGTCCGTTGCGCAGTTCATCATATCTGTCAAGGCATTGCTGATTCGTTATAACGCCGCTGAGAACAGTGAACGCGGCGGTGGCGTAGCCGTTGACAGCAGTGTCGAAAAGCTCCTCGTCATACGAATATTCCGCCAAAAAGCTGTTCATTGCTCTTATTATCGAAAATGAACCGTATCCGAAATCGGATATCGTGATTGAATTTTTTCTTCTGAAATAGTGATATTTTGGAACATCGTAGAACACGGCGCATTTTATATTCTTGGATATTCTGTTGTTGAACATAATATCCTCAGACACTCCGTCTTCGGCGCAGAAGCGTTTGTCCCCTATCGCCGCGGTTCTGTAGATTTTATTGCAGCATATTCCCTGAACATATCCGCCGCCGATTATCGAATTGATATATCCCTTGTTATCCACAACGACCGGGGTTTCATACTGAACCTCCTGATCGTGGCAGCTGTCATCATCCTCATAATCCAGATACAGTCCGCAGCGGGATATATCCGCATTCTCTTTCAGGGCATTGGTTATCAGGAATTCAAAGAAATCCTTCTCAATCCAGTCGTCCGAATCGATAAATCCGAAATACTCGCCCGTCACCACATCGAGTCCGGCATTTCTTGCCGAGGACAAGCCGCCGTTTTCCTTATGTACTACTTTGATGCGGCTGTCTTTTTCAGCCCAGCTGTCGCATATTGCGGGGCAGTTATCCGGTGAGCCGTCGTCAACCAAGATTATCTCCAGGTTTTCATAAGTCTGTCCCACAACGCTTTTGATACATTTGTCCAAAAATTTCTCAGCCTTATAAATCGGAATTATAACGCTGATTTTAGTGTTACCCTCCAAAAGATTAACCTCCTATATAAATCCTCAAAAAATCAACATATTTTTCGGTCATAAACACGGAGCCGCGCCCGAGCATCGATGCGAGAAGCTTCGTGTGCGCAGGCAATTTTCCCATATCGACTGCTGCCGCCGCAGAGCGAATATCTTCATCCGCGCAGATATTTTCAATAACCTTTCTGCGCTCTTTTTTTGAATGGGCGTTTGCCTTTTTCGCCTCATTGCGAAGCAGGAAGTTGACCATATACAGAAGATAATAATCGAGCTGAGAGGATATATCGAAATCCGACTCTGCGTTCTTCTCCTTGAGACGCTTATACGGCAGAAGGATTATGTCTTTAAGCCTTTCGTCATAGGCGGTCGACATCGAGCAACCCGTTATGCGGTAATGATAAGTCGGCGTTTTTATGCAGGCTGCGCTTTGCGCGTCGAGCAGGCACGGATATATGAACGCCGCGTCCTCGCCCATGCGTATACGCTCGTCCACGGGCGTAAGGTTTTTTTCGATAAGCTCTCTTTTAACGAGCTTGCTCCAACAGTTCGGGTTGACGCCGAAACGGTAAAACCGACCGTCAAAGAGCATTTTCGGAAATATCTCGCTTTCAAGGCGCGCTCTGTCATAAAATTCCTCTTCAAAGCACTGATCGCTCGGCTCTCTGCGCTCACCGAAGTCGCTCAGGAAATCGCTGAGCACCATATCGGGCGAATACTTTATGATTGCGTTGTGCATATTCATAAATGTGTCCGGCTCTACCCAATCGTCGCCGTCGACAAAGCCGATATAGTCACCGCTCGAGGCCGCAACTCCCGCCTTTCTTGCGCTGAGCAGACCGCCGTTTTGCTTATGCACGACCTTCATACGGGCATCCTTAGCCGCATATTCGTCGCAAATCTCGGGGCAGCCGTCGGGCGAGCCGTCGTCTACAATAATTATTTCCAGATCCTCGAGCGTCTGTGCCGAAAGGCTCTCGAGACATTGGCGGAGATATTCTTCAATTTTATATACCGGCACTATAACGCTTATCATATGCCCGTCTCCTAATCCTAAAATTTAGCTGAAATGGAGCCATATCAGGCTCGTTCCGTTGCAGGCGTACCACATATGAACAAGCAGATAACCCACCATGCAGAAATTGATGACAAGCTCGTTCGAGGACAGCGTCATGCCGGATTTTATTACCGACTTGTTCTTTCTGCCGGTGAGCATCTCAATTTTTGCGTTTGAGTTTGCCTGCATACCGACCATAAAGACTACCGAAATGACCGCGGGAATCACCCAACGGGCAAAGCGGATAAAGGTCAGAGTGAAAGTAATTGAACCCAGCATGAAAAAGACTATCAGCTGAACAAAATTTATATAATCCGAAAAGCTATCGTACTTTTCCGTCTGTTTTTTGATAACATAAACCGCATAATAGAAGACGCATACGGAAACCACGAACACAGATACATTTACAAGATACTGTGTTCCGTTCACAAATCCGCTCGTCGCCGTGGCTCTCTCCGCCTTTTCGGAAATCAGCTGGAGATATTCTATATTGGTGATCTCTCCGAGACGGGGCACGACGGCTCCGCCGAGTATCATCGCAAAAAAGACGAGTACGGACATAAACTTGCTGTTTTTCTTGCCGGAAAGCAGCAGAGCTATGCGAATCATCATCATAAGTATGCCGCTCGAATGCATGAGGCACATCGCCAGATATCCGAGCCAGCATGCCGGTTTATATTTCTTTTCGACCAGCTCGACATACGCGAACAGGCAGAAGAGCGTGAATGTCAATCCGTTTCTGATTCCGCTGCAGATATCATAGAACCAGTATGTAGACAGAATGAAGAACGACGCGACAAACAGATACCACTTATTCACTTCGTATCTCTGCGAAGCCCTCCACAGCACCCAGAACATACTTCCGTAAGCCAAAAATATCGTAACGGCAGGAAGCATACCGTTATCCGGGAAAAGGCTGATCAGATAGAAATAAAATCCGCAAACGGGAAGCGAGTCCCAGTGATTATCGCCGTTTTGAATGCATCTTCGCAGGGTACTGAAGCCGCCCTTTCTGAGCATCGACACCTGATTAAAATAATTGCCGATATCGTCGGTCTCATAGGGCTTCATATAAAACGCCATAATTGACAGCGCAAGCACCAGAGCCAGGAACAGCCATCTTATATGCTTTCGTGGAACAATAGGATAAATGGCGCAAAACACCACCACTATCGCAAGATATACCAACATAGCTATCCCTCCTCTGTTATAAACTGTACAAATTCAAGAGTTTCTCTCTTACGCTTTCAGCCGAGTAACGGGCGCGCAGACCGGAGAGATCCATCGCCGCCCTGTCAAGTTTTGAAAATTCGCATATTTTCTCTATCCACAGCGAAACGGGCTCATCGAGAGAAATACGTTCAAATGCAGCGTTGACCTTTATCTCCTCTGGAACACCGAGAGAGGTCACGCACGGAAGCGACGCCGCCTGCGCCTCTATCGGCGCGATCGGAAGCGCCTCAAACCTTGACGGGAACACGAACACATCCATGGCGTTGAGCAAATCGGGAATATCATCCCGGCTGCCCGTAAAAATCACTTTATCGGACACGCCGAGCTTTTCAGCCAGAGCCCGTGTTTCTCCGTCGTCTCTCTCGTCGCCGACAAGCATAAGCCGCGAGTTAGGCTCAGTTTTAAGCAGCTCTGCGAGCAGCGAGACGAGGAATGTCTGATTTTTTATCCAATAGATCGAACCCACATGACCTATAATCAACTCATCCGACAGCCCGAGCTTTTCACGCGCAGCCGCTCTGCGCTGAGGGCTGAATTCATATTTCGCCGCATCGACATAGTTCGGCAGAACATAGCCGCGCTTTTCGAAGAGCTTCTCAGAGCACATGTATACTCCGGCTTTTTCGCTGCATCCGACGAGATCCGTGGCATATTTTTTGAGCCAGCGCTGCATGATGCGCTTATATATGTCCGTAGCAAATTTCTTAATGCGGCTTCTTGAGCGGTTGTCCTGCGTTGCGTGGCTCTGCGCTATGCGTTTTCTGACTCCCGCCTTGTATGCCGTGCGCATCACTATGCCGTTATAAAACAGCAAATGCGAGTGGACTATATCATATTTTCCGTCTTTCATCGTTTTCAGCAGGAAGAAGTAATCTTTGATATAGTTATCGGCTGCGGACGGCTTGGTTATTATCTCAGCGCCGATATCGGCTATTTCGCCGACCATCGATTCGTCCATATTTTCGCCCTTGCGCACAAGAAACGTACATTCGTAATCGTCGCTTTTGAGAAGCCTGCAAAATCTCAGCGCCGCTATCTCGATGCCGCCGCGCCTCAATGTATCGAGGACTATCAATACTTTCTTTCTGCCGTTCAAACCTGTTTTATTTGTCATAAAGTCCAAGTGCCCTTTTCAGCTTTTTGATATTGTCAGTGCCGATAACGGCTCTCAGTCTTCCCGCCAGATACCGCTTCGCCTTCCACATGGTGGTTCTGTTGAGGTTGCAGTTATCGCTCCATGTGCCCGCGGAATGGTGGATGGTGTAGCTCTTTCTCGAAGGCTTGTTGAAAATGCGTCCTATTGTGTTGGGGCAGAAATACACCGGCGGATAGAGCGTGAAGCCCTCGACGGTCTGTTTCTTTCCGTTCTGCTTGAGTCCGTGCTTCAGGCACGCTTCGGTTATCACGACGGTATTTGCAGTCATATCTATCGAGCCGTCTTCAAGAATAAGCTTTCTGTTATCATAATCGTGAAGCAGCTCGCCCATGAAGCGCTGACCTTTGACGGAAGCCATTATCGCGGTCGGAACCGTGTCTCTCGACTCGAAGCCGGAAAATGCTTCATTGTCAAGAAATTCATCTATCGGCTTGAGCACCTCAACATCGGAATCGAGATAAACGCCACCGTAGTTATAGAGCGCATAGAGACGGACATAATCGGTAATGAACGCCCACTTTTTGTTTTCATATGCCTCTTTGACATACTGATTGCAGTTGACATCAAAGTTCTCTTCGCTCCATTTGACTATCTCATATTCGGGAAGATACTTTTCCCACGATGCCATGCAGTTTTTAATGAGATCGGGATATTCGGCTCCTCCGAACCAGCAAAAATGTATCACCTTCGGTATTTTCGGCATTGTTTTCTCACCTTTCGTAAAATTCAACAAGTGTCTTTGCGCATTTATTTATGTCCCAGCCGCAGTCTCTGACTTTTTCAAACGCGGAGGCGCGCAGATCGTCGGGCATTGTTTCGATTTCTTTCGCCCAGACCTTCGGGTCGGCGTCGATCGACAGGCGCTTTATATTATCTGTAATGCAGACTTCATCAGTCACGGTGTCGGACATGAGCACCGGGAGTCCTGCCGCCTGCGCTTCGACGACCGAGACGGGCAAGCCCTCTCTAAACGACGGGAATATAAAAACATCCATTGCGCTGAGCAACTGGGAAATATCAGATCGTCTGCCGAGAAAATGCGCACTCTCGGATATTCCGAGACCCTCGGCGAGCTCTTTGAGTTCATCCGTCTCCTCCGCGCCCGCCATTAGGAGCACTGCATCCGGGTGTTCTTTCTTTATCTCGGCAAACACGCGCAAAAGATAAGGGTGGTTCTTCAGCGGCGGACTCGTCACGCCGACATGACCGACAACAAGCGTGCTGTCACCTATTCCGAATTCATCGCGCGCCGCGCTGCGCTTTTCCGAGGAAAAGGCATATGAAGCGCAGTCAATGGCATTCGGGAGAACTGTGAATCGGCTGTCCTCGCCGTACCAGTAGCGCCCCGCTTCGCGGCCGCAGGCGAAAAGCTTGTCCGCGAGAAAGCGTGTCGGGACATTGAGCAGCTGATTTCTTCGCAGGTTATCGGGATTCAATGAAAACAGTGTTGAATGGCAATGCGCCGCCACCTTTTTTATCCCGTGTTTTTTCGCTTTCGGAGCGATGAGACAAGTCATATACGGCGCATGGATATGTACCGCCGCATATTCGCCCTTATGCTCTTCAAAAAAGCCGTCAAGCTCGGACGAGACAAAGCTTTTTATTCCGGGCGTATTTATTCTGAACACGCGCCCGCCGAATGTCTCTATTTCAGCGCGCCTATCGCGCTCGCACTCCTTGAAATACATTATGTCAAATTTTATATCTTCCGGCATCGCGCGAAAGTAGTTGAGCACGACGCTCATCACGCCGTTTGCAACGCCTATGTCCGGCACAAAGTGCAGTATTCTCATATTGCCGCCCCTATTCTCAAACGAGTCCGAGATTGCCGTAGATCGTCAGCATCTCACGGTTGACATTTTCTGTAGAAAAGTCCTTGACCATATCGAGTCCGTTCTCGCCGAATGTGCGAAGCTTCTCGCGGTCGTTCATAAGCTCGAGTATTTTTTCCGCCATCATCCCGCTGTCGCCGACGGGAACGAGATATCCGTTGACCCCATCTTCGACTGCGTCGTTGTTGCCGCGCACATCGGTGGCGACTATCGGATTGCCCATCGCCATAGCCTCGATAAGGTTTATCGGCAGACCCTCCTGGAAGCTCGATGCGACCGACAGATCGCTCAGACCCACGAGGTTATTTATATCGCGGCGATAGCCGAGAAAATCGACATTTTCGGCAATACCTCGTTCGGAGACCATCCGCTTATATTCCTCAAGCCTTATCGGCTGACCGGGCAGAAGGAGTTTTACATTTTTGTTCTCATGCACTATTTTTTGGAGCGCATCGAAGAGCATAGGCTGATTCTTTCTGACCGAGAGATCTGCGGGATAGATCATAATAAAAGTATCGTTGTCGTAGCCGTATTCGGCTCTGAGTCTCGCCTTTTCTTCGTCGTCGACCGCCTTGAATCTGTCAAGCTCGACTCCGACGCCGTGAACCTGATATATCTTGTCGGCTTTGAAATTCTTCTCGTGCGCTAGGGCATAATCCTCGCTGTTTATGGTTATAAGACAATCGGTATATTTTGAAAGATACTTTTCGACGGGATAGAAGAACAGCCAATTCTTGAGCGGCGCGCCTTTGAAGAAATGGAAGCCGTGCGCCGTATAAATTACTTTCGTACCTTTTTTGCGAGCACCTTTTGCCGCAAGACGAGCTATCACCGCACCCATCGGAGTGTGGCAATGTATGGCATCATAATTATTGCTGTCGATCACCTTTTTGAGCGTTTTATATGCCTTTATGTTATCGGGTCTCAGGGGCTGACGCTCGAACGGGATTTCAAACGTTTTGTCAATTGCCGACAAATCGAGTCCTGGCTTGTCCGCAGAATTATCCTTGAACGCGGCATCGACTTGGGCTCCGTGAGATTTGAGCTCGCGGATGAACGGCATATGAAACTGCCCGATATGACTGCGCACCGTGGCGACAAATAAAACTTTCATCGGTTATTCTCCAATCGTTTTACTGCTGCATATTGCTGACTATTTCTTCAACGCGCTGTTTGAGAGCCGCAGAGTTTTCCGAAAGCTCCTGCTCGCTCATGGCGGCGCACTTCTTTTCGTAATCGCGTATTGCACTCACACCTTCGTCAAAGATACGGCGTATCTCTTTGGTATCGCCAACCTTTGAGACATCGCAGAACGCGCGGGAAAGTATCGCACAGTTCGAGCCGAGCCTGTAATGCTCGGGGATTATCATTTCTGCCGGCAGAAGTCCGCTTCCGAGGGAAGCTATTCCGCCGAAGCCGTAGTTTTTGATCCCACCGGCTTTAAAGCGTTCAACGAGCCTGTCCACAGTGCCGTCCGCCAGCTCTTCAAAAAGGAATTTCTTGCCATAGGAATGAGAGAGGTCGTTGAGACCGATATGTATTTCATCGATGCCACCGACAGAGATTATATCGTCTATCTGCTCTGCGGCTTCTCTGGTTTCGAGCAAAAGCGAAGTTGTTGCTCTGCCGTCGACCGCTTTTATAAAAGTCTCGACTTCGCGGACGGTTTTGAAATACGGCAGCATGACAACATCAGGCTTGCAGGCGAGTACGCCCTCGAGTTCATCCGAAAAGCCGTCAAAAATCGGGTCGGTGCGCACGAATATCTGCGCGTTTCTGACCGCCGTTTTCATCTTCGGAATATCCGAAATGCTGTGCTTCGACTTCACGGAGTCCCAGTTTTTCTGGCGCTTCTCTTTTCCGTACTGTTCGAGGTCGATGAATATTCTGTCAACGCCCGCTCTGTCAGCTATCGAAGCTATCTCCGGGTCATTCGTTATGTACATCAACTTAAGCATCTTTGTTCTCCTTCGTCTCCGAAGTTTTGCCGACATTGTCATTGTCCTTCATCGTCAGGACATTCCAAACGGTCTGGAACAGAATTTTGCAATCGAGTCCAAGTGAGAGATTATCCACATACTCAACATCGTACTTTATTCTGTCGTTCCAGTCAATCGCCTTTCTGCCGTGAACCTGCGCAAGACCGGTTATTCCCGGACGCACCTCAAAGCGTCTGCGCTGAAAGTCAGTGTATTCTTCGAGCTTCCACGGGTGATAAGTAAGGGTCGGGCGCGGACCGATAAAGCTCATGTCACCTTTGAGAATATTTATAAACTGTGGCAGTTCGTCAAGGCTTGTCGCTCTTATTATTTTTCCGACACGGGTCACACGGCTGTCGCCCTTATATGAATACTGGCCCGTTCCCATATGCTCGGCGCCCACGCACATCGAGCGGAACTTGTACATCTCGAAAACCTTTCCGTCTTTTCCGAGGCGCTCCTGCTTAAATATCACGGGGCCTTTCGAATCAAGCTTCACGGCCGCGGCAACAGCGAGAAGGAGCGGCGAGGACACCACAGTGCCTATGAGAGAAAATGTTACATCCAGAGCTCTTTTAACGCCTTTATACAAAAATATCCCTCCAAAGATATGCGCGCTTGCGAGCGCATTTACCTAGCTTTAATTATACCAATATATATGAAATTTTTCAACAGTCTTTTGTGTTTAAAATAGATTTATATCAGTCATATAAAAAATAGCGAAAAGCAAGCGTTTTTTTGAATATTCAAGCAACTTTTGCGCATAAAAAATCAGCAATACGGCAAAAAGTCGTACTGCTGATAACATTTTTATTCCACGGGCACGGCGACGCGCTCGCTCTCGAGCACAATCTCCTCCTCTTTTTTGAGGAAGGTGACAGAAGGCGCTTCCGTTCCGGGTTCTTTGTATGTCTTGACTATTTTCTTAACGACCCTGCGCACATCGGCATTGTCATCATACATTATTTCACTGAGTTCCTCGAGACCGGCAAAGAAATCGTTCTCGTTTATATCAATAGGTTTGCCGATATGTATGAGATTGTTTGCAGTCGCCTCGAGTCCCTCTTCGTCCATAAGCAACTCCTCATAGAGCTTTTCTCCGGGGCGAAGGCCGATAAACTTTATATCAATATCCTTGTAAGGCGTATACCCCGAAAGTCTGATGATATTTTCCGCAAGGTCGACTATCTTCACAGGCTCGCCCATATCGAGAACGAATATTTCGCCGCCCTTCGCGGAAGCGCCTGCCTGGAGGACGAGGGACACTGCCTCCGGAATGGTCATGAAATAACGGATAATATCCTTGTGTGTGACCGTTACGGGACCGCCGTTTGCTATCTGATCCTTAAAAAGCGGAATAACGGAACCGTTCGAGCCGAGGACATTGCCGAATCTGACGGCGACAAACTCGGTATCCGAATGCTTGTTGTAGGTCTGGACTATCATCTCGCAGATACGCTTTGTCGCGCCCATAATGTTCGTGGGATTGACCGCCTTATCCGTCGAAATAAGTACAAAGCGTTCGACACCGAACTTGTCCGCCGCCCGAACCGTTTTGAGAGTGCCAAAAACATTGTTCTTGACTGCCTCGTTAGGGTTGTCCTCCATAAGAGGCACATGCTTATGAGCCGCGGCATGATAAACGATGTTCGGATGGTATCTTGCAAATACGGATTCAAGACGCTTGCTGTCTCTGACGGAGCCTATGAGCACTTTGACATTGACTTCCGGATGCGTGCGCAGAAGCTCGTTTTGAATATTATAAGCGTTGTTCTCGTAAATATCAAAGATAATAAGCTTGTGCGGCGAATGTTCCGCTATCTGACGGCAAAGCTCGCTGCCTATCGATCCGCCGCCGCCAGTGACGAGAACCGTCTTTCCGCTGACATAGTCCATGACGGAATCGAGCTTTATTTTTATCGGCGGACGGCCGAGAAGATCTTCTATATTGATGGAACGGATATTTGAAAGTCCCATCTTCTTATCTATCATCTGTCCGATGCTCGGGAGCGTCTTGACGACACAACCGGTCTTTGAGCAGCGCCGAAGTATCTCGCCCTTGCGTTCCGGAGTCGCGGACGGAATGGCAAAAATTATAGTCTTGATATTATATTTTTCGGCAACTTCCTCTATCTTATCGCATTTGCCTATGACTTTAACACCGTATACAGTGCTGCGTTTTTTATCCGGCGAATCATCAAGAATACAAACCGGATAATATTCCATATTGGGACTTGTTTTTATCTCGTGGATCAATATATTTGCAGCGTCACCGGCACCGATTATCATGGTATTGTTGCGGTTTGACTTTGGTGTAATACCTCTCCACGGCTTGCGTCTGAGCGTTCTGAGCACCATTCTGACGGCCACTACGCCAGCACCGGAAAGCAGAACCGCCATAATATACACACTCGGCGCAAAATAAGGAAATTTCAGTGCAGTTCTGATGAGGGCAAAGGCTATCGATGAGCTCATAGCGCATACCGCGACTATACACGCATCGCGCATGGAAGCATACTCCCAAAGCACCTGATAAGTTCTCGACAAAGTGAACACGCAGGCATATATAACGGCGAGCACAACCATGCTCAGCCAAAAGCTGCCGCGGGTAATCTCTTTTACAAGTGCTTTAGCTTGGAATTCATTTCGCATCCATATGGAAAACATAAACGAAAGCATCAGCACAGCCATATCGAGAAAGTATAAAAGCGTCACTATCAAATCGCGCTTTTTCAAAGTTGCCACTCCGTTTCCCATCTCTATTATTGGTTAAATTATATATTCATATTTTCACACTGTCAATACAGAACTTGAAATATAATTTATGTATAATTTTGGTATTTTTGTATACTCGCATTGTCAATTTGCCGGACAATAATTTTCACACAGGTCCAAGTTCATAGCAAAAAGCACAGATCGAAAAATATCGATCCGTGCTTTCAGGTTCGTTTTCATATCAGAAGTTCGAGCCGTTCCAGCCCCAATGCTCCGCCTCTTCGTATTTGACATAGATATTGGCGGGAGCTATTCCTGTCTCTGCGGACACTGCGTCGCAGATAGCTGCGGTCAGCTTATCATAGACTGCATCCGACGCACCGCCGAAAAGGCTCAGTTCGATATAAGCCATGGGCTCATCACTTTTGCCGCCGAAATACATTGTCGCTTTATCGTCAAACGAAAGCATGAGCCAGCGCTCGGTCTTTCCCGGAACGAGAGAGATTATCTTGCCGTATTTTGCGGCGAGTGCATCTCGCTTTTCTTTTGCAAGTTCGATATTTGTTTTCGTGCTGATATAGGGCATGGTTATACTCCTTTTCTGTTATCAGTTAATTCTGATGAAGTCCCCTGCCGGGACAGTTATACCGCTGACGGTCACATCGGATTCGGTATAGTTGACATAGATTTTTGCTCCTGTGTCGTACTCCGTGCAGAACACGCCGCCCATTATCTCGCTGTGCGAGGTCATGCGCGAAGCCTGGAGATCCTTGAGAGCCGCATCGGCACGCTCATAGAACTCTGACGCTGAAGCTATCCAATTTTCGTAATAGACTCCGGAAGCCTCTGTACTGTCTTCGCCGGACTTATTCTTTTTATCTGCATAGGTGTCCGAATACGTCCACTCATAAGCGGGACTTGCACCGTATTCGACACAGCGCAGGAACGAGGTTTTGGCATTCTCGCTGAAGTTGAGCGGCTCGCCGGAATAGCCGACTATTCCGTGGAGAACGAGCTGCAAAAACGGCACGCTGACATATGCCGAGCGGCTCTGTGACGCAGAGGTCGGCAGATGCGAAATGAAGCTGACATTCTTTATGACGCGGAAATTGCCGGTGTCGGTCATAAGCTTCATATTAGCAGTCAGCGACGGGAGCTGTTCGGATATCATCTCCGCGCTATCCTGGCGGTTGAAGCCGTTCTTATAATCGGAATAGAGCAGACTGCCGACATCGTTGAGACAGAAGCCGGTAAACTGTGAGAATCTCGTATCTCTGAGTATCTCGATTATCGATCTTTCAACATACTTCATGCCGAGTAGACGTTTTGCGTATTTGTCTTTTCCGAGCGGACTCTTGTTTATTGCATTGTACTCTGCCTTTTTGCTGAAGATGCTGCCGGCGGTCTTACCCGAAGAGAACGAATCCCCCTTTGCCGCGGATAGCAGATTGACATCGAGATACATTTCCATGTTCTGCGCGTTGACATATTCGACAAGATCTTTGAGGTCGGAGCGAGTGCCGAGACGGGCAAGCAGAGACGCCGTCATTATGCTCGACTGATCCGTTCCGCCGGTCAGTGCGCCCTTGTAGCGCAGTTTTATTGAGTTTATGCCCTTCGACTTCATTCGCGTGAGCATATCAAGAGCCTGTTCGAAATCAGTGAAAGTCTTTTCTTTTTTGAGATTCAGTCGTTTGAGCGAAAACAGAGTATCGTCCGAAACGCCGATAACGGTCAGATCAAGAGGCAGATACTCCTGCTCTTCGGCCGTTCTTGTCGAGAGTATTCGCTCCCTTATCAGCTGTTCACGCGCCGCAGCTGCCATGCCTGTATAATCTGCATTCGAGCCGCCGAGGAAACGTATGCAAAGCCCGATATCGCCGTCATAGGACTCAGAGCTCATATAAAACTTTCCTTTTGATTCGGTGCAGGGTGTGATATCAAACGACACGCCGGCTTCATAAAAATCGTTGCCGCCCCTGACTCTGTCCGCGCTGACGGTAGCTATCGCATCGCCGCTGTTGATTATTGTGACAAAGGCGTTGTTCCCCTGCTTCATACCATATGCGGGAATAAGAGCATTTGCGGTGCCGCTGTTTGCGTGACCGGATGCCGCGTCGCCGCCATAAACCGGGAAGCTCAGTTCGCTGTCAAATGAATCGTCTCTCGTGTCGGTCTTTATGAGCGCTCCGCTGCCATCGGGGACAAAGATATAGTCGCCCTGCTGGGGTTCGGAATAAGCGCCGAAGAAGTTGAGAAGGCTGAGTTTCGTGAGCTTTGCGTCGGAATCCGCAACGAGGTTTTCATATTTCGCGCTGACATAGACGCTGCCGTCTTTTATCTGATAATTGACGACAAGCTTGAAAGCTATATCGCCTTTTTCATATTTTTCTTTGTGTGCAGTTGCAGTGTCGGGAGTGAGAATATAAGTAACGCTCAGGGCATCGTCGGCAAAGCTGCACTGGGCATTCTGGAACGACACGCTGTTATCCTGAGTATTGAGCTTATAGAGTATGTCTCCGCTGACGATTTCAAGAGTCGCCGTTGCGGCACCCGAATTCTCCTGAGTCGGGAGCGCAGACCAGAGCTTTTCGCTGTCGTCATGGGAAAGATCGGCGACACAGACGGAATATGTGCTCTCGTCAAAGAGCAGCTCGATAAGTCCGGATTTGCCGACCTGCTGAAGGTTGGCTTTATCTCCGACGGAATGGAGCAGAGTCGATTCCGCCGCGCCCGCCTCGGTGGGCGTGCCTTTTATTTTCGTCACGGCAACAGGATCGGAGCACGCGCTCAGGGAGCAGAGCATTGCCGCCGAAAGCAGCAGAGCCGATATCCTCGCCGTTATTCTTTTTTTCCTGTTTTTAATAGCCATAACAAGATCTCCCATATCTATAAAATCGCCGCTTTGCGTTGAACTCTTCATTTGATTATATCATCTTTGAGCCGTTTATTCAACCTCGCTCACTTATCCACATCGAACCAGAAGCGCACGCCGCCGTGTTCGTTGACAACGCCGCACTCCCTGCCGAGCCGCTTTTGAATGGCTTTGACTATCGGCAGACCGAGTCCGAAATGGAAATCCTCGTTCTTGCGCTTCTTTGAAGATTTGTAGAAGCTGTACCATATTTTGTCAAGCTCGTCCTCGTCTATCGGGTCGCCGGAGTTATAGACGCTGACTCTGTATGTGTTCAGATTATCTTCAACCGTCAACTGAACTATCTTCTTGCCGCCGATATTCGACACGGCGTTTGACAGAAAGTTTTGGAGCACGAGCAGGATAGTCCGCTCATCGCTGTGGACGGTCAATCCGTCCGGAATGCGGTCGATGAGCTTTATCCCGTTTTCGTTGAACATCATTGAGAACGCCGCAAGCTGACCTTTTATCATCGCGCTCAGATCGAGCTTTTCGCGCGTCGGGACATATGAGCCGCTCTCGAGCTTTTCAAGATTAAGCAGCTCCATGACTATGCGGTTCATCTTGCCGGTCTCTTCTAGGATTATGTCGCAGTATTCCTCGCTGCCCTCGGGATCGCTGTTTATGCCGAGTTTGAGTCCCTCGGCGTAGCCTTGAATAATGGCTATCGGGGTTTTTAATTCATGCGAGACATTGGCGATGAAGCTCTTCCGCGACTCGTCGACAAGCGCGCTGTGTTCAAGTTCTTCGGTCAGTTTTTCGTTTTTGTCCTGCAATTCGTCGAGCGTTTCGCTCAGGGATTCGGAGAGTATATTGATATTCTGTCCGAGATTCTGAACATCCGTCTGCGGATAGCTGACGCATTTCTTGGAGAAATCGAGCTTCGCCATGGACTCCGTTATCTCCGCCATCGCCGCAACGGGACGCGAGAAGCGCAGATTGGAATAGAGTATAATTGCGCATGCCACGGCGGCTGATATCAGCGCAAAAGCAGTCAGAAGAAATGACGCCGTATGGGCGTTTCGCTCGACCTGATAATAAGGCAGCCACAGACGCAGGGTATCACCGTTTTTGAGCTCAACGCGGTATCTGTAATATCCGCTCGCCTCGCTGTCCTGATATTCATATTCGTCAAAACTCACACTGTCATCGAAAAGATCGAACACGCGCACGCTGCGTCCGATAGCATACATGCTTTCGGCGGTTCGGTAATAGACGCTGTCCCCGTCGCCGGAATATAAAAACTTTTCGCGGTTTGAATAGACGGTGTTGCCGTTGGGGTCAAAGACCTCGATCATATAATAATTGTTGTCGGAGACATAGGCGAGCTGCTGATAGTATTCGTAAGATGCCGGATCCTCGTTGTCGAGCGATTCGCGGATGCTCTGCATATTCATTATCTCCGCAAAGGCATAGACGGAGTTGAGCAGCACGCCGGGGCGCAGTGCGACAAGTATTGCGGCAAGCACTATCAGGACGGTGATGAGCTCAAAAGCCATGCGCCGTCCCGATTTTCTGATTCTGTCATTTTTTCTTGCCGACCGACGGCTCAAACTCAGTTCACCTCTATCTTATATCCTGCGCCGTAGACCGTGCGCAGATGGCGGCTGCCCCAATCACCGAGCTTCGTGCGAAGGCGCGCGACATGGGAATCGACCGTTCTTGAATCGCCGAGGAAGTCAAAGCCCCAGATATCGTCGAGCAGCTGCTCGCGTGAAAACACCCGCTCGCGGTTCGAAGCGAGCTTATGAAGAATCCCGTATTCTTTATGAGTCAGCTCGATTTCGTGACCGTCGCAGACGACGGAATGAGCCACAACATCGATGACGAGACCGTCTATAACTATCTTATCGGTGGGGTTGTCCGCAGTGCGCTTTAAGCGCGCTTCAATGCGCTTGACAAGCACGGTGGGGCTGAACGGCTTTGTTATGAAATCGTCTGCGCCGCACTCAAAACATTCGAGCTCGTCGAACTCTTCGCCGCGCGCAGTCAGGAAAATGACCGGGACATCGGAGGTTTCGCGAATCTTGCGGCAGACCTCCCAGCCGTTCATCTCTGGCATCATTATATCGAGCACAGCCAGAGCTATATCGCTGTTTTCCGCAAAAACGTGCAGAGCCTGCGCACCGTCCTCCGCCTCGACCGTTTCAAAGCCCTTGGCGGTGAGGAAATCCCTGATAATGCGGCGTATCTTCGCCTCATCGTCCGCGATAAGTATCTTCTGCAAAAGTTACCCTCCTTCCGGGTCATGCATCTCTGCGCGCCCGGGACAAAAAATCAATTATTACTGATTTTATCACATATCGACAAATTTAACAAGGTGTCAGCACAGCGAGGGGCGCTATTTTCCAAAATTATATCGACGCTATTGCAATTGGGCGGCAGAATAAGTATAATAGATAACATAAATTCAAAATCGGGGAGTTTGCAAACCGTGCAATTCTCGCCGAATATAGGGAGGGCATGACCTTTGTTAGGTAAATTTGTCAGAGTCAGAATAACAAACCCGGTCGGCTCCCTGAACCGTCAGTACGGATACAGATACTCTCTCAATTTCGGCTCTCTCGAAGGCAGGCGGCAGTTTGACAACCGCTTCGCAGGCGCCTATATCATGGGCGTTCATCATCCCGTCAGGCACTTTGACGGGCGCGCAATTGCCGTGTTATACAGAGAGGGAGAGCGCAAGGGCATACTTGTCGTTGCGCCGAAAAACATGCGTTTTATCGGCTATCAGATAGCCGATGCGCTCGCCTTTGCGGAGCCCGAGGGCACATACCGCCTCGAGTGTCTCTATGAGCGCTCTTGCGGAGCCGTCGTATGCCGCAGAATAAACGACGAGATTAGACTTCTTCTTATCAAGAACAGCCGCAGTGCCCACTGGGGATTTCCCAAAGGTCACATGGAGCGCGGCGAAACGCCCGAGCAGACTGCACGGCGCGAGGTTCTTGAAGAGACCGGGATACACATCGACATCATTCCGGACTTCACCGCAAAATCCGACTACACGATTCAGGGCAAGGTCGAAAAGAGCGTAACCATCTTTTTGGCAAAGACCGAAGACACAGAGACGATAATTCAGCGCGAAGAGATAGACGACTATATCTGGCTCGGCTTCGACAAAGCGCTCGAAACGCTGAAATTTGAAAACGACAAGGCAATTTTGAAGAGCGCACGTCGTTTTATGGACAAGCACGGAATTTTTGAAACAGATGACTGACGGCGCAAAAACGCCGAAAAAGAAAGGAAAAGAACATGACTCAAGAATTCGCTCAGGGTCTCGTCGACTTTTTTCAGAACAAGATTCCTAACGAACTGATAATCTTTATCGTATCGCTGCTACCGGTTCTCGAACTGCGCGGCGGCATGATAGCGGCGAAGCTGCTGCACGTTGATTTTTGGCGTGCGTTCGCCATATGCTATCTCGGCAACATCCTGCCGATCCCGTTCATCCTGCTTTTCATACGCAAGATATTCCAATTTCTGCGCGACAAGCCGGTCTTTTCCAAGATCATCAAAAAGCTTGAGATACGCTCAATGCGCAACAGCGAAAAAGTCAAACGCTGGCGCGACTGGGGTCTGCTTTTGTTCGTTGCCATTCCCCTGCCCGGAACGGGCGGATGGACCGGAGCACTGATAGCTGCCCTGACCGACATGAGGATAAAAAAATCCTTCCCGATAATCGCCCTGGGCATTCTTATTGCGGGAATAATCATGTCCGTCATCACCTACCTTGTGCCCTCTTTCTTCGGATTTTAATGTTCGGCATATAAGGAGGAGCAAACATGAAAAAAGCGGTATCATTCATTCTTGCGGCAATTATGCTCATCATGCTGCCCGCAGGCGCATTTGCGGACAGCGCACAGTGCAGCTGCGACACGCCGCCCGTCGTTATGGTCAACGGCTTCGGCACCGAGCTCTATCACGACAACGGCGACGGCACACAGAGCGCTGTTTTCCCGATGGGCGCCGTTGAGATAGTCAGCGCCATTCCGAGCCTTGCCGGCGCATTTGCGGCTCTCGCCGCAGGCGAACACGAGCTGTTCCGCACGCTGCTCTCAAAGGCTCTGTTCCATCTCATGGGAAACATGATGTGCACCGCGGACGGCACGGCTAAGATATCGGCAAAGTCATATCAGACGCCGACCGACACGGATATTCACAAGAGGGATATCCACGGTCAGTATCAGGGCGAAAATGACGGCGGGCGCTACATCTTCGGCTACGACTGGAGACTCGACCCCGTCGAAAGTGCACGCGAGCTCGAAAAGTACATCGAGCAGGTCAAGAAAATCACCCGCCACGACAAGGTAGTGCTCTGCGCGCACAGCGAGGGTACCTGCGTTGCGGCGTCGTACATTTCGCTCTACGGCTCAAAGAACATAGAGAAAGTCGTTTTCCTGAGCGGCGCGTTCCAGGGAATAACGCTCGTAGGCAATCTTTTCACGAAGAATCTCGACGTCAAAGGCAAGGCGGACGCATTTGAGCTGTTCATAGAAACCTTCCTCGGCGGAGACACGACGGGCGATTTCGTCAGCAGCCTCTTCTCCGTGCTCAAAGACGCGTTCATAGTCGATATGCTGCTGTGCCTTGTCAACAACATCCTTGAAGAGGATCTTGACGCGCTCTACGACGAGTGCCTGACAGAGATAATAACCACCATGCCCGGCGTCTGGAGCTTCGTGCCCGACGCATACTACGAGGACGCGAAAAAGGCTCTCTATTCCGACACGGGAAGCAAATATTCCGCTCTGACTAAGCTCACCGACGGCTACCACTACGGCGTTCAGGTTGGGCTCGGCGACAGGCTCAAAGCGGAGCAGAAGAACGGTCTTGCAGTCTGCGTGAGCATGGGATACGCAATAGCACCCATCCCGGTATATGACAACTGCGTTGACCAGACCGATATGCTCATCGACACGAAGTTCGGCTCGCTCGGTGCGACCTGCGCACCCATAGGCGAGGCTCTCAAGGCGGACAGTGCAAACAAATATCTTTCGGGCGATCTGCTCGTTGACGCTTCCACCTGCGCTTTCCCGGATTCGACATGGTTCGTCAGATATCAGGATCACAACGATTTCTGCGACGCCTACAACGACTTCGTATATTATCTGCTGACCTTTGACGGGCAGCCGACAGTCACATCGAACGCGGCGTTCCCGCAGTTCATGGCTTGCGACGGGCACAAAGTTCTTGTCCCCGCGGGAGCGCTCCCCGAAGCCGACACAAGACCTAGCATAATCAGACTCGGCGAGAACACCTATAAGCTCATAAAGGAGCTTATAGATTCGCGCAAAAACTAAGCTATAAAAAAATCGACCGTCCCGAAGCTTTTGCCGCGGGACGGTTTTGTTATGTCTTTTAATATGCCTCGAATCTCGCGATAGTCGCAAAGCAGCGGGTCTCCTCGATAACGAGTTTTATATACTGCATTCTCGCCTCTTCAAAGCGGCAAATGCGCTTAGAGCCGATGACGGTGCCGGCAAATATCTTTTTCCACTTGCCGTTTATCTGACCGTATAGCGAGAATTTTTCTATCTGCTGACCTGTCGCGATATGCTCGGAGAGCACGATCTTGTCGATATCGTAATCATCGCCGAGGTCGAGAGTCAGGGTCGCGTGGTCGGGATCGAAGCCCGAGTGCCAATACTCGTCGGTGGTGTGGGTCAGAGCCATCTGACCGCGATGCTCCTCATCGAGATGGCAGGAGTCGGTCATTATCGAATCGTCCGCCAGATTCTCGTTGAAGTCTATCTGAAGCTGCGCGCCCATGGCGAGCAGGGTCTCGACATCGCGCTGGGCAAACAGACCGTCCTTGTTCGGCGGGATATTGAGCAGCAGGCTCGCATTCGCGCCGACAGAGTTATAATAAATCTCCATAAGCTTCGACAGCGGCTTTACTTCATAGTCCTCGTTGAGATGATAGAACCAGCCTTTTCTTATCGAGACATCAACCTCTGCGGGATACCAGATGAGCTTCGACACATTTTTTATAGCCTTGCGGCTGCCGAGGTCGAGCGTGGTAGCGCTTATCCTCTTCGGCGGCTTCTCCGCGGTCTGCTGAGACGCGGCAGCTATCAGCTCCTGATTGCTGTAATAATACGGCACGACATTCCACTCGCTCTTGCGGCAGACTCCCGCCTCGTTTCCGCACCAGCGGACATCCGGACCCGTGACGGAAATGACCGCCTCGGGCTGACACTCGCGTATAAGGTCATAGTAGCCCTGCCAGTCATATTCCTGCTTGCGACCATTCTTGCCCTCGCCGCATGCGCCGTCGAACCAGACGCAGAATATATCTCCGTAGTTCGTCAGCAGCTCGCGCAGCTGATTCTTGAAATATTTATTATATGCTTCGCCCTCGCCGTAGCGGGGATCGTGCCTGTCCCACGGTGAAAGATAGACGCCGAACTTGAGGCCGAATTTTTTGCATGCCTCGGCACATTCGCGCACGACATCACCCTGGCCGTCTTTCCATTTGCTCTTTTTGACGCTGTAATCCGTATACTCGCTCGGCCACAGGCAGAAGCCGTCATGGTGCTTGCAGGTCAGGATAATCGCTTTCATACCCGCCGCACGGACTGCCGCCGCCCACTGATTCGCGTTGAGCTTCTCGGGATTGAAGAGCACCGGGTCGTCGTTGCCGTTGCCCCATTCGGAGTTTGTGAATGTGTTCATGCCGAAGTGAATAAAGGCATAGAACTCGAGCTCATGCCACTTGAGCTGGCGCTCGCTCGGTACGACCGCCGCCGCGCGCTTTATGTAATCGTCATTCTTCTTCATATCTGCTTTCCTTTCGGATATATGATACATGATGTATATAAAGATAACATAAACTTCGCGCGAAGTAAACTTATAAGGCAAAAAATCCACAGCAAATTTTTCTTCGCTGCGGATTTTTATATTTATTCGACTGTTACGCTCTTCGCAAGATTTCGCGGTTTATCGACATCGCATCCGCGCCAGACCGCCGTGAAATAGGCTATAAGCTGGAGCGGAACGACATTGAGCGAGGGCATATATTCAGGCAGAGTCCTCGGCACCTTTATGGCGACATCCGAAAACTCGCCTGCGTTCTCGCAGTCCTCACCGACGAGCGCCGCAACATATGCGCCGCGGCTCTTGACCTCGCGGATATTGCCGAGGGTCTTTTCAAAGAGGTCGGGCTGGGTTGCGACGGCAAACACGGGAGTACCCGGCTCGATAAGCGATATCGTGCCGTGCTTGAGTTCGCCGGCGGCGTAGGCCTCGGACTTGATATAGGATATTTCCTTGAGCTTCAATGAGCCCTCGAGCGAAATTGAATAATCAAGCCCGCGTCCGATGAAAAATATACTCGAAGCCTTTGAGAACCGCTCGGCAACGGGCTTGAACAGCTCTTCATTTTCGAGTATCTGTTCAATCTGCTCGGGCAGGCGGAGCAGCGCTTCGCAATGCCGCTTTTCTTCCGATTCATCGAGCCTGCCGACCGCCCTTGAAAGGCGCAGGGCAAGCAGATAGACTGCGGCGAGCTGAGCCGAAAACGCCTTTGTTGTGGCGACGGCTATCTCGGGTCCCGCCATGGTGTATATAACATCGTCGCTCTCTCTGGCAATCGTGCTCTCGACGACATTGACTATTGAAACAGTGTGCGCGCCCCTGTTCTTCGCTTCGCGGAGCGCCGCCAAGGTGTCCGCCGTTTCGCCCGACTGGCTGATAACAATGCAAAGATCGTTATCACGGACAACGGGGTGTCTGTAGCGGAATTCGCTCGCGAGGTCGCATTCGCAGAGTATCCCCGCCGAGCGCTCTATCAGATATTTGGCGGTCATTCCGACATGCCACGCGCTGCCGCAGGCGACGATATGAATTACGCCGATATTTTTTATCTGCTCGTCGCTGAGGGTGAGCTCCGGAAGATTGACTCTTCCGTCAACTATTCTGCCGCCGAGCGTGTCGCGCACGGCTTTCGGCTGCTCGGCTATTTCTTTTTTCATGAAATGCTTATAGCCGCCCTTTTCGGCGCTGTCCGCATCCCAGGTTATATGCATGAGTTTTTTGTCTATTGGCTTGCCGTCGGAATCGAAAAATCCGACCGAAGTTTTGCCGACTATTGCAATCTCGCCGTCCTGCATGACGGCGCAGTCGCGGGTATATTTGAGCAGAGCCGGAATATCGGAAGCGAGATAGTTCTCCCCGCTGCCGATGCCGACTATCAGCGGGCTGTCTTTTTTGGCGGCGAGTATCTCATCCGGATGATCGCTCATCAGCACTGCGACGGCATAAGATCCGCGAACGCGCTTTATAACTTTCAGCATGGTCTCGAGCGGATTTCCGTCATAGAGACTGTCGAAAAGCTGAGCGAGAACCTCTGTGTCGGTCTGCGATTTGAACTGCCTGCCCTGCTTTTCGAGCTCGGTTTTCAGCTCAAGATAGTTTTCGATGATACCGTTGTGGACGAGGGTGACGCGCCCGCTCGAACCCGAATGAGGATGGGCGTTTGCATCGGTCGGCGCGCCATGGGTCGCCCAGCGGGTATGACCTATGCCGACGCTCCCCTGCGGGGTGCCGACTTCGTCGAGTTTCTGCTGAAGGTCGCTTATCCTGCCCTTTGTCTTGACAGTGGTTATCTTTCCGTTTCGGCATACGGCGATGCCCGCCGAATCGTAACCCCTGTACTCCAGCTTCTTCAAACCATCGATCAATATCGGAGACGCACTATTATCTCCAACGTAACCAACAATTCCACACATATTCTGTTTTTCCTTTACAAAAATATTTGTGCATTGCTCTCCCCTCTGTCTGCGCGTCGCCGCGCTGTTTTATAAGAGAGCCTGTGTCCCCCGCACTTATGGGGCAAGAAGCATCCGCCGAAAATTTCGATGACTTCTTCCTCGTCATCTGCAAAGGCTCGCAGCCTTCAGTGCTTGCAGACCCGGCGCTATTTTTATGACCGAAAAATTTTAAAACGGTTTGACAAATTTCCTTTCTCGATATTACACAAACGGCACTGAAACGCAAATGCAGTCTTATTATATGCAAAACGCCGCAAAAAGTCAAGTCAACTGTCTCAAAAAGAAAAAAGACCGTTCTGCAAGGCATACAGATCGGTCTTTAGTATATGTTTTTTCGTGCGGTTTACTGCTTCGCTTCCTGCTTTTCTGCCTTTTCGCGCTCGCGGCGTTTTTCGGTCGGCGCGGGGTCGCAGAGCTTCATGAAATCGACCTTGCCCATCCGGGTGCGCGGCAGAGCGTCGAGAATGATGATCTTCGTCGGGCGCGAGAAGCGCGGCAGATTTTCGCTGCAAAATTCATTTATTTCTTCAATCTTTTTCTTCTTGTTCTCCGGCTCGCTGTCGAGCGCGACATAGAGCTTGACTATCGGCTTCGCCTCGATATAGCCCTGAACGGCGCAAGCCTCGGTTATCCCGGCGACGCCGATGACCTTTTCTTCGATATCGGACGGATAGACATTGTAGCCCGAGATAATAATAAGTCTCTTTTTGCGCCCGGTGAAGAACAGGAAGCCGTCTTCATCAATATAGCCGAGGTCGCCAGTGAGCACCCAGCGCACGCCGCTGTCGTCGGTATAGACTCCGCTTGTCGGCTCGTTTAAATAGCCCTCCATAAGAGTCGAGCCGGAGACGGCTATCTCGCCGACGGTATTTGCGGGCAGGCGTTTTTTGTCCTTATCCCATATCTCGACGCGCATACCGTAAAACGGCTTGCCGACGGAATTGCGCTTGAAATCGGCATATGTATTCGCGCAGCAGACGGAACTTACCTCGGTAAGTCCGTAGCCGCGGAAGAGTCTGCCCTTGCCGCCCCATTTGGCTATAGTCGAGTTAAACATATCAAGGAACTGCTCGGTCACGATATCGCCGCCGCTAAAGAGCAGCTCGAGATTCCGCAGATGCTTGCCCTCGAAGTTCTTCTGCTCGAACATCTTCTTATACATATTCGGCACGCCGACTATGAACGAAACTTTATATTCGCGCATAAGCTCGTTTGCCTTGCGCGGCTTGAAGCGTGCGACAGGGATACAGCAAAAGCCTTCGCACATGCTGAAATGCATGGACACGCCGAGACCGAACGCATGGAAGAGCGGCAGGACTATCATCGAGCACTCGACGCCGGGGGTGTTGTGATGCTCGACCTTTCCCGTCTTATAGGCGAGCTCGTTGAGCGCCTTTGAAGAGAGCTTTATGGTCTTGCTCTTTCCCGTTGTTCCGCCGCCGTGAAGATAGACGGCGATATCCGAGCCGTTGTTGTGGACTCCGTCCGAGGGCGGGCAGCGATGGATCGCCGCGCGGTAGCTCAGCGCATTTTTTATGCCCGACGACGCATGCGCCGCGAACAGCTCATAGCCTCGGAAAGCCGGATGAGCCGCAGGCGAAACATAATCTGAATTCGAGCACACAACGCACGGGACATTGTGAAAATTGAGCATATCGACATAGGGCTTTGCGAGAAGATCCATGAGCATAACGCCCTTTGAGCCGACCGCGTCCATAGTCTCCTTGAGAAGCTCGGGCGGGGTCAGCGGATGCACGATATTTGCGATAACGCCTATTTTATTGAGCGCATAAAAGGCGACGAAGCTCTGCACGCAGGTCGGCAGGAACACGGTGTACACATCACCGCGCCGAAGCCCCGCGCTCTTGAAATACGCCGCGAGACGGTCGATATCGGAAAGCAAGGCTGAACGCTTAATCCTGTGACCGAAATGAATCGCGGCATCGTAGTCGCCGAACGCTGCAGTGTTGTTCTTGAAATACTCGTAGCAGTTGTAGCTTTCGGTTGGTATCATATTTATTTTCTCATCTCCCACAATACATTTTATATGCAAGGCAATAAAATGTCAAGACAAATGTCGCAGATAATGACCGTTATATATTTCCGTTAAAAGAACCGTTCCGAATAATTCGGAACGGTTTTCATTTTGTCTGTCAGTAGCTGATAACAAGTTCGTCCATGCGGACAAGGTCATCGTCTACGATTGAATATCCGTCGTCCTCGATAATCACCTGGAGCGATATCGTGACGGGGTCGAGATAGCCGATATTATCAAGATTCTTTTCGACCTCGGTGATTATTCCGTCCGCCCAGAGCTCATCGCGCTCGGAGTCGGAGAGCTTATCGAATTTCCCTTTTCTCGCGCGCTCGCCATAGGACTTCTCGAAATCGTCGATGCCGTTTTCCTCCGCTTTTGATATGACATCTATCGGATAGACGGTCACGCTGACAAGGAATCTGTCGGAGCTTCGCGTTACCTCGCCGACCTTATACTTACAATGGGCATAGAGCGTTTCGAATATCTTCACCATGCGCTGATAAGTCGCGTCGGATACCTCGTCGATATCCATACACATTTTGAAATATTCGACCTCGTCCCGGATATACTGCTGATACTGGGTTTCGCATTCTTCGGCAGTGCCGCCGACCGATTCCAGATACTCGCCGCTGTTCTTGTTGAGATAGACAGAGTCGAGCGTGCCGCGGACATATGCGCCGATCTGCGAGCGCGACGCCGTACATGAGCACAGCATGAATACGCACAGCAGAACCGCCGCAAGCGCGGAGATCCTCTTAACCATTATTCAACTACTCCTATATAACCGATCAAATTATCGGAAGCTAAAGAGAAGTCTATCACAGCAAAGACCGGACGTCAACAATATTCCGTATAAGCATACATTTTTTGCGGCTTTTCTGCAAATATTTTTGATAATTTATAAATGAATCCTAAAAATTACCGACACTCGAACCAATCGGGACCCGGGCGGTAGCCGTTATCCAGTCCGTGCTCGGCGCAGAACGGATGCGAACGCAGGACGAAGCGCAGGGTATTCATCGCGCTGCGGAATATCTCCGCGCGGGTGATGCCGTCCGGCTTGCCGAGGCTCTCGAGCAGAGTCGGGTCATATTTTGCCTTGCGCGAGCCCGCTCCCGCGCCGGGCATGAGCACATCTACCTGTCCGCGCACGCGGTAGGCGTTATTGCGAAGCAGCGGGAAATCCGGGTCTTTGCTCGCGCGCATCCACCAGTCGGTCATGACGCAGCCATCATATTCCCATTCGCCGCGCAGTATCTGCGTGCAGGTGCCGTAATGATAGTGTCCCCAGACGCCGTTTATCTTATTATAAGAAGTCATTATATTGAATGGATGCGCGGTTTTGACGCATATTTCAAAGCCCTTGAGATAAATCTCGCGCAGAGCGCGCTCGGACACGCGCGAATCGTTATAGATACGCATGGTCTCCTGATTGTTGCAGGCGAAGTGCTTCGGGCAGGCGGAGACTCCCTGCGACTGGATGCCGCGCACGACCGCCGCGCCCATGGTGCCGGCGAGCAGCGGATCTTCGGAGAAATATTCAAAGTTTCTGCCGCAGAGCGGATCTCTGTGGATATTCATGCCCGGGGCGAGCAGGACATCGGAGCCCTTGCGCGCCATCTCGGCACCCTCGAGAGCATACAGCTCGCGGACGAGCTGCTGATTCCATGTGCTCGCGAGCAGCGTGCCGATAGGCAGGAGCGAGGCATAGCAATGGAGTCTGATGCCGGAGGGGCCGTCCGTTGCGCTGACGGGCGGCACACCTTTTTTGCGCAGAGATTTAAGTATTCCGCCGTAAACTGCGGCGTTGCCGGGAGTGCCGAGCTTGCTGTTCATGACATAGTCGCCGCGGCAGAGAGCCTCAAGCTCAACATCCTCGAGCTGAGCCGTGAAGCCCGCAAGGGTCGCTCTGTTATTGGCGACATCTTCGAGTTTTATGCCCTTGTCGCCCGTGAAATCGGGAGCTTCGGGCAGATTTTTCTCTATCTCCTCACGGCGAGAAACGGTGCTCAGCGGGACAGATTCATATGCTTTTTCTGTTTTTCCCTGTTCGTCGGTCGCGGCGACAAGGCGGTCGAACGCCTCTTTCGGTGCGCAGTCCGCGCGGCTCGCAAGACGCTCGGTGACGCGAAGCTCCGGCTCTGTGTGAACGCCTATCTGCTCGCAGGAGCGCACATCGGTGCCGGCATAGATGGGATAATCCCCCGCTTCGAGCACATAGCAGAACGCCGCACCCGATTTGCCGGAATCATCGAATGACGCCATATTGGCGCACGGGAACGACACGACCACCCTTTGCTCTTCACACGGCAGAAGAGTGCGCGTTTTTTCATATGCGGCAAGGCTCTTTGCCGCCTTGCCGAGCTCGCCCTGCGGCGCGCCGTAGTAGACCTCAATAACCTCTTTGCCCGCGGCACTGCCTACATTTCTGACTTTTACGGAGACTATTATTCTGTCGTCAGCCTCCATGACAGTCTTGTCGGACAGCTCGAACGAAGTGTAGCTAAGACCGAAGCCGAACGGGAACATGACCTTTTCGGGCGCGAAGGTTTCAAAATATCTGTAGCCGACGAAGATATCCTCGGCGTAGTTGTTGTATGTCTTTTTGCCAAAGTTCTTCGCCGCCGGATAGCTCTCGTAGCAATCGGCAATGGTATCGGGTAGCTTGCCGCTCGGCGAAACTTTGCCGGAGAGAACCTCGCCGATGGCGTTTCCGCTCTCCATTCCGCCCTGCCAGACATAGAGCACCGCGCCGAGCCTGTCGCCGTATTTATTCATCCACGACATATCTATAATATTGCCGCTGTTTATCAGCACGACGGTGTTTTTGAAATTCGCGGTCACCTTGTCAAGCAGCGCGGTTTCATCGTCGGTCAGATAATAGCTGCCTTTTTTGAGCGTGTTTTCCCTGTCCTCGCCCGCGGAGCGGCCTATAACTACAACGGCGCAGCTGCTGCGCTTTGCCGCATCGGCGACGGTCTTTTCGTCTATCTTCATCTCATCGTGATAGCGCGGCCATGCGCCCCAGAAGCCGTCGTCCGCCGGGTTATTCTTTATCCAATCCGAGTATATCTTTTCAATCTGTTCGTCGACTTTTATTCCGGCGTTTTTCATGCCGTCCACAAGATCGACGCAATAGGGCTTGTTGACATCGCCTCCGGAACCGTAGCCGACGAAGAAATAGTCCCTCTGAATTCTGCCGAAGATGCAGACGTTCTCATCTTTTTCTATCGGCAGCACGCCGTTGTTTTTGAGCATGACTATGCCCTCTTCGGCTGCAATTCTTGCAATCGACTTCATCTCCTCCGGAGTATCGGGCGAGCCGAGCTCGCCTTTGCTCAGACCCTGCGCGGTTGCGGAAGTAATCAAATTGACTGCTTTTGAAAAAATTCTGCGTACTTTGTTGCTCATTGTATTATCTCCTGTTCGGCTGTTATTTACGTTTCATTGCGCGTATCTTCGCCTTGTCCTGCGGCGTGACGCGATAAGATTCGGTTATCTTCTGAATCGACTTGTTAAAAGTGAAATCGTCGAGACAATTATCTTCGAGATACTGCCATGTTTTTTCCGGCGCATGGACAAAGAACACGGAGACCGCCCACGCGACCGCCATTTTCACATAGTAGTCGTCGTTGGTTATCGCATCAAACTTCCCGAAAGCACGGGCGGCGTATTCATCGTTCGAGAAATAATCGAGCGCCGAAACGACCGCAAAGCGGATGTCATAGGGCTTATCGGAATCAAAATACGGCTGCAAAAGCTCCCAGACACGCTCCCTGTCTTTTTTGAAAAACTTGAGGCTGTTCACGAAGCTGTCGCAGACAGACCAATTATCTATCTCCGGCACAAAATCCGCCACCGCTTTCAGATGCTCTTCAAACGGCAGATCGGCACTTGCAATAACGAATCCGCGCACAAGCTTTTCTTCAAACATATCACCCTGCGGGAGATCGGGCATAACGCCCTTGGGGCTTTCTTTTTTTATCCGTGCCGCGACCGCTCTCAGCTGCGGCAGGCGAACACCGATCATCTTACTCTTGTCGACATTTGGCAGGAGCGACAAGCTGAACTCCCTGTACTTTTCATCTCTGAGCTGTTCGAGCTCATTTCTTATATCCATATCGCCCTCCGTCGAGATACTTATATGATTTTAACATATATAACACGCTTTTTCCATATCCAGGATCAAAAATTAGGTAAATGCGCATAAAATTTTTGACTTTTGCAGTGCAATATTGTATAATGATTTCAACATTTTTCTCGCATACGCAAAATGAAAGGAGTCATGAGATGAAGAAAAACAGTTTCAAGCGTATTCTCTCGTTCTTCCTCGCCGCAGTGATGCTCTTCGGGATGCTTCCCGCAGTCTTCGCGCAGGACGCGGACACGAAGGACGTTGACTACGCGATAACAAACCCCTACGCCACGGTTGACTGGAAAAACTACGGTCAATACAAGGCGAGCCTGCACAACCACAGCATAGTTTCAGACGGCGACAACGATTTCAGATATGTCATCGAGACCTATTATTCAATGGGCTACGACATTCTCGCGATAACCGATCACGGCACCGTTGACAGAGGCTGGACAGAGCCGAACTATGTTCCCGCGCTCCAGCTCGCGCTCGGATTCAGACGCGAGAACGGCTTCGAGAAGCCGACGGGACTGACTCAGGGGCGCTACAATCAGATAACCTCCGGCAGCGACAGAGGCGGACGCGGAATGCTCCGCGTCCCCTACGGCATCGAGAACAACCCGACTTCGTTCAACAACTCGCATGTCAACTCCTGGTTCGTTGACTACGGCAACGGCGTTCTGGGCGGCACGAGCGACTACGAGACTCCGATAAAGAATGTCGAAGAGCTCGGCGGTCTGTCAGTCATCAACCACCCCGGCGAATACACGGGCGCGCGCAACGAAAAGGATTTTGACAAGGCATATAACGAAGACTACGACTACGACATAAATAAGTTCGCCCGCCTGCTCAAAATGTATCCCTCCTGCCTCGGCATCGATGTCAACTCAAAGGGCGACTACCGCACCCGCCACGACCGCAAGCTCTGGGATATCCTGCTCCAGAAGGTCGTACCCTCCGGGCGCAACGTCTTTGCTTTTGCAAGTTCCGACGCACATCGCCTCTCCGCCATGGACAACGGCTGGACGATAATGCTCATGCCCTCGAACACGGTCGATAACCTCAAGGAGTGCATGAAGCAGGGCGCGTTCTTCGCGGGAAGCAGATATATAAAGAATACACCCGAGCTCGAACAGTTCAGCAAGGAAGTCGGATATAATGTCGCGGACGAGAACGGCCAGTGGTACGCATCACCCGATCTTGTTCAGCCGGCGATAACAAACATCGCCGTTGACGACAAGGAGGACACGATAGCGATAACCGCGGAAAACTATCTGACGATTCACTGGATAGCGGACGGCAAGGTCATTCATGTCGGCTCCGAGATAGACCTCGACGACTACTCGGACGAGATAGGCAGCTATGTCCGCGCCGAGGTTTTCGGTGAGGGCGGCATCCTCTACACCCAGGCGTTCACCCTCGACTACGACGGCGCACCGGAGGCGGAGAACAAGTTCTTCTTCGACTGGGGCAATGTAGTCAAGCTTTTCGCCGACACGATTCTCTACGTATGCGGAAAGAGCGAGCTGTTCTGCAAAATCTGGTTCGCGCTGACCCACAACGACGCATTCGCAAAGTAAGTTAATAAAAAGCGGCGGCAAGCCTCAAGTGGTTTGCCGCCGCTTTTTGTTTGGTTATGACTCTTTTTCGTCTTTGTTTTTCATCTGCTTTTCAATCGACTCACGCCATTTGCGTGTCTTTATCATCTGAGCGCGTCTGCTCCAGATGATATAAATGAGCACCGGAGCGATAATAGTCGCCGCCGCCTCATACTCGCTGTTATATCCGAAGATAAACAGGTACACCAAAGCCGCAGTTGCGATAACATCAAAAATAATGCCGATAACAAGATCCATAATTTTCTCCTTTTACTGTAATTTTTATTTCATTTTATCATATTCCGTTTTTTGTCAAGCGCTTTTTCAATAGCGAACTTTATTTTGACAAAAAATAATATTTTGCTCATTGCAAAATTTGGCAATATGCCGTATAATAACTTTGCAGAGTCCGTTTTTTGGTACACGAAATATTTTATAATATATCCGTAAATCAAATCGGAGGATATAAAAATGGCTAAAAAATCAAACCAGAAAATAAAACTGCTCTATCTGATGAAGATCCTGCTCGAAAACACGGACGACGAGCACGGGATGACGCTCGCCGAGATATCGGATGCGCTGGGCGAATACGGCATCGATGCGGAGCGCAAGACGCTCTACAACGACATTGAAGTGCTCTGTCTGTTCGGGCTCGATATCGACAAGAGAAAAGGCAAAAGCGTGACTTATCATGTCATCAGCCGCGAATTTGAGCTGCCGGAGCTAAAGCTTCTCGTCGACGCAGTTCAGTCCTCACGCTTCATCACGCACAAGAAGAGCAACGAGCTGATAAAGAAAATCGAGGGCTTTGCGAGCCGATATGAGGCGCAGGAACTGCAGAGGCAGGTCTTTGTCTCGAACCGCATCAAGGCAATGAACGAGAGCATCTACTACGCCGTCGACTACATACACGACGCGATAAACCGCGACGCGAAGATAGCGTTTCAATATTTCACCTGGGACGAGCACAAGCAGAAGAAGCTGCGCCACGACGGCAAAATATATCGTATCAGCCCGTGGGCGCTGACCTGGGATGATGAAAATTATTACATGATAGGCTACGACTCGGACGAGAACAAGATAAAGCACTACCGGGTCGACAAGATGACAAAAATTCAGCCGACCGAAGAAAAGCGCGACGGCGCGGAACTATTCGCCGATTTCGATATGGCACTCTATTCAAAGCAGACCTTCGGAATGTACGGCGGACGCGAGGAGACGGTCACACTCCGCTGCGAAAACAAGCTTGCAAATGTCATGATAGACAAATTCGGATTCGACACTGCGTTTTCAAATATCACCGACACGCACTTTGACATGCGCGTAAAAGTGTTCGTGAGCCCTGTGTTCCTGACATGGATAATGAACTTCGGCGCGGATGTCACAATTCTCTCTCCTGAGAGTGTAAAAGACGAGCTCACCGCCCTCGCGTCGGATGTGCTCGCGCAGTATAAATAAACAGAACAAATAAAACAGCAAATCCTATCCACGGCTTTCGTGGGTAGGATTTTTTCATTTCGGCATGAGATAGGGATGTGTTGATAAGTTGGTGGTTGCAGGTATCGGATATAAGTAGTCGTATCAATATTGTAAATTGGTACAATCGCGTAGGGGCATATATTCCGCCGCAAAAATTGCACAATTTTATTGCCGCGCAACTTGTAGGGACAGCCCTTGCGACTGTCCGCTATCGGCGGAAGCCAATACAAAGTTATTGCAATTGCGGATTGTTGATGATTGGCATCTACCTTCGCGACCTACCATAATTTAGCTTTTTATACTACCCGCGTTTCGACATTTTCTTTTTATTTGAAAAAGAAAACGCCTACAAAAGAAAAGCAAACTCAGGGCTGCGCCCCGAGACCTCGCGAACGCCGCGCCGCAGTACTTAGCTTGCGGCTCTCAATCAATCTTTGCATCGGTAATTATCAAGCCCAAAAGACAGGCGACAAACAGAGTCGCGACAACAGCGACAACTATTTTTACACACTTTTTCATATCGTCACTCCTTAAATTCAATTGTATATAAATCGAATGTGCCTTTACCCGAAAAGTTAATTGACAGCGTTTGACTGTTCGCGTCATGAACCTTATATTGCATAATTATTTTGCTCCTGCCGCATGGGGTTATCGCCGCAGACGCTATTGGAATACGGTTGGCGAAAACAACGATTTTTCCGTCAGCGTGCGAATCAATATCAAGGATAATCTCGCCGGTATCACTTACGAAGTCAAACCATTTGTAACAGACAGCGGTTCTGCGGTCAATATCCGCAATATATCTTTCGCCGCGGCAATCGGTGATTTTCGGAATATTTCCGTTATATCGCCTGTTGGATATATGCGGCATTCTGCCGTTTGTTATATTGCAAGCAATAACTGCCGGATATATCCCGCTCGCCGACAAAGGCTTTGCTTCAAGTCCGCTGCTGCTGATTTCAACCTGATCTATGCTCCCGTCCGCGTTGATTTTTATCGGCTCGGCGCAAGCCTGTCTGCTGTAATCGCTCGCATGAGTCAATCTGTGATAAAAAACATACCATCTGCCGTTTATGAATTCGATGCTGCCATGTGTTGTGCCTGTCACATTGAGACGGTCTTTTTCTTTGCGACCGTCAAATCCGACATCACCTGTTGAGACAATAGTTCCGCCGTATTCAAAGTTCCTGTCAGGCTCTTTGCTCACCGCATAGCAAAGCTCGTGATTTTTCTGAGAGGAATATATGAAATAGTACATTCCGTTTATTTTACGAATAGATGAACCCTCAAAAAATGCATGATTTTCGAACGATGTTCCCTTGGCTTTTTCCGGTATAATTCTGACTGCGTCCGACTCGACCGTCTGCATATCATCGCATAGCGTCACCATATTTGCGCCCCAGACGCCGGGCTCGGCTGTTATCTCCGCCCTGCTTTTGCCATAGGTTTTTCCAAGAGCTGTCGAAGCGATTTTGCGCACAAATCGAGGTAGGCACACGCCCATAGGCATTGAAGTTCCGTAATAAAGACGGATAACTCCGCCATCGTTTATGACTGCGGGATCAAAGCAAACATATTTATTAAACGGTGTTCCGTCACGGTTTTTAACATATCCGAGATATTCATATTTTCCGTCCGGCTTATCGCATACTGCGACGCTGACGGGACCGTTATATCCGCCGCTTCCCTTTTCTCCGGCAAGGCAGTAGTAGAGATAATATTTTCCGTCGTTGCCGCGGACAACATCGGGTGCATACATATACGGTCTTTCGTTTGTGTAAAGTGCATCCTGCTTGGAGCAATAATTTATGCCATTGCTGCTCCAGTTACTCAGATCGTCTATCGGCGCGGAAAAGAATTCATAGTCAAGCTCACAAAAAGTATTGCCGCCTTCTCTGTCGTGGCTTCCGAACAGATATACCCTGCCGTCAAAAACGTGCGGCTCGCCGTCGGGAATATATTTGTCGAGCGGCAAGATCGGATTATAAGCATATTTCTTCATACTTTATTCACCCCACAAGTTTCTTGTATAACTTAATTATACAAACACCGAGTCTGATTAACAATCATCAGTTTGGATATTAATTGATATAAAACCAACACTCATGTCATATAACGATTCGATAATGCAATTAATTTTATCTGCCGCTTGATATCTCGTTCCTCTGGAAAGCGTGTTATTTCGTCTGTCGTCCATGGTTTTTGTAAAAGTTTCATATAATTATGCATATATATTTTATCTTTATGTTGAAATTGTATTGCTTTTTGGTTTTTGTTCCAGTATAATGGAGCTTGTCTGATACGACAGAATATCTGAAAGGTGCCGAATTATGAACACCGTGATAATAATTCTGCTTGTTGTGCTCGCGATAGCCGTTGTGCTGCTGTTCGCGATATGCGGCTTCCTGTTCAATCAGGTAATATGGTATAAGCCGATAAAGCTGCCCGCCGCAAAAGGCGAGGTTGAGGATGACTTTGCAAAAGATCACAGAAAAGCCGAAGAAGAGTTCGGGAAAATGCCGTTCGAAAAGCTCACGCTTACGGCATCGAACGGCGAAAAAATATATGCGCGCCTGCTCCTGCCCGAGAAGAGCAACGGGCGCATGATAATCGCCTGCCACGGGGCGCACAGCTCAGGGATATGCGAATTCTGCTTTTCCGCACCGTACTTTCACCGCATGGGTTATACAATTCTGATGCCGGAGCACCGCGGCTGCGGCGAGAGCGAGGGAAAATTCTTAGGCTACGGCACGCACGAATCAAAGGACACTTTTCTTTGGATAGACTGCGCCCGCAAACGATTCCCGGAGCTCGACATATTCCTGCTCGGCGTGTCGATGGGCGGCGCGACGGTTCTAATGATGAGCGACAAAATAACCGACCCGGCGGTCAAGGGAATCATCGCGGACTGCTCCTACACGAGCGCATGGGATGAATTCGCCTATCAGCTCAAAAATCCGTTCGGGCTCCCGGCGTTCCCCCTGCTATATATATTCGACCTGTATTGCCGCATAATCTGCAAATACAGCCTGCGCGACGCGTCGCCGATAAAAGCCGTTCGCAGCGCGAAAGTGCCGATACTTTTTATTCACGGCGCAAAAGACACGCTCGTGCCCGTGAAGATGCAGAAAGAGCTGTTTGACGCGTGCCCGACCCAAAAAGAAATGCTGACGGTCGAAAATGCGGTTCACGCGCAGAGCTACTATACCGATCCGCGCGCATATGAGGCGACGGCGGAAAAATTCATAAACGAATGTGAAAACACTGAAAATACATCTGCGCTTTCCGCGCCCGGAGGAGGAAAACAAATTGGCTAACAACGAAAGGCTGAAAGAAAAACGATACGTCGGAGTAAAAGAAACGGTTATCTACGGCGTAGCAAACGGCGGTCAGGTCATCGGATACAACATGGTCCGCATGCAGCTGACATTCTTCCTTGTGACCGTGTTCGGCATACCGAGCACAGCGGTCGCAACGATGATAACCGTCATGGGCATCTGGGATGCACTCAACGACCCGCTGATGGGAACCCTTGTTGACAAGACCCGCACAAACTTGGGAAAGCTTCGCCCGTATCTGCTGTTCGTGCCCATTCCGCTCGGAATAGCGACTGTCGTGTTCTTCGGCGGCGCGGAATTCCTCGCGGGAGTTCAGTCAACGACGCTCAAGATAATCTACATGTGCGTCACATATTTCATCTGGGAGTTCTTCTATACGATAGGCGACATTCCGTTCTGGGGTCTGTCCGCCGCGATATCCCCGAACCCCGTTGACAGATCGAACGCCATAACCTCGGCGCGCTTCCTCTCCGGCATAATCGGCGGACTTGCTACGCCCGTTATATCCCTGCTCATCGACCTGAGCAACAAGGGCGTTATCGGAATCAATATGCGCCAGCTCTTCCTTGTCATGGGAATTGTCGCGGGAACTGTCGGCATGGGACTCTTCTCGCTCTCCGGTATCTTCTGCCGCGAGCGCGTGGTTCAGAATTCCGACGAGCCGAAGGTTCTCGACTGCTTCAGATTCCTTTTCAAGAACAAGCCCCTGCTTCTCATAGTCTGCTCCAACATTCTCGCAACCGTCGGCGGAGTTACCGACACATTCTCGCAGTATTTTTACATATTCTCCCTCGGCGCGGCGAGCTGGGGCACGATAATCGGAATTCCCGGAGTTATTTCCGGATTTTTGACTTATCTCCTCCTGCCCGCTCTCGAGAGAAGATGGACGTCGAAGCAGATAGTCGTTCGCACAACTATTCTCAAGGCACTCGTCGGTACGACCACCTTCCTAATCGGCATGAATTTCTATCGCAACCCGGCGGTCATTGTCCCGCTGCTTATGATTCAGGGCTTCATCTTCAGCTCGCTGACGAGCATAAACATGGTCGTCCCCACAAAGATGATAGGCGACACTGTCGACTACATGGAGTGGAAGACGGGCGAAAGAAACGAGGGCATGGCGTTCTCGCTGCTGACCTTCATCAGCAAGCTCACGGGCTCGCTCTGCACGGCTATCGCAACGGCCATAATCCCGGTCATCGGCCTTGTCACCGTTCAGCTCGCGGACAACTCGCTTCAGCTTGTTGAAAACCCGCAGATAAACACCCGTTTCTGGCTCTGGGCTCTGGTCACCATACTCCCGCCCGTGGCGTCGCTCATCTCGCTCATACCCTACAGATTCTATGACCTCGAGGGCAAGAAGCTCAAGGACATTCAGGAAGAGATGATTGCTCGCCGCGAGCTCAACTCGAAGACGATATCCAAGTCGGAAGGAGAGATATAAATGGAACGCAAATGCCCAAAATGCGGCGGTAAGCTCGGAATATTCGACTTAAAGCCCAACTGCCCCCACTGCGGATGCAGCATCATGTACTACGACATGGACAAACGCCTTGAGGAGGACTCGGTAAAGGCCGAAGCCGAATGGCAAAAGCTCGAAGCGACTCTCGACAAGATAACTCCCGCATTCATCAAGAAAAAGAGAGCCGCGAGAGAAGAAAAAGAGAAAAACGAAAAGGATTCAAGCGAAAAATAATCCTAAAGCAGACACGCCCGCAGTTATTCTGCGGGCGTATCGCTTTTTGTGGGAATTTGCAACAAATTTTAGTAAAACTGTGGTAAATTCCACAGCAATATGTTAAAATCCGATAAGAACGATGATTTAAGGAGAGGGTATTATGCTTCGCAGACAGATGCAGCTTGATTTTTCCGGAATAAAGACATATTCAGCCGAGGATCGCCACAATCTCGTCACCATAGACAACATGATGACTCCCGGGGTCACCCCGCACGAGGAATACAAATACGAAGGCTTTGATGAGCTTGTTGAGAGGATAGTCAAGGCGCGCAAGAACGGGCGTCCCGTCATATGGAGCATGGGCGCGCACGTTGTCAAAAACCGCCTTTCCCGCTATGTCATCGAGCTGATGAAAATGGGCGTTATCACGCACATCGCCGCAAACGGCGCGACGAGCATACACGACTTTGAGCTGGCGTATCTCGGCGGCACCTCCGAGGATGTGCCGACCGCGATCGAGGACGGCTCATTCGGAATGTGGGAGCAGACGGGCGCGTGGATGAACAAGGCAATTAAGCGCGGCGCGGAGCTCGACTTGGGCTACGGCGAAGCGCTCGGCGAATATATAGACATGCACCCCGAGAAGTTCCCAAACCGCGAGGACTGCATACTCTGGAACGCATACAAGCTGGACATTCCCGCAACATATCACATAGCGCTCGGCACGGATATCATCCACCAGCACCCCACCTGCGACATGGAGGCTATCGGCAAATGCTCGGGAATTGACTTCAAGAAGATGGCATACAGCGTGTCGCAGCTTGACGGCGGCGTTTTTCTCAACTTCGGCTCTGCCGTTATCGGTCCCGAGGTGTTCCTCAAGACTCTTTCAATAGCGCGCAACCTCGGCTATCCCACGTTCAACATAACCACGGCGAACTTCGACCTCGTGCGCCTGGGCAACTTCCGCTGCAAGATAGGCTACGAAGATCCGAACTATTATTACCGCCCCCGCAAGAATATCGTCAACCGCCCGACCTGCCGCGGCGGCATGGGCTGGCACTTTGAGGGCGACCATCAGATAACCATACCCACGCTCTACGACAAGCTCAAGGAGCAGCTTTGATTTGAGGTAAGATATGCTTTCAAAAGAACAGGTCAAAAAAATATGCGCCGGCATAAAAAATGCGCGCATAGGCATAATCGGCGACTTCTGCGTTGATATCTACTGGCACGCGGACATGACGAAATCTGAGCTCTCACGCGAGACTCCGCACTATCCCCTGCCGATAGTCGGTGAGAGAGTCTATCTCGGCGCGGGCGGAAATGTTGCGTCGAATCTCGCGGCGCTCTCCCCAAAAGAGCTTATTCCGATATCCCTTATCGGCGGCGACTGGCGCGGCATGCTCATGGAAGATATATTCGAAAAGAGCGGCATGAACAGGGATTTTGTCATCAAAGTGACCGACCGCTTCACCAACGCCTACTGCAAGCCGATGCGAAAGGGCATATCGGAGCTTGAATACGAAGATCCGCGTCTCGACTTCGACAACTACGAGCCGATATCAAAAGAGACCGAGGACAAGGTGATTGAAAATCTCAGAAAAATCTCCGGAAATATCGATGTGCTGTGCGTCGCGGATCAGTTCAGATTCGGTATAATCACAAAGCGCGTGCGCGATGAGATAATTGCACTTGCAAAATCGGGGCTCACCGTCATTGCGGACAGCCGATACAACATCGGCAAATACACTGACTGCATATTGAAGCCCAACGAGGTCGAATGCTGGCGCGCGGTGTATAACAACGAAGGCTACATAAACGCGGGATACGATGAATTTATCGAAGCGGCAAAGCTGTTCGCAAAAAAGAACCGCTCGACCGTGTTCTGCACGCTCGGAAAGCGCGGTTCGATAGTCACCGACGGCGACAGGACGGAGAAAGCCAACGCGGTGCTGTTCGACGGCGAAGTTGATATCTGCGGCGCGGGCGATACCTCGCTCTCCGCATTTTCTGCGGCAATCGCCGCAAAGACCGAGCTCAAAGCGGCGGCTCAGTTTGCGGGGCTCGCGTCCGGCGTGACGATCAGGAAAATCGGCGTCACGGGCACGGCATCGCCCGAGGAAATAGAAGCGCTCGCACAGTAAAAAATAAAACTAAGAGGCACAGGAATGAGTTTTTCAATTGAAACGATAAAAGAATACAGCGGCAGGGGCTTCAAATGCGCGCTGTTCGATTTTGACGGCACGATAAGCCTTATACGAGAGGGCTGGCAGAAAGTGATGATTCCGTATTTCTGCGAGGTCATCGAAGCTCTCGGCACAAATGAAAATAAAGACGGAATATGCGAAGAGGTCACGGAATTCGTCGACCGACTGACCGGCAAGCAGACGATATTCCAGTGCATCGCGCTCAACGAGGCAGTTGTTCGCCGCGGCGGAGAGCACGTTGACCCGGGCGAATACAAAAAAGAATATCTGCGCAGACTCGAAACGCGGATAGCCGACAGAAAAAATGGGCTCGGAAGCGGCTGTCTCTCCCCCGCCGATCTTGCGGTCAGAGGGTCTGTCGAGTTCATAAAGGCGCTGAGGAACGCCGGGATAAGATGCTTCCTCGCGAGCGGAACGGACGAAAAAGATGTCATATATGAGGCGTCCTTAATTGGAGTCAAAGATCTCTTCGACGGCGGAATACACGGCGCGAAGGACGCTCTGCTCGACTGCTCAAAAGAGGCGGTTATAAAGAACATGATCGAAGAGCAGAAGCTCGACCCGGAAGAGCTTGTCACATTCGGCGACGGATTTGTTGAGATAGAGCTCACGGCAAAACTCGGCGGATACGCAGTCGGCGTGGCGACAAACGAAAAGACCGGCGACGGAATAGACGAAAAGAAACGGGCAAGGCTCATGTCGGCGGGCGCCGATATGATAATCCCGCATTTTGAGGACACCGAAGCGATACTCAAAGCACTGCACATATAAACACAAAAAAGAACAGGCGTTCTGCGGCAAAACCGTAAAACGCCTGTTTTTTTATAATTCTATCCAATCTTTTGTTTCGTTGTCGTACTCATACAGCACCTTGTTCTGCTCATCGTATGCGAGCAGGACGTCGTCGCTGCCTTCAAAAGTTATTTTATAGGTCTTGCACTTGACTCCGTTCACGGTCGCGGTCTTGCCCGTTGATGAAAAGCCGTCGCCCAGGTCGGCATACGCGCGGAATTTCGGAACCCCGAGCATTCTTATCGCATCAAAATCGACCTGAAATTCCGTAGTCTTTGACGCAGTATTTGAAGAACCGGAAGCCCGGCGGGTCGTTTCCGCGCCGCGTGCGGAGGTCGTCTTTGTTGTCTCCGCCTGCGTTGTCGGTTCGGTGGTCGGCTCCGTCGTTTGCTCCTCGGTCGTAGTTTCGGGTGCAGTCGTCGTTTCCGGCTCGCGCGCCACTTTAGCGCACCCGGCAAGAGAGATTGCAGCAAGAAGCAGAGTTAAGGCAGACACGATAATTTTTCTGTTTGATTTCATTATTTTTCAGCTCCGTGAGTATATTTCAGACATTTTCGCGCCGTTTTATCCGCGCGCCGTCAAATTCATAAACCTCGTCGCAGAGGGTCGAGATATCGCCCTCGTTGTGCGAGACTATGAGCATGGTTTTTCCGCTCGCTTTAAAGCTCAGGAAGAGCTTTCGCATCTCCTCGACTGCGTCCTTGTCGAGCGCGTTCATCGGCTCGTCGAGAATCAGTAATTGCTGATCCTCCATTATCGCCTGCGCTATGCCGAGGCGCTGTTTCATGCCGAGCGAATATTTGCCGACACGCAGTTTTGATGACGGGTCGAGCCCGACTGTTTTCATGGCGGACTCTATCTGCTCTTTGCCAATCTTGCCGCGTATCGAGGCGAGGTATTCAAGATTTTTCATGCCGCTGTAATTGGGCAGAAAGCCGGGCGCTTCGATTATAATTCCCGTGTTCTCCGGGAAATCCGAGTCCTTGCCTATCACCTTGCCGTTGACGGTGACCGTTCCGCTGTCGGGCTTCATGAATCCGCAAATGAGCTTTAAAAGTACGGTCTTGCCGCTGCCGTTGTCGCCGACGATGCCATATATCCTGCCCTCTTGCAGCCGCATATTGACATCTTCGAGAACCGTTTTCCCTTTGAAGCTTTTTGTCAGTTTATCTATAACTATAACATCAGTCAAAATAATGTCCTCCTTTCAAAGCCCTTCTCTTCACTGCGCCGGAGCAGAAAAAGACAAGGATTATCACCGCCGCGTCTGCAAAGAGTACCGTCGCAGCCGTTTTGACATCGGTCAGCTGTTTTGCCATGCCGTATGCGCCGAGCATGGCGAAGCTGAAGCTTTTCAGCTTTCCGCATATGAGCCCCGTTGTGCCGACAACCGCGATGACGATTGCCGCCGCAGGCTTCTGCCCGAGAAGAAAACGCAGAAGGCACAGCACGCACATTGCCGCACCGAGCGCGAGCGGATATGCCGCCATGCGCATAAGCTCAAAGGCGGAAAGCGTTCCGACTTTTTCCGCCGCCGCTGCGCAGACAGCTATGCCGATAAGGCAATAGAGCACACACCAGAGAAGAGCGGACGAAACGGTTTTTATCCACCATTTGAAAAAGCTCTTCGAGCGCGGCAGGACGAAATACGGCATTGCCTCGGAATCGAGAACCGAGCCCGCCATACCGAGAAAGAGTCCCGCAAAAAATGTTCCGAAATAGCGGAAGAAGCCGAAAAGATCAAACTGTCCGCTGTGTTCAACGCCGCCGACGGCTTCGGTGAAAACAGAGAAAAATGTTTCCCGCTCGCCGCCGAAAGACGAGAGCACGCAGACCGTCCATATGAGCAGAGACACGGCGAGATACGGCAGCATATTGAAAAGCCGATGCCGCAATCCCGCGAAAAAAGTTATCTTCATATTCGAGTCCCCACTGTTATTTTGAGATCGACATGCCGAACAGCGCAAAGAACACACGCGACAATAATCGCCGCGAACAGGCAGAAATACGCGCACGAAAAGCCAACCGACGGCAGACCGGCATCTTCTGAGAAGCCGTGATTCGAAAAGACGGAGATAAAAAACGGGAGGTACTTAAACCTAATCAGATATGAAATGATATGCTGCGCCGAGAGCACGGCGAAGCCCAGCACGCGGCTGCCGCTTAGATTTATCAAAAACAGAAGCGAGCCGCAGAAAAAGCCGTAGCCGAGATTCAGCGCCAGGGCATAGAATGCCGCGAGATACGGCGTAACAGCCGGCATAAAAAGCTTCGGATCGACTGTGATATGATAAGACGAAGCCGCCGCATCGCGCATGACGAGCTCATAAAACGGCGCGCTCCACACATTGCCCGCAAAGGCGTTGGGCGAGAAGAATAGCACGGTCACCGCGAGCGAAAATATGTAATACACGGCGCAGGAGAGCAGGATATACATGAGCTTTCCGACTACCCACTGCACCCGCGAACAGCGCACGAGCGAATACATCGCGCTCTGCTCGGTAAAAGGTGCATCGGCGAACAGGAGCATAAGCCCGAGGAACATCAATGTCGCGATATGGAGCGTTGAGCTGTTATATATAAACGGCTCGAATATGTTAAGCGGATCTCCGCTCGCCCGGGCGAACTGCATAAGATTCACGGAATCGAGCAGCGAAGCGGCGGCGCAGACGAGAAAAGCCGTAATGGTTCGCGCACTGCCGAGCCATGTGCCGAACTGCCAGCGCATCACAGAGAGACACTGTTTCATTGCAGCAGCCTCCTTCGCGCGAAGAAAATGAACGCCGCGCAGCCGAGCACCAGAAGCACCGCCTGATACAAAAACAGAAAGCCGAACGACGGCAGGATATCGGGCAGGATAGTGTTGGTCGGGCTGAACTTTTCTTTTTGCAGCGCACTCGCGATGAGATGCATCAGGAAGAACAGCACGAACGGACCGCAGAGAGCCACATATCTGTTGGGCACCGCGGCGGACAGAGCCGTGCCGATAACTCCCCACACGACGCCGAAGAGGAACGCGAGCAGGATTATAACTCCGACCAAGCCGAGCCCGCCCGCGACATTTTCAAACGGCTGCAATATGCTTTCGTCAAGCGGAGTTTTCGAATGTCCGTTCGGAGTATACGGTGCGCAGAATATGAGCATTATCAGCGCAAACACTGCAAGCGGCAGAGCGTTTGCCGCGCCGCCGCAGACAGCGTTTGAAAAAAGCCTTGTGAACATATACTTTCTGCGGCTCTTCGAGCGCACAAGCATAAAGCGCAGGTATCCGCTGTTATACTCATCGCAGAAACGAAACACGCCGGGCATAACGGTTATAATCGGCGTAAAGATAAGATATCCGCCGAGTGCGAGGGACGAGAAGAAGAAATTGATATAATCCGCCTTGTTATCCCACCGCGCAAAATACAGAAAATACTGATACTGCGGCTCGACAAGCAGAACGAGTCCGAGCAGCAGGGATATCAACATCCCGGTTGAAAAGAGCTGGCTTTTAACATCCTTTCTGAGCATAGGATCACCCCGCTCAGGGTTTTATGATCGTTGCGGGATCAATACTTGCGCCGTCCTTCGTGGCTGAAATGTTCAGGTGAGGACCGGTTCCGTATCTGCCGACGAAGCCGATACTGTCGCCGCGGGCGACAACATCGCCCACCTTAACGGAGAAATTTGCCGCGCTGTATTCAATGACATAGCCGTTGGCGCATGTCAGCACGGCACACGGCGTTTTGCTTTCATCATCTTTGTTATATATCTTCGTAATTTTTCCGGTGGCGCAGGCAACAACCTTTGCGCCGAAATCGGCTTTGATGCTTATGCGCTTATACTGAGTGCTGTACGGAGAGGAAAGCTGTGTATAGCCGGGCACGGGCCAAATGAATCCGGCGGCGCTGACATTTGCATTTGAAGCATCTGTTTTCTTTGTTGCCTTTTCCGTCTGCGCGGCGGTGCCTGCTTCTTTGGCAGTGTTTGCTTCCTCTGCAGCGGTTTCCGGTGCGCCGCTTTCGGGAGCAATATCCTTCGCCGTGTTGTTCTCCCCGGTCTCTGCCTGCGCCCCTATTCCGGTCGGGTCGGCAGTTGTGCTCGGGTCTGTTTCGGGTTTGCCGCTGCAGGAACAGAGTCCCAGCATGAGTGCGATTGCGGCAGCGAGCGATACGAATCCTTTTGTGCGTTTCAACATTTTGTTTTCCTCCTTTTGGTTATTCGTATCTATTCGTAACGGCGTAAAATTCACCGGTTACGGCATTGATTATAATATCATTTTCATATTCGCCGTATTGCTCCAGCGTTGCGGTAGTAGCGATACAAAAACGCCAGCACGGGAACACGGTCGAATTATATGTTTCGGGGTCTTCGACCGACATATATTCAAAGCTTATCTCTTTTACTATAGAATCTTTGACAAGTCCCGCGGCGGCAAGCTTCTTCTGCAAAACTGCGAGAACGCCGTCGAGCGTCATGACTCTGCTGTTTACGATCTTAGACTCGCCAAGCTCAAGTCTTGTGAGCCTCGCGTCGACAACACCCCTGTCGTCTATTGCGACGGTGCATCCGGTGCTGTCCGGCTCGCCGCTCGAAAGCGGTATTCCGTCGGCAACCTGGACATATTTATATTCATATCTGCCGCGCTTGGCACGGTTGCCTCTCTCGGTCAGAGGTTCAACGACCTGCGAAGAGACGAGCTCGAAATCGGTCATCCCAAGGCGGTCGAGAAGCTTATCCGACAGGCGGCGCGCATCGTCGGGAGAGATATTGCAGCCCTTTGCCCATCCGGGCTTCAAAGCGGTCGGATGGTTTGACGCGCTCAGGACTTCGGACACGCCGAAATAAAATCCGCCCGGGAGCAGCCCGGCAGACGGATCGTCCTCCGCCGTTTTCTCCGAGCCGGGATTGAACATCGGGTCGTCGCCGGAGAAGAACAGATTTTCGAGCTCGAACAGGTCGAAGAAACGGTACTGCGCGGAATATGTCCGTATATCTCCGGTTATCTTCGGCACTTTTATATCGGCGTCGATATGCACGGTTATGCCGCCGGATGAAATGTCGCGCTTGAGATGCTCGGATTCAGAGAGAGTCGGCACGCCCTCTCCGCTCCTGCCGTTATCGGCGGGAGCGCTCACGAGGGACTCGACGAGCAAATCGTTCGAGCTTTTTGCGCGCAGGACATTTCCGTCCATGACAGACTCGGGCGTTTTTTGGCAGGCTGCAAGCAGCAATATAGAAAAAGCAAGAAAAATCAAAGCAGATTTTTTCACAAAAAATATCCCCTTTCCCGCCGCCGAAAGCGGCTTTTAACAGGATAAAATCCGGGCGAAAAATCCCGGCGAAAATAGCTTTTGGGAAGTCTTGACATTTTATATTATACACTGAGAAAATACATTTGTCAAATTTAGCAGAATAGTGCATAGACCGAAAAGCTGCTGTCGCTGTCGATTTTGAAATCCACGCTGAATGCACTTTTTCGAACGACCGAAAGCTCATGCATATCCGGGTGAGCGTGGCGTATCTCGAGATTGCGCAGAGTTATATTCCGGCAATCTTCAACGGCTATGTTAGTCGCCTTGCCGTCGATAACAAAAATCGAATCTCCGCCGTCAAAAGCAAGATCCGACACGCCGCCGAAATAGAACGGAACGGCGTTGAGATGCGGCGTTTCGTCGGGCGAAAACTCCTTTTCCTCGGCGGTGTTGGTGATAACGAGCATATATCCTTGCAGCGCTTGCTGTCGATATAATAAGTGCCGCTGTCGAACACGGCGGTCTTCTCCCCGTCCTCGGCTTTCAAAGCCGAGATAAACTCTGCGAGCTTCTCCGAAATATCCTCATTCGGAACTATGTCGAAATCGGCGGCGTTAAATATTTTCATAGTTGTCCTCCAAAAATTCACTGCTAATTAGTCTATTCTATCAGCTTGCACGGCTAAGAAGCAAGGCGGAAAGACGAAAGAGCGTCCTCTTTTCGGAGAACGCTCTTTGATGCAATTTCACTGTGCTATGCCGGGATATCTTCCAAAAGACTCTCAAGCGCATCTTTTACAAACCCGACCGACTCCTTGTGATACTGCGCCTGCAGGTCTTTGCGGAAGCACGAAATATCCGCATTGCCGCAAATGGCGTGAAGCTGTTGAACGGCGGCGTTTCTCACATAACAGTCCTCGGAGGATATGTATGATTTTATTTTATTCGCCGCATCGGCTTCACCCAATGCATACAGCGAACAAGCCAATATAGCTCCCGCCCGATCTGATTTTTCGTCTTTACGAGCAGACAAAAGCAGAGCGCGCACCTCGCTCTTATAAGCCGTCGGATTCATTGACGCGGTATCGTACAGTGACGAATACACATATCCGCGGACAAGTTCCGAGCTGTCGGAAATATGCTTTTCAAGCTCATTTATCGCCTCGCAGCTGTCAGTTCCGCTCAGAGAATCGCAGGCATTGACCCTCACGAGCTCATCCCGGTCATTCAGAAGGCGCAGCAAAATATCGGTATATTCGCCGCGCGCACCGTCCAGCACCTGCGCGACCCTGTTGCGAATCTCGGGATTACAATCGCGCGAGAGCCTTTCAAGTTCGGGATATACGGAGCTGTCGATATCTGTACCCTCAAGGTCGTTTAGAAAATCTATCTTTTTGTCGGTTGCGGTTTGCATGGTTTAGAGTTCCTTATAATATTTCACACTGTCAGCGCACGGCCTGTGGTTTTGAGCGCGGACTTGTTGAGTTCATCGTTATCGAGCACGAGCTCGCCGTTGATAAACACTTTCTTTATGCCGAAAGACTTCGTCTGATCGGGCGTTGCGTTCTTCGTCTCGTCCTCATCGAACACGGTAAAATCGGCGAAATAGCCGGGTTTTACATATCCGCGGTCTTTGAGCATGAATCTGTCGGCGGTCGCGCCAGTCATGCGGCGGACGGTGTTGGGCAGAGTGTCGCCCGTACCTCTGAGAGAATCGCGCAGGAACTTCGGATAGCAGTCATAGATAGCCGGGTTCTGAACGCCGAAATCCTCGACCCAAGCATCGGTCATGTAGAGGCAGTTGGGGTTATGCTCGAACTCGCGGATTATCTCGGGAGTGCTGTACGGTCCCATATTGACCCTGCCCTTGAAGTCGCTCTCTTCGCAGAGTTGGAGATACATGTCGAGATCCGATTTTCCGTTCTCCTTTGCTATCTCGTGGACGGTCTTGCCCTCATATTTCTCATATCCCGGACCGATATACGCTATCTGAATATCCTTGAAGCCGAATCCGAGAAGTATGCTCGTCGCCCTGATGAGCACGCTGAGTTTGAGCTTGTTGAGCGGCTTTTTGCGCTCCTCTTTGCTCATTCCCTGATACCACACGGGGAGCACGACCGTTATGACGGACACGCCCAGAGTTTCATTATATATATCGAACATCGCGTCGACGCCGTTTTCGCGCAGGCTGTTCTGAATGGCAACGAACTCATCCTTGTCGCCGAACGACTGGCGGCCGACAAATATCGCGTGCGAATGCTGGAGCTTGAGGTTCGTACCCTTTGATATTTCAACGAGCTCATCCTCGGCTCTGAGCAGATGCGAACGTCCGAAAAGCGAATCGTAGGACATTGAGACTTTGCTCTCCGCCCTCGGATGGACGGTGAGCGGCTTATTATACTTACAGCAGAGCTTGACAACTTTTTTGAGCTCCTCTGTGTCGGCATAGAGCCCCGGCTCATACATCAGACCGAGCGAGACGCCCGCCGCGCCGTCGCGCAGGTTATCTTCGAGGATGCCGAGCATTTTCTCCTCCTCCTGCGCCGAGAGCTTTCTGTTTTCATATCCGGAAACAGACGCACGCGCCGAGCAATGACCCACGAGCGTTGCGATATTGCAGGGCATATTTCTGTCTATAGCGGCGTTGAATTCTTTTATCGAGCCGTATTTCCCGGTGGTGCCGTTGAAGAAGAAAAGGCCGCCGCCTATCTTGTCTTTATAGGGCGTATCATCGTCAAAGCCGATGGCGGAAAGGCCGCAGTTTCCGGTCACGAATGTGGTTATGCCCTGGCGGATAAACGGCTCAAAATATTTGAGCGGTTCCGTCTTTATGGCGAACCAGTCATTGTGGGAATGGGGATCGATAAAGCCGGAGGCGAGCGACCTGCCCTCGAGGTCGATAACGCTGTCGGCACGGCTCTCGTCAACATCGCCCACTTCAATTATTCTGTCTCCCTCGAACAGAACGCTGCCGTTCACGGCATCGCTGCCCGTTCCATCGTAGATCCTGCAGTTTTTAAGTAATGTTGCCATAAACTCCACCTCTTCCTTTATATTTGAATAAAAATAACTTCGGAAATTCAGCCCTCTGCGGGCTTATAGTGGCTCACATTCGCGTTGATGAGCTTATCGTAATCGACAACATGGAACAGCGAACCGTCCTCCATGGGATAAACGCAGACATCCTCCGCCTCGTTGTCATAGTTCGGGCAATATCTTGTGAACTCCACGCGAACCGAGCCGGTGTTCGGATCGATCGCGATTATCTGCTCCTGAGTGCTGTTAGCCGCGTCATAGAAGAGATAAAGCATGCCATTATAGACCGAGCCCTCTGTATTCTGTCGAGCTTCTCTTCGAGCGGTATCGCGCGCAGGAAAGTCATTGTTTCGAGGTCATATTGAAGTATCTCGCCGACATTGTGGAACTGTGAGGTGTAGAGATATCCGTTTTCCCTATCTATCGCGCACCACGGGATGCCGTCGGTCAGATACTCGCTCGACATATCATAATATATCCCGGTATATTTGAGCGTTTTGCAGTCATAGAGCAGGATGAAATTATACAGATGCTTTCCGTCAACCTTGCCCTCGACAGGCGCGTATATATAGCCGTTGGCGCAGTCGATGCCGTCGATGTGATTGTTGCCGTATATCCACAGAGAAAACTGCTTTGCTTACAGCAAAACGGGCGAGACAATCGACGCAAAAGTGCCGTTTTCCGGGAATGAAGCGAAGATATATTCGCTCTCCCCAAGCGGAATGACGCAAAAAGCGCAGGTTCAGTTGCACTGCGGAAGAATTCATCTCGAAACAGTCCCCGGCGAAGCGCTTATAATTGATATTAATATATGAGATGTGCATTTCAATAGATGTCTTGAGATATCTCGATTTTAATATTTGTAAATAAAATATTTATCATTAACTAAAGAAGAAAGTTTATTTCTGATATCATCGGCACTTCCGACTTCGATTGTTGATTTATCATCAACTTGCGTATATACCGAGAAGTTTATTGAGCAAGTAGGTCAATGCATCACTCTCCGACGGGAAACCCATGCAACAAAACTCCGTTCCTCTTTCCCTTTCCAGAACTTCCCAACGAAAATAGTTTTTTCTTATGCAATAACCGTCCCTCACATTGTTGTCAAAATCAAACAATACAATATCAGGATTTATTCCGTTCTCTATAAGCTGATCAACAAATTCCTGCCGCGTCATGTTGGCTCTCCTTTATATATCTGCGAGTTCATCATAACATGCAAAAATTATCAAGTCAACATTTCTTTGCCGCTAAGAGTAAAAATACATCTGCGTGTATCAGAGCTACTTATTCCCTTTGGCTGTATTTATGGAGGCAATAAGGATTCTTTTTATCTCGATACATCTATTAAGCATCGTTTTGTCGTCATAATATCCGCTCTCAATCAAAAATTTCATAATCAGCGAACTTTCTGCCATTTTTCCTCGCTCCTTTACCAAATGCTTTTCTACCGCAGGTAGAAAAACTACCTTACTTTTTCACTGTTCACTATTACTTTTAACCTTGCCAAAACTCCGAGCAAATCAGTGAAGAGTTAAAAGTGAAAAAGTAAAACTCCCGCGCTAAAGCGTGATGTCCTTAACGGAGAAAACCAAAACCAAATAGGATAAGGCAACAAAAGACATCATAGGTTTGAACTATGATGTCTTTTTGTTATACATTAATTCGATTTATACTTTTTGTAGGGTTTATTTCCATCTAACAAAATGGCATCTTGATCATTTTCGTCGATGTCAGAAATGTTCCTAAAATGCAGTTCTGTTTTACGGATTGCATATTGTTGTAAAGGATTTATAGTACCGTTTTTTTCGTTAACAACAGCAGGCATTAAATCGAAACACTTTGTTTTTTGATAAACGGATTTGAACATATTAAATGCTTTAAAATTATCCTTTGGATTCGCACGGATAATCCTTGAAACATTGAGGATAACAAGCTCTTCTGGACTATACCCTTGAAGTTTGGCGCGCTTCACCGCTTCGTCAATATTATTACCCACGACTACATAGTAACCGGTTTCTTCGTTGGGAACTTCGCCTTCAACTAATGCGATTCGTATATCGTTGTTTTTATCCTCAGTACCAACTATTTTGATCCAATCTTCAAAGATTTTCTTTGCATATTTTTCGTTGACAAAAGGTAGTAACAATACTGGCGGCTGATCATAAAACATCATAAAAGCAGCCCCACGCCAAATGGCATGATCCCATGATTTAAGGTCGATCATAGATGTTACAAATAATGTTTTTCTTTCTTTTTCAGGCAAGGCTCTTAATTTACCTAATGGGGGCTTTTCCTTTATTGTCACACCTCTTAAGCGCCAATATAATCGGTCAAAACCTTCATTTGTTGACACGTTATAATAAGTAGAACCTTGAAGCGGCGTTGGAATGAAAGACAAGTCGTTATTATCAAATACAACGGGAATAAATTTAGTGTTTAAGGAATCCGACATATATAACTTCTGGTAAATAATATTGCTTTCCCACTTTACGCCGCGTCCTACACCTATTGAAACTTTTCCTGTGGCTTTATCTAAATATCCGTTTGAACCAATAATTAGGACATAATCGGCACTTTCAATATTGTTTTCCATCCATCGCGGCCATCCTTCAGCAGGAGATTCCTCGTACTGATCTAATATTGCGTTAATGCCTTCTCTTCTCAACTTATTGGATAAATTAAGAACTTCATCAGCAAACTCAACAGAATCTTGAGAATAACTAATGAAAACCTTTGGATTTATTTCTTCCATATTTTCCTCCGTTTTCGCTATTTTCTTATTTGAACCCCAAATATATTGCAACAACAATTGAATTATGCTATAATATAGTACATATGTAGTTTTTAGTGATTAGAAAAAGATTGTTGCCAAAACATAAAGGAGTACAAAATGCCAAATTTTTCATTACAACAACAGCCGCAATATCCTCTCATTACAATCGATACTGATTTGCCTATTTGTGAGGAACAGGTGTTGAGCATTTTGGAATATAGAACAGGAGCCACTCTGTGTGTGCGATCCTCTCAGGGACATCCCAAAAGAGGAGGGTACTTTTTCTGCATTTCCAAAAACGAAACCAAACATATGATTAACCTTGAAACTATCGAAGGAATTTTCATTGACACCTTTTCTATCTCTGCATTAATAAAATTTATCAATCATGCGTCTGGTAGAGTATTCGATGAAGGCATGTTGTCTTATTGTCAGCAGACAGTGAATTTTAGAGTTGACTAATTATCGATAGTAATCTTTTTGGTTTTTCGTTATCAGCTATCTTATCCACTGTTGTCGCACCAATTTTGTAAACATTGCTCCTATACTTTTCTGTCATTGTAACAATAATAGTAGCGTTATGGCTTTGTGCAAACGAAAGAATTTGGCGCACATTAGATTGGACGTAAGCAAATCGATTTGCTTTATATCCAATGATATTGCCATTTTCAACAATTTCCTCAATAGTATCATTAGTTAATTGCCGCAGATGTGATTTCGATAAGATTTCAAATCCTGTGGCAATTATTTCTTTTTGAAAACTAAGATATTCATTTTCTGTATCCAAAAGTTCTTCTGTTTCTGCGGGACGATATGCAAATCCCTTTTTCCATATTCGAGTTAGCTTTCCGTAGTTGCCTTGTTCTTTTGAATAGTGACCATTTGAACACGTAACTGCATAACGTGCATCAAATCCCTGATATCCATCACCGATATTAGCAGGAGGTTTGTTCAGCCAATATGCATCCCTCAAGGCAGTAAGCGAATATGCATGGAATATGTATATCTTGTAAATTTGAGGAACTGAATCCCACGCATAAGTTGATGAAGAAGCGTTATTCCAATCCCATAAACATACTACAACATAATCCGTACGCGGGTCTATATCCTTCATTAAGGTATCAAAATTGGCCGATTTTTCTTCTGCAATGCATTGTAGGCATTTGATTTCAAGACGCAAAAGTCTTTCTCCACTATTTCGTCTCACTTCTAAATCGGGAAATCTGTTTGCAACAACATAACTCCAAAAAATATCTGTTATTCCTATTTCTGGTAATAGGTCGTTTGAAATGCGTGCCAACTCAAATTCAATTAAGACACCCATTCGAGTACGTACGTCTGTAAGGTTGCGTTCGTTTGCGGGTAATTGCTCGTTTTGGTATAAGCCAAATCTCTTACGAGAAGATTCATGATTAAAGCGGCTAACAATTTCCGGAAAATACTGCGTTCTTAACCATTGTGCAATTTGTTTTGGCGATGGTGTAGCCGACAACATAGTAATAATTTCATTTTTGTCCATAGTTATTCTCCTGACATAATCTTTGCTACAGCATTAATGGCGGATTGTTCTAATTCACTGGCTTCATTTTGTAGTAACCGTGCTTTTTCTCTTAATTGAGATACCGACATTTGAGTTGTCTTAACAGATAACAAAGCCTTTTCCTGTATTCCCTTTGGCGGAATAGGTATTTTGATATTACGCAAATCCTTTGCGTTGATCCTGGGACGGCCGATACCTGTTACACAACCCATAATCTGACCGTACACAAAATCAGAACGAAGTAAAACAGATAATAGTGCAGGATCTATAATAAAATCATTAGTTTCATTTTTTCTTACCGTTAAAACAGCACATTCTGAAGAAACAAACCCTCCATCAGGGAAAGGTATGACTGCCGCCTTTCTTAAAGCCGGCCTCATTTTTGAAAATACTATATCGCCCACTTCATAACGTTTTACAGCGCTTTTTATAGATGCTGCGGGCGTGATGACTTGTGCTATGTTACCTGTATGAGATTCGATATTAGCCAACCCTGTAAACATAATTGTCGTGGCTTCGCTGTCTGCAGCGGGAATATATGATTCATTGCGTTCTTCACATATCTCAGCGAGTGAATATAGTGGATAATTTGATTCCTTTAAAAGTAAAAGACTTTCTTTTCTGTAAGGATGATGATAAACATAATCTAACCGCAGAGAAGAGTCGTTAAAGATGTTTTGTGTAATATTAGCACAAAAGCAGTTAGCATCCTGTATAGAGATTCCGTTACAATGTTTTTTCCACTGGGTTAATATGTCCGGAAGATCGCTGTTAAGACTTGGGCTGCCGGTATTTGAATAGACGATATCATCATCACCGTTTGACTTTCTGCCGACACTTTGAGATTTGGCAAAAAAGGTTAACGGTTGCTCTACTTTGCCAGCGGCTTTTTGCATAATCAAGATAGATGAACTAACATTAGCATAAGGCATAAAAGCTGTATCAGGCAAATCTATAACTGCTAAAATTTTGAAGTGTTTTAAAATGAATTGTCTAACGTCTAAGTTAGAGCCAGCATTCAAAACGCCTTGGTCTATAATGATTGCAACAGTACCGTTTTCCCTTAACAATCGCCAAGCCTGTTCGATAAAAAGGATTCCACGTCTACGTGAGGTTTTACCACTTCCCAAAGAGAATTTATTTAAGATACCGGCATCTGTGTAATCACTACCAAAGGGTGGGTTGGTTATTATGCAGTCAATCTTTCCAAAATAAGAATCTGCTTCATTTCCCAAACTGCCTCCGTTTGGAAGTGCTCTCACAGTAAAACTATCATTTCCGTGAATGAGCAAATTTAAAGACGAAACCCATGCTAATCTTTCGTCCACTTCAAGTCCTAACAACGACGTTAGAGGCGCAACATCTCCAACCTTTGTTAAGAAGCCTGCTGTGCCACATGCCGGATCGCATACTGTGCCCTGCAAGTACTCTGACATTATTTCAACCATAAAATTAACAATTTGGTAAGGCGTGAAATATTGTTGATTATCACTTTTATCAAAAGTGCCTTTTATAGTGTCTTCGTATGCTAAACCTTTAACGTCACAATTTGCAGAAGATATATTTATTTTGCAAAGTTCGTTGCCGCATTTTATCAAAGTGTCAATTGGCAATAGAATACGATCAAATGTAGGCGGAATCGTTATTTTTGCATTTTTTACTGAACTACTATACGCTTCTTGTATGCGTTCAAAATACATATTGTCATTTTCAAAAACAATTCTTTCAAATATGTTTTCGCCATTCTGTTCAGCATATAATTTGACAAACAGTAACTTTGAAATCTCATCAAAACGAGTGATAATATTGCTATTAGCATCTCCATCTCGTATAATAGAATGGAGTTTGCTAACGGTCCGTTTTACGGTTTTGCTGTCAACCATATCTTTTTGTACAGGTTCAGAAACAGACGTGTTTCCCATCGTTTTTTTTATACTTATTAATTCTTCAAGGTTGTACATTCTATAGCCGTTAACTGGATTTCTGATCGCCGTTAGTTTTCCATCGTTGTCCCAATTTCTTAAGGTAGCACGACTAACGCCAAGAAAAGTAGCAGCTTCTAACAGAGAAACATTGTTTGACATGTTTAGTAACCTCCAAGCCTTACTAAACATAGTATAACTCGATTTTAAGTTTTTTGCAAGTGGTTATCGAAATTTTGTAAAAGATATTTCGAACAAAATTTTTATTATTCCCACATCTTGCTTCACTTATTCATCCTACCTTGACAAAAGTTTCTTGCGTATGGTATAATAGATTCACCGACAGAGGTCGGGTGAAAACTGAATATTTAGTGCCGTATATTTTAATTTCAGAGTTTTAAGACCCGTATTTACATAGGCACGGAACATTGAAAGCGAACAGTCATGTTCGTCTGTTTGTGTTTCCGTATCCATGTAAACGCGGGTCATTTTGTTTTATTCTCGCCTGGATTGCGTAGGAATCGAATAATGAAATGTAAGTGATTGTATCAAATATCAAAACCAAACTGACGAAAGGAAGATCAGATGCACCACAAGAAATTCTTTATAATTCCCAACCGCATCGTTGACTTGGAGCTGAAGTCGAGAGATTTCACCGTATATTACTGTCTGTTCCGGCACAGCGACAGCAAGGTGAGGCTGCGGCTGTTTTCCGGGGCAGGCATACAAAAACGCAGTTCAGAAAAAACGGCAAATAAAAACAACAGCAAGGAGGAAAAATGACGAACAAATTTTCCATGATTTCCGAACACATCGTCGAATACCGGTTAAAACCGAGAGATCACGCCGTCTACTGCTGCCTTGTAAAACACAGCGATAAAAACGGTGTTTGCTTTCCGTCACGGCGGCTGATCGCCGAAGAATGCTGTATTGACAAAAAGACAGTGGACGCAGCAATCCGAAGCCTTGAAAAAGCGGGACTTGTGAAAAAGAAAAAGCGCCACAGACAGAACGGATCGAACACAAGCAATCTATATACGGTCGAGCTGTTTCGGTAGTGTAATTTTTCTATCCGGGTGGTGTAAGAAACGGTATTGCAGAACTATACCCATAGAACTAAACCCACTGAGTATAGATTACAGCAGAGAAAAGAAATAGGCGGCGATTTTTTCTGTCGCCGTTACTGCCGTAAAAACCGCCTTGTTTGCCGAACAGAAAGAAAACGAGTAAACACCCGACCGAACCGCACAAAGGCAAAATACGACGCTGTAAACGGCGTGTATGCCCCTCTTTTCTTTTTCTGCCGTATGACCGTGTTCCTTGCGAAAGCAAAGAATGCTTTGTATAGTTTGCGCTTTATCTGCAAAAATCAGCAGCGGTACGAAAATAAGCAGGAGAAAGCCGAGGGGTTGCGCTGCTTCCCTTCGGCGGCTCACAGCGGACGGCAACGCCGACCGCACAAGGGTTTGTACGACTTTTTGCGGATAGTTTGCAAAACGGCAATTTGGGGGTTGCCCGAATTTTGACCTTGCCGATTTAGGGGTTGCAGTTTTTACAGCAAAAACAGCGGCAAAAAAGAAAAATTCTGTTTCCTCATAGGAGCGTAAAGTATCGAAAGGAGAATTTTTATGGAGAAGAACATAGACTTTAACCTCTTGCGAAATCGCCGGGAACAAGTATTGGAAATAAGAAAAGCACTTGAACTCCACAGTGAACAGCAGATCGGTCTTGCGTATTTTGAAAAGATCGGCAGTCAGTACTACCCGGTGCTTGCTTTCTTCCCTGTAAGCGGTCAAGATGAGGCGGCACAGGATAAGCTCCGTTACCTCATAGACGGAGAAAAACGGTAAAGATATTTCGGCGGTTTCGCTGGACTTCCAAGCCGAATAGTGGTATGTTGTGGATGTATCCTATTCGGTTTGGTTTACAGAGCCGCACATGGCTCGGAAAGGAGCAAAGAAAATGAAATCAACCGAAAATACAAACCATTTAATCACCGCACTTTACTGCCGTCTGTCTCAAGAAGATATGCTGCAAGGTGAGTCAAACTCCATAACCAATCAGCGGCTTATGCTGCAAACCTACGCAGACGGTCATGGCTTTCACAACTGTCATTTTTATGTGGATGACGGATACTCCGGTGCCAACTTCAACCGTCCCGCTTACAAGCAGATGATGCGGGACATTGAATGCGGCAAAGTGGGAACAGTCATCGTTAAGGACCAGTCAAGGCTCGGCAGAGATTATCTTCAGACCGGAATGCTGATGGAAATCATTTTTCCGCAATACGATGTACGCTTTATCGCCGTGAATGACGGTGTGGACAGCGACAACGGTATCAGTGACTTTTCAGGCATAAAGAATTATTTCAACGATTTTTATGCCCGTGATACAAGCCGCAAGATCAGAGCCGTACAACGAGCCAAAGGTGAGCGCGGAGAACGGGTGGGAACAACCATTCCATACGGATATATGAAAAACCCCGATAACCCGAAGCAGTATATCCCCAATCCCGAAACTGCGCCTATCGTGAAACGGATCTTTGAGATGTACGCGAGCGGAATTGGTATCGTGAAGATCTGCGACAGACTATCTGCCGAGAAGATTACCTGTCCAAGCGTGTACGCCTTTAAGACAAGCGGAAACAAATCGGGAAATCCCGATTTAAGCAGACCGTATCATTGGGCGCAGAATACCGTCCGCAAGATGCTGTCCAATCAGGAATATGTGGGAGATACCGTGAATTTCAAAACCTATTCCAAGTCCAACAAGCTGAAGAAACGGTTGAAGAATGATCCCGAAAACATTCTCATATTCAAGGACACTCACGAAGCAATCATCGACCGCAAGACCTTTGAGATGGTGCAACGGCACTTTGCCGGACGAAAACGCCCCGACAAGCAAGGCGAGATGGACAAATATGCAGGCATCCTCTTCTGCGGTGAATGTGGAAAGCGGTTATATCTCCACCGAGGGAAAACCATCAAACCGGAAAACAATGCTTTCCAATGCGGCGGTTTCCAAAGCAGAACAACCGAATGCACCGCGCACTATATCCGAGAGAGCGTCCTCGACACAATCGTACTGCACAACCTCAAAGCCGTGACCGCCTTTGCAAGAAATAAACCGGATGAGTTCTATGCGATGGCAACACAGAACGGTGAGGCAGAAGCAGAAAAGTTCTGCCGAAATGCAAAAATGCAAAAGACGCAGCTTGAAAAGCGAATTCAAGACCTGGACAACATCATTCGGTGTTTGTACGAGGACAGAGTATCGGGAAGAGTCACTCCCGAACGCTATGACTTAATGGCAAGCGGATATGAACAGGAGCAGGCGGAAATGAAGCATGAGTTGCAAGCGTTGGCAGAGCGAATCAGTGAGGTGGATATGCGCGATCAATGCATTCAAGAATTTATCCGCAACGCCAAGCAGTATATTGAGATGCCGAAGCTGACACCCGAACTGTTGCAAGTATTTATCCGCAGAATCGAAGTGTATGAGAAGTTAGAGAAATACTCCCGAACGGCAGGCAACCCCATCAGCATACACTACGCTTTCCGACTGCCCGAACAGGAAGGCATCCCTGCAATCGAAGTTCTAGCACAGCCTACAGCCAAAACTGCATAAAAAGGAATAACCGGAAGGTTTTTTACACCTTCCGGTTACATACCGCCCACCAATTCTCCGTTAAGAACATCCCGAAAATGCGCAGGAGTTTTGTCTATGGGCTACGAAAAAGATATTTTCGGCAGTTTTGCGTATGACTTCGAACTCTCGCAAAAACTTATATTCGGTTAATCATATATGCGACTTTTATTTTATTATTCGGGAATAAGAACATCCCCGTCGGAGATTACCACGTCAGATGCAGAAATGGCACTGTCAATGGTATTCGATTCGTCAATTTCGCCTTCGTATGTTATCTGAACATTTTCTCCCACTCGGATAGCTCCGCTTTCTGCATAACGGGAGATGCGCAGATCATTCAGAAGGATTTTGTACGTGATTCCGTCATCGGGATTGGCGCAGAGAATGGAATCGTCTAACAGAATATACTCATCGGTTATCTCCGTAATCTTACCGACAATGGTATTCTGATACGGCTCATACTCTGCTTCGGTGGAATTCTCTTTTGCATATTTGATAATCTTACTGGCTGCATCTTCTCCGATATTGAAGAGGTATTGGTAATTAAAAGCGTTTGTCCACAGATAGCCGTCTTCCGTCACATACAGAGCAACTTTGTAAACACCAAGAGCTTCGGAAGTAATCGTAAAACTGAGGTAACTTCTGTCACCAGCCGTCCATGTTTGATCTTCAACGAAAGGGGCGTTCCTACATTCGGACAGAACTTCCCACACATAATCGTCACTGCTCAATGCAAAACGTTTGCTATCAGGAGTATTGTCTCCCTCAGAAAAGCGCTGAAGCTCCACGACCTCGGACAGATTTACGGCATCCATAAGCTCACCAAGGGTGTTCGGAGGAGCATACTCGTCATTTTGAAAGACATAATAACTGTCCTCCATCTTTACGGCTATAAACTGACTTTGAGCAATATCCTTCAATGCATATGCTTCAAACTCGGCAGAATATTTTTTTCCATTATTGACTTCATCATATCCAACCACAGTGTAGTTGCCAATACTCTCGCCAATCCATGTTTCTGATACCGCACGGCCTTTTCCATGATACTCAATACCGTCAATTTTGACATTCCTATATTTTTCATATACAGTCTGATACTCCCATGGCCATACAATTGCAGATTCGCTGGCTCGGATAGAAAAGTCCTTGTATCTGCCGTCGGTTCCCTCCGGTGTTACATTTTCCCGAAATAGCGATGGGAGGATTGCTGCCCCTGCAATTACAAGCACTGCAAAGCATGCTGCCAAGGAACCCCATTTTAACCAATGTTTCTTATTTTTCGTCTTGCACTTAGCTGCGCCGGCGACAAGATCGTCATCAATTTGCCCGATGGCATTTGCGATTCTCGGTGTTTTCATATTTCAACGCCCTCCTTAATCAAGTAGTCTTTTAGCTTGTTTCGGGTGTAGAACAACATATTTTTGACCTTACTCTCAGTAAAAGAATAGCGCTTTGCAATCTCCCTTATAGAATCGAAATAGAAATACTTGCGGATGAAAACATTCCTGACATATTCCTCCTGACTGCGAAGAAACTTACTGATCAGCTTACCTACATCCTCGTCGCTCACATCGGGGGCATATCGTTCATCCGGCAATACTGCCGCAAGCTCGTCCAAGGATAAAATGATCTCCGCTGACCGTTTCTTTCGCTTCATAAACTCCAGTCGCTTCAAAGAGAGATTTCGTGCAATCTTGCAGATAAAGGGCATGAAATTGTGCGGTCTTGTAGGCGGAATGGTGTTCCACACACTCACATAAGTATCATTAACGCATTCCTCAGAATCTTCGTGATTATTTAGAATGTTATAGGCAATACTGTGGCAAAGTTTTCCGTACTTTGCATCCGTTTCCTTGATTGCCTGCTCATCCCGTTCAAAGTAGAGTTCTATGATTCTCAGATCATCCATGTTGTTCACCTCCCTTGTCAGACCTAAAAGCGCTTTCACCCATTAAGTACGTTTTTTCCGGCGTTGGTCTTATAATTAATAAAAAGTCGTGAATCTTTTTATCAAATAAAAATGATTGTTTTTCTAACTATATCATATTCCACATTTCTTTCAATTTCTACGGAAAATATCGTAAAATTGTTTTATAGAATTCAACATAATTCAACTTATAAAGCTGCGGTCAATTACAAAAAAGAAAAATGCAGCTTCAAAAAGCTGCATGAATACTGAATTCTATAAAAAACATCATTTAACTTAATGGTGCAGATTTCAATGGTGTCTTCACGGAAGGACTTGAAGTTGCTTTGCAACCCCTCTTGCGGTGCCCAAAACATGGCGGTGTTACGCCATATTTTGACCGCTGCGCCATCCTCGCCTCGCTGCATCTGCCACCGGCAGCGCTCGGCGACGAAGCCCGGCACGCGCGTGCCGAGTGTTCAAATTATTCAATCCGAGCCAAAACAAAAAGACACCCGTAGGTGTCTTTTTGTTTTGGCAGGGGCAGAAGGACTTGAACCCTCGGCACGCGGTTTTGGAGACCGCTGCTCTACCAACTGAGCTATACCCCTATATTTGTGAAGCGCCGAAGATCGGCGCTTCTTGGTGGGCCACCAGGGACTCGAACCCCGGACCATTCGGTTATGAGCCGAGTGCTCTAACCAACTGAGCTAGTGGCCCTTATGTGTCGCACTCCCGTGCGACAACAGCTATGATATCAAAAAACGAGCCGGTTGTCAACAATTTTTTTAAATTTTTCGTTATTTGCCGAGTATCTTTTCGCCGTCGAAGAAGAACACGCCGTAACCGTAGCCGGTGGGCTTGCCCTGCTGAAGTCTCTGCTTGAATGCGCGCCTTATAGAAGTATCCTCGGGCAGGTCATCAACGGGTCCGTTGCTGTATTTTCCGAACACGCGCCAGCCGTCGCTGAACTTCTCTCTGTCGGCGCTTCTGATTATATCAAAATCGTCCATGAAGCGAAGTATGTTGCTGTTTTCGGGCAGGAACTCCCTGTGCCCCTCATAGAGCAGCCACGAGCCGCACACGAACGCCATGGGCTCGCCGTCCTTGCCGCCGAAGAACTTGTATGCCTGCTTATATGAATCAAGTCTCTTCTCATCGGTCAACGGTCCTGCCGAGGGGATATGGAAGTTTATGACCGTGTCGCCACGTTTGAGGGTGTTGCCGCACTTCTCATAGTAATCGGCGTCAAAGTCCGCCCCCTCGAACTGGAATCTGCCGAGCCCGAAGCGGGTCATCTCAAAAAAGCCCCTGTACCAATGCGGGACGAAAGTGCCCCAGACCTCTTCGCAGTCCATGCACTCGCGAAGCTTCCAGCGCATATCCTCAATGCTCTTCCAGAATATCGCCTCGTCGATACCCTTTTCGGCATAGCGCTCGCGCAGCGTGGGGCACGCGCCGAGGAGCAGGCACATATTCATTGTATACTCATTTTCGCCAAGCTGTTCGCTGAGCGCCTTGAGTCTTTCGAGCACGCTGTCGAGGTTCTCGGGATGGGCGATGAACTCATCGACAAGGGCGTTGAAATCCGCGTTTTCGGACACTCTTTCGGTGCAATCGCCGATAGTGTCTACAGCCTCCTGCGGGAAGCCGATACGCTCCATTATTTTTCTGCTTTCGTTTGCGCTGACTGTCATTTCCTTCACTCCGTCAAATCATATTTTTCACACTGCAAGGATATCACAATCGCGCCCGACGGTCAAGGGCTTATGTAAAAGACCGCCCCGAGGGACGGCCTTTTTGCATCACGAATACATATTGTTCGCGGACATATAGTCATATATTTTCTTGCCGTGCTCCTGCTCCTCGCGCTGGATGGAGTTGAGAACCGTTCTGAGCTGTTCGTTCTTGAACTCGAAGATGCAGGTGTCATAGAGCGCGGAGGCGTGCTTTTCTGTGGCGAGCAGGTCGGAGCAGATATAGCAGTCGTTCTTCTTTTCCTGCGTTTCGCTGACCGAATAGGTCTGCTTGAAATCATTTTTCGGAGCCGCCTCCCCTGCCGCGGGCTGAGGAATCTCGCCGCTGTCGATCTTCGTGATGATATCAAGGTGCCTCTGCTCAACGCCGCCGAGGTAGTTCAGAAGCTGGCTGAGCTGCTCGTCATTTGCCGCCGCGGCGTGCTGAGAATATTTCTCGACGCAGAGCTTCTCCTGACCCTTGAGATCCTTGAGCAATTCCTTTTCTTTCTGTGTGAGCTGCATATGAATTTCTCCTTTCAATTTTGGCTTCGGAGATTAGTTTTCGGCGGCAGGGCAAATTTTATACACTCTCCGCCGATATTTTTCCGCGGCGTATCGGGCATAATAACAAAAAACGAAAGGACATGACAAAATGAGCAAGGATAAAAAGATAGTTATAACCACGCGCGACAGAGTTCTCAGGGCGTGGCAGAACTCGACGGAGCTTGTGCGCGACTTCGAAAACTACGCGAAAGAAACTTCGGACGACAAAACAACCGCAGAAATGTTTCAAAAATATGCGGTTGACGAGGGTCGGCACGCCGCCGAGCTGCTGAAGCTTCTGCATGATTATCAGGACAACGGCACGGTTTAAATCAACACTTTGCTCCCGGATGGTTCCCGTGTTCACAATTTATTTAAACGAGCTTTAAAATGCGCTTAAAAATTAATGATAGGATTAAGAAAAAGATAAAGTTTTATCAATACAGCTTTATCAAAAAAAATATCCGGGAGGGTAAAAATTATGTACAACAGATTCGTTCTCAATGAAACTTCATATCACGGCGCGGGCGCAGTCAAAGCGGTTGCCGAAGAGATAACCGCAAGAGGCTTCAAGAAAGCTTTCGTCGCATCCGACCCCGACCTCATCAAGTTCGGCGTATCGAAGAAGGTCACAGATGTTCTGGACGACGCTGGCATCGCATACGAGATGTTCAGCGAAATAAAGCCCAACCCGACCATTCAGAATGTTCAGTCCGGCGTTGAGGCGTTCAAGGCGAGCGGCGCAGACTGCATCGTAGCTATCGGCGGCGGCTCCTCGATGGACACTGCGAAGGCTATCGGCATAATCATCAAGAACCCTGAGTTCGCCGATGTCAGAAGCCTTGAGGGCGTTGCGCCGACAAAGAACAAGTGCGTACCGATAATCGCCGTCCCGACCACGGCGGGAACTGCAGCAGAAGTCACGATAAACTATGTTATCACCGACGCCGAAAAGAACCGCAAGATGGTCTGCGTAGATGTTCACGACATTCCGGTGGTCGCCGTTGTCGATCCCGACATGATGTCCTCCATGCCCAAAGGACTGACCGCCGCAACAGGCATGGACGCTCTGACCCACGCTATCGAGGGCTACATCACCAAGGGCGCATGGGCAATGAGCGATATGTTCCACCTCAAGGCAATCGAGATAATCTCGAAGTCGCTTCGCGGTGCCGTTGAAAACACCCCCGTGGGACGCGAGGGCATGGCTCTCGGTCAGTATGTCGCAGGCATGGGCTTCTCGAATGTCGGTCTTGGCATAGTACACTCGATGGCTCACCCGCTCGGCGCACTCTATGACACCCCTCACGGCGTGGCAAACGCTATCATCCTGCCGACCGTCATGGAATACAACGCACCCGCGACCGGCGAGAAATACCGCGACATAGCGAAGGCTATGGGCGTTGAGGGCACGGAGAACATGAGCGTTGACGAATACCGCAAGGCTGCTGTTGACGCAGTCAGACAGCTTGCAAAGGACGTCGGAATCCCCGCCGACCTCAAGGAAATCGTCAAACCCGAGGATGTTGACTTCCTTGCGCAGTCCGCATATGACGACGCCTGCCGCCCTGGCAACCCGCGCGACACGAGCGTTGCTGAGCTTGCAGAGCTCTACAGATCGCTGATGTAAAAAGAAATAAATAAATCCGCCGCCTTGTCCGAAATAAAAACCGGGCGAAGCGGCGGATTATTTACACTGTAAAAGGCGTTTAATAAATAAAAATAAAGGTCATAATCCGCGTTGTTATCCGTGAATTATGACCTTTGTCTTTTTGTTCTTTGGTCTGCGCTAAATGCGGCAGTCACTGCTTGTTAGCCTTTGTAGTTCATACCCAGCTCTATAGCTTCGACATTCTTGGGAACAAGATGCTGCTTTCTTGCGGGGACTACTTTGGCTATTGCTTTCGACATGGTGTCGAGGTTGCAGAAGCCGGTCTGCTCCATGAGCTTGCCGATAAGAATGATGTTTGCAAGGCCCTTGAGTCCGTGCTCCTCCGCCATCTGAGTAGCGGGGACGAGGCAGACGGTGATATCGTCTCTCTTGACCTCGCGCTCGACGAGCGTGCTATCAAGAATAACTATTCCGCCGGGAACGACGCTGTCTATGAACTTGTCATAAGACGGGCCGTTCATTGCGACGAACACATTCGGAGTGACAACGAGGGGCGAGCAGATTGGGTCGGAAGAGATGCAGACGCTGCAGTTTGCCGTGCCGCCTCTCATCTCGGGGCCGTAGGACGGAAGCCAGGAAACTTCCTTGCCGTCGGTGAGTCCCGCATAGGCGATGACCTTGCCCATGAAAAGTATACCCTGACCGCCGAATCCGGCGAGAAGTGCGTTCATATCCTTCATTTTGCTTCCTCCTCTGCTGTCTTGTCCTTATAAACGCCGAGCGGATAATAAGGAAGCATATTCTCTCTGAGCCAGCCGAGCGCATCGACGGGCGAGAGTCCCCAGTTGGTGGGGCAAGCCGAGATAACTTCAACTATCGAGAAGCCCTTGCCGGCGATCTGAGTCTCGAAAGCCTTTTTGATAGCCTTCTTCGCTCTGTTTATGTTCTTGACGCAGTCGACCGAAACGCGCTCCGCATAGGCGGTGCCGTCGAGGGTGGAGAGCATCTCGCAGACTCTGACGGGATAGCCCGCGGTCTTAATATCTCTGCCGTAGGGCGTGGTCTGAGTGACCTGACCGGGCAGCGAGGTGGGAGCCATCTGACCGCCTGTCATGCCGTAAATCGCGTTGTTGACGAAGATAACGGTGATGTTCTCGCCGCGGGTCGCGGAGTGAACGGTCTCGGCAGTACCGATAGCGGCGAGGTCGCCATCGCCCTGATAGGTGAAAACGACATCCTCGGGCTTTGCGCGCTTAACGCCCGTTGCTACAGCCGGGGCGCGTCCGTGGGGCGCCTCGATCATATCGCAGCCGAAATAATTATATGCCATAACGGCGCAGCCGACGGGCGCAATGCCGACGGTCTTGCCCTCTATACCGAGCTCGTCAATGCACTCCGCAACAAGGCGGTGGATTATACCGTGAGTGCAGCCGGGGCAATAATGGGTAGGCACATCAAGAAGTGCCTTGGGTCTCTGGAATACGATTGCCATTATTTTTCGCCTCCTGCAAGTTTTTTGATATTTTCAAGGACTTCGGCGGGGGTCGGAATTATTCCGCCGGTGCGTCCGAAGAATTCAACCGGTCTGCTGCAGTCGATAGCGAGCTTGACATCGTCAATCATCTGACCCATGCTCATCTCGACGCAGAGGAAAGCCTTTGCATGCTCTGCGGCGTCGCGCATAGCCTGCTTCGGGAACGGCCAGAGGGTTATCGGGCGAATAAGTCCAGCCTTTATGCCCTGCTCTCTCGCTTCGCGGACAGCCGCCTTTGCGACACGCGCCGACGCGCCGTAAGCGACGACGACATAATCGGCATCGTCGACCATGTAGCTCTCGCTCATGGGCTCCTTCTCCTCGATAACCGCATATCTTGCAAAGCGCTCTCTGACGAGGCGCTCGAGGTCTGCCGCCTGGAGATAAAGAGAATTGACTATATTATGCTTGCGTCCGCCGTTGTGACCGCATGCCGCCCAGGGCTTTTCGACATTCGAACCGCCGCTGCCCTCGCCTATCTCGACGGGCTCCATCATCTGACCGAGCATACCGTCGGCAAGAATCATCGCGGGCATACGATACTCATCAGCCTTGTCAAATGCTCTGCCAACAAGATCGACCATCTCCTGAACGGAGCTGGGCGCAAAAACGAGAATATGCAAATCGCCGTGGCCAGGCGCTCTTGTCGCCTGCCAGTAATCCGACTGCGAGGGCTGGATTCCGCCGAGTCCGGGGCCGCCGCGCTGGACATTGATAATAACCGCCGGAAGATCCGAGCCCGCCATGTATGAGATGCCCTCGGTCTTGAGGCTGATTCCGGGCGAGGACGAGGAAGTCATCGCGCGCACGCCTGCGGATGCCGCACCGAGAACCATATTGACGGCGGCGATTTCGCTCTCCGCCTGAAGATATGTACCGCCTATTTTAGGCATAACCTTTGACATATATGCCGCAAGCTCTGTCTGCGGGGTGATGGGATAACCGAAAAAGTGGCGGCAGCCGGCACGGATAGCGGCTTCTGCCAGAGCTTCGTTGCCTTTCATAAGAACTCTTTCTGACACTTTCAACACCTCTTCTTTCTTTATCTCTCAACAGTTATTGCACAATCGGGACACATAATAGCGCACGCCGCACATCCGATGCACTCGTCGGGGTTTGTGACGCACGCAGGATGATAACCCTTTAGGTTCAGCTTATCCTTAGCAAGGCTGATAATATGCTTCGGACATGCCGTCGTGCAAAGCTCACAGCCCTTGCAGGTGTTTTCATTGATCGTGACTTTTGCCATATCTGTTCCTCCTAATCAAGAATACCGAACTTATATATCCGCCGCTTCGCTTCGGAAGCGGTATCGGTCAAAAATTTTTTACCATGGGAGCTTCACGAGCACATCGACAGGATAGAGATTGTCAATCTTTCCCTCGAGCTCGCCCGCGACACTCTTCGGTGCCGTCGTATATATCAGCGGCAGACACGCGAGCTCAGCCGTTTTCTCGGCATAAGGGACGGACGAAAGAATGTCCTGCGCAGTCGTCTGCGCCCCCAAGTGCGAGTTGTTGACTAACCCCGTCGCTTTCAGACGGCACGCCGCCTCTATCTCCCCAAGCAGCCCGACTGCCTCATCGGGACTTGAAATAAATTTGCGGAATTTGTTGACGACGCAGAGCATATCATAGCCCGACTCGTTGAGCTGGCGCGAAAAGCGTCCGAGCGCGGTAGCGCCCGCATCGTCGCCGCCGACATCGACTATCACTCTGCCCATGCTCTCCTCAAAAATCGAGAACATCCTCGCCGTCAGCGCGGGTGCGTCGAGGGTAGTGCCCTCAAGATTCTGGGCAATGACATTGACTCCCGCCGCTTCAAGCTCGTCCTTGTAGTCCGCGGTGCGGAAATAGGGATTGACTATATCGAGATCGACGAGCGTTATCTTCTCGCCGCGCTTCGCCGCGTTGACTGCGAGGTTGAGCGCGAAATTCGTTTTCCCGCTGCCGTAATGACCGCAGACGAGCGTTATGCGTTTCATCGATCTGCCTCCCTTCGGTTATAAAAATAATTATACCACTCTTTGCCCCGCGGTACAATATATTTTCCGTCTGCGCGGATAGAAAAGATATTGCAGCGCGCGGCGCGTTTTGTGCAAAATTTATGCAAAAGCATACGCGCGGGGATAAAAATATCCGGCTCCTGCCAAACGGCAGAAACCGGATAGTAAAATCAGAACTGATTATTCAGCCTCGGTCTCCTCAGCCTCGTCCTCTGCGGCGGGCTCGAGCAGAGCTCTGATCGAAAGGCTGACGCGCTTCTTGTCGAAGTCGATGCCGATGATCTTCGCCTGAACCTTGTCGCCGACCTTGAGAACGTCGGAGGGCTTCTCGATGCGGCGATCCGCTATCTGAGAAATGTGGATAAGACCGTCAATGCCGGGGATAACTCTTGCGAATGCGCCGAAATCGGTAAGGCTGACTATCTCAGCGTCGATAACGGTTCCCTCGGGATAGTTCTTGCGAAGGATCTCCCACGGATTGTCCTCGTCTTTTCTGTAGCCCAGAGAAATCTTTTTCTTCTCGGGATCGAGAGCCTTTATGTAGACATCGATAACGTCGCCGACCTTCAGGACATCCGACGGATGCTTGATGCGCTTCCAGGAAAGCTCGGAGATGTGAACCATTCCGTCCACGCCGCCGATGTCGACGAATGCGCCGTAGTTGGTAAGAGACTTGACGGTGCCGGTATACTTCTGACCGACCTCAGCCTGTGCCCAGAAAGCTTCCTCAGCGGCCTTTCTCTCCTCCTTGAGGACGGCACGTATGGAGCCGACAGCTCTTCTCTTGTAATTGTTGACCTCGATGATGCGGAACTTGACGTTCTTTCTCAGAAGGCCGTCAAGAGACTCACTGCGCGATGCGGTTGCAAGAGAACCGGGGATGAAAACGCGAACGCCGTCGGTAACAGCGATAACGCCGCCCTTGACAACATCGGTGACAACGCCTTCGAAGACCTTATCGGTCTCAGCCGCGTCAGCGATATCGCGCCATGCCTGCATAGCGTCATAACGGCGCTTGGAAAGCATAACGGTGCCCTCTGCATCGTTGGTCTTCATGATGATAAGACCGATCTCGTCGCCTATCTTGAGCTCCTTCTTCGGGTCAGCGGCAGGATCTGCGCTGTACTCGTCCATGGGGACATAGCCGGCATGCTTTCTGCCGATGTCGACCTGGATCTCTGTGGGCGAGAAGCCCATGACGATACCGGTGACCTTCTGGTCGTTGTTCATGCTGTTGAGAGACTCCTCAAGAGCCTTGGAGAAGTCCTGCTCGTCTGCTTCTTCGGAAGGCACCTCCTCCGCCGGCTGTGCGGAAGCTGCGCTCTCCTCGAGCTCACCGGCAGCCGCCTCAGCGACATCGGTCTTACGCTCGACTGCGCCTTCCTCAAGCTCTTTGGATTGTTCGTTAAGAATTTCGGACATGTTACAAAGTACCTCCTTTATTATGCACGCAGGGGTTGATGCCCCTGCAGTAACGCCGACAACATCGCAGGCGGAGAAATCGATATTTTTAACATCCGCTGCGCGCTCCACAAGATAAGTCGGGCAGTTTTTTTCGCACACTCCCTTGAGCTTTGCCGTGTTGGAACTCTGCGAGCCGCCGATGATAATCATCATATCGACGCGCTGCGACAGCTCGGAAGCCTCTTTCTGCCTATCCTGCGTAGCATTACATATTGTATCAAAAACATTTGCATTTGTACATAGTATTTTTATTATTTTTAGGGATTCCTGCCATTCTTTTACGCTGAAAGTGGTCTGTGAGACGACCGTTATTTTCTTCCCGGAATATTCCGGATGATTTTCGAAAATTTCACGGAGTTCTTCGGCGTTGCGGAAAGTGAAGCACTCGCCGCGGCAGTGACCCATGATGCCGATGACCTCGGGATGACCGCTGTCTCCGGCGATGAGCACGGGGATATCGGGCGATGAATTCTCGCCCACTATCCTGTGTATTTTCTTGACGAACGGGCAGGTAGCGTCGCAGATATCGGCGCCCGTAGCCTCAAGACTGCGATAGACGCTCGCGCCGACTCCGTGGGTGCGGACGACGACGGTAGTATCGGCAGACGCTTCTATGGGCGAGTTTATCACCCTAACACCCTTTTTCTCAAGATCTTCTATAACGACCGGGTTATGTATCAGGGGACCGAAAGTAGCGACTTTTTTTCCGCTGTCAACGAGCTTATATGTCATCTCGACCGCGCGGTTGACCCCGAAGCAGAAGCCCGCCGTTTTTGCAACCTCAATCCTTTTCATGACCCTTTTCAAGCAGCTCCCCTATCTTGCCCATGACAAGTCTGGAAGCGTCCTTTATCTCACTCATATTTGATTCGTCCGTAAGTCCGAGCTCCTCATAGGGAATGACCTCGCCGAAGCGGACGGTTATCTTCTTGCGGAACTTGCTCTTGCCCTCGAAATAGATGCACGCGGGCAGAACATCGGAATGGGTGGCTTTGGCTATAAGCGCGATGCCTGCTTTGGGCGGCAGCATCTTGCCGTCGGGATCCTTCGAGCGCGTGCCCTCGGGGAATATACCGAGCACCTTTCCCTCTTCGACAAGGCGGATGGCGTAGTTGAGCGAGCGCTGATCGCCCGTTCCGCGGCTTATCGGGAACGCATTCAGGTGGCGGAGCATCCACGAAGCGAGCTTATTGAGATTGAACAGCTCGAGCTTAGCCATGTAGTGAATCTTGCGGACTCTCGCCGCGGCAATGAGACCGGGATCGTATGAGTTGCGATGGTTCGAGGCAATTATAAGACTGCCCGTTTTCGGCACGTTTTCGCGTCCGATATACTGCGTCTTGAAGATGATCTTTGCGAGCGGATGAAACATCCAAACGAAAACGTCATAAAATTTTCTGTCTCTGGTATCGTTGTAGTTAAACGCTTTACCTTTAATCTTCGGTTCCATCAAAGATTCTCCTTAATAACATTTTTTATTTTCTCTATCGACTCGTCGAGCGAAAGCTCCGTCGTATCGACCGTTATGGCGTCGGGCGCGGCTCTGAGCGGAGCGATAGCCCGATTGGAATCATTATAATCCCTTTGCTTCATTTCTGCAAGCACATTTTCGTATTCGACCTTTTCGCCCTTTTCTATAAGCTCTTTATAGCGACGGCGTGCACGCTCCTCGGCGGAGGCGGTGAGGAATATCTTGACCTGCGCGTGGGGCAGAACGACAGTGCCGATATCGCGCCCGTCCATGACGCAGTCGTTTTTGGCGGCGATATCCTGCTGGAGACCGAAAAGGAACTCGCGGACTGCGGGCACCGCCGAGACTTTCGAAGCCGCCATCGACGCTTCGGGAGTTCTGATAAACGCCGAAACATTCTCGCCGTTTAAAAACACTGCCTGCTCGCCGTTTTCATATTTGAGCTCAACCGATATACCCTTTACGCTCTCGGCGATAGCCTCGGGGTTTTCAAGGTCGACTCCGCGGCGCAGTGCGTTGAGTCCGACGGTGCGGTAAAGCGCGCCGGTATCAACATAGATAAAGCCGAGCGTCTGAGCCGCGCGGCGTGATATTGTGCTCTTGCCCGCTCCTGCGGGGCCGTCGATTGCAACATTTATTGACATAGAGATTTTCCTTTCATGCTTTCTTTATTGAACCGCACTCTCTCCGGCAAGATGTCCGGTCGAGAACGCTATCTGCAAATTGAATCCGCCCGTGTAGGCATCGACATCTATAACTTCGCCCGCAAAATACAGACCGTCTATGAGCTTCGACTGCATCGTTTTCGGGTCTATCTCCGAGGTCTTTACGCCGCCGGAGGTGACAACCGCCTCTTCGATCGGGCGAAAGTCAGTTACTGTAACAGTGAAATGTTTGAACAGATAAACGAGCTTCGCGCGCTGTTCGCGGGTGACGGAATTGACCTTTGTGTCCATGGGTATGCCCGAGAGAGAGACTATGACGGGCACGAGCTTTTTGGGGAGCAGGAAGTTGAGCGCATTTATGAAATTGCGGTTGTTGTTCTCGCTGAAATCGCGCAGGACGCGCGCATCGAGCTGCTGCTCCGAAAGCGCGGGCTTGAGGTCGATAACAATTTTATATCTCCCCCGCTCCATCTGCCGCATATGCGAGCTCGCGGAGAGTATCATCGGACCCGACACGCCGAAATGTGTAAACAGCATCTCGCCGAAATCGGAATAGATGTGCTTTCCCGTTTTTGTATCCTCAACGGTTATCGAGACATTTCTCAGCGACAGTCCCTGAAGCCGCGAGCAGAAGCCCTCGTGCGCTTCGAGCGGAACGAGCGACGGCTTTATCGGGGTCACGGTGTGCCCCGCCTGTCTTGCGAGTCCATATCCGTCGCCGGTTGAACCCGTCTGGGGATAAGACCTGCCGCCAGTGGCGACTATCACCCTATCGGCATATATCCGCTCGCCGGAATAAAGTATCGCGCCGCGGACTTTGCCGGACTCGATTATGAGCTCCTTTGCCCTGCCAGTCACTATATCAACACCTGCGTGCTTCGCCGCGAAGAAGAGTGCGTCGACTATATCGGAAGCTCTGTCCGACTCGGGAAAAACGCGGTTGCCGCGCTCGGTCTTGAGCGGCACATGCTGGGATTCAAAGAAATTCATTGTATCTGCGGGCATGAAGCGCGAAAACGCGCTGTAAAGAAATCTACCGTTGACCGGCACAGCCGAGATAAGGGCGTTGAGATCGGCGCAGTCATTCGTGACGTTGCACCTGCCCTTTCCCGTTATCATTATTTTTCGGCCGACTTTTTCGTTGCGTTCAAGCAGAACGACTTTGCCGCCTTTTTTTGCCGCGGTGACGGCTGCCATAAGCCCCGCCGCTCCGCCGCCTATTACAAGCACTTCAGGCATAATTTACCTCTTTTTGAAAAATTTACTCGTCCTCGTGGGTCTGGTATATCTGATACTCGTCCCATATATTTTCGAGCGAGCTGAGATTGCTGTAGACCTCACCGCTCTTTTCGCTCGCCGCCGCCGCTATCAGCGCGTTGATAAGACTCAGCGGAGCAACGAGGGAATCGACAAACGAAACCATGCTGCTGCGCGCGAGGAGAAGATGGGTCGCAAACTGCGCTATCGGCGAATTTTCGCTGTCGGTGACGGAGATAACCGTCGCTCCCCTGTCGGATATAAAGCGCAGCATATTTATCGTCTGCTTTGAATATCTCGGGAAGCTTATCGCGATGCAGACATCGTCCTTGTTGATTCTGAACGCCTGATCGAACGCTTCGCCTGTTCCGGCGGGTTCAATAAGGGTCACGCTGTCATAGACAAAATTGAGATAGAACGCCGCAAAGCTTGCAAGCGACGCCGCACTGCGCACGCCGAGAACATAGATATGCTTCGCGCGGTTTATCGCCTCGACGCTCGCGTTGAACGCCTCGCGCGAGATGCTCTCGCGGGTCGCCTTTATCGTCTCGATATCGGAAGAAAACGCGTGTTCGAGCATATCTTCGCCGCCCGCCGCCTCCATGCGCTGGACGCTCGTCAGCCTGCTCTTGACTACCTCCTGCAGGGCCTTCTGAAGCTGAGGATAGCCCGAAAAGCCGAGCTCGGACGCGAATCTGACAACAGTCGATTCACTCACGCCGACCGTGTCGCCGAGCTTCGCCGCGGTCATGAACGCCGCCTTATCGTAGTTTTCGGTTATGTAGTCGGCTATCCGCTTATGTCCCTTGGACATAGAAGAGTAACAGCCCTCTATTTTTGAAAGCAGCTGTTTTGTCATATTGGATATTCACCTTATTCCGTTTACATATGTAACATGATTTTAGCATACAGCCACACAAAAATGCAAGACGGCAGAGCAAAAATTGCAGGGTTTCCTGCATTTTCTTAAAAGCATTGACTTAAAGCCCGATTTTTTCTATAATCTATTAGTCTATTACTTCTTAAATAAGGAGCTAAAAAATGAAGGATTCATCATTTCTTTGGTATGACAAGCCCGCCTCCGCCTGGACTCAGGCGCTGCCCATCGGCAACGGCACGCTCGGCGGCATGATATACGGCAAAGTAAAGGAAGAGACCGTCTCTTTAAACCACGACGAGCTTTGGACGGGACACCCGAAGAACACTATACGCCCAGGTTCGCTCGAGGCTTTTCAGAAGGCCCGCGCTCTCGCGCTTGACGGAAAGCTGCGCGAGTCGCAGGATATTATAGAATCCGACTTCATGAGCACATGGAGCCAGGCATACCTGCCCCTGGGCGACCTCGTTCTGACATTCGACGGCTCCGACCGCAAGTCTGATTACATCCGCTCGCTCGATCTTGACACGGCGATCGCCTCGGTCAGCTATAGACAGGGCAAGCGCATCATGCGCCGCGAGCTGTTTGCGTCGCATCCCGATAAAATTATCGCAGTCCGCCTCATCTGCGAAAACGGCAAGTTTGACGTCACAGCGAGCCTCAGATGCCAGCTTCATCACAAAGTCAAATCGCAGGGCGGTCTGCTCGTCATGAGCGGCGAAGCGCCGAGCGAGCACAACACGAACGGTCAGTCGGATAAGCAGAGCTATTCGAAAATCGACAGCGAGCGCGGTATGCTCTTCACCTGCGCCGTGAAAGCCGATACCGACGGCAAAAAGCACGTGAGCGGCAAGGGAATAGAGATAACCGGCGCGACGGTCGTCACGCTCTATCTCACCGCAGAGACGAGCTTCAACGGCTGGCAGAACAACGCTTTCACAAACGGCAAGCCGCACCTTGAGCCCTGCATCGAGAGACTCTCGAAGAAATTCGATTACGAAGCGGTCAAATCCGCGCACATCGCCGACTACCGCGCGCTCTATTCGAGAGTTGAGCTCGACATAGGCTCGAACGACAAAGACAACATACCGACCGGCAAGCGTCTGCGCGATTTCAAGACGGACAAAAACGATATTGCGCTCTACACCCTGCTCTTCAACTACGGGCGCTACCTCGCTATAGCCTCATCGCGCCCCGGCTCCCAACCGTCAACGCTTCAGGGCATCTGGAACGAAAAGCTGTGCCCGCCGTGGCATTCCAACTACACTGTAAACATAAACACCGAGATGAACTACTGGCCCGTTCTCCCCTGCGATATGCCGGAGGTCAACGAGCCGCTAATAGAGATGGTGCGCGATCTGTCCGTCGCGGGCGAGCGCACGGCAAAAGAGATGTACGGCATGCACGGCTTTGTCGCGCATCACAATGTTGACATTTGGAGAATGACTACCCCCGTCGGCGGATGCGCCGTATGGGCATTCTGGCCGATGTCGCCCGGCTGGTTCTGCGAGCATATTTTCGCCCACTACGAATACACCATGGACGAAAAATATCTGCGCGAGACCGCCTATCCGATAATGAAAAAGAGCGCGGAATTCTACTGCGACTATCTCGTCGAGTACAAGGACGGCTATCTCATCGCCGCGCCCTCGACCTCGCCCGAGAACAACTTCGTCCTAAACGGCAGCAACTGCGCCGTTTCGCAGACGACGACAATGACGATGAGCATAATCCGCGAGCTGTTTGAAAACTGCATCAAGGCTTCCGATATCCTCGGCGAGGACAAGGAGTTTGCAGAAATTCTCAAAGACAAACTCGACCGCATGCTGCCGTTCAAAATCGGCAAAAGAGGTCAGCTTCTCGAGTGGTACAACGAAGAGAAAGAATCGGAGATACACCACCGCCACTGCTCGATGCTCTACGGTCTGCACCCCGCGCATCTGATAACTTCTGACGGCACGCCTGAGCTTGCGGACGCTTGCAGACGCTCGCTCGAAATAAGGGGCGATGACGGCACGGGCTGGAGCCTCGGCTGGAAGATAAACTTCTGGGCGCGCCTGCGCGACGGCAACCACGCATTGAAGCTCTTCGATCAGCAGCTGAGATTCAAGGCTTCGACCGGCATGAACTACTCCCACGGCGGCGGCACATACGAGAATCTCTTTGACGCGCACCCGCCTTTCCAGATAGACGGAAACTTCGGCGCGGTCAGCGGAGTCTGCGAGATGCTGCTCGACTGCTTCGACGGAAAGATATATCTTCTTCCCGCTCTCCCCGACAAGTGGAGTGATGGCAGCGTCCGCGGTCTGCTTGCAAAGGGCAACATAAAGGTCGACATGACCTGGATAGGCGGCAAGCTGACTTCATATTCGCTCACCGGCAATGGCGAGGCGCACATTGTATACGGCGGCCAAGAGACAGTTCACAGGCTCGACGGCGGCACGATGACAGTTGAGCTTTAAGGAGTTATAAAATGAAATTCGACCTCTATGATTTTGACAAGACCGTTTTCCCCGTTGATTCGGAGAGCGTATTCTACCTTTTCTGCCTTGTCAGGCACCCGTGGCTGATAGTCATTCTTCCCTATCAGCTCGTCTGCCTCGCCTGCTTCTTTTTAAAGATAGGCGGCGACAAGATGAAGGGCAGATTCTTCTGCTTCCTGCGCTTTGTGAACACGGAAAAGATGGTCAAAAAGTTCTGGGAGAAGAACGAAAAGAGAATATATCCGTTCTTCCGCCCGGAGAACCGCGATCTCCCCGCAGTCGTCTGCTCGGCGTCTCCCGAGTTCCTGCTGCGTCCGATATGCGAAAAGTACAAAATACACACGCTCATCGCCACGCGCCTTGACCCGCACACGGGCAGAATGACCGGGCTCAACTGCAAGGACAGCGAAAAGGTTATAAGAATAAACGAGGCGATGCCCGACGCGAAATTTGAGAAAGTGTTTTCGGACTCTCTCAAAAGCGATGCGCCGATATTCGCGCTTGGAGAGATAAACTATCACGCAGTGAGGGGTAAACTGACGCGCATAAAATAAGTTTCAACACACTGGAGATGTAAAAATGATAATAGACAGCCACGCACATATATACCCGGACAAGCTCGCCAGAAAGGCGGCGCGCAGCATCGGCGATTTCTACGACATCGACATGGACCTCGACGGCACGGTCGACATGCTTCTCAAAGTCGGCGACGAGGCGGGAGTTGACAAATTTCTTGTTCACTCGGTCGCGACGACACCGCACCAGGTGCGCTCGATAAACTCATTTATTGCAAAGAGCGTATCGGAGCACCCCGACCGATTCATCGGCTTTGCGACACTCCATCCCGGATGCGGCGACGAGATACCGGAAATCGTTGACGAGGCGATAGAGCTCGGACTCTCGGGAATAAAACTGCACCCCGATTTTCAGGAGTTCGACATAGACGCGCCTGAAGCGATGCGCATGTACGAAGTGCTCGAGGGCAGACTGCCGATACTCTTTCACACCGGCGACTACCGCACGCAATATTCAAAGCCGACGAAGATAATAAAAGTCCTCGAAAAGTTCCCAAATCTAGACATAATCGCGGCGCATTTCGGCGCATGGTCGGAATGGGGCTACGGCTCAAAAGAGCTCTCGGAGGCGGGAGTATATGTTGACTCGTCGAGCAGCTTCTACGCGATGAGCCCGGAGAGGATAATGGAGATGATTCACATCTTCGGCACGGACAAAATTTTCTTCGGCTCGGACTACCCGATGTGGAACGTCAAAAATGAGCTTGAAACATTTATGTCCCTGCCGCTGAGCGACGAGGACAGGGAGAAAATACTCCACAAGAACCTCGAAGGTCTGCTGGCGAAGTACAAGAAATAAAGCACGAGCAATAATATAAAAAACAGCCGCAAGTTTTTACACTTGCAGCTGTTTTTTGTTTTATTATTCGACGTAGTCCCTGAGCTTCTTGCTTCTCGTCGGGTGGCGAAGCTTGCGCAGAGCCTTCGCCTCAATCTGACGGATGCGCTCACGGGTGACATTAAACTCCTTGCCGACTTCCTCAAGGGTGTGAGGATGGCCGTCGGTGAGTCCAAAACGCATCGAAAGCACGCGCTCCTCACGGGGAGTGAGGGTCTTGAGCACATGGGCGAGCTCCTCCTTGAGCAGGGTCGCCGAAGCGGCATCCGCCGGGGCGGGAGCATCGTCATCGGGGATGAAGTCGCCGAGATGGCTGTCCTCCTCCTCGCCGATGGGGGTCTCAAGGGAGACAGGCTCCTGAGCCACGCGCATTATCTCGCGCACCTTGTCAACGGGCATATCGAGCACCTCGGCGATTTCCTCCGCCGTGGGGTCTCTGCCGTTCTTGTGCAGCAGCTGGCTGTTGGTCTTCTTGACCTTGTTTATGGTCTCGACCATGTGAACGGGGATTCTTATCGTCCTCGCCTGATCGGCTATGGCGCGGGTTATCGCCTGCCTTATCCACCATGTGGCGTAGGTCGAGAATTTGAATCCCTTTGTGTAATCGAACTTGTCAACAGCCTTGATAAGTCCGAGGTTGCCCTCCTGAATAAGATCGAGGAACTGCATGCCTCTGCCGACATAGCGCTTTGCGATGCTGACGACGAGTCTGAGGTTCGCCTCGGTCAGTCTGCGCTTTGCGGCGGGGTCGTTGTCGCCGATTCTGATGGCGAGCTCGATCTCCTCCTCGGGGGTGAGCAGCGGAACCTTGCCTATCTCCTTGAGATAGACCTTGACGGGGTCGTCAATGGTGATGTTCTTGTCGTCGGTGACTCCCGCGGTGTCTGCGGTCGACTTGGGTGTTTCGCCCAGATCGAAATTTACGTCATCCACATCCAGAGTTGACAGGTCGTCGATTATCTCGATATTCTGCGCCTCGATAGACTCATAGAGCTTATCAAGATCCTCGATATCGAGATCCATGTCGACTATTACCGTGTCGATCTCCTGGGTGGTCAGCTTGCCCGCAGCCTTGCCCTTTTCGATAAGAGCCTTCACCGCCGGTCTTTTTTCGATACCATCCATTACTTCTCTGTCTCCTTCTCTTTATGTTGCATATTGAGTCGGTCTTTTATGTCATGACCCCAAGCATGATATCAATCCTGTTTGTCGGGTCTGAACAGCTTTGCGAAATCGTCGTCGCTCAGTTCGGAGGCTTTTATGCTCTCCGGCTTATTTTTTTCCTCTTTGAGTATTTTTATACAGTCGGCGCACTCTTCGACGGTGTTGCTCAGCTGAGCCGCAGAGCGGAATATGCGCTCGACCTCGTCCATCTCATCGGGAGTGAACTCGGACGAGAGGAAATACGGTTCGGTGTTGCCGCCCTCGTCAAGGCGCGAAAGAATGACCGAAAAGATGCGTCTGTTGAGCGCGGTAACGAAATAATCCGCGGACAGCTCGTCCCTGAGCTTGTTATAAAAATCCGGGTTCCGCATGAGCGAGGCTATCAGCGTTTCCTCCGCTTTTGCGGCGCGCAGATGCTGGGAGCGTTCCGGGTTCTTTGTGTTCTGTCCGTTTATCAGCAGGCGTTTCTGATCCTGCTCGCGCTGAGCCATGCGGCGTTTTCTGAGCCCCTCGCGCTTATATTTCACCTGCGATTCGATAGCGAGCTTGTCCACGCCGAGCTCATTCGCAAGGCGCGAGGCGTAGACATCGACTTCGACAGGGCTCGGTATCCCCGCGAGCACTTCCGTCGCTGCGGAAAGATATTTCACCTTTCCGTCATCGGTGGACAGGTCTATCCCCTGACGCGCCCGAAGGAGTCTGTACTCCGTGTCGTTCGCCGCGCCGTTTATGATATCGCGGAAGCGCTGAGCACCGTATTTTTTGATTATCTCGTCGGGATCCTTGCCACCGGTCAGGCGCAGAACCTTTATCTCCATTCCCGTGGTGCCGAATATTCCGAGCGCGCGTGCGGTCGCCTTCTGCCCCGCCTCATCGGCGTCATACGAGAGGATTATCTCATCCGCATAGCGCGAAAGCAGATTCGCCTGCTCTTTTGTCAGCGCGGTGCCGAGGCAGGCGACGGCATTTGTGAAGCCCGCCTGATGCAGGGCTATGACATCCATATAGCCCTCGGCGATAATGAGTTTGCCGTCGTTTCCGTTCTTTGCAAAATTCAGTGCAAAGACGCCGTTGCTCTTTTTATAAACGAGCGTGTCCGAAGTGTTTATGTATTTCGGCTTCGAGTCATCGAGCACTCTGCCGCCGAACGCTATGACATTGCCGCGCGGGTCGATTATCGGGAACATCACGCGGTTGCGGAAGTTGTCATAATAAGAAACTTTTCCGTTTTTGTCGCTGCGGCGCAGGAGATTCGCGCTCTCGAGCAGAACATCGTCAAAGCCCTGTTCGTTGAGGTGATTTTTAAGCGCGCGCCAATCGTCCGGGGCAAAGCCCAAGCCGAAGTGGCGAATAGTCTCCATAGTCAGCCCGCGGTCGAGGAAATAGTTGAGGGCATGTCTGCCTCTGTCGGTGAAAAGCTGAGAGTGAAAAAACTTCGCCGCCGCGCGGTTCGCCGCCAAAACGGCAGTGCGCTTTTTGGCGAGGGTATCGTCATAGCCGTCCTCCGGAAGAGCCATTCCCGCTCTGTCCGCAAGCTGCTTGACCGCCTCCATATAGTCAAGATTTTCCATTCGGCGCACGAAAGTTATCACATCGCCGCCGACCCCGCAGCCGAAGCAATAGAAGCTCCCGTTTTCGGGATAAACGGTAAACGACGGGGTCTTTTCGTTGTGGAACGGACAGAGTCCGACAAGATTCTTGCCCCTGCGGCGCAGATTGACATAGGGCGAAATAACGCTCTCTATATCCGTATTTGCGCGCAGTTGTTCGAGAAAACTGTCGCTGAGTCTCATCCGTTCTCACCCCTTTCAATAATATATACGCAAAAAATCCCGTTTTCCCTACAAAGTTATCAAAAAATTTAAAAAATTTTGCGCTCGGCTTTGCATCAGATAAGTCGGCGTTAAACAAAGCGACGGCGAAAAGCGCCTTTGCACTCTCCGCCGCCGCTGCAATTTTCAATTCCTTTTTTGAAAAGTTTACTTCGTTTTTTCGTCGTTCGTCTCGAGGAGCGTATTCTCCCTGAAAAACAGCGAGATGCACCAGATGCCTGCGAGCGCCACGAGCGTATATATGATCCTCGCGACTATCGATCCCTGGCCGCCGCATATCCACGCGACGATATCAAATTTGAACAGACCTATGCTGCCCCAGTTGAGCGCGCCGATTATTACTAAAATAAGCGATATTCTGTCGATCATTTTTCTCACTCCTTTTGCGATTAGTATCGCCGGAACGTCGATTTTTATTCGCTCGTAAATCGGATTTTTACAACCAGAAAAATATTTCCTTTTATGAACCTTGTCATTTTCGTCACAGGAGTTTGACATTTTTGCAACACTGTTTAAAAAATTCTTAAACCGTTTTACAAAAAGAGTGAAAAACAATCTTATTTTTACAAAATATAAAATCTCCGGCTTTATTGATAAGATAAACTTTTAAATATAATGATACAGGAGGGATCTTTGATGAAAGCGAAAATCGTTAAACGCACACTGAGCCTGATAATAGTTCTGGCGCTCATATTCACACTCGCCGCACAGGGAGTGAGCGCGATCGGGTCGATTGATGTCAACAAATACCCCTATGTATATGTCCACGGCCTTTTCGGCTGGGGCGCAGACGAGGGAATAGACGATACACTCCCCTATTGGGGCTCGGCATCATGCTCGCTCATGGACGAGCTGAACAAGCTTCACTATGAAAGCTATGCCGCATCCGTCGGCCCGATGTCGAGCAACTGGGACAGAGTCTGCGAACTCTACGCGCAGATAACCGGAACGCGCGTTGACTACGGCAAGGCACACTCCGAGAAATTCAACCACAGCCGCTACGGCAGAACCTACACAAAGCCCATGATTGAGGGCTGGGGCGAGCCAGACGCGGACGGCAATATAAAAAAGATAAATCTCGTCGGTCACTCGTTCGGCGGCGCGACGGTCAGAACGCTCACGGCTCTGCTCGCATACGGCAGCGAAGATGAGCAGGCGGCAACCTCGCCCGACGACATCTCCCCGCTGTTCACCGGCGGCAAGGGCAACTACATAAACTCCGTCACAACGCTCTGCGCCCCGCACAACGGCACGACGCTCGCATATATCATCGACGGCATGAACATGGCCGAGCTGGGCAAAGCAGCATGCTACGCCTACGCCGGCTTAATGGGTCGCTCGAAGCTCAACGGCTATGTTGACTTCCACCTCGAGCAGTTCGGTCTGACCCCCATACCGGGCGACGGCTCGACCCCCGAGGAGGCGTTCATAAAGGCTTTCATGACTATCATGACCCACACCGACACCGCGGCGGACGATATGTATCCCGAGAGAGCCGAGGAGATAAACAAGTTCTCAAAGCCGGTAGACGGAGTTTACTATTTCTCCTATTCGTATCAGACCACGCGCAAGACGCTTGCGGGGACCCAGGTTCCGAAGATAAAGACGCTCGTTGTTCTGCGCCCGTCAGCCACTCTTCTCGGCGCATACTCAAAGAACCTGTTCTCCGAGTACAAGATAGACGCATCGTGGCTTCCGAATGACGGACTTGTAAACGTCGTATCGGCGCGCTACCCGTTCACCGACGAGCATGAGGACTACACCCCCGGCATGGAGCTCGAGACCGCCAAATGGTACGTCATGCCCACGCGCGAGGGCGACCACGGCACGGTCATCGGAATGCAGTGCACGAAGAGTCAGACGCTCAGCTTCTACTATGAGCTGACCGATCTTATAGAGAACCTGCCCGTAACGGATTGATAAATTAGCAAAGATAAGCTATGTATGTAACCCCCCATCGCAGCTGCTGCGGTTGGGGGTTGTTTTGTAACAGAGATAAAATTGGATTTGCGAGCAGTTTCAATCATGGCTCCTCCGCAGGGGAGCCAACTCGGCAAAACCGAGACTGAGGGGTATTGCACGGATTCGCCCGCTTTGTCTTGACTTTTTGTCTCTCAATGTTCTTTGTAGGGTGCGGCGACTCGACGCACCGCTGCCGCCGTAGGCGGCACAGGTGACAAGCCGCAAGCAGAGGGCGTATTACAAGACACGGGCGAAATAACAGATTTACAATGACGCTGACGCGTCAAAGGGTCGTCGAGTCGCCGACCCCTACAGAGCGGATAGTCACAAATTACTACATAAACCGCGGGCGGATGATATCTGCCCTACACAATCGTGTCAATTTACAATATTAAAATTGTTTGCCTGACGGCGGCTTCACCCTCACAGATCCAAAGTCCTGCGGCAAGCGGCAAAAATCCTGCCCAAGCAGAATCGTGCGGGCAGGATTTTTATTATTGCGTATAGGCTTTATTGTTCGTTATCTCTCAGAAAATCTCTGACTTCAAGCAGGCTGCCGAGCTTTTTCCAAAGTATCTTCTCGGTCTCCTCATCTGCCTGCCACAGGTCGGGCACCATTATTACGCGGCATCCGGCGTTGTGCGCAGCCCACAGACCGTTGCGTGAATCTTCGAGAGCTATGCAATCTTTCGGGCTTTCGCCGAGCAGCTCGCACGCTTTGAGATAGATATCCGGCGCGGGCTTTGAGCGCGCCGCCATTTCGCCGCTGACTATTATATCAAACTTATCAGTTATACCCGCGCTTTCGAGGTTGCGCAGAACGGCTCTGCGGGTCGAGGACGAGGCGACCGCGGTCTTTATCCCCGCCGATTTCAGCCAGTCGAGCAGTTCATAAAGTCCGTATTTCACGGGGACTTTGTTATGCGCATAAAAATCATCGGTGAATTCCCTGCCGTAGCGGCGCATGGCTTCGGTATCGACATCGCTCCCGAACTCCTCGCGCCATATCTCGTCCGCGCGCTCGGCTGTCACGCCGAGGGTCTTCATGACCATATAGCCCGCCTTGCCGAGTCCCATCTTTTCGCCCGCGTAGTCCCACGCCGCCATTGCGAGGCGTTCGGTATCAAACATCAGTCCATCCATATCGAAAACAGCAGCTTTTATTTTCACAGGGACACCTCCGGGGAAATCTTCTTTGGATTCGGGCTATAAAGCGCTCGCCATACATCATGGGCATAAGCCGACTTAATAAAAAAAGCACTTGCTAAAGCAAGTGCTTTTTTCTGGCTGGGGAATAGGGATTCGAACCCCAACAAACAGAGTCAGAGTCTGTCGTGCTACCGTTACACAATTCCCCAATATCAAACTCCGAACAGGTTTTCTCTCACCTGCGAGTCAATATTATACACACTCTCAGTCCCTCTGTCAACCTTTTTTCAAAAATTTTTCGCATGGGATGAAAGTTTTTTATTTTAGCTTTGATGAAGCGGCGGAAAAGCGGTAGGCACAACGGGATTTTATTTTATGCAGATATTGATTTTTCATACACACTGTGCTATTATATCAAGGCAATGCAGGTGTAGTTCAATGGCAGAATGTCAGCTTCCCAAGCTGAACACGGGGGTTCGATTCCCCTCACCTGCTCCACACTCCCGGATGCTTGTGCGTTCGGGAGTTTTATTATATTCCGACCAAAAGACCCGTCCGGATAACCGGACGGATCGATTTTTGTTTTATTACACAAGAAGCATACGGTCGTTATCGAGCTCTTTGCCCGCGTTCTCTTTGAACTTGCCAAGCAGATCCTGAACGGTGAGCTTTGACCTCTCCTCCCCTTCGGCGTCGAAAATTATGTTTCCGCCGTGCATCATTATCGTGCGGTTCCCGAGTTCGAGAGCCGACTGCATATTGTGCGTTATCATAAGGCAGGTGAGATTATTCTCGCTGACGATGCTCTTTGTGAGCGTGAGAACTTTTTCAGCCGTTGCGGGGTCGAGCGCCGCTGTGTGCTCATCGAGAAGCAGGAGCTTCGGCGGATTGAAAGTTGCCATCATGAGCGTCAGAGCCTGTCTCTGACCGCCGGAGAGCAGACCGACCGGCTGACTCATTCTGTCCTCAAGTCCCATCTCAAGCAGGGCGAGCTTATCTCTAAAAAGCTTCTTATCGCCCTTCGAGACTCGGCTCAGCCAACCGCCGTGACCTGCGGCAAGAGCTAAATTTTCTTCTATCGTCATGCCGGGCGCGGTGCCGCGCATCGGATCCTGAAAAAGTCTGCCGATGCTCTTGGCGCGCTTGTGCTCGGGCATGAGAGTGATATCTTTTCCGTCGAGCGAGATGCTGCCGGAATCGGTTATAAAGCTGCCGGCGATGGCATTGAAAAGTGTTGACTTGCCCGCGCCGTTCGCGCCGATGACCGTTATAAAATCACCCTCGGCGACGCTCAGGGAAAGATCGTCTATCGCCTTTTTGACATTCGCCGTGCCGGGATTGAAAGTTTTCGAGATGTGTGATATTTCAAGCATCTGCTTTCCTCCTCCCCGAACGGGTCTGAATTCTGCGCTTTAAAAGCGGGAGCTGTTTTTTGAAATAGGGTGTTGCTATCGCCGCGATAACTATAACGGACGAGACGAATTTGAGCATGAACGCCGGCATATCAAAGCGCAGAGCGATTGTATAAATAAGTCTGAATATGAACGCGCCGAGCACCATGCCGAATATCCTCAGCGGCATCTTCTTTCTGCCGAGGAACACGCCGCCGATAAGCAGGGACGCGAGGGCAATGGTCACCATTCCGGTTCCGATATCGATGTTGACCGATCTCTGCGACTGGGCGAGCAGGCAGCCCGACAGCGCGGTAAACGAGTTCGCGACGCAGAGTCCGATTATTGTAGTAAACGCCGGATTGACGGACGAGGAGCGAACCATATCGGGGTTGTCGCCAGTCGCTCTTATTGCGAGTCCGAGGCGGGTTTTCAGGAAAAGTCCGAGTATAACAGCAACCGCCGCGACGGCGATTATCGCCACGAAGAGCTTTGACTGTCTCGCCACGGGAGTACCCTTGAGGAGCGCCGCCATTTTGGTGAACACAGTGTCCGTTTTATTCATATTGAGTATCGACGAGCCGCTCATGACAGCGATATTTATTGAATAGAGTCCCGTATTTACGATTATTCCGGCAAGTAGGCTGTTGATGCCCATTTTCGTCTGGAGTATCGCCGTTATAAAGCCCGAGGCTATTCCCGCCGCCATCGCTGCAGCTATCGACAGATACGGATGACCCGCTATCGCGGCCACCGCGCCGACCGTTGCGCCGAGCGTAAAGCAGCCGTCGGTCGAAAGATCGCAGACATTGAGCATCGAATAGCTCAGGAACAGTGCAAGCACCGTGAGCGAGGTTATGAGTCCCAGCTCGAGCGCCGACTGGCCGAGTGAAAATATCGAATCCAAAGACATTGTGTTTCCTCTTTCCTGCTTTATTGAGCCGCCCGGGAAGCAGTGCTCCCCGGGGACTGATTGAATCTTATTTTACATCGTCGAAGCTCTCGGCAGTGGTGATGCTCTTGACTTCGGTGCACTTGGGAGCGAAGAGCTTCGAGACTTCGTCGAAGTTATAGCCGAGCTTTGCGCAGATTTCGGTGTTTATTGTTGCGGTGCCGTTATCGAACATGAGCACAGGTGTGGTTGCGGGGTCTTTGCCGTTTATCATGATATCGATTATCATATTGGCGGTCTCAACGCCGAGCTTTGCATAATCAACGCCGTAGCCGAGGAAAGCTCCGTTGAGGGCGAAGGAATCAGCGCCGGTGTAGTGCGGAATCTTTGCGTCTGCGAAAATCTCATATATGGAGAGCTCGGACTTCATTATGGTGTTGTCGGTGGGAGTGAACACTGCCTGAACGCCGTCGGAAACAAGTGCCTTTGCGGCGAGGGTGACTTCGTCAACGGTGGTGCCGGTGCGCTCGATAACTTCAACGCCCTTGGCCTCGAGATACGCCTTCGCGTCGGCTATCGGCTTAGTCGAAGAATCCTGACCAACATCGTAGAGCAGACCGACCTTCTTTATATCGGGGTCCTTGAGAAGAATAAGGTCCATTATGGCGTTGGTGTTGAGATAGTCGGAGGTTCCGGTTATCTGACCGCCGGGTGCGTCAAGAGAATCAACGAGCTTTGCGCCGATAGGATCGCTGACTGCGGAGAACACGACCGGGATATCGCTGTTCTCGGTCTCGACTGCCGCCTGCATTGCGATTGCGACCGGGGTCGCGACGCCGACCATAAGATCGACCTTGTCAACGATGAAGTTCGAGATTATCTGATTCATAACAACAGAGTCGCCGTTGCAGTTATCGTATTTGACTTCGATCTCGACGCCCTTTTCGGCGGCGACGGAAGCGAGCTGCTTTTTGATGTTATCGACTATCTGATTGAGCGATGCGTCATCGACATAGTTGCAGATGCCGACGGTGTATTTCTTCTTTGTATCTCCGTCCTTTTTGCCGCAGGCGGCGAAGCAGGTAACTGTGAGCATAAGTGCGAGCACAAGTGCGATTATCTTTTTCATTGTATTTCTTCCTTTCGGTAATTGATAAAAATTTTTGAGCTAAACTAAGAATCGAAAATATCACAGGCGCGGCGTGCGCCAAAGTTTACTCAACAAAAACATAACAATCTCCTCCGAAATAAAAAAACTCCTGTCCCTGCAATAATGCTGGGACAGGAGATATTATCATCCTGCGGTGCCACCCGGCTTGACGCTTTTGCGTCCGCTTAGCGCGTACTGACATACGCTGACTTTTCTTCACGGAGAGTCCTGCTCCGGCGCACATACTTAAAGGATAACCTTTGTTCCGATTGCCCTTAGAAGTCCATTCAGGTTTCTTTCATTCTGCCGCAATCCCACCGCCTGCGGCTCTCTTCGAGATGAGGAAGAAATCTTACTTACCCTTCTTCAACGGTTTACTGAATTGTAACACTCTGTGCTTTTGTTGTCAACACATTTTTTCACTTTTGTTTCAAGAACCAGTTTTCTTGTAGGCTATGGACGCGAAATCCGACAAAATTCACAAAATTCGCCGTCCGCTTGCTAAATGGTATGCCGCGAAGAGTGCCTGTGTGACCAAAAAGGCGAATAGACAATATATTAAATATGGGATGTCTTTGCGCGCCCGCAAAACGGACGCCCTGCAAATTTTACCCAACGGAGGCCTTTTATGAACAACGAAGATATAGTCTCGCTCATGGAGCGATACAAGAGAGAACTGCTCGAATTTGAAAAGCGCAACACGGCACCGGTATCCGCGCAGGAAAAGGCGGAACCTGAGCCCGTATCGGCGCAGCAGGAAAGCCAAGCCGAACAGGTTTCGGCGCAAGTGCAGGAAGATGCAGAGCCTGTAAACGCGCCGGCGGCAGAGCCCGCAAAGGCGGTTTCGGCAAAGGCGGAGGAAAACGAAGCGGTGAGCGCCGCGGCAACAGTTACAATTCAGCGGCAGACCGACGCTCAGAGGGAGAGCCAGATGCAGTTTGACGACGGCGCGGACACGGACAAATCCCAGTTCACACCCGAGCGCACGCAGGCGGCAGGGCGCGGAGACATCCCCCAGCCGCGCACGATATTCGTCGACCCGCAGACGCTCAAAAACAAAAATCTCACCTTGACGAACACCCAGTCCGCGATGCAGAGGTTCGACGAATTCAAGGGCGAGTGCAACAAGCGCGGCATCCTGCGCGTTGAGACCTACAGCTCGAACGGGCTCTATCCCGTCGGCAACAGCCGAGTGATAGTATACAAAGAGATAGACGGCGAAAAATATTATATATATGATTTGCACACCGATTCGAGCGGCATACTCGACAATCTCCAGCTGCCCGCTCCCGACAAATCCCTGTCGGAGACAGAGCAGGGCTCGTGCGGGCTCGCGCCGTATGCGACATACGATATATTCGTCAGCCACCCGGGATTCATCAGCACATATCTTGAAAATGTTCCGATCTTCGACTCCACCGTTTCAATACAGTCGGTCGAAATGCTGCCGACGGTCAGCGGCGAGCAGAATCCGAACGTGATAAACGAATCGGTCTGAGGAGTGATACTATGGCAGCAGATACTCCCGTTATCCCCCAGACAATAACAGTCCACCTCGGCAGACCGAATGCGGCGGCGAGGAATGTCACTGTGCCGTTTACGGATTATCTCAAAAATGTCGCATCGAGCGAGATATATCCGACATGGCCCGACAACGCGATACGCGCCAACATATATGCGCAGGCGTCGTTCGCGCTCAACCGCATATATACAGAGCACTACCGCAGCCGCGGCTACGACTTCGACATCACGAACTCGACCGCATACGACCAGGCATATATTGAGGGGCGCAGCGTGTTTTCAAACGTCGCGAAGATAGTCGACGAGCTTTTCAACAACTATGTTACAAAGGGCGACCAGGTTCAGCCCTATTTCACGCAGTACTGCTCCGGGCGCGAGGTCACCTGCGACGGGCTCTCGCAGTGGGGCACGGTCACGCTCGCGAATCAGGGCTATACACCATACCGCATACTTCAATATTACTATGGGAACGACGTCAATATAAAGACGGCGCCTGTCAAGAATATCCGCGAATCATATCCCGGCAGGGCTCTGCGCCTCGGCGACATATCGGAGGATGTCAGGATAATCCAGCGCCAGCTCAACCGCATCGCGCGAAACTATCCCGCCATTCCGCGCATTCCCTCCCCCAACGGAATATTCGACACGGCGACGCGCGAATCGATCAGAAAGTTCCAGAGCCTATTCAACCTCACCGTTGACGGCATCGTCGGCAAGGCGACATGGTATAAAATAAAGCAGCTCTATGCCGGAATACTGAGACTCGGCGAGCTATACAGCGAAGGACTGAAGCTGACCGACGTCGAGCGGCAGTTCAAGACTGTCATAAAACGCGGCGACAGAGGGCAGGATGTGAGCACGATTCAGTATTTCTTGAACTTTATCGGCAACTTCACAAACAACATCCAGCCCCCGGCCGTGGACGGCATTTTCGGCCAGGACACATACAACAGCGTTGTGCAGTTTCAGCGGCAATACGGCCTTGCGCCGGACGGCATTGTCGGGCGCGACACATGGAACAAGCTGCAGGCTGTATATAATGATATCCTGCGAACCTTCCCCGGCGAATTTTCAATCTATGATCAATATGCGCGTTTTGCATATCCCGGCTACAATCTGCTCCGCGGCAGCACGGGCAGTGCAGTGAGAAATCTTCAGGAATATCTCCAGGTTCTCGCGCGCGGCGTCGAGAGCGTGCCGTATGTTGCGGCGGACGGCATTTTTGGCCCTCAGACGGAGGCGGCGGTCAAGGCGGCTCGGCGATATTTCGGGCTGACCCCGAACGGCGTTGTCGGTCCGCTGCTCTGGTATGCGATAGCGGAATACTATTATTACAACGTATAATCCCGACAAAAACGGAGATGATATACGGCGTGAAACAATTGCCGTATATCATCTTTTTCTTTTTAAGGGCGGGATATTCATAATGGAAAAGCAGACTTTTTCGGGGAACTACGAAGCCGACATTGCGTCGCTCAATCTGCGGCTGCGCGTGAGCGAGAGCTTTGACCTCGTCAGCCGTCAGATAATGATCGGCAGCCACCGCGCCATGCTGTGGTTCATCGACGGATTTATAAAAGACGGGCTGATGGAAAAAATCATGAGCTTCATGATGAACGCGGACGAGAAGAAGCTCAAAACTGTCGGCACAACGCGCGAATTTGCCGACGCGTTCGTGCCCTATGTCGAGACCGAGGTCGTAAACGACTTCGACAGGTTCGAGACTTTTCTCTTCTCCGGCGCATTGGGCATGATAGTTGACGGGTTTAAAGAAGCTATAATTATAGACGTGCGAACCTATCCCGCGCGAAGCGTGGACGAGCCGGAGAATGACAAAGTGCTTCGAGGTTCACACGACGGCTTTGTCGAGACGCTGATATTCAACACCGCGCTCATACGCCGCAGAGTCAGGGACACGAAACTGACAATGTATTTGGCGCAGATAGGCAAGCGGTCAAAGACAGACATCGTGCTCTGCTATCTCGACGGCACGGCAGACCCGAAAGAGGTCGAAAAGATAAAGAAAAAGCTGAATTCCATAGACATAAACGCTCTGACCATGGGGCACGAGAGCCTTGCGGAATGTCTTATACCGAAGCAGAGGTTCAACCCCTTTCCGAAGGTGCGTTATACCGAGCGCCCGGACAGCGCGGCGGCGAGCATATATGAGGGCAGTCTGCTGATAATCACGGATACCTCGCCCTCTGTTATGATAATCCCGACGGGCGTATTCGATTTTTTGCAGGACACGAACGATTTCTATTTCCCGAGCCTTATCGGAAGCTATCTGAGAATCGTCAGAATGATAGTTTTCCTGCTCGCTCTGCTTTTAACACCCGTGTGGTTTCTGCTGATTCAAAATCCAGAATATATCCCGCCGTGGCTCGACTTCATAAAGATAGAGCACCCGACGAGCGTGCCCGTCATAATGCAGCTGCTGATAATCGAGATAGTCATAGACGCTTTAAAGCTGGCGTCGCTCAACACGCCCAACGCACTGAGCAACTCCTTTAGCGTCATAGGTGCGCTCGTGCTCGGTGAATTTGCCATTGCCGCGAAGTGGTTCACGGCGGAGGTCGTTCTCTATATGGCGTTCGTCGCGATAACGAACTTCGCCCAGCCGAGCTATGAGCTCGGGTATGCGTTCAAACTCTGCCGCATGATGATACTGATACTGACGGCAATATTTAACCTCTGGGGCTTCATCGCAGGGCTTGTGATAACCGCTCTGTTGATTTCATTCAATAAGACCGTCAGCGGGCGCTGCTATCTCTATCCCCTCATTCCGTTTAACGGCAGGGCGCTGACCTCGCTTATGCTGCGAAAGCCGATAACCAAAAGCAAAAACTGACAAAAATCGTTCCTCTAAAAATAATATCCGCGCATATTGCAACGGGCTCGCTCTTTTGATATAATTATATCGAATCGAAGCATTTTCGCTTCGGTCAATATATCAAAGGAGGAGCCTGTTTTGCCGGAATACACAATGCTTATATTATGGATAGCGCTGCTCATAGCGTTCATCGTTGTTGAAGCCGCGACCGTCCAGCTTGTCACGATCTGGTTCGCCGTTGGTGCGGCGGCGGCTCTGATATCGGAGCTTTGCTCGGCGCCCGTCTGGCTTCAGTGGGTGATTTTCGCGGCAGTGTCGCTCGTCGCGCTTGCGGTGACCCGTCCGCTCGTCAAGAAATTTTCAAAAAAGCGCGTTCAGCCGACCAACGCTGACAGATACATAGGTCTCGAGGGAATAGTCGAGGAGACTGTTGACAACACCGAGGGCACCGGTATAGTGAAGGTCGAGGGCTCGACCTGGACGGCAAGATCGTCCGACGGCAGCCGCATTGAAAAAGGTTCAAATATCACCGTTGACAGAATCGACGGCGTTAAACTTATGGTTTCAAAACACTAAAGGAGGATTATTATGGGACCTGTAGCAATCGGAGTAATCATCGGCATAATCGTGCTCGTGCTCGTTATTGTCGTGCTCAACATCAAGATAGTGCCGCAGTCCAAGGCCTATGTCATCGAGCGCCTCGGCGCATATTCGACCACATGGCAGACCGGCATCCACTTCAAGATACCTTTCGTTGAGAAAGTATCGAAGACCGTCTCCCTCAAGGAGCAGGTTGTGGATTTCCCGCCCCAGCCCGTTATCACAAAAGATAACGTCACGATGCAGATAGACACGGTCGTTTTCTTCCAGATAACCGACCCGAAGCTCTATGCATACGGCGTGGAGCGCCCGATATCCGCTATCGAAAATCTCTCGGCAACAACGCTGAGAAACATCATCGGCGAAATGGAGCTTGACCACACGCTGACTTCGCGCGATGTCATCAACGCAAAAATCAGAGTTATCCTCGACGAGGCCACCGACGCATGGGGCATCAAAGTAAACCGCGTTGAGCTCAAGAACATTCTTCCCCCGCCCGAGATTCAGGACGCGATGGAGAAGCAGATGAAGGCGGAGCGTCAGCGCCGTGAGGCAATCCTGCGCGCAGAGGGCGAAAAGGCGAGCAAGATTCTCGTTGCAGAGGGTCAGAAAGAGAGCCAGATCCTCGCCGCAGAGGGTGACAAGCAGGCCGCCATTCTTCACGCAGAGGCTGTCAAGGAAGCAAAGATTCGCGAGGCAGAGGGTGAGGCGCAGGCTATCGTCGCCGTTCAGGAGGCTCAGGCGAAGGCTATCGCCCTGATAAACGAAGCCGCCCCGAAGGACGGTTATCTGACGATAAAGAGCCTTGAAGCGTTCGCAAAGGCTGCGGACGGCAAGGCGACGAAGCTCATCATTCCGAGCGAGCTCCAGTCCCTCGCGGGACTCGCGGCGAGCGCAAAGGAGATTTTCTCCGCCGACGCCGCAGCGGACGCAGAGCAGAAATAAGTTTATAAAAAGCGCAGAGAGTCGGTAAAACGGCTCTCTGCTTTTTCTTTTAATAAAATAAAAAAGAGCCGCCGAAGCAGGCAGCTCAAAAAATTTTTTCTTATCTTTTCGTGTTTATATTACCACAAAAACGCCGGTTTGTCAAGTCTTGTAATCCCCTGCCCCGTGAGGTATTAAGTATACGGAGGTGTTTTGAAATGAACAACATGACTGCACTGGTGAGCTGTTTTGCTCGGTATTACCACACGAAAACGGATGAAGCAAAAATCTTCGACGACCCGCTCGCGGGAGAGATTCTGAGTGAAAGTGAAAAGAACGCGATAGCGGAAAACATGAAAAACGGCATCGCATTTTTTGACCCGAATTACAGTGGCGGCGACCCGCTCGGGCGCGTTATGAACGGATTTATCGCGCCGAGTGTAATCGCGCGCTCCGCGTTTTGCAAGCGGCATATGGAAAACGAGATAAGGCTCGGCGCGCGGCAATATGTCATCGCCGCCGCAGGCTACGACACATCGGGCTATAAAATTGACAGAGATATCAAAGTATTCGAGCTCGACCGCCCCGAGATGATTGAGGACAAGATAAAACGCATTGACGAAGCTGGAATCGACCGCGAAAATATCAGCTATGTCGGCTGCGACCTCGGCAAGGGTTTTATCCCCGCTCTGCTAAATGCGGGATATGACCCTAAGGAGAGGAAATTTTTCAGCCTGCTCGGCATAAGCTTTTATCTGACCCAAGACGAGTTCGCACGCTGCGTTAAAATCCTGTTTGAAAACTCGGCGAGCGAAAGCGCGCTCGTGTTCGATTTCCCGAACGACCGTGACTGCACCCGCGAGCAGAAGAACAGGCTGCTTGCCGGCGGCGCGGGCGAAGAGATGAAAGCGCGATACTCACACACGGATATCGAGCGCATCGCGGGAGAAGCGGGCGCGCTCGTCTATGAGCTTGCGGACAGCGGCGATATTGACAGCGATTTCTTCAAGGTGCACAACGAAATGAAAAATGCAGAACCGATACTCGCCCCCGAGGGAGTCAGCTATTGCCTGATGGTCAAAAAGGACAGGCAGTATTGATAAAAAAGTATTGATAAAGCGCGTTTTTTTGTTGCGTAATAAGCCGGAATGTGATAATATATTGTCGATGAAATATTCAATTCTTTGTTGGAGGCAATTATATGGATCAAAGATTACAGCCCTTATTCACTCCGTGGAAGATCGGCAACTGCGAGATCAAGAACCGCATCGTGCTCACGAGCATGGGCGGCACCGATCTCTTCGGATGGATGGAGAAGAACCACTTCGATAAAGACGGCGCACGCTTTATCATGGAAGTCGCGAAGAACAACGCGGGTCTTGTTCTCCCCGGATGTCAGCCGGTCTACAACCCCATGTTCGGCCAGTGGCTCCACAAGAACAAGAAGATGTATGCCGACCTCAAAAAGTGGACTCCCGAGCTCCACAAGACCGGCGCGAAGCTCTTCGTTCAGCTGACCGCAGGCTTCGGCCGCTCCTTCACCATCAGCGAAATGATGGAGAAACTCTACACCAACCCCGCGCTGAGAGTCCTCAGCAAGCCCTTCATGGATCTCGACAAGATCACGGCTTCCGCGAGCCCCTCGCCCAACCGCTGGTCTGATAAAGTTCCCTCGAGAGAGATGACCAAGGCTGAAATCAAGGAGTTTGTCAATGCGTTCGCAGAGAGCGCAAAGATGCTCAAGGACGCAGGCGTTGACGGCGTTGAGGTTCACGCAGTCCACGAGGGCTATCTGCTCGACCAGTTCACCCTTAAATATGTCAACAAGCGCACCGACGAATACGGCGGCTCGTTTGAGAATCGCTATCGTTTCGCAGTCGAGGTAGTTCAGGCTATCAAGAAAGCCTGCGGCGACGACTTCCCGGTCTCCCTGCGCTACAGCATAATTTCCAAGACCAAGGGTTTCCGTCAGGGCGCTCTCCCGGGCGAGGCTTATACCGAGGCCGGACGCGACATGGCAGAGTCCGAGAAGGCTGTCAAGTATCTTCAGGATGCCGGTTATGACTGCCTCAACTGCGACAACGGCACATACGACGCATGGTACTGGGCTCACCCGCCCATCTACATGCCCGAGAACTGCAACCTCGAGGATGTTGAATACATCAAGCAGTTCTGCGACATTCCCGTTATCTGCGCCGGCCGCCTCGATCCGAGAGTTGCCGCGGACGCGATAAAGGAAGGCAAGCTTGACGGCGCAGGATTCGCGCGTCAGTTCCTCGCCGATCAGGAGTGGGTCACGAAGATGATGAATGACGAGGAGGATGACATCCGTCCCTGCATTCTCTGCCACAACGGCTGCTTCAACATGTGCCACTACAAGGGCGTGCCCAACGACCAGGAGCTTTCCGACAGCCTGCATCTTTCCCGCTGCGCTATCAACGCCGAGACGATGCAGTGGAATAAGCACTACATAAAGAAGACCAACTCGCCCAAGACCGTCCACATCGTCGGCGGCGGCATCGGCGGCATGGAGGCTGCCCGCGTGCTCAAGCTCCGCGGACACAATCCGATAATCCACGAGAAGAGCGACGTGCTCGGCGGAACATTCATACCCGCGAGCGCAGAGTCATACAAGGGCAAGCTCCGCGACCTGCTTGACTGGTACAGACGCCAGATGACGAAGCTCGGCATCGAAGTCAGACTCAACGACGAGATAAAGGATATCGCGGCGTTCGGCAGCGATCCCGTCATCATTGCGACCGGATCGACCCCGAGACTCCTCAGAAGAGTTCCCGGCTACGAGAAGATGATCGAGGGCTGCGACTACCTCAACGGCGCAGAAGTCGGCAACACCGTCGCTGTCATCGGCGGCGGACTGACCGGATGCGAAATAGCCTACGAGCTCGCTCTCCAGGGCAAGAATCCGATCATTGTCGAGATGAAAGACGACCTTATCAGCCAGACCGGTGTCTGCCTTGCAAACTCCTCTTATCTCAGAGAGTGGTTCGCCCTGCACAAGACTCCCGTCTATCTTGAGACGACCCTCAAGGAAGTCAAGGACGGCTCCATCGTCTGCACCGGCAAGGACGGCAAGGACATCAACATCGACTGTGACTCCGTCATCAGCTGCGCGGGCTATATCCCCGCTCCGCTTGCCGAGAAATCCGGCAACGTCCACCTCGTCGGCGACTGCCTTGCAATAGGCAACCTCCGCTCCGTCGTGTGGCGCGCATATGATGTTGCGATGAAGATCTGAGTTAAACAACAAACAGCAAAGCTGCAATTCACGGTTTTATCCATGGATTGCAGCTTTCTTTTTATATTCGCATTGTTTATCAGCCCACGCAGGCGATAAGATCCCTGACTGTCTTGGCGGTGAGTATCGCCCTCTCGGGAATCTTCACCCCGAATGTGTTTTCCATATCCGACGCGACGCTCATAAGGTCGAGCGAACTCAGACCGATATCGGTTCTGAGGTTCGCCTGCTCGGTAATTTCGGCAGGGTCGATATAGACATATTCGCAGATTATTTCGGCAATCTTTTCAAGCATAACTGTCTCTCCTTTTTAAGATTAAAGTATATCGAGTATCTCGCCGAGCGTCCTGTCAGGGTTCTCCGCGCCGAGAAGCAGGGCTCGAACGGTCTTTTCATGCAGGGCTTTTATATGCTCAGAGGTTATCATATTCGTGCGGTGCATATACGAAAATTTGAAGCAGCCACTGTGCGCGTCGTACATTGCGAAGCTGTAGAGCGGCATGATGTATCTGCCGAGGCTGTAGCCCGTGAACTCATAGTCCCATCCGTTCATCGTGTCTTTGCTGAGCGGGAACCACGAGAACATCATTGAGGACGACGCGGCTATCGGGCTGTAATCAAACAGTTTTCTCACAAGCTCGCGGCACTCGAGATACGGGTAGTCCATATGCCTGAACAGGGTCATCTGAAGCTCCGCCATCTTGTCGAGAGCCTCACTGAAGGTCAAACTCTCGGGCAGGACTATTCTCCACGGGAGTGGCTCGGCGAGTGTGCCACCCGAGCGCTTCTCGCTGAGAGTTCTGCGGCGGGTGCAGAGGGTGACGAAATAAGAGTCGTTCGTTCTGTAGTTTATCTTCGAGATATGCAAGCGCATTGCAAGCTGGACAAGGCACTCGGGGCTGACGCCGCTTGACTGAATGAATGCGAGTATCTTGTCACTGTCCTCTTTCGAGACATCGTATTTTGCAAGCTCCGCCTTGTCGTGTATCGGGTCGAAGCAGGACGGGGCTCGGAGTGACGGGTCGTGCTTTCTTTTGCGCTCTTTTTCGAGCAGCTCGGGGCCGTGAACTCCGGCATAGAGCGGATCGCCGTCCTTGAGGAAAAACTGAGTATAGAACTCCTCTTCCTCTTTCATCTTCTTTTCGTCCGCGACTATGGCGAGCTCTTTTCTTATCGTCTTTTTGTATTCGCCGAGCGGACGCGGCATGGGCTTGCCGTTTTTCAGGTGGTCATAGACTCCGAGCAGATCGGAGAAGAACACAAAGACCGCCGCGGCATCCATGCACAGATGGGTGATGTTGATATATATTCCGTACCCGCCGTCGAACGAGCGGAAGAATATAATGCGGAAATCCTCGCCTTTCAAATGCCGTATGGGTCTGCGCGCGTCAGCGGTGAGATACGCCTGCTGTTCCTCTTCTGTCGAAAAGGTCACGACCGGCACATCGTCAACAACATATTTGTCGAGGAAATACTGATAGAACTCCCCGTGTTCTTTATAAAAGCGCAGTCTCATGCAGTCGTTGCGCTCTATCTCTATATTCAGCGCTTTTTCGAGCACATCGAAGTCTATCGGCGTGTGCGTGACTATCGACATGGGTATCTGAATGACCTGCTTGTGAAAGAAGCTGTATTTGAGCATGAAGTTTATCATCTTCTGCGAGGGGATGAGCTCAAATACCTCTGTTCCTGCCTTCGGTTTCATTTTTCTCTCCTTCTCAGCCCACAACGGTTTCTTTTCTCTTTATTTTGCCGCTCGAGGTCTTTTCAAAAGGCTCATCGCGGAATCTCAGCTCCGAGACAAAATGCGAGGTCTTTGCGCCCGCGTTTATCTCGTCCATGCGGCGCTCTATCTCGGCGGGGATATCCTCTATCCCCTCCTGCTTCGCGTGCTCGAAATCGGGATATATCTCGGCGACAATACGGTCGTTTTCACCGTAAACCACGACCTCGTCAACTATATTCAATTTTTTGAATTTCTTTTCTATCGCCTCGGGAGAGACGTTTTCGCCGCTCGAAAGGATTATCAGATTCTTGACTCTGCCGGTGATGAACAGCTGCCTGTCCTCGGTGACATAGCCGATGTCGCCCGTCCTGAACCAGCCGTCCTCGGTGAACATCTGCGCCGTCTCCTCGGGCATTTTATAATAGCCGAGCATAATCGTCGGAGTCTTTATCTGAATCTCGCCGTTTTCGGTGCGGACATCGCAGATATTTATAACTCTGCCGACAGACTCGGTAGAAACGCCTCTGTCTGGCACGGAAATGCGGCAGCCGACCTCGGTCATGCCGTAGCCCTGGCGGAGCATTATGCCGAGCTTGTCATATTCCTCGACGAGCAGCGGATCGAGATATGCGCCGCCCGAAACTATCCAGTTGAGGTTCTTGCCGAGCACGATTTTTGCCGCCTCGGCGGGAGTGATATCCGGATTTTTCGCCGCGGTTATCTTTATGCGCTGGAGCAGATGCTGAGCTATCATCGGAACGACGCGCATGGCGTTGGGCTTAAAGCGCTGAAGATTCGGGACGATATCGCTGAGATTGCCGTTGAGACAGACCTGAACGCCGTCGCACAGGTTTTTCAGATAGTCGCCCGAGAAGCAGTAGATATGGTGCATCGGGAGCACCGAGAGGGTCGAGGTACGCTCGCTGAAAATATTAATATATTCTTTGTACATGATGTTGCCGACGAGGGCGTTGGTCGAGAGCATAACGCCTTTTTTGACCCCGGTCGTGCCGGAGGTGAATATTATGACCGCGCACTTGTCGGGATCGACTTCGTAGTCGGAGAGGGACGCGTATTCGCTCGCCGCCGAATATTTTTCATAGATACCGGCGAAGAAGTTCTCGTCCGAGAGGTCGACCGCATGCTTTATCTTCGGGCAGTTTGCCATGACCTCGCCGACATTCTCGGAAAATGTGCTGTCATAAAGCACCATGTCGATATCCGCGCGGTCGAAAAGCTCCGACGCTTCTTTAGCGGATATATCGGGCGCAAACGGTACAACGACGCTGCCACTCATGAGTATTCCGGTGATACAGGTTATGTACTCGTAGTTCGTCTTGCTGACAACGGCGACATGCATGCCCTCTTTCGATATGCTTCTGATCCAGCGGCAGACCGCTTCGCTGTCCGTTTTGACGCGGACATAGCTGCGCTCTTCGACCGCGCCGTTTCGCACGAATTTTATGAATATCTCTTCTCCATACTTCTCCGCCGAAGCGCATAACAGCTGTCTGACGCTCGGCGTTGCATTTTTCTTTTCCATTTCTCCTCCGTGATGTTCCGTCATTTTGGCTCCGCCCCGCGCGGAATATATTTTCCGCTACAAAAGGGTATAAGCCTAGATGAATTTAATTTATAACAGTGCATAAGCAAAGTCAATATAAGGCGCGGTTAAGTTTGGTTAAAAAAAGTTAAATTTGTATTGCATTTATAAAGTTTAAATAAACGCCAAAAATGCAAAAAGCCGAAAGTGCTTATATATCAAGGCTTCCGGAGATAAAAAAGGCTGTTCCGAAACGGAACAGCCTGAAAATACGATGTTATATTCTGTTTATTTTTCGGCCTTTTTCGAGCGCAGGGCGAGCAGGATAATATGAAATATCAGCTCAGCCGCGGGGATTGCAAAAAGGATAGCAAAATAGAGCGTGTTATTCGTTTTGAACGGCGCTGCGATGCCGAAGCTCGGCGGGAGAAACGCCATCATGAAAAGATAGGATACGCTCATCCAGTCGCTGTAAGCAAAATACATCAGCAGAGCAAATATCGAACACACGAGCGAAATCGACCAAAACACAATTCCGACAACAAGCGGCCGCTTGTTCATACGCTTATATAGAACATAGACAAACGCCGCGAGAAGGAACAAACCTGCCGTTGCAAAACCCGGCTTTCTGCTGCCGAAGCTGTCCGTCATATGCGCAAAATTGAAAACAACGCAGAGCACATAGGTTATCACAAGAATTATCGTCAGTATCACACTTTTGGGGTTGACCTTTTTCTTCATGGTGGCTCTCCTTTTTACCGATATTTACAAAATAACTTTACAATATCTGGAGCGTTTTGTCAACACCGTTTTACTCGATTTTCAGCACATTTTCTATTGTTATTTTTCCTGCGTCGCGCAGGTTTTCAAGCTGTTTTAGCGCCTCGGTGCACGCCTGACGCAGAGCCTCGTCATCGCCTGAGTCGAGATATTCCCTGAGACTATTTATGTTTATCTCGATCTCATCCATCGAGCGGTGGACGAGCAGAATGTGCAGAATCTTTTTTGAATCTTTCCATTCGCTCTCGGCTTTATCAAGCGCCTGTCTCTCTCCCTCCCCGGCATCGACGGCGGCGAGCAGGGATTTAAGATCCGTTATCAGCTCACCGGTCTTTTTTGAAAATATGAACTGCGCACCGATGCTCATAGTCAGAGTCAGGGCGAGCAGAACAAGTGCCGTCGCAAAGCGTTTCATACTTTTTTCTCCTTTTCGACTATAACAGCGTTTTTGTCGCGGTCAACGGTCATTATCAGCACATCTTCGACCGTCAGCCCCTTTGCCCTGAGCAGGCGTTTGAGTTCTCTGTCGTTCATGCTGCAGTCGTCGTAGTGCTCGCGTATCACTTTTCCGTCGCTGACGACAAGGCACGGCATGCCGGGATCTGGCAGCGAGAGCTGCAAAGTCTTTGCGGTCAGCGCATTTTCATTGGGCTTGAGCATGACCGAGAGCTTGCCGTTCGTCTCAAGCACGGCATAGCCGACTGTCGAGATATCAAAAACATCCTTTTGCCGCAGCGCCGTCAGAAGATCGTCAACGGTATAGCGCAGGCGCTTTATCTCTTTTTGATCGATCTTGCCGTCGCGTATGACTGTCACAGCGTTGCCCTCGAGCAACCTGCGTGCGCCGCGGCTCTTCATGGAAATGACCGAGCTGATTATCTCGAACGCCACGAGCAGAAGCACCGCGACGACGGAATTGAGCAGCGGGATATCCGTATCCTGCATAGGTATAGCCGCGATTTCGGAGAGCAGAATAGTTATAACAAGTTCAGACGGCTGAAGCTCGCCTATTTGCCTTTTTCCCATTATTCTGACCGCCGCAGTCGCCAGAACATATAATATAAAAATCCTCAGTATCGTCAGAACCATTTTTCTACCTCCGTAAATGCTATATACAGTAGTTTTTCTTGTATTTGCATCTTTATCCGATTGACCGAAAAAAGATTTATGTGTATAATATGTGTGCAGTAAAATCGGAAGTGATTTGACATAATATGAAAAAATATATAATGGGTATAGACATCGGCGGAACAAAGTGCGCCGTTCTGCTCGGCAGAGCGCAGGGAGACGCCGACGATATTATTATAGACAAGCTCCGCTTTGAAACGCGGGTCGGGCGCGGCTGGCGCGCCGTGACGGAGGCGCTGCTCGACAATGTTGAAGAGATAATAAAAAAGAACGCCCTCTCCCCCGAAGATATTCTCTGCGCGGGGATAAGTTGCGGCGGTCCGCTCGACAGCAGGCACGGAGTTATTCTTGCGCCGCCGAATCTCCCTGACTGGGAGTGCGTGCCGATAGTCGACATGATTGAAGAGCGGTTCGGGTTCGACGCGTATTTACAAAACGACGCGAACGCCTGCGCGCTCGCCGAATGGAAGTTCGGCGCAGGAAAGGGACTTCGCAACATGATATTTTTAACGTTCGGCACGGGCATGGGCGCGGGACTGATACTCGACGGCAGACTCTACAGCGGCTCAAACGACATGGCGGGCGAAATCGGGCACATGAGAATCGCCGCAGACGGACCCATAGGCTACGGCAAGCGCGGCTCGTTCGAGGGCTTTTGCAGCGGCGGCGGAATAGGCCGCCTCGCGCAGGAGATGGCGAGGAAGACGCTCGAAAGCGGCAGGAGCACTCTGATGTGCAAAACCGCAGAGGATATTGAAAATATAACGGCAAAATCCGCCGCCGAAGCCGCAGAGAACGGCGACGAGACGGCGAAAGAAGTATACAGAATATGCGGAGAAAAGCTCGGCGAGGGGCTTGCGATACTCGCCGATATACTCGACCCGCAGGCTATAATAATCGGAAGCATCTTCGCCCGCTCCGGGCATCTTCTGAAAGACAGCATGGAAAAGGCACTGCACCGTGAGGCTCTGAGCCAGACTGCCGGATGCAGGATAATCCCCGCGGGACTCGGCGAGAAGATAGGCGACCTCGCGTCGCTCGGAATCGCGCTCGATGCCGCAGCAAACGGAGGAAAAGCATGAACAGGGAAAAGGAAATTTTTGAAGAGCTCTTTGTCCGCTACCCCGCTCTTGAGGGGATAAGAGAAGATATCAAGAGCGCCTATGATGTTATCTGCGCCTGCTTCGACCGCGGCGGCAAGCTGCTCATCTGCGGCAACGGCGGAAGCGCGGCGGACGCGCAGCACATAGTCGGCGAGCTGATGAAAGGCTTTCTGCTCAAGAGAGAGCTGACCGACGAACAGAGACAGGCTTTTTCGGAAATAAAGGACGGCGAATATCTTGCGAACCATCTTCAGGGCGCGCTGCCCGCAGTTGCGCTGAGCGCACATGAAGGACTGAACACAGCGTTTGCAAACGACATAGCCGCCGATATGATATTCGCTCAGCAGGTCTGGGCATACGCATCGTCGAGCCCAGACGCACTCATTGCGCTGAGCACCTCCGGCAACTCCGCGAATGTTGTCAACGCAGTGAAAGTCGCCAACGCCATGGGGATCGAGAGCATCGGCATAACCGGAGAAAAAATGAGCCTCATGAGCGAGATGTGCACGGTCTGCCTGCGCCTGCCGGAGACCGAGACGTTCAAAGTCCAGGAGCTGACTCTGCCCGTCTATCACGCCCTGTGCGCGATGGCGGAAGCGACATATTTCAACAAGTAATTTATTTTGAAAGGACATAAATAAATGGCAAATTCTATTCCGAGAGCGGAGCATCCGAATCCGCAGTTTGAAAGAGAAAGCTGGCTCAACCTCAACGGAGAATGGGAGTTCGAAATTGACAACAGCGTCAGCGGCAGAGAGCGCGGACTCCAGAATGCGGAGCATCTGAGCTCAAAGATCATAGTCCCGTTCTGCCCCGAGAGCCGTCTTTCCGGCGTTGAGAACACCGATTTCATGAACTGCGTGTGGTACAGACGCGACATCGAAATCAGCGAAAGCGAGCTTGAGGGCATAGTCATACTGCACTTCGGCGCGGTCGACTATGACGCAACAATCTACATAAACGGCAAAGAGGCAATGCACCACAAGGGCGGCTATGTCTCGTTTGCCGGGGACATCACGAAGTTACTCAAAGCCGGCAAAAACTCAATAGCGGTCGAAGCGCGCGACGATGTGAGAAATCCGCTCATTCCGCGCGGCAAGCAGAGCGAGCGCCTTCATTCGCACGACTGCGACTACACCCGCACGACGGGTATCTGGCAGACTGTCTGGGTAGAATTCGTGCCGAAGAGCTACATAAAGAGCATCAAGCTCTTCCCGAATCCCGAGAGCTCTTCCGTCGCTTTTTCATGCGAGCTCTGCGGCAGCGGCGAGCTCGGAATAGATGTTCTCTACGAGGGTAAACTGGTCGGCAGATACGACTGCAAAAATGCGGCAGGCTGCGTCAGCGGCGACATGAAGCTCATTGAAAAGCACCTGTGGGAGGTCGGCTGCGGCAGGCTCTATAACCTTGTCATCACCTTCGGCGGCGACACCGTCAAGAGCTATTTCGGTCTGCGCGATGTCCGCCTTGACGGATTTAAATATCTCATCAACGGCAAGTCCGTTTTCCAGCGCCTTGTGCTCGACCAAGGCTTCTACCGCGACGGAATATACACCGCTCCCGATGACAGCGACATGATAAAAGATATAGAAATATCTCTCGCCGCCGGCTTCAACGGAGCGAGACTGCATCAGAAGGTTTTCGAGCAGAGATTCCTCTATCACTGCGACCGCCTGGGCTATATCGTCTGGGGCGAATATCCGAACTGGGGACTTGACTACTCCGCGCCCGACGCGATTTACGGCATTCTGCCCGAGTGGTGTGAGGAGGTCGAGCGCGACTTCAACCACCCGTCGATAATCGGCTGGTGCCCGTTCAACGAAACCTGGGACTACGCAGGCCGCGAGCAGAGAGACGAACTGCTTGAGGCAGTCTATAAAATCACAAAACAGCTCGACAGCACCCGCCCGTGCATCGACACAAGCGGAAATTTCCATGTTATGAGCGATATCTTCGACGTTCACGACTATGAGCAGGATCCGAAGATATTCAAAGAAAATTACGATAAGCTCGTCTCGGACGGCACTCTGTTTGACAGGCACGACAGCCGCCAGAAATACGCGGGCGAGCCCACCTTCGTCAGCGAATACGGCGGCATAAAGTGGGTCGTCGGCGAGCAGGACGAAAATGCCTGGGGCTACGGCAACGCGCCAAGGACAGAGAATGAGTTTATCGAGAGATACAGAGGGCTCACCGAAGCCCTGCTCGGCAACGAGCTGATGTTCGGCTTCTGCTACACGCAGCTCTACGACATAGAGCAGGAGCAAAACGGACTTTACACTTACGACCGCGAGCCGAAATTCGATATGACCGTGTTTCACGGAATAAACAGCGCAAAGGCCGCGATCGAAGAATAAGAAATAGGAGATAATAACAGTCAAATGTCAAATTCGACCCGCTCGGGTTTCTACAAAAAAATGTTTTCTTTGGCGATACCCATCGCCCTCCAGCAGCTGCTGACCTCATGCGCTCAGCTCGTCGATACCGCAATGACCGTGGGACTCGGCAACGTCAGCACGGCGGCGATAGGTGTCGCGGGACGCTGGGGCTTTCTTTTGAACCTCGCCCTGTTCGGAATAAGCTCCGGCGCGGCGACAATGACGGCGCAGTTCTGGGGCATAAACGACAGACGGAGCATCCGCCGCAGCTACGGCATAGGGCTCATACTCGCGCTTGTCGTGGGTGCATTATACACTGTATTGGTGCTCGCAATCCCGGAGCAGATGATGCGCGTTTTCACCTCCGAGGAGGAGGTCATAGCCGCCGGAGTGCAGTATTTGCAGGCCGTTGCGCCCTACGGAATTTTTGTCGCCATCTCGCTTGTCACGAGCACCGTCATGCGCTCGACCGAGGACGTTCACACGCCGCTTGTCTGCTCGATAGCGTCCGTTGCGACAAACACCGTACTCAACTACATTCTCATATACGGCAAGCTGGGCTTCCCCGCGCTGAAGCTTCGCGGTGCGGCGATAGCGACGGCCATAGCCATGGTCGTTCAGGCGGTGCTGCTCTTTGTGATAGGCAACGCGAAGAAAAATATCATCCATGCGCCGATCGGCGAATTTTTCAAGAAGGATATTGAATTTTTCAAAAAGTTCCTGCGTGTCTGTGTCCCGATAATGCTCAATGAGCTGCTCTGGGGAGTAGGCACCAATGTCTATGCCATGGTTTATGCGCGTCAGGGCAGCGAAAACTACGCCGCATATACGATATTCAGCTCGATAGAACAGATAGCCTTCGTCTTCTTCGTCGGCATTTGCCACGCCTGCTCGATAATGACAGGCAAGGCGGTCGGCGCCGGCAAGGTGGATGAGGCCTACTCCATGGGCAAGCGGTTCATAAAGCTCGTTCCCCTGCTCGGAGTGCTGACGGGAGTCGCCATAATATTCCTGCGCAATCCGCTGCTGCGGATACTGCCCATTGAGACGGAGGGCGCCCGGCAGATGACGTCGACGCTCCTGCTCATCTACTCGCTGTGGATAGGAGTCAGAAACATCTCGTATGTCTGCGTGGTCGGCATATTCAGAGCCGGCGGAGACACGAAAATAGGAATGTTCCTCGACATAGGCGCGCTGTTTTTATTTAGTATACCGATAGTGACCACGCTCGGATTTTTGACAGACGTTCCGTTCTATGTGCTGATAATTGCGATGTATATCGCGGAGGACACGCCGAAATCCTTACTCTGCCTGATAAGATTCAAGAGCCGAAAATGGATAAAGCAGCTAACCGCCGCGGACTCCGCGCCGCCGGTTCTCGGAGAGGACCCGGAGATAGAGATAGAAGAAGCGGACGAGCTGAAAAATTATCGGCAGTAAAATATAATCATAAAAGTAAGCGACCCCGCCGGGTAAAGTCAACCGGCGGGGTCTTCTATTTGGGGGAAAATAGAGGTGGAGGTATCGTATTATATTTCGGTCTGCACGCCGATAAACAGCGGCAGGTTCGTTTCGGTGTCCACTATCATATAGACAAACGGACGGTTGAGGCAAACGGGATTTATCGCCGGCATGCTCATTTTGCTGATGCCGACAAGCGTCGCCGCGGCGGCACGCGTGCCCTCCTGATCGACTTCGATAAAAGTCTTGTGCATCACGGTGCCGATATAAGCGCCGTCGCTTTTGTCTATGAGCGAAGAAAAGTCGGCAGATTTGCGGTCAAACGCATCTTCTATGCCCATCTTTTTGAGCGTGTCGATAAGCTGCGTGCTGTACTCCGCCTTGAACTTCGGCATTTTCACATCGACTTCTTCGTTTTTCTTGGCGGACGAGAATATTTTCATCAGCTTTTCGCCGCTGAGAGAGGCTATATAGTCATCGATGCTCACATCTTCGTTCGGCAGGAGTGCCGCGAAAGCGAAGCGGCCGTTTTTATAGGGCTTCATGAATCCGACCGCGTCGCTGTCCGAAAGATATACACTTTCGGTCGAACACATAAATTCGGTTTTCTTCAATTTGCCGGAATATGAATTGAACTCAAGCTTTTCTATATCGTCGTTTGTGTACGGAGTTTCCCACTTCGCGTCGAACGCTATGGCGTTTACAAGCATCATAACGGCATAACGATCCGCCTTTTCGATTATCTTGGGAATCATGCCGTCGGTGTTCTTTTTGACCCATGAGTTTATGCTCTCTACGGTTTTCGGGTCGCTCAGGGGCGCTGAGAAAAGCTGCGCCGAGTAGCTGTCCACCGCCTTTTGCAGGAAAGCCCGCTTTGCCTCTGCGCTGCTGTCCGTCCAGACGGAATTTGCGATTTTCAGCTCGTCGCTCTCGGTCAGAAAGTCGCAGTAGGCGCGCATATAGGCGTTGAGCGTGTCGCGGTCAAGTCCGCCGAGAGCCTGCTCAAGCTGGGCGAGCGTATCGCCCTGAGCGCCGTTTTGCACCAGCGCGAGCGCGGTAAGCACGGACAGCGGCGACACAAGCGTCGTCTTGCCCTTTGAATAGTTATCTTTGAAAAGCTCTGCCGCAAACGATGAGGCGGCGGCTTTAAATTCGTCGTCGGGGGCTTTTGAGGCGGATTCGTTCTTTGAAATCCCCTCTGTCAGGTCGCGTACAGCGCCGCTTTTCACGCCCTTGTTATGAACTTTTCCCACGGTCTTTCCGCAGCCGGAAAACGGTAAAATACAGGCGGCAAGCGACAGAACGCTCATGAAAACAGCCAGCATTTTCTTGACTTTCACGGGCGCACCTCCTTAAATATCCGTCTGCGCGCCGATAAAGAGCGGCAGATTGGTCCTGGTATCTATTATCGCATAAACAAACGGTCTTGTGAGCCTTACTTCCTTCGGCTGTTCGACAGGCATTGCCGCGCTCTTTCCTACGATAACGGCAGTCGCCGCTCCGGCGCGTGTGCCCTTTTCGGCAACCTCGATAAAGGTCTTGTGAATAACATCGCTTATGTAAATATTTTCGTTCTTCAATGTAGCCATGGACGAGAAGTTTGCCCTGTTCCCGTCAAACGCCGTGTTCATGCCCATTTTCTTGAGAGTGTCAACGAGCGAGTTGCTGTATTCGCACTTGAACTTCGGCATCTGCGTGTTGACCTTTTCACTCTTTCTTGAGCCTAACGCTTTAAGGAAGTCTCTGCCAGTCAGCGAGGCGATATAGCTGTCGATGCTCGTGCCCTCGTTCGGCAAAAGCGCGACAAAGGCAAACCTATCGCCCTTATAACGCTTGACAAAGCCCGTGGCATTCTCGGTCTCGATATATTCCGTCTCCTGCGAATACATATATTCCGCCTTGACGAGATTGCCCTTGGCATTTTTGAACGTGCCCTCGCTCACGCAGTTGTCTGTATACGGATCGCTCCACTCCGCCTCAAGGCAGAGCGCATTCATGAGCACCATAACGGTGAGGGGGTCAAACTGATCCACGAGCTTCTTTATCATGCCGTTCGTGTTCTTGCTGACCCACGAGTTTATCTCTTTTACGGTTCTCGTGCTCGTAAAGTCCGCTTTATACGCCTGAGCGGAATAGAAATCCGCATTTTTCTGAAGAAACGCCCTCTTGACATCGAGCTTGCTGTCGACCCATATGGAATTGGCGCATTTGAGCGCGCTGTCCTTGCCCGCGACTGCGGCGAGATATGCGTTCATATATGCGTTTAAAGTATCGCGGTCGAGCCCGCCGAGAACCTTCTGCATCTCGGAGAGGGTCTTGCCCTCTGCGCCGTTTTGCGTCATGGCGAGCGCGGTGAGCACGGAGAGAGGCGAAACGAGGGTGTTCTTGCCGGACTTGTATTCATCCTTGAAAAGGTCGAGCGCAAACGACGCGGCGACATTCGCAAAGCGGCTGTCCGGCTTTTTGGATGCGCCCTTGCCCTTGGTTATGCCCTGCATGAGATCCTGCGCGGCGGCGCCTTTATTGCCCTTGTCAGTCGCGGTGATAGAAGTATCGCCGTCCTTTGTCGGCGTGACGGTGGTGTCATCTGTAGTCTGCGATGTCCGCGATGTTCCGGAATCCGGCTTTTTTGCACACGCTGCGAGCGGCAGCATGACGGCGGCGCAGAGCAGAAGAGCCGCTAACCTTTTGAGTTTCATTTCTTTCCTCCCCTTTTTGTTCATGCGTCCCTGAGGACGACGTTTGTAAAATGCTTGTTATACACGGTCAAAATCATATGGCATCCGGTTTCCCGTTCGCTCTCCGACTTTTTGAGCGAGACGGTGAGCGTATTGCTTGAGTCCATAGTGCAGTCCGCCAAATCATATTCGCAGTCCGCGGTTATTATCACAACGGTGTTGTTTTTAAAATATTCATCGTCCTTGCCCGAAAGCTCGGATTTCAGTTCTTCGCTCAATATTCCGTATTTCTCCTGCACTGCTAGATATTCCGCGAGCTTTTCTCGGTTGCTTATTACTATCACATCGGGCGTGCCGTTGCTTTTTTCTCCCTTCTTGTCGGGGAAAGCCCTGAAATCACAGTTGAGGCGGTCGAAGTCACCTTTTTTGTCGCCGTCAACCGTTGTCACGGCCGCCCCGTGATTTTCGGTCGGCACAACACTCGAACCGGATTTAACAGAACCGCTTGAAATATCTGTCGCGATATCGGGCTGCTGATAACATTCCTGATCCTCACTCGTCAGCGGCGCGGACTTGTATCCCTCGGGGATGCCCTCGGTCTGAACATAATTCTCGGCATTTATCGGCTGCTCGGCGGGCATGGCGTCTTTCATAGAGAACGATGTTGAATGATAAACTGCTGCGGTGGCGGCGGTCAGTGCAATAACAAAGCACGGCACGGCGGTCATTATCACGCGGTTGCGTTTTTTTATTCTTGCGCGTTCCTTTGAAGCGCGCGCATAAACTTCATTTTTGAATTCCTTATCGGTCTTCATAGCAAAAGCCCTCCTTTTCAAGCTCGGTTTTAAGCGCCTGCTTCGCCCTGTAGAGGAGATTAGCAAGCTGCTTTTTGCTTTTGCCCATAATTTTTGCCGCACCGTCGCCGTCCACTTCCTCAAAATAGACAAGATACAGCACAGTTCTGTAATCGTTGTTGAGTCTGTCCATGCATTCGCGCACAGTTTTCGCGTCCTCGCCCCTGTAAAAAGAGTCTATCGCGCTCTCGTCCCAAATCTCTTCTCCCTCGTCAGACACGGTGCGCTTTTTGCGGAGAAAATCTATCGCTTTGTGCCGCGCGACGGAATATATGTAGGTTTTGAACGAGCTTTTGAAGCGAAAACGCCCTGGGTGCACGAGAATTTCGACAAAGGTATCCATAGCTATGTCCTGCGCCTCTTCGGCGGAGCGGACATAACCTTTGATGAAAAATATCAGTCTGTCTCGATAGGCGTCCATGAGTTCATCAAACGCACTTTGATCGCCTTCGATAAAACGGCGGTAGCTACTCTCACCGTTGTCCATCGGATCAATCCTTTCAGGGCGGCGTCCCGCCTTTCACTTATACTGTCGCAGAAGTCTGCGGATTTTCTCACCTGTTTTGGAAAAAATTTTAAAAAAGCGCGGAGGTTCACAAAAAGCCTCCGCGCTCTGTTATTCAGTTGACTCCGGGCGCAATGAAGCCCTCGCCGAGGATTTCGCCCGCCTCGGTGATGATTATAAACGTATCGGTATCTATCTGCCTGATTATCTTCGTCAGCTGGGGCACCTCGTTTTTCTTCACGGCGCAGACGACCATATTCTTCTCCTTGCCAGTATAGCCGCCCTTGACCGGCAGGATGCTGACTCCCCTGCCCATCTTTGAAGTTATCGCATCGGATATCTCCTGCGCGTGCTCAGTCACGGCGAGCAGCAGCTTGCCGCTGCCGGTGCCGTAGAGAATATAATCGAGCAGGCGGGAATTGACAAAAATAACTATAACCGCGTACATAGCGGACTCGATGGAGCGGAAAACGACCGCGCCAAGGATAACTATTATCGCATCGGCAGCCATAATGACCTTGCCTATCTGAATGTGCGGGAACGCCTTGTGGACGAGACGGCCGACGATATCGGTGCCGCCAGTAGTCGCGCCGCGCATGAAGACAATCGCCAGCCCCGCGCCTGTGCAGACGCCGCAGAATATTGCCGCCAAAATCTTGTCGCCCGTATAGGTCGGCAAAAATTTGCTGAAAAGATCGAGCGTGGCGGAGAGAATCACCGTCACCCACATCGTCTTTGCAACGAACCGCCAGCCGATGAAAATAAAGGCTAAAATCATCAGCGGAACATTGAGCAGAAAGTTCGCCGTGCCGAGCGGAATGAATTCAAAAAGATGGTTGACTATTATCGCAAGACCCGTCGTGCCGCTCTGCGCGATGCTGTTGGGCAATGCAAACGCCACAACGCCTATCGAATAGAGCGAACAGCCGACTATCCAGCAGATATTGTCTATTACCGCCCCTGCCACTTTCTGTCCCGTTGTTTTCGGCGCGGTGGAAAACCTTTTTTCAAGCCGCCTTTTGCGCCGCTCGTATGGGGTCAGTGCCTCTTTCTTTCTGCTTTTCCTGTTCATCACTTCACCTCGTCAGCCTTTTCGGCATTGGAAATATGTTCAAACAGTTCTTCAATCCTCTTATCCTGCCCGCTGAGATAGAGCCAGCCGAACAGCGCTTCGAGACCAGTTGCGCTGTGATATTCGGCGGAGCTTGCGCTCTTGGGTACTCTGCCGGTATGTGCGTTTCTGCCGCGCCGATAGATATCGGCTTCGTGCTCAGTCAAAACAGGCGCTATGACCTGCGCAGCCCTTGCCTGAGCGGCGGCGCAGACCCGCTTCGCCGCGAGCGGATGCAGCTTGCCGACGGGGCGGTTCGCCTGCATGACGAGATTACCCCTGACGAGCAGATCAAACACCGTATCGCCTATAAAAGCGAGAGTCAGCGGACTGAGCAAATCTGGATCAGTATTTTTCAGTTCTTCGCTTATTCCTATCAAATGAGAAGCCTCCGTTACGGCATATAGTCGAACTCGAGATCGTAAATTTCAACGGTGTCGCCCTGCTGGATACCCATGCTTTCGAGCTTGTCAAGTATGCCGCTCGAATGCAGCACGCGCTGGAAATACTGAAGCGACTCATAGTCGTCCATATCGGTACGCTGAAGTATCTTGAGCAGCCACGGAGCCTCGACGATAAACACGCCGTCCTCCTCGCGCACGGTGAAGCCCGTATCTTTCTGCCGCTCGAACATCTCGACGGGTATCTCCTGCGCCTCGTAGCGTTTTATCGGCGGCAAAGTCTTGAGCCGTTTGGCGACTGCGTTTATGACTTCGGCGGTGCCCTCCTGAATCGGTGCGCACATGGTATAGAACTCATAGCCGCGGGAGGTGAAATACTCGCGCAGGTGCTCAATCTGAGCGTCGTCTGCCATGTCTATTTTATTCGCCGCAACGATCTGCGGAAGCTTTGAAAGCTCGGGGTCGAACTTTTCAAGCTCTGTGTTTATCTTCTCAAAATCCTCTATCGGGTCTCTGCCCTCGCTGCCCGCCGCGTCGATTATGTGCAGGAGCATACGGCAGCGCTCGACATGGCGCAAAAATTCGTGGCCGAGACCGACGCCGTCGCTCGCGCCCTCAATGAGTCCGGGGATATCCGCGACGACAAACGACTCGCCCTCGCCCATGGTGACAACGCCAAGGACGGGAGTTATGGTTGTGAAATGATAGTCCGCGATTATGGGCTTTGCCTCGCTGACGACCGAGATAAATGTTGACTTGCCGACATTCGGGAAGCCGAGCAGACCGACATCGGCGAGAAGCTTCAGCTCGAGAATGACCTCCCACTCCTCACCGGGAGTGCCGCTCTTTGCAAAGCGCGGGGTCTGGCGGGTCGGGGTCTTGAAATGGGTGTTGCCCCAGCCGCCGCGGCCGCCTTTTGCGGCAACGAACGAGGTCTTTTCGGACATATCCGCCATAACGGCGTTCGACTCCGCCTCGCGGATTATCGTTCCGCGCGGAATCTTGATGACAAGATTCTCGCCGTTCTTTCCGCGCCTGCGTCCGCCGTCGCCGCGCTTTCCGTCAGGAGCGGTGTATTTTCTCTTGTAGCGGAAGTCCGCAAGGGTCGCGAGGTTATCGTCAACCTCGAATATGATATCTCCGCCCTTGCCGCCGTCGCCGCCGTCGGGACCGCCGGACGCGACATATTTCTCGCGGTGGAAAGTCACCGCGCCGTCGCCGCCGTTTCCGGCTTTGATTTTGATTTTTGCAATATCTACAAACATAGAAGTTCCTTTACTTTTGTTTTCTTTTCGGGGTTATCTGCCCTCGCGCGCCGCCTTTATGTTTTCGACAAACTTGCGTGCGGTGTCGGTGATGCGCTGATAGTCACCGGTCTTTGCGCCTGCGGTCAGCGAGCTGCCCGCGCCGACTGCGACTGCGCCCGCCTTAATCCAATCGGCGGCATTATCGACATCGACTCCGCCGGTCGGCATCATCTTCGCGTAGGGTATCGGTCCTCTTATAGCCTTGATTATCTTCGGGCCGAAGACATCGCCGGGGAATACTTTGAGTATATCCGCGCCCGCCTCCATGGCGGCGACAGCCTCTTTGACGGTCATTATGCCGGGCATGACGGCAACTCTGTAGCGGTTGCACATCTTCACGGTCTCGGGGTCAAAATAGGGGCTGACAACGAAGTTTGCGCCGGAGAGCATGGCTATTCTCGCGGTCGGCGCATCCATGACCGTGCCTGCGCCGAGAATCATCTGCTCGGGCGTGTAGCGCTTTGCAAGCTCCTCGATAACCTTATCGGCATGGGGAACGGTGAAAGTAAGCTCGATGGCCGCGACGCCGCCCTCGATGCACGCGTCGGCAATTCTGCTCGCCTGATCGGCACTCTCCGCTCTTACGACCGCAACGATGCCGCAGTCCTGTATTTTAGTCAGTATTTGTTCTTTGTCCATTTTTATCTTCCTCTCTTATCTCTGAACTCTTGCGCCTGCGCCGTTCATAACGGCTTCGACCTCGCGCTTGCTTGCCATTGAAGTGTCGCCCGGGGTGGTCATCGCCAGCGCTCCGTGCGCTATGCCGCAGTTGACTGCATACCGAGGATCGCCCTCGGTCATCAGACCGTAGATGAGACCCGATGCGAACGAATCGCCGCCGCCGACGCGGTCGAATATCTCGAGCGAATCGAGCTTCATACCCTCATAAAGCTTGCCATCCGCCCAGCAGATAGCGCTCCAGTCGTTGACCGTTGCGGTCTTGACGGTTCTGAGCGTTGTTGCAACAACCTTGAAATTCGGATATACCTTAACGGCGTTTTCGATCATCTTGCAGTAGCCGTCAACATTGAGCTTCTTGAGTCCCGCGTCGTTGCCCTCGACCTCAAGACCGAGGCAGGCGGTGAAATCCTCCTCGTTGCCTATCATGACATCGATATATTTGGCTATTTCGCGGTTGACCTGCTGCGCCTTCTCCTGACCGCCGATACCCTTCCAGAGCGACGGACGGTAGTTGAGGTCATAGGAGACGACGGTGCCGTATTCCTTCGCCTTTTTGACTGCGGCGATAACGGTCTGCGCACTCGTCTCGGACAGAGCGGCAAAAATTCCGCCCGTGTGCAGCCAGCGGACGCCGAGCTTACCGAAGATATAGTCCCAATCGACATCCTCGGCTCTGAGCTGAGACGCCGCAGTATTGCCTCTGTCGGACACGCCGACGGCTCCGCGGATTCCGTAGCCGCGCTCGGTGAAGTTGAGTCCGTTTCGGACATTTCTGCCGATGCCGTCGTAGCTCATCCATTTTATAAACGAGGTGTCGACTCCGCCCTGGAGAATAAAGTCCTCTATGAGCCTGCCGACCTCGTTATCCGCGAGGGCGGTTATGACTGCGGTGCGAAGTCCGAAGCAGCGGCGCAGTCCGCGCGCGACATTGTATTCTCCGCCGCCTTCCCAAGCGGTGAAAGATCGCGAATTCTTTATTCTGCCCGCGCCCGGATCGAGGCGAAGCATTATCTCGCCGAGAGATATTTCATCAAACATGCAATCCTCGGGTCTTTTGAGTTCAAGCTGCATAAATTATACTTCCTTTCCTGCCGGATATATTGATGCGGTATTCCCGCGTGGCTTTCATACATAGTTAGTATACGACGAAAACGCAATTTTTACAATAACAAACGCCAAAAAGAGCAGAAAAATCCCCCGGTTTGAAAAATTAAAACCGAGGGATTTGAAATCATATGCTGCGCAACGTTATATCTTTTTATAAGTGAGCACGCTGAACTGCGCGCTGACGGTGAGTGAGCTCAATTTTTCGAGCTTATCCCTGTCCTGCTGCGAGGTTTTGTAGCAATAGGGAGTCATATTGAAAAGGTCGGTTATATCCTTCCCGCTTTCGAGCGCAAAAGTATAGCATATCTTCTTTTCACCGACGAGACGGAAGCCCTCGATATCATGAGGCGGAACTTCGTTCTCATACGGCGCGTCATATACGGCGCTTTTGAGCTCCCACAAATGCTTTTCAAGCGGTATTGCTTTGACGAATACACCGTCTTTTTTGAGCACGCGCGAAAACTCCTGCGGGCAGGCGGGCGCGAAGATATTCACGAGTGCATCGCATTCGCCGTCGCCCACGGGCAGCTTATATATGCTCGCCACGGCGCGTTCGACTCCGCAGTTTTTCGGCGCTTTTTCGAGCGCGTATTTTGAGATATCCACGCCGAGCACTTGCGGCTCAAGTCCCGATTCATCGAGCCTGCTTTTAAAATACGAAGTGTACCAGCACTCACCGCAGCCCGCGTCGAGCAGAGTGCCACCGCGCGGAAAATCCGCCGAAAGAGCTTCATAAACGGCCTCGCGCAGAGGCGTATAGAAGCCCTTCGAAAGAAAATCGCGCCGCGCGTTTATCATCAGGCGGTCGTCGCCGTGGCGCTTTGCGCCGGACGAATTGCTCATCAGCAGATTCACATAGCCTTTTGCAGCGATATCAAAGGTGTGCCCTTGCGGACACACCCATATCTTTTCTTCTTTTTTCAGCTCCTGCGAGCATACGGGACAGCGAAAGCTCATTTTACCTGTGCAAGTTCCTTTTCTGCACCTTTGGGAGCGAACATCTCGTTGACATTGTTCTTGCCCTTATGATGATAAGGCGCTATTTTAAGTATGATATAAAACGGCACTGCGCCGAGGGTATTGAAAACTATGTCGGTCATGGTGTCCATGAGAGCGAAACGCGCGGGATCTCTGGGCTTAAAGAAAGTTCTCGTATTGTTCGCAGCCTTTGCAAGCTCATACGACCAATGCTGAGAATCGCCACCCGCTATCTGATCGAAGCTGAACTCGAAGAGCTCCCAGCAGGTGGAGATAAAGAACGAGAAGCCGAGAGCGCAGAGCAGAACTATCGGCAGATCGCACTGCTTCTTGTCGCGCTTCTGCATGGCGGTCGCGAGCTCATAGCCCATGAACACCGCCTCAGCTCCGCCGAGCAGGTGGAGTATCTTATCCCACATGAAGATGGAATAATAGAAGTTCAGGAACGCGCCGCCGAAGGATGCGAGCAGCAGTCCGACGGACGCGACGGTCTGGCAATAGGACGGGAGCTGGCGCAGGCAGTTTTTCTCGGGCAGAGCCTGGATTATCTCCCAAGCGAACATTCCGACGAGATTTGCAAACAGCTGAAGCGCCATCTGCGTCTTCGGCAGATCCGAGGGCGGGTTGGTAAATAGAAGGCTCACCATCGCGCCGATCATGATAAGACGGAAAATCCACCAGACGATGAACTCCGACTTCTTCGCGCTCGACATAAGCCGGCTGAAATAGTTTTTCACAAATTTTTCCTCTTTTCTTTGTTTTTTTCCTTAAACACACGAGCTAATTATAACATCTGTGAGCTTTATTTTATTCTCAATACACAATATCGGTCTTTTTTGTATTATCCGACAAAAAGCGGGTGCTCAATTTGTATATTCATACAGTTTTCAGGCGAGGGATTTCAGCAGGCGGAAGAAAATATCTTTGAAAGTCAGCGCGCGCACGGCATCGGGCGAGACGATATTATACTCCCCTATCTTTTCGTCGCCGAGGCTCAGCACCACTTTACCGAGCACCTGCCCTTTCTCGACAGGCGCCTGAACGTCGACGCAGAGCTCGACATCGGTCTTTATCTTGCCCTCCTCGCCTTTTTTGACGAGCACGCTGGCGGCTTTCGGCAGAGACGGATGAATCGAATCGACAACGCCGCCTATTACAGCGACATCGGTTATCAGCGACGGGTCTATCTCGGGCGTGACGGTCGAATAGTTTGCAAATCCCCAATTGAGCATTGCTTTTGCTCCGTTGAAGCGGTCGTCGCTCGTCTGGCTGCCCATGACAACGGCTATGAGATGCGTGTTTCCGCGCTTCGCGCTCGCGGAGACACAGCATCCTGCCTTCGCCGTTGTGCCGGTCTTGAGCCCCGTCGTGCCTTTGTAGAACCTGACCAACTTATTCGTGTTGACAAGCTCTGTTGCGCCGCCGCGCAGGGAGTCCATCCAGATAGTTGTATAGTTCATTATGCGCTCGTGTTTCAACAGCTCGCGTGACATTATCGCGACATCCATCGCGGTGGTCAAATGGGTCGTTGTGGTGTCATCAAGACCTGTGCAGTTATCAAAATGTGTATTCTTCATACCGAGCTGCCCGGCACGCTCGTTTATCATCGCGGTGAACGCCTCGTCGCTGCCTGCGAGCAGCTCGCCCAGAGCCGTGCAAGCGTCGTTCGCGCTGTAAACAGCGGTGGCCTTGAGCAGATCATCGACCGTCATCTGCTCGCCCTCTTTGAGCCATATCTGCGAGCCGCCCTTTGAAGCGGCGGAGGCGGAGGCGGTTACGATGTCGCTGAGTGATATCTTCCCGTTGTCGAGCGCCTCGGTCACGAGCAGAAGCGTCATTATTTTCGTAACGGAGGCTGGATAAAGTTTTTCATCGGCGTTCATGCTCATGAGCACCTTGCCGGAATCCACATCCATGAGCACCGCCGCTTTCGCCTTGACGGTAACCGGCATCGGTTCATCGGCGAAGCTCACGCAGCAGCAAGAGAACATCAGCAGAAGAACAAGGGCGGTGCAGAGCACCGTTTTCAGCTTACGGTTCATAACATCATCTCCCGAAAATCAAAAGCGGATATAAAAACAGTATTAAAGATATATGCCGTTTATCTGCATCTTAGCCCCGCGGACTTGCACAAGAGGGCGAAATGCTGTATAATTTCACTGCAAAACTCAAAGGAAGGGCGGCTTTTGCCGCGGTGATGATATGAAAGTCGCATTCTGCACTCTCGGGTGCAAGGTCAATCAGTATGAATCGCAGTCGATGGAGCAGGCGCTGATAAAGCGCGGCTTTGAATGTGTCGGGGCGAGCGAAGAGGCGGATGTCTACATAGTCAACTCCTGCACCGTAACCGCCGAGAGCGACCGCAAGACGAGGCAGAATGTGCGCCATCTGCGAAAGCTGCATCCGGACGCCGTGATAGTGCTCACGGGCTGCATGCCGCAGGCGTTCCCCGAGGACGCGCGCCTGCTCACCCAGGCGGATATCGTCACCGGCAACCGCTCGAACAAGCAGATTCCCGACATGATCGATGAATTTTTCCGCACGCGTGAGAGGATCGTTCGCATAGCTCAGCACGAAAACGGCGAAAAATTCTCCGGCGAGCTGATAAACGATTTTCGCGAGCGCACGAGGGCGACGGTCAAAATCGAGGACGGCTGCAACCGTTTCTGCTCCTACTGCGTCATTCCGTATGCGCGCGGGCGCGTGCGCTCAAAACCACTCGAAGACATAAGAGAAGAGATATCCTCGCTCGAAAAGAAGGGCTTTTCGGAGATAGTTCTCGTCGGCATAAACCTTTCGGCATACGGCACTGACTGTGGGGCGAGCATATGCGACGCGGTCGAGCTCGCCGCATCATTCGATGGGATAAAGCGCGTGCGCCTCGGTTCTCTCGAGCCCGACCACATGACCCCGGACGTTACAAAAAGGCTGGCTGAATGCAAAAAGCTCTGCCCGCAGTTTCACATATCGCTCCAGAGCGGATGCGACAAGACACTCAAGCGCATGAACCGCCACTACACCGCCGCCGAATACGAAGAACTCTGCACAAGGCTCAGAAGCGAATTCGAGGACGCGACGCTGACGACGGATGTCATGGTCGGCTTCTCGGGCGAGACTAAAGAAGATTTTGAGATTTCGCGCGATTTCGTCAGGAAGATAGGCTTCGAAAAAGTTCACGTATTCCCCTATTCACGCAGGGCAGGCACGCGCGCAGCGGAGTTCCCGGATGTCGTTGAAAACGCCGAAAAAGAGCGCAGAAGCCGCGAGATGATCGCGGCGGCAGGCGAAGTTCGGCATGAATTTTTAGAGAGACAAATCGGCAGAACGGTCGAGGTGCTGTTTGAAGAGAAGCTGCGCGACGGCAGTATTCAGGGCTACACGGCGAACTACACGCCGGTCAGAATAAAGAGCGGCTGCACACACGGTCTGCGCAAAGTAAAAATCACCGCCTGCGGCGATGACTGGTGCGAGGGCGAGTTGATATAACAAAAACGACGCCGCAAATTCCAATTGCCCGAACCGATAAAAGGCGCCTTGCAATAACATAAAAAACCGACCTATAAACACATAGGTCGGTTTAACTTTTTATATCTGCAAAAGCAGTGCGGACATATTTATTTAAGCATCTTTCTGAGCTTGCTGCTCAGGCGCAGGCAATAGAATGTAATCAGCTTTGACAGGGCATAATCATAGAGCAAAAATGCGATTATGCCGAGCAGCGCTATCGCGGGTATCGCCCACTTGCCGAGGAAATCCGGCAGGTCGGGGTCGATGCCCATAAATTTTACCATCAGAAAATACGAAAGCGACATAACGACCGAAAAGGTCAGGATCTTTATAATATACTCGACTGCGCGCGGCGTTTTGCTCTCGAGCACGGCCTTGAGCACGGGATAATAGCCGAAAAAGACTGCGTAAATTATCGCCGCCGCTTTGTTTGGGACAACTGTCAGCGACAGCAGGGACACCGCCGCCCACACGCCGAGCGCCCATTTTTTGTCAACTTCAATGACTATGACCGCGACGAACAGACCCGATATCGCGGGGAGCGCCAGCTCGAGATTCGGGATAATCGAGACTAACGCCATCAGAGCGACAGACAGCGCCGCAAAAACGGCGCTGAGAGCTATTTTTGATGTTTTCTTCATTTCGCGTTTCATATATCAGCCTCAACAGCACGGGATAAGGTCGCCGCCCATGCACTCGCAGCAGCAGTCGGCGCAGAGCAGACCGGAGCAGACATCGCAGGCATCGCATCCGCTCGACGATTTGCGGGCGCTGCGAAAGCCGCCGTTTTTCGACGAATCGAGATTTTCCTTTGCCGCCGCATATTCGCGGTTGTTGGGATCCATTCTGCACGCGCGGTCAAAATTCTCAGATGCATAGTCGAGCCAGCCGCGTCTCTGCTGAGCCGCGCCCTTGAGATAATACCACTCTGCCGCGCGATACTGCTCGGGAATTCCGTCGAGCAGAACGAGGGCATCCTCTATTCTTCCGCCGCGTATCTTTTCACGTATATCGGACAAATCGGACATATTGCCCGCATAAGACGAGGAGCGCGAAGACGATGAGGACGACGAGCCGCCGAGTCCGCCCCGAAGCATGACTATCTGATCGTATGCGTCGTTGAGCTCCTGCATTTTGCCGTCGTCCGACGAGTCGCTGTATTTGCGGGCGAGCTCGCGATAAGCGTTTCTTATCTGCTCGTCACTCGCCGTGTCCGGTACTCCGAGAACCGAGAACGGATTCTTTTTCATTCTTCACACCCTCTTTCTTTCTGAATACTTCCGTCTGCGAAGCAAACATTCCGTCGCAGACCACATTTTCTATTATATTCCCGAATCGGTTGAACTTCAGTCCGTTCAGTGCGTTCGCCGTCTCGCCCGCCGTGAGGTCAAGACGCTCTTTGGCAAATTTTCTGAACTCATCGCCCGAGAGGCTGTTCGCATCGGGGAATTTTGCTTTTAGCGGATTATATGACCCGCTCTTTATATCCTTTTCGATATCGTCAACGGCATCGAGCAGATATATCCACCTGCCCAGAAGATAGCCGAAACGCCACAGCTGTATTTTGTCCTCGCCGTAGTATCCCTGAGAGAATATTGCGGCGAGCATCTTACCGGACGGATCCGCCGCCTCGTCGAGCGACGCCGTGCCGGATTTTTCGATTTTCTCCTGCTCTTTCATTGCGGCGGCAACGGCGCGGTCGAGCATCTCCTGCCGTCTCGCGGCTTTTTTGTGCATGAGCGAAAGCGCGGGCTTTATGAGCCGGCACGCAAGGCGTTTGAAGAATCCGCCGTCCTCGATATCGTCGAGCAGTTTATAATAAGAGACGATTATAACGACATCTGCACTGCGTTCGAGTTCCGCATCTTCGGTACATTTGAGGCACTTCTTCGCGGGATTCACGCAGCAGCGTCCTTTTTCAAATTTTCCGCACTGCTCCTGAAGAGCCAGGCGAACTATCGAAAGAAAAGTGAAATCATAGCTCAGAAGCATTCTCGCTATCGGGGTATAGAGTCTGCCGAGCACTCTGCACTCGGAGCAATATACGCCTCGGTAAAGCTCATAATCCTTGATTTTGAGCTCGGGCTTGAAAGCTTTGATATAGCCTGTCATCTTTTCCCCCAAAAAGTTTTCTGTGTCTCTTTAGCTTATTTTATATCAAAGAACCACAAAATCGGTTAACGCTTTGTAAACTTTTTGCTTCAGTCCTTGCAATAGTGCTTTTTCAGGTGCTTTACCGCCTTCTCGTAGCCCTCAAAGCCGAAGCCGATATATGTTTTGACGCAGGCGGGGGTTATATATGAATTCTCGCGGAACTCCTCGCGCGCGGAAATATTTGACAGATGCACCTCGACCGTCGGAATACCGACCGCCTTGAGCGCGTCATGTATCGCGATGCTCGTATGAGTATAAGCCGCGGGGTTGATTATTATCGCATCGACTTTTTCATAATACGCCTGCTGGATTATGTCAACGAGCGTGCCCTCGTGGTTCGACTGAAAAAACTCCGGCTCCATGCCGTTCTCTTCGCAGCGCGCGCGGATATATTCAACAAGATCGTCATAGGTCTGCCTGCCGTAGATATCCGGCTCCCTTATGCCGAGCATATTCATATTGGGTCCGTGAATAACATAAACCTTCATTTATAACCTCTTCCTTTCAGAATTGAATTGATTTATTGCCTGTTCGGTGATAAAATTACTTCGTAAAGATAAAATCCGTGACGCAGGTCACAGCAGGAGTGAAAATATGATATACACGATTGAAAACGAATTTCTTCGCGTCAGCGCGGAGGACGACGGAGCACAGCTGAGCTCCGTAGAGATCAAGGAAAACGGAAAAGAGTTCCTCTGGCAGGGCGATCCGTCAGTCTGGTACGGCAGAGCGCCGGTTCTCTTCCCGATAATCGGTCAGCTCTTGGACGGGAAATACCGCTACAACGGCCGTGAATATGAGATGCCGAAGCACGGCTTTGCGCGCCACTCGGTGTTCGCTCTCAAAGAGCAGAGCGAAGATTCCATGACCTTCTCCCTCGCGTCGAGCGACGAGACGAGAAAGTGCTATCCGTTCGAGTTTGAGCTGCTGATAAAATATTCCGTCAGCGGGCACACACTCCGCTGCACGAGCACAGTCATAAACAAGACCGACGGCGAGATGTATTTCTCGATTGGCGCGCACCCCGGCTTCAACTGCCGCATAGGCGACGCGATAGAGTTCGAAAAAGGCGAAAATCTTCGCACGATGAGAATAGATTCAAGCTCCATTCTCATGGATGAGACTTTCCCGGTCGAGCTCGAAAACGGGCGCACGATAAGGCTCACAGAGCATATTTTCGACAAAGATGCGCTTATCCTCGAGGGACTTAATTCAGAGAGCCTGCGCCTCGTAAGCGGCGACAGGACAGTAAAATTCACTTTCGGCAAAGCGCCCTATCTTGGAATATGGGCTAAGCCCAACGCGCCCTATGTCTGCCTTGAGCCGTGGTACGGCATAAATGACAGCCACGAGAAAAAGGGCTCAATAGCCGAAAAGCGCGGCATCGAGAGGCTCGAAAAGGGCGAGACTTTTTCGTTCGACTGGACAGCCGAGCTCGAGGGCTGAAAAAATAATATCTGACTGCCGTTTTCGCGGCAGTCTTTTTTATGCCTTGAAGCGGTATCCCGCGCCCCACACGGTTTCGATATACTGCGGGTTGGAGCTGTCCGTCTCGATTTTATCGCGGATTCTGTTGATATGGACGGTGACGGTCGAGGTCTCGCCTATCGCATCGAGTCCCCATATTTTATCGAATATGGCGTCCTTGCTGTAGACCACATTCGGGTTTGATGCGAGGAACGTGAGCAGGTCGAACTCCTTGTTCGTGAGCGTGACCTCTTTCTCGTTGACGAAAACGCGGCGGGCGTGGGTATCTATCGAGAGCTTGCCGACATTTATAATATAATTGACCGGCTCTTCGCCCTTTGAGGTCAGACGCTCATAGCGAGAAATGTGCGCCGTGACGCGCGCGACAAGCTCGGAGGGGCTGAACGGTTTGGTTATATAGTCGTCTGCGCCGAGACCGAGTCCTCTTATCTTGTCTATCTCGTCCTTCTTCGCCGAGACCATGAGCACTGGGCACTCCTTGTGCTTGCGTATCTGGCGGCAGACCTCGAAGCCGTCAATCCCGGGAAGCATGACATCGAGTATCACGAGGTCATAGTCCGAGCCGAGCGCCTTATCGAGTCCGCTCTTTCCGTCAAATTCTATCTCAACCGTATAGCCGTTCGCCTCGAGATAATCGCGCTCGAGTTCGGCTATATTTTTTTCGTCCTCAACAACAAGAATCTTTTTGCTCATTTTTCTCTCTCCTTCTTATTTTGCCTGTGGCAAATCTATTATCACCTTGAGTCCGCCGAGCTCGCTCTCATCCGCGCGGATGGACGCGCCGTGTCGGTCGGTTATCTGCTTTGTTATCGCGAGGCCGAGGCCGCTTCCGTTTTTGTGACCCGTCCGCGCCTTGTCGCCTCTGTAAAAAGTTTCGAATATCTTATCGCGTTCGTCCGCCGGGACACCCTGACCGTTATCTTCGATAGATATCTCGGTGTGTCCGTTTTCGCCGTTTCTGATGGAAAGCATTATTTTAGCCGTTCCGTCCTCCGCGCCGTATTTGCGGCTGTTGTCGATAAGATTGTTGAGCACGCGTCTGGACTGGGCGGGATCGATATTTATCTCCCTGTCCTCGTCGCACTCGAAGTTATATATAAACTCTATGTCAGCCTCGCCGAGGGTGTCGGCGACATAGGCGGTATATTCCTCGAAGAAGTCCTTCGCCTTTATCTTTTCAAAATAAAACGGCACTTTGTCAAGGCTGAGCTTCGAGAGCATCGAAAGCTCGGAAACGAGGGTGTCCATGCCCTGCGCGGTGTCATAAATGACTCCGACATAGCGCATCTTTTTCTCGTCCGTGTCGGCTATGCCATCGAGTATGCCGGAAGCGTAGCCTTTTATAGTGGTCAGCGGGGTGCCGAGGTCGTGTGAGATGCCGGCAATAAGCTGCATCCTGTTATCCTCGTATTTCTGCTGCTGCTCGACCGACTCCTTGAGCCGCTGGCGCATCTCCTCGAAGTCCGCGCAGACCTGCCCTATCTCGTTTTTCGAGCGGTATGGCACTTTATAGTCGAGGTTGCCGTCGCGCAGCTCATGGGTAGCCGTCTGGAGTATGGTCATCGGCTCCATAATGCTCTTGAGCATGAGAATGACGAGCAAGCCGTTTGTTATGATTATCGCGACGACCGCAACGACCGCTGCGATGGCGATGACGTTATTGCCCTTTATCGGTATGCCGGAGCTGCCGCTGTAGATGCCGGAGCTGACGATTGCGTTTAGATTTTTGTTGACTACAATTATTTTTACAATGCCCTCGCCCTCGACGGAAAAGACATCGGTAACGACCGTTCCGCTGTCGTCCGAGGTGACGAACGGGCTGTTTATATCGCTCAGGCTCTTGCCGCAGATATCAATGACCGCGCCGACCATCTCATAGACATCCGCTTCGACGGTTTTGTATATTATCTCGTCGTTCGCGAGAATCATAATATCCGAGCCGTCTTTCTGGATATTCGCGCAGGCTCCGAGAACGGCATCGCTTATTCTGTCCTCCATGCCGCTGCCGGACTTGGTTATCCCCGCTCTGAGCGGAGCGATACGCTTTTTATCCATCGCGCCGAGCCTGTCGGTATCGCTCTTTTTCGGAGTCTTTATCTTGTCCTCAAGCGACGAGACATTGAACTGCGTCTTATAAAGCAGATAAGAGCCGAACGACGGGTCGAACGACATCTTCGATGTCGAAAAATATGTTATGGACAATGTGGTCAGCAATATGACCGCGGTTATAATAGCCACGGGGATGATGACCATAAGCATATTCGACACGACAAGTTTGTTTCTGATAGACATATTTTTGAGCACGGATATTCTCCTTTTTTGAAAAGGTTTTCCACCGCCGCAAACGCGGAATATCGAGGCATCTGCGGTCAAAAATAAGCTCGGTGATGATATTGAAAAACGGGTTTCGCTATGTCTTTGTCTTTCTCCTCGGCGCGGTAATATACAACCTCGTCGAGGTGATTTTCCGCGGCTACACGCACTGGTCGATGTCCGTAGCCGGCGGCTCGGTGTTGCTGATTTTTTATCTTCTGAGCGACTGGCTCGCCGCGCTCCACCCCGTGATAGGCGGCATGATAGGCGCACTCGTGATAACCTGCATCGAGCTTATCGCCGGGGTTATATTCAACATTCTGCTCAGGCAGGATGTCTGGGACTATTCGAATATGCCGCTGAATTTTCTCGGACAAATCTGCCTGCCGTTTTCGGCGGTTTGGTTCATTCTCTATTTCCCGGCGGAATATCTGTGCCTTGCGCTCAAAAGAAAATTTGAGCCGAAAGAGCGAAATCAGTTCGAGGCGATGTAGTCGGCGATGCCGTCTACCGTCGCCTGGGCGAGTCTCTCCTGGACGGAATCCGACCAGAGGAGCTTGCACTCTCTGATATTGCTAACGAAGCCGTATTCTATGAGCACGGCGGGGCACTCCTCAATTCTCGTCACGCGGAACGGATACATATTCGTGCCGCGGTCTATCTTATTCAGAGTCGCCGAGCCTGCGCCCGAATATATGCTGCTCTTATAGGCGGAGACTATCCGTTTATGAACAGCTGACGCCAGCGGGAACGAATAAGCCTGATAGTAATATGCCGTAGTGCCCATCGGGCTTGCGCTCTCGCTCGAGTCGCAGTGGACAGCGATAAACATATCGGGGTTCTTCGTCCTGCCCATATTCGCACGGGCGTTGAGAGAAACATATGTGTCATTAGAGCGCGTCATAATTACAGTTGCACCGCGGGCTTCGAGCTTCGCTTTTATCTTCTGGGCGAGGAGCAGGTTTATCTGCTTCTCGTATTTTTTGGAGCTGTTGGGGTTATATGCGCATATAGCGCCGGAATCGTTGCCGCCGTGACCCGCGTCTATCATAATGACACTGCCTCTGAGCGACGAAGAGGGCTTCGCCTTAATCTTGAGTGTAAGGCAGCCGTCGGAAGTATAGCCGACGGAATAGCCGTAGAATCTGCCGGGAGTCCTGAGAGTCAGGCGCAAGGTCAGTGTTTTCGCCTTGCTGTCCGTTATCCACTGGGCGGCGGAGACTATCTTGCTGCCGGAGACATTGATTTTGCCGACAACATTGCCGGAATGGCTGAAGGTGATATCAACATATTTTCCGTTGAATGCAGTCACGGCATAGAGCGAGCCGCCCGAAGCCTGAGACGAGGGGATATACGACTGGTTCTTGACCGCGACATTGAACGGAACCTTCCAGGTGAAGCCGAATTTTATAGTAGTCGCGTCGGAGTTTGAAGAGCTCGCGACGACGGAGACCTTGTTCTGCGGAAGATTGTAGCCCTGAGCTATCAATTTTGTCTTGCTCGCGAGTATATTTCTGCCGCTGGCGAGGCGGTAATATTTGCTGCCGCCGTAAGTATATTCGCTCGAAATATAATCAAACGTTCCCGCCGGGAGCGGAGAGCTGTAGGGCACGCAGTCGTCAACTACGTTCGCAGGCATCGTCTCGCAGAGCGAGGTTATCTCGCACATCTTCGATCTGCCCGCAACACCCGCATAGGCGTATGGCGTGAGCATCTTTGACGGGTCGAAATCGACATTGCCGCCCGTGCTCGGAGATGTCGTTGTGCCGCCGGAGGGATTCGAAGGTTTATCGGTTGAAGGATGCTCGGTGGTATCCGGCCGGGTCGGGGTCGGCTCGGGAGTCGGAATGACCGCGCTGACGCTGACGCTCGCGCCGCTCATCGTGGCGGAGAGCCCGTTGAAGCTCGCATATACTTTTATTCTTCCGAGCGACTGCACCTTTGATGTGCTCGCGGGGATCGAAATCTTGCCGCTGTAGACGGCGAAATCCGAGTTTTCGTCGAGCTTTGTGCCGTTTTCGTCCTGAACGAAATTGGACTGCTGCTTGAGCTTCACTTTCGTGCCGCCGAGGCTCGCCGTAACATTCGAGCCCTTGAGCGCGGTCGCGGTGACGGTGATACTGCTGCCGCCCGGCACTTCCATAGATTTTGTCGGAGTCATCGACTCGAGTATCTTTATTTCATATGTAATGGTATATTTATGCGTCTTGCCCTTATGTTCAAAGCTGAACTCGTTCTTTCCTACCTTGAGCTCGGATTCGAACGAAAAATCGCCGTTTGCTTCGCGTTTTACATCTTTGCCGTTGAGCTTCAAGGGGCTCAGCGGGCTGCTTGAGCCTGTAAAAGTTATTTTCGATTCGTTTGTGGTCTTCGTGCTGCCCTCAAAATTTCTGAGTTCAAAGTCCTTTTCAAGCTCCTCGCGGCTGCGTTCCGCGATATATTTGAGAATCGCCGAAGCTAGGGAATTATCCGACGAGAAGAACTCATAGTCATACATGACCGTTCCAACACAAGAGTCGAGCGAATCGCAGGCATCGAGCTGTTCGGTTATCATCATCGCCTCGTCCGTGCCGTCGGACGCAAAGAGATCTGCACGCACAGCCGCCGCGAAGCTCAGCCCGCTCCCGCGCGCGGAGTCATTCACCTGCTCGAGCGAAGAGACATATTTCTCGCCCGCCGAGGACTTGTCCGCCGGGAAGCTTATAAGAAAATCCGCAAATCTTGAATCGAGCACGGCCGCGCAGTCCGCTGCATTTGCGGCGTTGACGAAGAGCGCCGCGCTGACTTTTTTATTTTCGGAATGGAGAGTGCCGACGGCGTTCTTTCTCTGTTCGGCGGTCATATCGCCGGAGAACGCCACGCAGTCGAAGCTGCTTCCGAGCGAAGATAATTCATCTTTTCCGAACTCGGTGCCGCCGTAAACAAGGCAGACATAAAGTCCCTGCTCTTTCGCCTTTTCTGAGAGCGCTGAAATGACATCTATTTTCCCGTCCGAGCAGGCAAATCCGCTCTCTTCGGGGACTGCAATAAACACCGAATCAAAGCCTTTGTTTTTTATATTTTCCGCCGCTTTTGCTATTATATCGGAGTTTGTCTTTATATCGGAAGAGGACGAAAGACCGAGCTTGTCCGTTCTGACGAAAATTGCGGAAAGCTTCGCGGGGCGCGAGGTGACGAATTGGATATTGCCGCCGTCATCGCCGGTGACCTCGGTCGTGCCCGGCTTTTTGCCGCCGATAAGCGACAGGATTTTATCCGTTCCGACTATGCCCGCGCCAACCGCCATGCTGACAAGCAGCAGGACAGCGACGGACATTATTATTACGGCATTTCTCTTTCCCTTAGTCATTTCGTTTGCCCTCCGTCAGAAAAGTTTTCGCCAAAAAGGATATGATATCCCCAATTTATAATAAGGCAGTATACATTATAACATATTTTCGAGATTTTGCATTTCTTTTTTTGCGTTTTCGTTGATTTTTCCGAACATATATGAATATGAAAAAAGCGCGAATCCGCAATAGGCATTTAGCGGACGGACGAAAGACAGCTGGCGGGCGATAATATCACTGTTCTCCGCCCACTCGGAGCTCCCCGACCGGGCGTTTTTATCCTGAGTCCCGCACTTATAGGCGGCAAGCCCCCAGATTATCCCGATGCGTCCGTCGGAGACAGAAGCCCAGCGCTTTGCTGTTTTTTCAAACGGCAGAGACTGATTTTCAAAGCCGAAATAGACCTGCGGGATAATATAATCGGCGTAACCCGGAGTCGAGAGCCACAGCTCGACATCCGCAAACAGGGCGTTTTCGTTGCCGTCGATGTTGCCCGCGGGGCTTATCGAAAATATTTTGTCCCTACCGTAGCTTTTAACGAGCGAATAAAGACCCGCCGCAAACGCACTGACGCTGTCGCGCCGCCACTCGTTGAGTCCTTTATCCCCGCCGCCGGAGACATAAGCTTCATATTCCGCACGGTCTATGCTCTCGTCGCGTGTGGGATAGAAATAGTCGTCGATATGTATGCCGTCGACCTCGTAGCCATCCAAGATTTCGCGCACGCCGTCATATATCAGCGCGTGGACATCGGTCGATGCGGGGTCGAAATATATTCCGTTTTTGAGCTGGATAACTGCATCCGTACCGATGAGCTTTTTCGCCGGGCTCCCCTGCGGCAGAGAGTCAATATTATCAGACGAGCTGACGCGAAACGGATTTATCCACGCGTGAATTTTGAGTCCGGATTTATGAGCACATTCGACCATCACTTTCAGCGGATCGAAGCCCGGGTCACTCCCCTTGCAGGAATATTTTGACCACGGGAAAAGCTTTGACGGATAGACGGCATCGGCAAAGGCGCGGACATGGACAAAGACCGTGTTGAGCTTCATATCCGCGACATTATTAAACATCTCCTCCGCCCGCTCGCGGAATTTTTCTTCGCCCTGAGTTGCATCAGGCAGCTCGTAGCAGCTTATCCACACGGCGCGAATCTCATCGGGCTTCGGAGTGTAAACGGCAGAAGTTTCCGCTGTGCTATCACTCATCTGTTCCGGAAATTTTGCGGGAGTCCGGGCGCATGAGCAGAAAACACATAGCAGAATAATGCAGGCAAAAAGGCGTTTCATTTTTATTTCTCCTTTGTTTTTTGTCTGCTATATATCTATGCGTGTCCCGCATAAAAAAGTCAGAAGCCGCTGCAAAACACAGCGGCTTCAATAAAAAATATATCTTATTTTATATTCCCATCAATGACATCACGCAGGCTCACGCCGTCGAGATATTCGTTGATGACGCGCTCGAGTCCCTGCCAAAGCGGAAGGGTCAGGCAATCCGCACAGCGCGGGCACTCGTTGGACTTACTATCAAGGCACGCCACGGGCGCAAGGCTGCCCTCGGTGAGGCGCAGTATCTCACCTACAGGGATATCCTCCGGCTCGCGCGCAAGGCGGTAGCCGCCCTGGAATCCGCGCGAAGTCTTTAAAACCCCATCGCCCGTCAAAGCGGGCACGATCTGTTCGAGATATTTTTTCGATATATCCTGTCTTGCGGCAATATCCTTGAGAGCAACGAAGCCGTCGCCCTGATTTTCATACAAATCGATAAGCAGACGCATGGCATAGCGTCCCTTTGTGGAGATCTTCAATCAAATCACCTCTTTTTGGCGAGTATAGCACAAATTCCGCCGATTTTCAAGCAATCAGTCGATAACAACCTCTCTGTGCAGCTCGGACGAGTCATATATCGCCTGCATTATTTTGGAAGTTCCGATGGCGAAATCGATATCGGCGCGGTTATGCTCATGATTTATAACGCAGTCGACGAACGAATTTATCTCCGCTTCGTAGAAATTGTTCGTTCTGAACTTCGGCTCGCTACGCATGAGCATGCCGTTCTTGACGGAATAGATAACAAAGCCCTCGCCGTATTCGAGCCTTATGCCCGCCTTGTCGCCGATGAAATCGATATATGTCTCATCCTCGCCGATGTTCTCCGCCCACGCGCCGTTGAAGGTTATGGTCGGACCGTCGGTTCTGACAATGCCGGTTACGGAATCGTCAACATCGAAAACGCCGTCCTTGTCGGCGGTATTCTCCGCCCACATGTTCGTATAGACATAGTCTTTTATGTTCTTGCCGAGCTTGCAGAACGCCTCGCCCGATGCGGTCAGGGGCTTGGGCTCGCCGCAGCAATAGAGAATGAGGTCGAGATAATGCACACCCCAGTCTATCAGCGCGCCGCCGCCGGACGCCGCCTTGCGGGTGAAGTCGCCGCCGATGCCGGGAATGGAGCGGTTCGCGCGGAAGCTCGCATAGACATGATATACCTCGCCGAGCTCGCCTGCGTCTATAAGATCCTTTATGTGATTGACCGCGTTGCCGAAGCGGTTGCACACGCCGATGCTGAGAATTCTGTCCGTCTCATGGGAGACTCGCTGCATCTCGAGCGCCTCAGAGAGCACGCGCGCGGCGGGCTTCTCGCTGAGAACATCCTTGCCCGCTCGCATGAAGTCTATAGCTATGACCGAGTGCAGGTCATTATGGGTACAGACGGAAACCGAATCAAGCTCCGGATCGTCAAGTATCTCGTGATAGTCATAGACCGCTTTTCCGCAGCCGTATTTTTCGACCGCAGCGTCCGCTCTCTCGGGGATAATATCGCAGAAATACTTTATCTCCGCCTTTTCGTTTTTCATATATGCGGGGATATGCGCAGAGTTCGCTATCGCGCCGCAGCCGATTATCGCAACCTTGATTTTTTCTGACACTGAAACTCCTCCGTTTTAAGTTTATTTATCTATACATAATAATACCAAGACGGGCGCCAAAAGTAAACTCCGGCACAAAAAATATATACTTTTTTATTTTTTCGTTTAAATCGGACATTTTTTGCTTATTTGTTTCTTGTCTTTTCTCAGTTCAGGTTATATAATACAATTACATAATTGTTTCAATTTTTATCTGGAGATGATGAAGTGAGCAAAGTATCCGATTTTCTCAACTCAAAAATCGTCAAGAGCGATGTCGGAGAAGAAACCGTACTGACCTGGAAAGAGACGCTCTCTTATGCCCTCGGCCGCGGCGCGCAGGGCATGAACACGAGCATGACCAGTTCGAAGTACATAAACTTCTTCCTGACTGATGTTCTTTTCAAAAAACTCTCGAACCCAATGGGCGTTGCGTCAAAGATCAGATTTTTCTGCGGCATCTTCGACGCGATAAACGACCCGATGATGGGCGTTCTTGTTGACAAAACAAGGACAAAGGACGGTCAGATGCGACCCTATATCAAGTGGGCGCCGCTGTTCGTTTCGCTCGTCATGGTGCTGTTCTTCGTCGGCAGCGCAAACGCGAGCCCTGTGTTCAACATCATTTACACAACCTTCCTTTTCGTCATGCTCGACGTCACCTACACGGCGTTTGATATCCCGATGGGCGCTCTCGCCTTTTCGATAACCCCGAGCGGAATCGAGCGAACTAAGCTGTTCGGAGTCAGCTCCATATTCCGCTCCGTAGTCGGCGCTCTGCCGCAGGTTTTCGTCGCGGGCGCTGCTCTGCTCCCCTATTTCAAGGATCACACCCCGCAGGCATATCTGACCTCCGCGATAATCTCCGCCGTGTGCATAGTCGTGCTCACGCGCCTTACATATCACAACACACGCGAGCGCGCCCAACACCAGTCCGACACGCCGAGCGTCAAGGAGTGCTTCGCGCTCCTGTTCAAGAACCGTCCCCTGCTCATGCTCTTCTTTGCGAATATTTTCTTCCTTATCTGCAAAATCCCCGAGCAGATCTCGTTCTACTTCGTAGCCGACCTCATCTTCAACAGAAAATACAACGTCTTTATCGACGTTATCAAGTTCCCCGGCTTCCTGCTTGCGGGCATTTTGGTGCCCAAGATAGTCGAAAAGCTCGGCAAGCGCGCGGACTCGCGCAGGTTCTTCCAAATCTGCTGTGCCTCTGCAATAGTGCTCCATCTGCTCTTCGCGCTGACCACCTACGGCGGTCTCGTCAACAAGCCCGCAGGTCAGTCCGCTTCGATATTCACGGCTATTCTTGTTATTCTCTTCACCGGTCTTACCACCATCCCGCTTGAGTTCAAGAACCTCATGCAGAAAGAGATGGAGGCCGAGACGGTCGACTATATCGAATGGAAAACAGGACGCCGCGTTGAGGGCATCATGCTCTCGATAATGAGCTTCACGGGAAAGATTGAGAACACCTTCGCTTCGTCCATCGGCATCGCCATTCTCGGCGTTGTCGGCTATGTCAGCCACACAGAGGGCTCACTGATTCAGAACCACAGCACCAATCTCGCGCTGTTCGCAATGACAACGATAGTCCCAGCAATAGGCTATCTGCTCATGCTCATACCTATACACTTCTATAACATCACCGGCGAAGGACACAGAAAGATGATGTCCGAAATCGCCGAACGCCGCGCATCTATAGCAGCCGAGACTGCCGCCGAGATGCAGAGCGCAGGAGAGACAAAATGAACCCACGCTTCGTTTTCATAGCCGATACCCATCACTTCTCACGCACCCTGTCCGACGGCGGCGAGGCATATGCCTACCGCAGCGAATCGGATCAGAAGTGCCTCGAGGAGACGGGCGAGATAATCGACGCGGCTTTTGAGAAGATACTCGAAGACCCACCCGCCGCAGTGATGATAGCCGGAGATTTATCCGACGACGGCGAACGCATATGCCACGAGGAGTTCCGCGAAAAGCTGCGCGAGCTTCAAAAGCACGTTCCCGTATATGTCATAACCGCGACGCACGACTGGTGCTGCGACGAGAATCCGCGCAGATTCACGGGCAGCGAAGTCACAAACGACGTTGAGACAGTCCCGCACGAGGAGCTGAGCGAATTCTACCGCGAATTCGGGCTCGACCGCGCGATAAGCTCATACAAGACACATCTCGGCATATACTCATATGTCGCGCAGATTGCCGACGGAGTTCGCCTGCTCGCGCTCAACGACGACCAGAACGGCAAAGGGCGCGCGGGCTACACCCCCGACCACATGGCGTGGGTCGAGGAACAGATACGCAAGGCAAAAGAGGACGGTCAGCTGATGATCGGCATGGAGCATCACCTGCTCATCGCGCACATCCACCCGTTCATCACGAGCGGCCACTGCGTCGGCGACCGCGAAGAGGTTGCCGCGAAATTAGCGGACGCAGGGCTCCGCTATATGTTCGTCGGTCACTCGCATATTCAGAGAATAGATACATTTGTATCACCCTCGGGAAATCCGATAACGGAAGTGAACATAGGCTCGCTGTGCGGCTATCCCGCGCCGATAGTCAATGTCACTGTAACGGACGACAACCGCCTGCACATAGTCACGGAGCATCTTGAGAGCTTCGAGGGCGCAGACGACGCACAGGAGTTTTTGAAGGCGCACGCGGTGCAGATGATAGACCTGCCGCTCAAGGGCATACTCGTTAGCCGCGAAGAGTTCGGCAAAAGGCTCGACGCGCTCGGCGCGAACGGCAAGAAGATATCGGCGCTGCGTCCGATAGCAAAGCCGATTGCAAAGCTGCTGCTCGAATCCGATGTGATGAGCTTCTACAAAAAAGTGAACCGCCTGACCTTCGGCAAAATTCTCCGCAAGGAGGACGCCGAGGAACTCGCGGACATGAAGGTTATCGACATTGTTCACAATGTCCTGCTCTCGTTCCTCGACGGCGGCATGAACAGAGTCGAGAGGGACAGCGCATACTACCGCCTCGTCACCGGGACGATATCAATCCCCTCGCGGATAATGAAAAACAACTCGCTGTTCAGAAAGCTAAACGAGTGCGCCGACGCGATACTCACGGGCAGCGACCCCGACCCCGAGGACGCAATAATATAAAAAATACAGGGCTTCCGTTAAAAATCGGAAGCCCTGTTTGATTTTCTGCTGTCAATGGAAATCCCACGAATCGATATCGGCATAGACATCATTGATATGATTCGCGTTGCCGTATTTCAGCGTGCGCGTGTATATTGCAAGCCCCGAACGGTAGCAAAGCGGGACGAACGGCATATCGGCATTGAACGCATCTATAAACGTGTTCACATCGGACGAGCCTGCGAGGAATGCCGAATACGCAGTGCTCGCGGCGCCAGAAGTGTTGATGCCGTAAGCCACGCTGCCGCCGCTCTTGAGAAGCGGCGAAAGGCTCATATTCTCGGTGAGCTTGACCTCGCCTATATACATATCATATTTGCCGGACGCAACCGCCGAGCGGTAATCTTTTTCGCTCAGCGCGCTGACGGTGACGGAAATTTTGAGCTTTTCGAGCATCTCTTTTATGCTCTGCGCCGCCGCCGATTTGAAGCCGTTGTCTTTGTTGACGACTATCTTGAGAGTGAGCTGTTTTTTGTTTGCGTCCGCGCGCACGGCGTCATTTTTTGAAGTATATCCCGCCTCGTCGAGCAGCTTTCCCGCCGCTTCGAGGTCGGTTTTGACTGTATAGTCCTTGCCGGAGATAACATTCCAGTCGGGGTTAAACGGAGTATACGCCGCTTTGGCGTGACCCTGAAACGACTCGTCGGCGAGCTTCGCCCTGTCAATGGCAAGCGCCACCGCCTGACGTACCTTCTCGGATGAGAGCGCGGAGCAGCTCTTGTTGAAAGCGAGATAGACTAAATTATTCATCAGGATATCTGCGACCGACGAGGAATAGCGGGTATAAGAGCCGCCACGCAGATCGTCAAAAGCGAAGCTTATATTGCCGATGGCGAGGGTATATTTGAGCATGCTCAAATCTTTGACATCATAGAGAGTGACGCTCGTTTTCTTCGGCGAGAAGTTGCCGCGCGCGCTGCTTGCCTTGAGATAGCCGACGCCGTTTTCCGAAGAATATGTGTATCTGCCTCTGCCCGCCGCGCCATTCTCGGCCGAGCCGCCCTTTGTAACGGCAAAGGTAAGGCAGTTGACAGCATACGGATCGTCATCGGCGAGAGAAAACACGACGCTGTTCCCGCTGACTTTTGCGCTGCTGAAATTCGCAAGCTGAGTTTTATATGCGGGCGATTTCTTCGCGCTCTCAAACGAGGCGACAACATCGGAAGCCGAGACGCTCGAACCGTCCGAGAACTTTGCAGACGCAAGAGATACCGTCAGGGTTCGACCGCTGCGGCTGTAATTCGACGCGAGAAGCGGCTGAGGATTATAATTTTTGTCGAGGGCGAACAGACCGTCATAGATAAGCGGCATCAGCTGCTGATTGAGCATACTTGTTGCCGTAAAGGGATTGAGCTTGTCGCCTTTTGAATACGGCAGTTTGAGGGTCTGCACCGCTTCGACCGCCTCGGGCGGCATGGTGGTTGTCTCGTCCCCGCCGTCCTTTTTGTTTGAACATCCGCTGAATACAAGGGAAAGCGCGACCGTCAGCACAAGTATCGCCGCCGCGGCGCGGATAATTTTTTTCTTCATACTTATCTCCTCTCGGGGAAGTGTAAAGTTATATAGCTTTACGTTATTTTATCAGATCTTTGATTATCTCGCCCGCCATTATCATGCCTGCAACGGGCGGAACAAACGATATGCTCCCGGGCAGTGCCCTGCGCGAAGTCACTTCGGCGGTCTCATTCGGCTTTATCGGCTGCTCGGGCGACCAGACGACTTTCAAGTGACTTATGCCCCTGACTTTCAGCTCACGGCGCATCACGCGGCACAGCGGGCAGACCGAAGTTTTTGTGATATCGGAGACCCGAAAAAGCGTCGGGTCGAGCTTATTTCCCGTGCCCATGCACGATATCAGCGGTATCCCCCGCCTCTGCGATTCGACAGCTAACGACAGCTTTGCCTGAACGGTATCGACCGCGTCAGCCATATAGTCATAGCGGTTCTCGAAGAAATCCGCAGAATTTTCTTCGAGATAGAACCCGTCGATAATATTCACCTTGCAGTCGGGATTTATATCTTTTATTCTCGCCGCCGCGACCTGAGTTTTTTTCATGCCGACCGTTGAAGAGAGGGCGTATAGCTGGCGGTTGATGTTGGTAATCGCAACCTCGTCATTGTCAATAACGGTCAGCTCGCCGACTCCTGCGCGGGCGAGCGCCTCCGCAGTATAAGAGCCGACGCCGCCGAGCCCGAAAACCGCGACATGGCAGCGGCTCAGTTTTTCGACCGACTCCCCGCCTATGAGCATTTCACTTCTTGAAAAGCGCGAAAGATCCAAAATATCTGCCTCCGGTAGTTTCTTATGGGATTATTGTACACCATGGGCGAAGATTTTGCAATTTTTTATTGATAAAAGCGCGGTTGCGGTTGTTTTTTTGTCCGCCAGAGGTTATAATTAAATGAATATCAATCAAAATAAAGGATGTCATTTGAAATGAAATTAGGAATAGTAGGTCTGCCGAACGTCGGCAAGAGCAC